>Ga0326727_10006931_pt1 | contig 30527 bp, 26 predicted proteins | sample MB2enrmetagenome_FD_207643 | JGI IMG/M metagenome (GOLD analysis project Ga0326727, IMG submission 207643) | Lab enriched peat soil microbial communities from McLean, Ithaca, NY, United States - MB29MY | ecosystem: Environmental > Terrestrial > Soil > Wetlands > Peat | place: USA: New York... | reverse complement strand
TATCCCATATCGACCTACTCGTGGTTGCTGCTTCCCGAGCAGATCGAGGACAAAGACAAGAAGACGGCGCTCACCGATCTGCTTCGCTGGATGCTGACTTCGGGTCAGAAAAAATGCTCCGCGCTGGGTTATGCGCCCTTGCCGCCGGAGATTGCGAAGGCTGCGTTGGACTCTTTGAACCGCTAGAGGGATTCAGAGCGATCGGTTGACTTGATGCCGCCAGGGAAAGCTTTGGGGGCGGGAGCTGCCCCCGCAGAGAGATTCAAAGGAGGACGAAAAGTGTCTCGGAGATCGCGTCTTGCCGTCCAGCTCGTGTTGCGGACTCTCTGCGTCCTGGCCGTCTGCCTCGCCTCGCTGCGCCAGGCAGTCGCGCAGGAGTTGCCCTCCGCGCCCATGCCGGCTCATGAAACTCTGCAGAATTCGTCGACGGAATTGGCTGCTATACAACCCGGCGCACAGCCGGCTGCCGATCAGAGTGCACCTCAATCGAGCGATGACGCCTCCAGCACCAGCGATGCCGTGACTGTCTTTCCACATTCCAACACCGCCCGCTATTGGATCTCGGGGCAGGCCAACGTCGTCCTGCAGTGGCATGGAGCGTTCTCCGCGAAATACTCCGGACAGAACAGCCTGACCAAATGGGCACAGAGCGCGACCACGCATGTGCTGACGCTCTACACCGGCTACGAGCTCACGCACACAACGGAGGTCTTCGCCGACCTGGAAGACGCCACTGGAAGCGGCATCGGCAACGCGAACGGTATGGCCGGTTACACCAATTTGGACTCCGTGCGGATCGCCGATGGCGTTGCGCTGTCCAGGGCGCCCTACCTTGCCCGCTTCATGCTGCGCCAGATCGTCCCCCTGTCGCAGGACACCGTCGAAACGGACCGCGACGAGCTTCACCTGTCAACCTTGTTGGCCGCGCGGCGCCTTGAATTCCGTGTGGGCAAGCTCGACATGGTCGATTTCTTCGATGTAAATACATGGGGCTCCGACAGCCACCTGCAGTTCCTCAACTGGACCGTGGACGACAACGGTGCGTATGACTACGCCGCTAACACGCGCGGCTACACTGACGGCGCCACGCTCGAATACGACGATCGTTGGTGGACAGTGCGCTTTGGCGAAGCCATGATGCCAAAGACAGCGAACGGACGATTCCTTGACGCCGATATCGCCCGGGCGCGCTCGGAAAACCTCGAACTGGAAGCCCGCGGCAAGCTCATCGCGCATCGAGCGGGCACCGTCCGTCTGCTCACCTATCTGAACCACGCCGACATGGGAAACTACGAGGAAGCCATTGCCCACTACCTTGATCACCAAACCGTCACGCCGAATATCATTTCGACGCGTCAGCAGGGACGCCACAAATACGGCTTTGGCTTGAACTTCGAGCAGGCGATCACTCCGCGGGTGGGAGTCTTCGGCCGCGTGGGTTGGAGTGACGGCCGCAATGAGTCCTACGCCTACACGGAAGACGACCGCACCGTCGAATTGGGCGGCATGGTCAATGGCAACTCATGGCGCCGGCGCGACGACCGGATTGGCATCGCAGCCGTTGGCAACGGCATTGTGCGCGCGCATCAGGAGTATCTTGCGCTTGGCGGACTCGGATTTGTCCTGGGCGATGGAGCGCTGACCTATGGCCACGAGAAAATCGTTGAGGCCTTCTACACCGCCCACTTGTGGCGCGGCTTCTATGCCTCCTACGACTTCCAGCACGCCAACAATCCAGGCTATAACCAGGCCCGCGGCCCGGTGTCGGTTTCGGCGTTTCGCTTCCACACCGATTTCTGATTACTCGCAGAGCAGAGATCGGAAATCAGGGAATAGGGATCAGGGAAAGTTCTTGCGGATTCTTCCCCGCCAGCCCAAATTCAGATCGCTGCTATTTCCCTGCGCCGGCAGGCTGTGCTTGGGGCAGCGCGTAAATCACTTCGCCCGGCTTGGCGTAGTGGAGTTTCTCGCGGGCTTCGTGTTCGATGGCTTCAGGGTCGGACTTTAAATGCTCGATGCGGTCGCGCAGGCGCGCGTTCTCCCGCTCCAGGTCCTGGATCTCGCGGCGCAGTTGCTGGTCCTCCGCGCGTTTCTTGTGCCAGACCGTCAAGCCGTTTTCGCCGTTGATCACGTGCCAGGTCAGCAGCAGGGCCAGCCCCACGGCCACCACGGTGCCCGCCGGACGCCACACACGCAGCGTCCAGTCCAACGCCCGCTTGGGCATTGGGCCTGCCGCTGGCTGGTCCTTTCCGGATTGCATCTTCTCGACTGACATCCCATCCCGATCTATGTTTACGACAACACAAACTTCTCCGCCGCGGCCTTCAACGCTTCCATATCCTGCTCGCTGCGCGCTTCGGTATAGGCGCGGACAACCGGCTCGGTTCCCGAAAGCCGGTAGCAGACCCAGGAGCCATCCTCAAGAATCAGCTTGAGCCCGTCGGTGCGCACGATGCTCGCGACCTTGCGGCCGCCCAGCTCAGTGGGATCGGCCTTCATCTTTTCAGTGAACGCGGCCATCACCTCCTGGGTCAAGCGGAAGTTCTCGCGAACCGGGTAGTATGAACCAACTTTGTTAAACAATTCCTTGAGCTGTTGTCCCAGGCTCTTGCCGCGCGCGGCCACCATCTCCGTGACCAAGAGACCTGCCAGCATGCCGTCCTTCTCCGGTACATGGCCGCGGGTTGTCAGCCCGGCCGACTCCTCGCCGCCAATGGCGATCTTGTCCTCGATGATCAACTCGCCAATGTATTTGAACCCCACCGGCGTCTCATAAAGCGGCACGTTGTGGTGCTCGGCCAGCGCGTTGATCAGGTTGGTGGTGGCCACGCTCTTGGCCACGCCGTTCTTCCAGCCGCGCGTCTCCACCAGGTAGTCGAACAGCAGCGCGATCACGTAATTGGGCTGGATGAAGGTCCCGTCTCCATCCACAATGCCGAAGCGGTCCGCGTCGCCGTCGGTGGCAATACCCAGGGCCGCGCCAATCTCCTTCATCTTCGCCTTGCAGTCGCCCAGCAGGTGATCGTCCGGCTCCGGCGCATGGCCGCCGAAGAGCACATCGCGGTAATCGTGAACCGTCTCCACAGCCACGCCGGCCTCGTGCAGCAGGTCGGAGCTGTACCCGCGCCCGGCGGCCCAGAAGGGGTCGTAGACCACCTTGATGCCCGATTTGGCGATGGCCTTGAGGTCGACAAGCTCGGCAATGCGCTTGAGAAAGCCGGGCTTCACGTCGGACGTCTCAAAGCCGCCGGCGGGCGCGTTGGCGCTGGGTACAGTAACGGCGCTGGCGACGATCGCCGCAATATCCGCCTCGATTTGCCGGGTCACCTCGGGCAGCGCCGGCGCGCCGTCGTGGGTGGAGAACTTGATGCCGTTGTACTCCGGCGGATTGTGCGAGGCGGTGAAGTTGATGGCGCCGGAGGTCTTCAGCTCGCGCACCGCATAGGCGATGGCAGGCGTGGGCGCGGCTTCGGGAATCACGATGGGCGTGACTCCGGCGCCGGCCAGCACTTTGGCGGCAATATCCACAAACGTCTCGCCCAGAAAACGCGCATCGCGCCCCACCAAGATCCGGTGCGGCCCCGGTTGCGTTTTCACATAGGCGGCAATACCCGCCACCGCCAGCCGGATGTTGGCCACGGTAAACTCCTCCGCAAGAACCGCCCGCCATCCGCTGGTCCCAAACCTGATTTGAGACTTCGTCGCTGTCGCCATCGTCTTTCTCCAACTGCGGCAGGCCTCTTCCGCCGCAATGACCATACTGACCTACCAGGGCGGAGTCGGCAAGCAGACCTCCGGGATACACTTTGCCGTCCCGATTTGCAAACCAGCCAGCGCATAAGGGCTAAAGTACTGGGAGAACGAAATGAACCATGGAATGTCCCGTGACTGAATCCACGTCGGAAGCCCGCATCGTCTTCACCACCACGGCCACGCCCGAAGAGGCACGGCGCCTTGGCCGCACGCTCGTCGACGAGCGGCTGGCCGCCTGCGCTACGATGATCCCCGCCGTCGAGTCGATTTATCGATGGGAGGGCGCGGTCGAATCTGCAACCGAGACCCTGTTGCTGCTGAAGACCGGCCCCGATCAGCTGGCCGCCCTTGAGGAACGCCTGCACCAGTTGCACAGCTACCAAACTCCTGAGTTCCTGGTGCTGCCGGTCGAGGCCGGCAGCTCGGCTTACCTCGACTGGCTCCAGTCCAGCCTGCGCCGGGTTTAACTCGAGGCCGTCTGCTATTCTGGCTTTCAGCGGTTTTCCAAATTCTGTAGACCGGCCGGGAACGAGGCAGGGACACACGGTTTGAAGACCTCTCTTCTTTTTCAATGCGCTGGTTAATGATTTGCCTTCTCGTCTCGCTGGGGGCACTGCTGATTGCGGCTGCCGGAGCAGCGCGTCACATCTGGCTGCGGCGTGCCCAGTTCATCCGCCAGCGCCGCGCCAAACCGGGGCCGATGCTCGATCCGGCCGAGGAAGCAGAGAACGAACTGGAAACCTGACGGAGACCTGGTGAAAAAGGAACTTTCCCTGCAATTGGGCCCCGTGGCCACCACCGCCGGCACAGAATACACACGACTGCGGCCGGCTGCGATCGTCATCGCCGGCAGCGCCCTGGCCGCCCTCTGCGCCCACATCGTGCTGCCCTTGTTCTTCACCCCCGTGCCGCTCACCTTGCAGCCCTTAGCCGTGTTGCTGCTGGGACTGTTGCTCACCCCGCGCCTGGCCGCTGCCACGCTGGCCGCCTATCTGGCCGAGGGCGCGCTGGGTCTGCCGGTCTTTGCACCCGGTCCACTCGGCATTTTCCATCTGTTGGGACCAACCGGCGGCTATCTGCTCGCCTATCCCGCCGCGGCAGCGATGATCGCGTTTTTATGGCGATGGGCAGGACGCGGATGGATTGGCCGCGGATTCGGCTCAGCCCTGGCCTGTGCCGCGGCCGGGAACGCGGTCATTCTTGCCTCCGGCGCTCTCTGGTTCGCGGCCCTTACGCACGCTCCGGTCCAGGTCGCCCTCACGCAATCCGTCCTGCCTTTCCTTCCGGGAGACGCCCTCAAGATTGCCGCGGCTGCCGCCCTGGCCACCGGCTTTGTCCGCCTGCGCCGCCTCTCCGCATAAGCACATCCAACCAATGTCGTTCCTCGAAAGGACCATCGTTCATCGTGAGTACCCAGCCTTCCGGAGTCCCCAGCCCAGACAGCCCGCTCGAGATCTCCATCGCCCATAGCCCCGACTCCGACGATGCCTTCATGTTCTACGGCCTGGCCACCAACAAGATTCGCGTTCCCGGCTATCGCTTTACTCACACCCTCTCGGACATCGAGACCCTCAACCGCCGCGCCCAGGAAGAAGCCTTTTACGATGTCACAGCCGTCAGCTTCCACGCCTACCCGTACATCCAGCAGAACTACACACTGATGGGGTGCGGAGGCAGCGTGGGCGAGGGCTATGGCCCCATGGTCGTCTCCCGGCAGATGCTGGCCGCGGAGGATCTGGACCGCATCAGGATCGCCGTTCCCGGCACGCTCACCACCGCCTACCTGGCCCTGAAGATCTTCAATCCGGCGCTCGAAACCGCAACCGTGCCGTTCGATCGCATCATTCCCGAGATTCTGGCCGGCAACTTCGACGCCGGACTCATCATTCACGAGGGCCAGCTCACCTACTCCACCAGCGGCTTGTACCGGGTGCTCGATCTGGGTGTCTGGTGGCGCGAAACCACCGGCCTGGTTCTGCCCCTGGGTGGCAACGCCATCCGCCGCTCGCTGGGCCCAGAGAGCCAGCGCATTATTACCAAAGCAGTCCGCGACAGCATTCAGCACGCCCTGGACCATCGCGAACCGGCTCTTGAGTATGCCATGCAGTTTGCCCGCGACCTGGATGCCCGGCTGGCCAACCGCTTTGTCAGCATGTACGTGAACGACCGCACGCTGGATTACGGCGCAGACGGCCGCCAGGCCATCCGCAAGCTGCTCGAATTGGGCTACGAGCGCGGCATCATTCCGATTGCGCCGCAGGTGGATTTCGTCGACTGAGGTTGACCCCATCCGCCGATCGAACCGCGCTTCTCCTTTGAGCTCGCATCAGGGCCACTTGAGTTGACCTCGCAGTTGCACCCTTTCGGTACTCGAAAATCCACCCTGAAGTCATTGCAACCCGTTCATTTATTCCCTTCAGATTCCTAAGGTATTTCTAAGAATTGCCGATGCATCCTTGTTGAGGTCATTTCGGATGCTCGCCAAGACCCACCCGACGTTCCTGCTCGCCTCGCACGAGCCTGCTCTTCTCGCTACGCTTGAACCATTGCTCATCGCCCAGGGCGCACAGGTTGAGATCGTGCTTTCGGCCGAGGCTGCCCTGGCGGCCCTTACCGCGCCGCTTCCCCCCACCCTGGCCCTGCTCGATGTCGAATTACCCGGCATGGGAATGACGGACCTGTTGGATGCCATTCGTCCTGCCGTCGGCGCTCATCGGTTCCCGATTGTCCTGATTTCGGACACTGTTACCGAGGAATGGCTCGACCGGCTCGCCGAGGGAGTGATTGAAGACGTCATTCCCAAATCGACCGAGTCCCCATTCTGGCGCGTCCGGCTCGATGCCGTGCTCCGCGTTCACCGCCTGGCGCGCGAACTCGACCTGCTGTGCGAGACCGCGGCACTGAATGCGCAGAGCGACGCCCTGACCGGCGTCCTGAACCGCGACACCATCCTGGCCATGCTCTTTCGCGAGACCGACCGCGTGCAGCGGCTTAAGAACTCGCTGGGCCTGATCCTCTTCGATGTGGACGACTTCGGCCACTGGAATTCGCGTCTGGGCTCTGAGACCTGCGACGAACTGCTCTGCCAGATCGCCAGCCGCACCGGGCGGCTGTTACGCAGCTACGACCTGCTGGGCCGCACCGGCAAAGATGAATTCCTGGTGGCCATGCCGGGGTGCGGCAGCAGCAATGCCATCATGCTGGCTGAGCGTCTGCGCCTCGATGTCTTCTGTTCGCCGTTCCACGTCGCCGGCGAAACCATCCGGCTCTCGGCCTGCTTCGGCATCTCCATCAGCAATGGCCGCTCGCCGCTGGTGGTGCTGCGCGAAGCTGAGCAGGCTCTGCACTTTGCCAGAAACGCCGGGCCGGAGTCGATCCAATGCGCCGGCGACTGCCCGCTGCCCGAAGCCGCGCCTGTCACCTTCTTCTCTCCCTCCACCGGAGACGAGCTGCTGGCCTGGTAGCGCGGCCCTTGTCCCGCTGAGAAAAGGACGCTGGACGATCAATGGACCTGCGTCGCCGAATTAAGCTGCGGCTCAAGGTCAAGAAACTCCTGAAACACATCGTTGGACAACATCTGTCCGCGCGGAGTGAGTTGGATTGTGTTGCCGTTCGAAGTCACCAGGCCATCTTCTTCCATCCGCGCAACGACCTCAAGAGCTGGCGTGACCATCTCGCTGCCAAACTCGCCCTTCACGGCAGCTATATCGACACCCGCATTGAGCCGCAGCCCTAAAAACCAAGCCTCCTCGTGCTGTCGAGCCCTGGAGATCCAGTCAGTCTCAGCGGGTTCAGATCCCTCCAGATACTCGGCAAGATCGCTGGTCGTCGTCGAGCGCAGCACACGGCGACGTTCGATCTCACCGGGTGCAGAAACAGCCTCCCGCAACATGGACGAAGCATCCAGCCCCAGGCCCAGATACGGCCGCCGCTGCCAGTAGCGCAGATTGTGCCGCGACTCAAATCCGGGCTGCGCAAAGTTTGAGATCTCGTACTGCTCCAGCCCCGCTCCGGCCAGCCGCTCGATCGCTGCCGCATACATCCACGCGATGGCGTCGTCAGCCGGAACCAGCCCGGCGTGGTAGCGCGCGCCGCCGGCCAGCATCTCCCGGCCCAGCCGGGAGTCTTCGTCCACCTCCAGCATGTACACGCTGGCGTGGGGCACGCCGCTCTCGATGAGCGCCGCCAGCGACTCATCCCATGAGGCAAAGGTCTGGCCGGCCAGCCCCGCGATCAGGTCGATGCTGAGGTTCGCAATGCCGGCCGCGCGCAACCGGCGCAGGTCGTTCAGCACCGTCACCCGGTTGTGCAGGCGCCCGCTCACCGCCGCCTCGGGATCGATGAACGACTGCACACCGAGACTGACCCGATTGACGCCCGCCGCGGCCAGCGCCCCCAGCGTGTCGTCGGCCAACTGGCCCGGTGCGCACTCGACTGTGATCTCAGCGTCAGCGTCGAAATCAAACTCCGTCCGCATAGCCGCAAATAGCCCCGACAGCAGTGCAGGCGCCAGCAGGCTCGGCGTCCCGCCGCCCAGGTAGACCGTATCCACCCGAAGCGGCAAATCCAACCCCATCCGCGCCGCCCATTCCCCGGCAACCGCCAGGTCCGCGATCAGCCGGTCCACGTAGCGGCCGTGCTCGCTGGCCGGGTACACACCCGAAGCGAAGTTGCAGTAAGTGCACTTCGACCGGCAAAACGGGATGGAAAGGTAAAGCCCGATCGCGTCGCCTTCAGAAACGGCCATACCAGGATTGTTTCACGCGAGCAGCGCCAGGGTTGACGTCTTGATCCCAATTCTCTGATCCCTATTCCCTGTTCCCTAGTCCCTGTTCCCTGCTCCGCCCCGCCCTTCCCGGTTCATGCAATCATGAAATAGAGGAGTTCCGGTTTTGAAAGCTTGGCCAGTCCTGGGCATCACCTTAATTCAGGCCCTACTTCTTCTAGCCCATTGGTTTATCTATCACACCTGGATCGCCTTCTGGTTCGAACTCGGCCCGGCGGCGGGCCTGGCGCTGCGCATCGTCCTGTTTCTGCTCTCGTTGAGTTTCGTTGTCTCCGCGCTGCTCGGTTTCCGCTTTGGCAACCTTGCGGTGGCGCTGCTCTATAAAATGGCCGCCGTCTGGCTTGGACTGCTGAACTACTTTTTCCTGGCCGCCTGCCTCTGCTGGCTGGCGGATTCCGGGCTCCGCCTGGCCGGCTCGCCCCCGAACAGGCCAATGCTCGCCGGCGTCCTTTTCGCGCTCGCCGTTCTTACCGTCATCTATGGCATCTTGAATGCGCGCCTGGTCCGCGTCCAGCGGGTGCCCATAAAACTGCCGAATCTGCCTCCATCCTGGCGTGGACGCACGGCGGTCCTGTTCAGCGACTTGCACCTGGGCCATATCAACAACCTCGGCTTCATGCGCCGCGTTTCCGCCATGGCCGCCCGCCTCAAACCCGATATTCTCTTCATCCCCGGCGACCTGTTTGACGGCACGCCTGTCGACCCCGACCGGCTTGCCGCGCCCCTGGAGCAGATCGCGCCGCCGCTTGGAGCCTTCTTCGTTACCGGCAATCACGAGGAGTTCGGCCACGCGCCTCAGTTCTGTGCGGCGCTCACGCGTGCCGGCGTCCGCGTTCTGGCCAATACGAAGGTGGTTGTCGATGGCCTGGCTATCCTCGGCATCCCCTATCACGACTCCACCTATCCCCTGCGCGTGCGCACCAGCCTGGAGGGCCTGCGTCCCAGCCCCGGCCAGCCCGCCATCCTCCTGCTGCACGTCCCCAACCGGCTGCCGATCGTGGAACAGGCCGGCATCAGCCTCCAGCTCTCCGGCCACACCCACGCCGGCCAGCTGTTCCCCTTCACCTGGTTCGTCCGGCGCGCCTTCGGCACGTTCACCTACGGCCTGCACCCGTTCGGGGCGCTCCAGGTCTTGACCACCAGCGGTGCCGGCACATGGGGCCCGCCCATGCGCGTAGGGACGCACCCTGAGATCGTGTTGATTACGTTTGAGTAACGATATCCATCCAGGAATTCGATAAGCACCAAACCCGCGCGAAGAAGGCAGCCAGGATGGGCCCGTTTTCATCATTGAAAACGGTAAGCCCACCCATGTACTGCTGAGCATTGAGGAGTACCGAAAGATTACCGGTGAGCCTCCGCCACCCCGCGCCTGATTTAGACTTGCATTTCGCCGGAATTGAGGACCAAATGCATTTCTACGGAAGACGCGCTCTCGAAATCCTTGCCACATCGATTCTGCTCAACCTGACAACCGCCCAAGCCCAGAGTGCCTCACCCAGTCCTGCGCAGCAGGCCCTCGACTTCCCCACCGTCCTCTACGGCGCGGCCTACTACAACGAGTACATGCCCGGTGACGACGCCGACCATGCCGCGCGGCTAGAAAAAGACGTGGCCCTGATGAAGGCCGCCGGCCTGACCGTGGTGCGCATGGGCGAATCGACCTGGAGCCTGTGGGAACCAGAGGACGGCCGCTTCGAATACGCCTGGATGGACCGCGTGGTCGACGCCATGGGCAAAGCCGGCATCAAAGTCATCCTGGGCACACCCACTTACTCGCTTCCGGCCTGGATGGCCCACCAGCATCCGGAGATCTTCGCCGATCGCATCCCGCCCGGCATGTTCGGCGGCCAGCCGGTCGCCAGCACCTACGGCATCCGCCAGAACATGGACACTGACTCGCCGGCCTACCGCTTCTATGCCGAGCGCCTCATCCGCCACATTGTCGCCCACTACAAAGACAACCCCACCGTGATCGGCTGGCAGCTCGACAACGAAACCTCAAGCTACGACGCCGCCAATCCAGATGTGTTCATCGGCTTTCAGCATTACCTTGAAAAGAAATTCGGCACTCCCGAGGCACTGAGCAAGGCGTGGTTCCTCAACTACTGGGGCGAGAATCTGCACACCTGGGAAGACCTTCCCAGGCGCGACGGAACCATATCCACCGGCTACAAGCTCGAATGGACGCGCTGGAGCCAGATGCGCGTCACCGACTTCCTCCATTGGCAGGCCGCGCTGGTGCGCGAATGCGCGGCCCCTGGCCAGTTCATCACCACCGACTACGGCGGCATGATGAAGCGCGACGTCAACGAGGAGGATGTCGCCGCCTCGCTCGATATCGTTGCCGACAACATCTATCACGGTACGCAGGACCATTACGACGGATCCTTTCAGGCCTTGCAAACCGACTTCTCCCGATCCCTGCGCCACACCAATTTTCTGGTCACGGAGACCAACGCGCAGACCATTGGCTGGAGCTCCGGCAGCCAGTTTCCGCCCTACGACGGCCAGATTCGCGAGGATGTCTACACCTACCTGGCCAGCGGCGCCAACATGGTGGAGTACTGGCACTGGGCTTCCATCCACGGCGCGCAGGAAACCTATTGGAAGGGCGTTCTCTCGCACGATCTTGAGCCCAACCGCGTATACGGCGAAGTGAGCCGCACGGCGCATGAGCTTCAAAAGATCGGCCCGCACCTGGTTGGCTTGCAGATCGAGAATCAGGTGGCCATTCTGTGGAGCCGCGACTCAGCCAACGCCATCAGCTTCATGCCCTACGGCGGCGGAGTGCCGTCAAGGAGCTGGACCGGCGAGCCCGACGGCTATGCCTCCCTGGTGCAGCAGATGCACAAGGCGCTTTATGACATGAATGTGGGCGCGGACTTCGTCTTCCCCGAGACGCAGGATTTTTCGCGGTACAAACTGCTCATCGTGCCCGCGCTCTACATCTCGGACGATGCGTTGCTTCAGCGCATCTCGGATTACGTGAAGAACGGCGGCCACGTCGTGATGACCTTCAAGAGTGGATTCGCCAACGAGAACTCCGCTGTCCGCTGGGTACGCGCGCCAGGGCCGCTGCGCGAAGCCGCGGGGTTCAGCTACCAGGAGTTTTCAAATCTTGAACATCCACTGTCGCTCAAGGGCGATCCTTATAACGTGGGCGGCGAGAACCAGGTCCAATTCTGGGCCGAGTTCCTCATGCCGGAGCACGCCAAGGCGTTGGCGTTTTATGATCACCCATTCTTCGGGAAATGGCCGGCCATCACGAGGAACGATTTTGGCTCGGGCTCGCTGCTCTATGAAGGGACTTATCTTTCGGACAAGCTGCAAACCGCGGTGCTCAAGGGGGAGCTGGAAAAAGCTGGCCTCTCGAGCCCCGATCGGCAGCTTCCCGCAGCCGTCCACGTGCAGCACGGCGTGAATCGTCTTGGCAAACGGCTGCACTATTACTTCAATTACTCCAGCGCCGAAGTTAAACCGAGTTATACCTATGGCGCGGGGACTGATCTTCTGGATGGCAAAGCCGCGGCGAAAGGCGGCGAACTGGTTCTCGCTCCGTGGGACCTGGCAATTGTCGAGGAGAATTGAGTTACCAGCGAGACCGCTCCATGTTATCGGCGGGATGGTTACTCGCCATTATGCGGCACCTGCTCCAGCAGCCGTTTCCAGGTCCTCTGGTTCTTCCGGTAACCTTTCTTCAAGTCTTCCAGAATGCGTTCGAAATCGGCGTTGGTGCGCAGGTTATTCCACGCCGGGTTCTTCTGAAACCACGGATAATTTTCGTTGCCCAGATAGATCGCGCGCCGCAGCCAGTGCAGGGCCTCGCTGGAGTCGCCCTCCACGGCAAAGTAAGTCGCTAGGCGGTAGGCCATCTCGCTATCGGCCTCGGCAGCGGCCAGCGTTTCATCCTTCAGGAGCGCAGCCCCGCGGGCGCGTTCGCCGGCCTGCACATAACAGAGCGCCAGCGTCGGCACCGCGATGCGCAGTGAATCGTCGTCGCGGACCACGCCCTCCAGAATTTCAATGGCCGCGCTCAGGTTGCCCATGCGCATCTGCTGGTAGCCCGCCGAAGTGCGCAGAAGCGGGTGGCGCGGTTCCAGGGCCAGGCCTTTTTCCAACTCGTCGCCGGCCAGCTCGATCTGATTCTGATAGTGATAAACGCGGGCGCGATGGTTGTAGAGGATTGCGGCGTTGGCCGGATTCAGTTTGAGTGCCTGGTTGAATTCGCTCAGCGCTTCGTCGTACATGCCGTCGCCGCGCAACGCGATGCCTGCCACCATGTGCACATTCCAGTCATTGGCCGCACCGGAAAGCAGGTTGGCAATGCCGTGGCGTGCCGACTCTTTTTCGCCGCGCGAAAGCAACATGTAAATGCGGTACAGATTGGCCTCCGTCGAAGCGGGATCGAGCTTGAGCGCCTGGTCGAAATCGCGCCGCGCGTGCATCACGTGAATCTGCCCGCCAAAGCCGTGGCGCACATATTGCAATTCGGCAATGCCCAGCCCGCTCCACCCGGCGGCAAACTCCGGATCCTTGCTGGTGACGCTGGTAAACAGCGCATGGGCCCGGTCAAGGTCGGTGCGCGAGCCGGTGCGTACCATGAACGAGCTGAGCAGCGCGCGGGCCTGCAGATACTCTTCGCTGACCGGCCCTGGCAGCGAGGCCTCGCGCGAGCCCGGCCGCGGCGCATCGTTCTGGGCAGCTTCGATCCGGTCGGCGGCGCTCAGGCCGTGCAGCGCGGCAAAGACTTCATTTGAGATTTCACTCTGCACGGCAATCAGGTCCAGCGACGGTACGCGGATTGCGCCGCCCGAACGCACGCTTTGCGAACCCACATCGAGCAGTTGCCAGTTCAGGTCGAATCCGTGTTCCGAGCGCAGAAAGCTGCCCGCCAATACAAACGAAACCAGCAGCTTCTGCCCCAGCGCCAGCGGATCCATTTTAGATATCGGCAGAGCCATCAGCGTGCTTGACGGCCGCACCACCAGCGCCGGAATGCGCGCCAGCCGGGCTGCGATAGCATCGGCCAGCGCGAAACCATAAAGCGGCGCAACCTCCGTTGCGCCCAGATTCGTGAAGGGCAACACCACCAGCGAGTTCTGTTTTGCGCCATCGCCCGCCGACTCGCGAAACCGCTCCGCCAGCATGGAGAGAAAGCCAGTGGACCGCTTCTCTGCCGCGGCGCCCGTGGTGGGCAGGTTGGCCGCCGCCTCGCCGGGAATGATCCCAGTCTCGATCTGCAGCGCCTTCATGATGGTCTTCAGCGCCTCGCGCACTTCGGCGGCGGACGTGTAGCGCGCGCCCGGATTCTTTTCCAGGCAAGCCGCAATGACGCTTTGCAACTCCGACGAGATCCCCTGAACAATCTCCGTGAGATCCGGCGGATTGGAAAACTGGATGGCGCGAATGGCCTGGAAGTCCTCGGCATCGGGCCGCGCAAACGGATGGCGTCCGCTGGCCAGTTCATACAGGATCACACCCAGCGCCCACACATCGGACTGCGCGCTTGACTGCCCAGTGACAAACTGCTCGGGCGCCATATAGCGGATGGTTCCGCCGCGCGCCGTGTAGGTGGCCGCCACTGAGGCGTCTTTCGCCAGGCCAGGCTTTGAGGGGTCGAAGCTGGCATCCTCGGGGCGCAGACGGCGCGCCAGGCCGAAGTCAAGAATCTTCACCAGGCCGCCGTCGGTCAGCATCACGTTTTGCGGTTTCAGGTCGCGATGAAAGATGCCTAGCGCATGCGCTGCCTGCAGGCCGTCGGCGATTTGGATGCCCACCGAGAGCACCAGTTGCAGGCTGGCGGGCCCGCGCGCGATTAGCCGGTCGAGCGACTCGCCGGGGACATATTGCATCACGATGAAACCCTCGTCGCCGCTTTCGCCCACCTCGTAAATCGCGCACACGTTGGGATGCTCGATGGCCGACGCCAGCCTCGCCTCGCGCAGCACCGTGGTGCGCAACTGCTCCGCCGACAAAAGGCCGGTGCGCAGCACCTTCAGCACCACCGGCCGCTGCAGGAGCGTGTCGTTGGCCAGATAGACCACGCCGCTGCCGCCGGCGCCCAGCCGACGGATAATCTCATAATTCTCGATCGTCCTTCGCTTCATCTCTATCTTCAGTGTAGCCGTCAGCGGATAAAGGCCGTATCAATCTCTGGATCGCTCTCTATTCTTCGTTCTTACATACCGTCTTCCTGCAATCGTAATCTTTCTCGTCTAAGCTAAGTGCAGGACTCCGTGTGTTGTAAGACTCGATCCGGGCTGAACACAGGGCCGCAAATGCGGACTTCCGAATGGATTCAGGCAGGATTCGCCGTCATCCTTTTTGTGGCTGCGTGCGTAAGCCCGCTCGCAGCCAGGCGCCGGGCCGTGATCGGCATACTCGCGGCGTTTGCGGTAGCTGCCGTTCTCCTGGGCCGCCTTTCGGTTTACGTTCTCGCGCCGCGCGCGGCCTCCATTCTCCGCGACTGGCTGCCCGTGGCGCTGATGCTGGTGCCTTATTGGCAGACAGGCCAGTTTTTCACCGGGCCGAACCCGAAGATCCAAAACTGGCTCGTGGAGTCCGACCGTCGCCTTGCGAAGCTCTTGCACCCCGGGGTCCTGGCTTTTGGCCGCTACACACGCCTCACGATGGAGTGGGCCTATTCCCTCTGCTACGGGCTACCCCTGGCCGGACTTGCGGTCCTCTACGCGGCGGGGATGAGGCGCTACGCACTTACCTACTGGCCCATCGTTCTGGTTCCAACTAATCTCTGCTATGCGCTCACGCCGTTTGTGCCTGCGCTGCCGCCGCGGGACATTGCCGGAAAGGCAAGCGCCGCGGGAGCGCGAACCAAGAGCCGCGTCTTCAATCTCTGGATCCAGCAGTACGCCAGCATTCACGCGATTTCATTTCCCAGCGCCCATGTCGCCTGCGCGCTTGCTATCTCGTTTGTGCTGCTGCATTATGTTCCGGTTGCCGGCGTGGTCTTTCTAGTCATTGCCATCTGGATCGGCGTTGCGGCTATTGTGGGCGGATACCACTATGCCATCGATGTGTGGCTGGGAGCGGCGGTGGCGTTGATCGTCCTTGCCGCCTGGGGCGCTCACTTGATCCCGAGCAGCCTTCTCACGCCGCCCGCCACGGTCTTCACCACGGCGCCTTGAGGCTTGCCGTCCTCCGGGGGAAGAAACAACTGAGCGAGAAAACTCACTCCCAGGGGAAGCTTGGCGGGTTCGCCCGGCGACGCCGGCGGAAAGAACTGCGTTAGCGCCTCGCGTGGGCTCTCCTTGACCAGATCGATCATCGCAACGCGATGGACACACGAGATCGTGCAATAAGGAGCACAGGGTTTCTGGGTCCAATACTCGCGCTCCAGGTCCTCACTCCCGTATCGCTCCAGCGGGATCGCCGGGTATCCTCGCCGCTGCGAGCAATAGTGAACCAGGCCGTCTTCGCAGATGTAAAGATAACGGCTTCCCGCGCGGCAGTGCCAGTCATTCGGTTTGCCCAGCGCCAGGTTCTTATGGAATGTGTTGTCGTAGGCGAACGCCATGAACCCGGGCTTTCTCTCCGCCTGGATCTGCTCGTAAACGATGCGTTCCTCGTCGCGCAAAGGCCGCACCTGCCCGCTGTGGTCATGGACAATGCCCACAGTGGTATCGAATCCCAGTTCCCGCGCGCGGTGCGCGATCGTGCGTGCATCCTCGGGATTCTCGATGCCCGCTCCAATGACAGTATTGATGTTCACCTCGAACTCGGCATAATCGGCCAGCCATTGGAGTTTTTTGTCCAAAACCTTCAAGCTCTTTTTCGAGATATCGTCGGGCTGCACGTTATCGATGCTGATCTGCAACTGTTCGAGACCGGCGCGGTTCAATTGCTTGATCCGTTCCGGACTGAGCAAATACCCGTTGGTAATGAGAGTAGCGATGATGCCATGCGCCCGGATGCGTCGAATCATCTCGTTCAGGTCAGGATGCAGCAATGGTTCACCGCCGCTGAAGGTGATGATCCCCGTGCCAAGGGCTGCCAGCAGATCGATGCGGCGCAGCATCTCCGCGATCGGCACAGGCTTTGAGACCTGATCGTATTCGTTGCAGTAGGCGCAGGAAAGATTGCAGCGCCGGATGGGAATGATATGGGCGAGGATCGGGTAACGGCGCCTTTGGATCATGCGGGCAGTCATGCGCGCCTGACGAAAGCGCCGCTCGAATGAACGCAGTTTTCTAATCGCCGGGGCAAGTCTCATCGGAGCACCCGCGCCTCAATAGGCGACCGCGAATCTAACCTGCAGTCTACGCCTCTGCCACACAATTGGGCTTAAACACGCGGTCAAAAAAACAGTCCGTTTCCCTGTATTCACACTCTCAGGCTCCCCTCGGGCATTCCACTCTCGCTGGCGCGGTCCGATGCGGCGTGGGCGAAGGCGCCATGCTGCCGTCCTGAATCGGATGGGGCAAATCTGCTACCTTCTTACTGAGCATGAGCGGTTCCGGCAGAGAGGCATTGCGAAGGGGTTGGCGCGCGTTTGCGGCCTGCGTGTTTATCCTGGCGGCCTGGCCCGTCGCCGCCCAGCAATCCCCACCGCAGCCTGCCGCGCCGGAAGCGCAAAAGCCCGCAACTACAGAGCCACCCCAGCAGCCCGGCGCCGGCGCCCAGGTCCACACCGGCATCGTCAATACCCTCGACGCCGATCAGCGCATTCAGAACCTGCTCGCCGACCATCAGTTCTCTCAGGTCGAATCCGCGCTCGACCAGTTGCCCCCGCAGCAGGCGCAGCTTTACCGGGGCATTCTGGCCAACCGCAACAACAATCCCCAGGCATCCGTGCAGTTGCTGGAGCCGCTCGTGGAAGCCGTCGCTGCCAGCGGCGACCCCGCGCATGAAAAGCTGTTGCGCAAGGCTCTTGCCGAGGACTATCTGCGCCTGGGCGACTGGGCCAAGGCGGCCAAGGCATACGCTGCGCTCGAGGCGCGTATGAAGGACACGCTGAGCAAAGACGAACAGGACGAGATCGAGATGCCGCTTAAGATGCTGCCTCTCGCGCAGGCCGACCCGCCCATGACCGTCGAGCCCTGCGACCCATTTAGCGTCCAGGTCAGCAAAGACCCGCTCGGCCTCACTGACATTCCTGTTTTTGTGGATGCGCGGCCGCACAGTTGGATGCTCGACCCCACGGCGCCCTTCAACCTGATCGCCCGCTCGCTGGCCAAGGAAGCAGGCCTCAGGGTTTCTGACGAGACGGCCACCATTCACACGCTCACCGGCAAGCCGATGCAGGTGCGCGTCACGGTGATTCCGCGATTCACGATCGCCGGACAGCTTACACTGCGCAACATGACGGCCTTCGTCTTCGAAGATGCGGACTATTACTTCGCGCAGTCGAAGTACCAGGTGCAGGGCGTGCTCGGCTATCCGGCGCTCGCGGCGCTGGGCAGCATCACCATCACCGCCGACGCCACCGCGGAGGTGCGGCCCGAAAGACAGATTCTTCCCGCCGCCAAAGACGACCGGCTCACCAATGGCGCGCGCTTCTTTCTCGATGGCGATCAGGTCATTGTTGCCCTGGGAAAGGCCGGCGATGAGCGCATGTTCGTGGTGGATGCGGGCGGCCAGCAGACCTACCTCACCTCGCGCTACTTCGACGAACATACCCCCGACTTTGCGGGAAAAAGGATGGAGCTATTCACGCTGCCGGGTTCATCCCTCCGGCCTCCGGCGCCTGCGTACATTGCCGAGACGATACCGCTCACCGCCGGCTCCTCTGCCTTCAGTGTGCATTACATTCAGGTGCTGACGCAGCCACTGGGTTCCGCCGCGCTTGACGATGTCTATGGCGTGTTGGGCGTGGATGCCCTGGACCAGCTGCGGGCGTACACGTTCGATTACCGGACGATGCGGTTTGGGGTGAAGCCGGAGTAATGCGAGGAATCGGGGATCGGATCGGTCGCAGCATTCGATTGGCATTGATCCGCCAATGCGATAAATTCACTGCATATGATTGCTCGGTTCACGATTTGTTCGGTGGCATTGGCTGGGATGGTTTGGGCGTTTGAAGCCCAGCTCGCTCTCGCAATTCAGGATCCGCCTCCTTGCTCCGTTGTCGGCGATTTGGATGTACGCCCGTTTACCAGCAGGGTCTTCCATAACACGCGCATGCTGAGGGTTTGGCTCCCGCCGGGCTATAAGAGCCCTGACCAGCGCAGCGAGCGCTATCCGGTGATGTACCTGAACGACGGACAAGACCTGTTCAACGCCTGCACATCGATCTTCAATGCTCAGGAATGGCGCGTCGATGAGACAGCAACGGCGCTGATTCAGAGTGGAAAAATTCCGCCGCTTATCATCGTTGGAATCGATAACGCAGGCAAGAGGGACAGGCCGAAGGAGTATCTGCCTTTCCCGGACGATACTCTCAGGCCCGCTGTTCTAAGCGTTCGCGGCAAGCAGTACCCTAAGTTCTTGCTGGATGAGGTAATGCCCTTTATCAATCGTCAATATCGCACCGACCCCGACCCGGCGAAAACCACGCTTGGTGGCTCCTCTTACGGGGCTGGCATTGCGCTCTACACGGTGATGAGGCATCCAGGGCGATTCGCGAAACTGCTGCTTGAAAGCCCATCGCTGTATGCTCACGACAATTACCTTCTAAAGGAAGCTGACAGGTTCTCTCAATGGCCCGAGAAGGTGTTTATCGGCGTCGGTTCGATTCGCGAGCCAACAGAGGATGTCCATCGGCTTCAGGACACGCTTCGGCGTCACGGGCTCGGAAGCCAACGGCTGTTGGTCGTCGAGCAGCCGGGAGCGGCGCACGATGAGGAAGCATGGGCGCAGCGGTTCCCGCGGGCATTGGAGTTCCTATACGGCCGCCCAGCGGATCAGCAGGCCGGCATGTCGGCACACTCCCTTCCAAGTCTGCAATGCCGCAGCGGATTTCAAAACTGATGATCGAATGTGAGGCTAGCCCCTGATCCCTGCTCGCCTCTTCTCAATGCCCCCGCCGCACATCCCCCTCGTCATGCGGATCGGGCGGCAACAGCCCCTGCTTCTCCATCTGCTTCTGGCCGCGCCGGCCAAGATACAACATAGCCAACCCAAAAACCAGCTGCACCAGCCCCCACCAGAGATTCGCGTTGATGCCCAGGCTCTGGTCATAGAAGCCCGGCGTGCTGTTGGTCGAGATACCGAAGACGGTGAGGATCGCGCCCACCAGCGTGAACAACAGTCCCATGGGAATCCGCAGGTCAAGACTCATCGTGGTCACTCTCCTCAGGCAAAGAATATGTTCAAGCCAACTGCCACCACCAGGATGGCCACCGCCAGGGCTTCGGGGCTTTTCCACCAGACCGAGTGGGCGCGCGGCGGCTTGGGCGTGAGCGAGTGGACCAGCCCCACCAGTTCCGCTTCCGGCCGCGGCTTGGTGCACAGGCTCACGATCACGGCCACAATAAAGTTGGTGCTGAAGGCGAAGATGGCGCCCCAGAAATTCTGCGCCATGTCGCTGGGATAGTGATGGATCACCGCGATCCATCCGCCGTGAATACCGGGATGGGCCTCGATGGGCAGTGTCAGGCCATGATGCACCATGGCTGCCGCCGTGCCCGCGATCAGCCCCGCAAACGCGCCGTGGCCGGTGGCCCGCTTCCAGAACATGCCCAGCAGGAAAGTGGCAAATAACGGCGCGTTCACAAACGAGAAGACCAGCTGTAGCGTATCCATAATGTCGTTGAAGCTGATGGCCGCATAAGCCGTGGCGATGGAGAACAAAATGCCGCCCACCGTGGCCCAGCGGCCCACGGCCAGGTAATGCCGGTCGCTGCCGCCCTTATGGATGTACGACTGATATAGATCGTAGGTAAACACGGTGTTGAAGGCCGTCACGTTGCCCGCCATCCCGCTCATGAAGCTGGCCAGCAGCGCCGTCAGGCCGAGGCCGAGAATTCCGGTGGGGAAAAAGTGCAGCAGCATGTTCGGCGTGGCCAGATCGTAGTCCAGCAGCGGCTGGCCGCTGGCGTCCAGCATCACCTCGCCGGTCCGCGGATTGACCTTCGCCGGAACGATCCCCCGCCCGGCTTCCACCTCCGGCCGCACCACCGTGGTCTCGCGGACGATGGCTCCGTTCACCGTGCTCTCGACGGTATGGGTATGGGGCGTGGGCAACCCGATCGCCAGCAGCCCGGGCAGGATCACCAGGAACGGAAAGAACATCTTGGGAATGGCGGCAATCAGCGGAACGCGCCGCGCAGACACCATGTTCTTCGAGGCCATCGCGGTCTGGATCACCAGGAAGTCGGTGCACCAGTAGCCCGACCCCAGTACAAAACCCAGGCCCATGCCCAGGCCGATGATCTCAATGCCCATGGGGTTGGTGCTGGCGTGGGCCACGCCTCTCCACTCGTGCATATACTGCACAGGAACCGAGGCCTTCAGCCCGCTCCATCCACCGATGTTGCGCAGGCCCAGCAGCACCAGGGGCAGGAATCCCGCAATGATGAGAAAGAATTGCAGCACCTCGTTGTAGATGGCGCTGGTCAGCCCGCCAAGGAAGATATACAGGAGCACAATCAGCGCCGACAGGCAGATGGAAAAGGTGAAGATCCCCTCCGGCGCCCAGCCCAGCGCGCGAAACAGGCCGTCGAAGACATGCAGCGTCTGGATCAACCGGGCCATCGCATACATCGAGATTCCCGAGCTGAAGACCGTCATGACCGCAAACGAGCAGGCATTCAGCGCGCGCGTCTTCTCGTCGAAGCGCAGGCGCAGGAACTCCGGCACCGAGCGCGCCTTCGATCCGTAATAGAACGGCATCATGAAGATGCCTACAAACACCATGGCCGGAATCGCGCCGATGCCGTAGAAGTGAGCGGTCTCCAGCCCATACTTGGCGCCCGAGGCGCCCATTCCGATGACTTCCTGCGCTCCCAGGTTGGCGCTGATAAAGGCCAGCCCGCAGATCCAGGCTGGCAAAGCGCGACCGGCCTGGAAAAAGTCCTTGCTCGTCTTCATGAAGCGCTTGAGGGCAAAACCGATGCCCAGCACAAACACGAAGTAGAGCACCATGATCAGCCAATCGACGCGTGTGAGGTTCAAAGCGAAAGGCTCCTTGTATTTCAAAACAACTAAACCACTCTACGCAGGGGGGCGGAATGAAGTCTAGCGGAAACTGAAAAGGTTTTCAAGCCGCGCACGGCTCGAACCCCACTCGATTGCCGGCAGTTTACACTGGTATTGCATGATTCCTACCCTCGCTTGGACCCCGCAAGGCGTCCGTTTCATCGACCAGACCAGGCTCCCCCTCGAGGAGAGCTATGTGCTCGCCGCCACTTATGAACAAGTGGCTGATGCTATCGCCACCATGGTGGTGCGCGGCGCGCCTGCCATCGGCGTTTCAGCCGCATACGGCGTCGCCCTGGGCGCAATCGCAACCACCGCCGCCACCGCGCGGGAGTTTGCGCCCGAGTTCGACCGCATCTGCGCCCGCCTGGCCGCAACCCGCCCCACAGCGGTCAATCTTTTCTGGGCCATCGACCGCATGAAGCGGCGGTTCGCGGCCCTGGCCGGGTCAGGCGTACCCTTGGCCGAGATCGGAGAGAAATTGCTCGCCGAAGCTCACGCCATGTATGAGGAGGACATCGCCGCCTGCAAGGCGATGGGCGCATTCGGAGCTGCCCTGCTCCCCGAGGAGGGCGGCGTACTCACCCACTGCAACGCCGGCGCACTGGCTACCTGCGGCTATGGAACCGCCCTCGGCGTCATCCGCTCCGCTGTGGAGCACGGCAAGCGCATCCACGTCTACGCAGACGAGACGCGGCCCTTTCTCCAGGGCGCGCGCCTCACCGCGTGGGAACTGATGGCCGACGGCATCCCCACCACCGTGATCTGCGACAACATGGCCGCCAGCCTGATGCGCGCCGGGCGCATCCAGGCCGTGGTGGTGGGCGCCGACCGCATCGCCGCCAACGGCGACTTCGCCAACAAGATCGGCACCTACAATCTCGCCATCCTGGCCCGCGAGCACGGCATCCCGTTTTATGCCGCAGCCCCCTGGTCCACCATCGACCTGGCCACTCCGAACGGCGACGCCATCCCCATCGAGGAACGCCCTGCCATCGAAGTCACGCACCACGGCGGCAAACAACTGACGCCCCACGGAGTCGGTATCTGCAACCCCGCATTCGATGTAACTCCGGCCAGGTATGTTACCGCCGTTGTTACCGAGCGCGGCGTGTTGCGTGCTCCCTATGCCGAGTCGCTCCGGGAGATGGAGTTGGTCGGCTAAATTACTGGTAAGGACCTATGGAGACGCACATTCGGCAGGAACCTGCGGATTCATTCGCCCTCCCGCCAGGCGATCCGCGGAAAGGGCAATATGGGGACCCCAAGGCGTGATTTCCTCAAGGCAGCTCTCGCCACCGCGGCGTTAGCCACCTGCCGCCGTAGCTGGGCACAGCAAGCAGGGAACGGTTCGGCGCCGGAAGAAATTACCGGCTGGGCGCAGTTGCCCGCCATCCTTGCCAGCATCGTGCCACCGCAGTTTCCTGCCCGGGACTTCGTGATCACCGGCTTCGGCGCATCTCCCGGCGGCGTTGAAGATTGCTGGCACGCTCTTGCCGCCGCCATTCAGGACTGTCATCAGGCGGGCGGTGGCCGCGTGGTCGTCCCGGCTGGCAATTGGCTGTCCAACGGGCCCATCCACCTGCTGAGCAATGTCAATCTCTTCCTGGAAGAGGGCGCCAACATCGAATTCGGGACCGACCCAGAAAACTATCTGCCGGTGGTCCTGGTCCGGTGGGCCGGCACCCGCTGCTATAACTACTCGCCCCTTGTCTACGCCTACCAGCAGACCAACATCGCCATCACCGGCTCGGGTACGTTGTACGGGCGAGGGACCGTCTGGAATCAATGGACAGCAAAGCAAGGTCCGGACGTGACTCTCCTGCAATACATGGCGCTGGACGGCGTCCCGGTCGAGGACCGGATCTTCGGTCCTGGTCACTATCTGCGTCCAACGATGTTTGAGCCTTATGACTGCCAGAACATCCTGGTGCAGGGCGTAACCCTGCGGGGAAGCCCTTTCTGGACTATGCACCCCACGTTCTGCACGAATGTGACCATTCAGAATGTAACCGTCTTTCCCGGCGCCGAAAGCGACGACGGATGCGATCCCGACTCCTGCCAGAACGTTCTCGTGACAGGGTGTAATTTCACCACCGAAGACGATAACGTTTCGATCAAGGCGGGCTCGCTGCCGGACGCGGCCGGCCTGCCTGCTTGCGAGAACATTGTGATTCAGGACTGCAACTGCCTGCAGTCCTCCTGGGGCGGACTGACCCTCGGCTCCAACACCGGCGGGTTTATCCGCAATGTGTTCATCGAGAACTGCACGGTCTCCAACTGCCTGAACGCCCATTACCTCAAGTCGCATGCCAATCTGGGCGGCGGGATCGAAAACGTGTACATTCGCTCCAACCACGTGCTTACCTGTCATAACCTGCTCTACGTAGCCCCCGATGCCTACGACGAGGCGGGCATCTACGGACCGCCGGTCTTTGTGAATATCCATATGCAGGATGTGACCTGCGGCCACGCCACGGACTGCGCGTTTGTGATCGAGGGCGACCCACGCCAGCCGATCGAGGGAGTCAACCTGGGGAACATCGCGATCAAGGCGACAAGACTCGTGGATCAGGTCGCCGCAACTGACGGCCTGGTGGCAACCGGCATCACCGTCGACGGATCGCCGGTCAATGTAGGCGATTAATTCAGGGCCACGCAAACTCGCCGCAGCCTGCCTGCGCCGGGCGAATTCCCTCATTGCCGGTCTGATTCCCCGCTGCGTACCATTGAAGCGTGGTACTTCCCTGCCCCTCCATCCTTCGCCTGCGGCGCAGGTCGCTCGCTCGCGGCATTCTTCTTGGCCTCGGCGCCTTCGCGGCCAGCCTGCGCCTGGCCGGGTTTCCCGATATCAATGCCCTCCACGGCTCGCGCTGGCAGGTTCTCTCCGCGCTGGCGGCCTGCTGGGCCCTGGGCGAAACAGCCCGCTGCCTCGACCGCAAGTGGAGCCTCTACCACGCCGGTGTGCTGATCCTGCTCTACACCGACCTGATGATCCTGACCTTGACGGTGTTTCTTTGCCTGTATCCATAAATCGACCAAATTCGATCCGCGGCGCTTTTACTTTCGACCGGGCAACGCAGCCGTGTAGGATGTTCGAGAGCGCACCCCGGCGTGGCCTGTCCCCCAATGCGGGTCAATCGCTGAATACGCACGATCGGAGAAACACATGTTCAAGGGATTTCGAGACTTTATTCTGCGTGGAAACGTTGTCGACCTGGCGGTAGCCGTCATCATCGGTGCGGCCTTCAATGCCATTGTCGCCTCGCTGGTGGGCGACGTGCTGAACCCGCTGATTGCCGCCACCATCGGCAAGCCCGACTTCAGCAGCGTGATTCTGCATGTCGGCGGCGGCCAGATCAAGGTCGGCAGTTTCCTGAACGCCGCGGTGGGATTCCTTATCGTGGCCAGCGTGGTCTACTTTGCCATCGTTCTGCCCTTGAACGCGCTGCAGGCCCGGATCAAGAAGCCTGAGCCGCCCGCCCCGCCGGCCACCAAGCCCTGCCCCGAATGCCTGAGCGAGATTCCCGTGGCCGCAAAGCGCTGCGCCCACTGCGCCCAGCCGGTGGCATAGCGTCTTCTCTTACCCGCCACTCGACGCTGGGATTCGAGATTTCCCATCCTTGAGGCGGAGAGAAGTCTCAAGGATGGGAGCCCGACAGGATGGGCGCCCACCAACCCATAGAACGTCAGTCCAACTCTCTGAGCGGCTTTGAGAGCGCGAAGAATCCCAGAAATACGACCATCGCCAGGCCCGACATGAAGGCCAGCACATGGGGCGTTGGGATGTATCTCGACAATGCTCCGGCCAGCAGCGCGCCCACCGGCGGCAATCCCAGGAACGACGTAGCGTAGATGCTCATCACCCGTCCTCGCATAGCGTCTGTAGAAAGATGCTGGATCGCCACGTTGAAGGACGAGATCATCAGAATTGCGCTGTAGCCCTCGACCAGCAGAAGGCATTGAGAGAAAGTGAAGTTTGTCGAATAACAAAAACCGATAATCGCCGAAAAGAAGACGCAACCCCCGAAGGCCACAACCGCCCCGCGATGCGGCAGATTGCCCCGCGCCGCAACCGTGACCGCGCCCATCACAGCTCCCGACCCCGATGCGGCCAGCAGCCAGCCAAGACCCGTTTCGCCGGTGTGTAGTTGTATGCGGGCAAAGTAGGGAATGAAGGTGATGAAAGGAATCGCCAGCAGGCTGGCGACCGCCGTCATCCAAATCAGCACCAGCATCTGCGGGTTTCCGCGCAGATAGGTGAAGCCCTGGCGGAGGCTGGACAGGAAACCCGGATAATGCGACGGCGGTTCCTCGGGATACTCAATGCGGGTCAGTGCCCAGAGCACTGCCAGAAAACTCACGCCGTTGAGAAAGAAGTTGCCGGCCACCCCGAAGACAGCCATCGCGTATCCGCCCAGTGTGGGGCCCAGAATGCGCGACATGTTGAACTGCGCCGAATTGAGGGCAATGGCGTTGGTAAGATCCTGCCGTTTGACCAGCCGCGGCACCAGGGCCTGGTAACTGGGCGCATTCATGGCCATGGCCATCCCGTTGAGGAATGCCAGCACCACGACCTCCCACACGGTAATGATCTTGAGCCATGCCAGCGCCGCCAATGCAAAGGCCAGCACCATCATGACCGTCTGGGTCACCAGCAGCAGCTTGCGCTTGTTGACCCGGTCGGCAATCACACCGCCGAAAAGTGTGAAGATCAAAAATGGGACCGACCCGGCAAAACCGACGACGCCCAGCCAGAAGGCGGAGTTGGTGAGCGTGAGCACCAGCCAGCCCTGGGCCACATTCTGCATCCAGGTGCCGATGTTGGAAAGAAAATTGCCGCTCCAGAAGAGGCGGAAATTGGGGTTGCGCAGGGCGCGCACCACTTGCGGGAAACGATCCTCGTGTTCAACGGGGAACGCAGCAGTTGCCGCCGCGGCCTCTTCGATGGCAAGGCTTTCGGGATCCCGGTCCTGCTGAATGCCTCCGCTCAGAACTGTATCCCCCGGTCTCTAGTGTAAGCTGTGGGTTTGTCGCCTCGCTCTGCGGGCAGGCCGCTTGTTTTGCCCGCGTTCCAGATCTCCATCTCACTCCAGAAGGTTCTCTTCATGATGGCGCGCAAGCCGATTTGCTTCTTGTTCTTCCTGGCACTTGTTCCCGGGACGTTAACGGCCCAATCCGCACCGCAAGCCGTCTTCGGCTACAGTGACTTCACCGCCCAGTCCAAAATCGAGGAGAAGTTTCTGGCCGTTCCCGACGCCAAACTGGCCGGCGAGGAGTTGAAAACCCTCACCGCCGAGCCCCACGTGGCCAGCTCGCCCGAAGATCACAAAACCGCCGAATATGTGGCCCAGAAATTCCGCGCCGCCGGCCTGGAAACGGAGATCGTGCCCTACCGCGTGCTGATGAATCAGCCCAAGGTTGTGCGTGTCGAGGCCTACGATGCTTCCGGCAAATTGCTCATGACCGGCCCTGCCCGCGAGCATGTCGACGGCGATCCCTTCCAGGACGATCCCCGCGTCCTCATGCCCTTCAACGGCTCCTCAGGTTCCGGCGACGTCACCGCCGAGGTGGTCTACGCCAACTACGGCCGCCTTGAAGACTTCGACGAACTCGCTGCCCAGCACATCGATCTCCACGGCAAAATCGTGATCTGCCGCTATGGCGCCAACTTCCGCGGCGTCAAGGTCTACATCGCCGAACAGCGCGGAGCGGCCGGCGTACTCATCTACTCCGACCCGCAGGACGACGGCTACTACAAAGGCGATGCCTATCCCCTGGGCCCCTGGCGGCCTGATACCGGCGTGCAGCGCGGCTCGGTGCAGTATCTCTTCAAGTATCCCGGCGACCCTGAAACCCCCGGCGTGGCCTCCACGCCCGACTTGCCCGCCTCGGCACGCATTCCTGCCGACAAGTCCGGCAACCAGCCGCTCATCATCTCGATCCCCATCAGCTATCGTGACGCTTCGCCCATCCTGCAGGCTCTGAAAGGCCCCGGCGTGCCGCAGGGCTGGCAGGGCGCATTGCCCTTCCGCTATCACCTCGGAGCGTCGGGAGGCGTCAAGGTCCACCTGGTGTCGCAGCAGGACTATCAGCTCCGCACCATCTGGGACGTGATCGGCAAGATCAAGGGCGCGGAATATCCCGACCAACTCGTCATCACCGGCAATCACCGCGATGCCTGGGTCTACGGCGCGGTGGACCCCAACAGCGGCACTGCCGCCATGCTGGAAGCGGTACATGGCATAGGCGCGCTCCTCAAGCAAGGATGGCGGCCCAGGCGGACTCTGGTCTATTGCAGTTGGGACGCCGAAGAAGAGGGCCTCATCGGCTCAACCGAGTGGGTGGAGGAGCGCGGCAAGACTCTGGAGAAGGCAGTTGCCTATTTCAACGTCGACGTTGCAGTTTCCGGGCCCGATTTTTCCGCCGCCGCAGTGCCCTCGCTCAAGCAATTCGTCCGCGAACTCACCAAGTCGGTTCCCAGCCCGCTCGGCAGCTCGGTCTATCAACAATGGAAGAACAGCCGCGCCGCCGGCAACGAACACCGCGGTTCCAACGCTCCGCCGGAGCACGGCGACGAGGTGCATGTAGGCGATCTCGGCTCCGGCTCCGACTTCACGCCCTTCCTTCAACATGCCGGCGTGCCTTCCACCGATATCGGCTCGGGCGGACCCTACGGCGTCTACCACTCGGTCTTCGACAACTATGCCTGGTACACCATGAACGCCGATCCGCATTTCGTCTACCTGCAGGAGATGGCGCGCGTCCTCGGCCTTGAAGGCCTGCGCATGGCCGATGCCGATGTGCTGCCCTACGACTACGTCACCTATGCCCGCGAAATTGGCGCCTATGTCGATGCCGCGAAACGGCGGGCCGCCGACCAGAAGCTGGGCACGCTCGACTTTGGCCCGGCGCTGGCCGCCGCCGCGCGCCTGGCCGCCGCGGCAGAGAAGGCCCACGCCCTGCAAATGAATCCGGCTGGCGACCTGGCCAAATTGAATCTCACCCTGCGCCAGGCCGAAACCGACCTCATCTCTGAGGCTGGCCTGCCCAACCGTCCCTGGTACAAGCACACCATCTACGCTCCCGGCGAATACACCGGCTACGCCGCCGTCGTCATCCCCGGCGTCAACGAAGCCCTCGACGCCAAAGATCAGCCCCGCGCCGCCCAGCAGCTTACTTTCCTCGCCCAGGCCCTGGATCGCGCCGCCCAAACGCTGGATTCGGCCCGCTAAACGCAGAGGGAAGTTGCCTCCAGGAGCAGAGAAATCCAGCTTTCAAAAAAAATGCGCGCCAGTTGCTGCCCGCATGCGCTATGATTCCTCTGTCGCCCGACACCCCCGTCTGGCAGGCTCCCCTATAATGAGGTCCCCAGATGCTGGATTTGCTCATCCTCACGGCCATTGTGGCCATGATTGTTGGACCGGCTGTGCTCGCCGCAGTCCAAGGCGCTCGCTTCGACGACTGGAACTCCTGAGGCTCTAAACCAAAGACAAGACAGCCTGATCCCAGGGTCCTTCTCCCCCCGAAGCTTCGCGGCTCTTTCCCCGGACACCTCCGTCCGCCGCAGTCTTGCGCTCAAAACCAACCCTCTCGCTCAATTCCACGGCTGACTGGGGCCGTTTATGACCCTTTTGTGGGAGACCCGCTCACCCGTTCGATCATCGACCAGCCCTTAAATCAGCCATTTATTGATTGAATTCCTCAGGATGGTGGGGCATAGTAATACCACAAGCATTACCAAGGTCCGAACGGAATAGATTACTGACGCCCTGAACTTGAGTTACGTCGGCCGATCGGCCTTGCATCTTCACCCCCTTGAAGGAGCACGAGCAATGCACGACATTTTGATTGCGATCGTTTTTGTTGGCATGGTGGCCTGTCCCGCAATTGTGGCATCGATCCCGCGCGATGAAGTAGAAGAAGACGCCTAAACGCCCGCATGCCTTCCCGCGACGCCGGTCATTCCGATAATCCAAAGCAGTTTTGCGACTGAACAAGAGAGCTGTTTCTCCCCCCGAGTTTCTTCACGGACGAAGCGACGATAGCGGCTGAAGACCGTTGGAAGGCGGTCTTCGCCGGTTCCCGGAGCCCAGGGAGGGGACTGTTCCCATGGTCGATTTGCTGATCGGATTGGCCTTTGTCGCGGTGGTGCTGTCGCCGGCCATCCTTGCCTCTCTCCACAAGGGAAACGCCGGCGACAGCCCAAACACCCGCTATAGAGAACTCGATATCGATCCGGATGAGGACGTCTAGGCCTCGCTCCAACTCTCCTTTCCCATGTGATCCAGATCACTCGTGTTACTCTCCAACGGTTGACCATGCCCCGCAACACTCGTATCGTAAAAACTGACTATGAGAATTGCAGGGAACACCGTACGGATCGGGATTGCGGCTGCCATTATCGTCGGCACCATCGTGTGGCTCGCCTGGTCCGGATACGGGGCAGGTAAGAGCTACTACGTCACCATTGCCGAACTGGGCGGCATGGGCGACAAGGCCTACAAGAGCCAGTTGCGCGTGGAGGGGTTCGTCCAGCCGGGCTCGATCGAGCAAGTCGGCACCCACGTCAACTTCGTGCTCAACGAATACGAAAGCCACTCCCCCAAAGCCGCGACCGGGCGCATCCTGAAGGTGAGCTACAAAGGAACCGAGCCGCCTCCTGACACCTTCAAGGACGATTCCCAGGCCCTGGCGGAAGGTTCGTACGGCCGCGACGGCGTCTTCCACGCCAACACGCTTCAGGCCAAATGCGCCAGCAAATACGCGCCCGCCGGACCCAATCAGCCTGGCGCAACACCCGCGCAGCCTGGAATGGCTCCGGCTGCGCCCGCCTCTGGCCCCCGCGCTTCGACCACGCCAACGCAGAGTGCTCCCGCCACAGTGAAAA
>Ga0326727_10006928_pt1 | contig 30536 bp, 28 predicted proteins | sample MB2enrmetagenome_FD_207643 | JGI IMG/M metagenome (GOLD analysis project Ga0326727, IMG submission 207643) | Lab enriched peat soil microbial communities from McLean, Ithaca, NY, United States - MB29MY | ecosystem: Environmental > Terrestrial > Soil > Wetlands > Peat | place: USA: New York... | reverse complement strand
ACGTTCATTCATCTCCTCATAGTCCAGGCCGAATTTTTCCGCGGCTCTCCGGCGCATCTGACGGTCCCAGCCGTTGGTGAGAAGCACATTGCCGATATCAGTGAACAAAGTGGTGATGGAGGTTAAGTTGGTCATGGTTCGGAACCATCCTTTGTCTTAATGACGTTCCTTTCCCGCAATACCTTGATGAACACGTTGGGGTGGGTTAGCTCGCGCCACAATCGCCTGGCTTCGTCGATGGTGCCCTCCGCGTCCCGGGCCAGATGAGGGTTTAGCTCCAGGCTCACAAAGCCGTCCCGTCCTTTAAGTTTCTCGTAGAGGGGAAGGAAAACATCGGCGGCCAATTGCACATCCTGCACCGTCAGGGTTTCATAGATATCCTGGACACTCTTGTCTCTTTCAGCCAGGTCCTGGATGGCTTCATCATAGTCATGACTGCCGGCGATGGCCTTTTCAAAAATTGCCGGGTTGGACTTGACCCCCTTGAGCCCATCTTCTTCGATGAGCCGATGGAGTTCACCTGAGGTGATCATTTGACGGCGAATATAATCCAGCCATAGACTCTGGCCGAAGGTCTCGAGCTTTCTCAACGGATTGTTCACCATGGCTGATTTTCCGTTTTGCCAAACTCATGCGGCTTCATACCCAGGAAATTTATTCCTTTTCCACGGGAAAGCTTAAGCTGCCGCCATACCAGCCGATTGCGGCTACCAGCGGCGACAGCGCCGCAACCAGACCGCCGTATACCAGGGCCGTTCCCTGAAACGATGTTAGGATGTCCGGATTGAGAAGCCTCCAGACAAAGACAGTTAAAGCCGCCACAAACAATATGGGCGAAAGTGTCAGTTTTATTACTACCGGCTTCAATAACTGGGCCTCGTAATTTAGCCACCAGGTAAATAGACCGGTCCCGATGGCCACCGGCATGAAGAGTATTCCCCCGCCTAGACAGTGCAGGGCCGTGAGTTCAAAAGAGCGGTTGCCGGTAAGCACGTAAAGGATATTGAAGGCAGTAGTGGAAATCATGAATACAATTGGAAAGTGGACGACCATGGGATGGGGATGGCGTTTCAACAGAGGAAAGCGCTGGAGAAGCCCAGCGAGAAATCCGGGAATTCTCCTTTCCGCCTCATCGGCCGCCCTCAAGACCCCCACTTGGGGAAACTTTTCCAGGACCTCAGGACTGTGAGGGGCGCTGGCAACCTCCACGGTGAGGTCGTGGCCGGCCTGGTGGGTGGCCATGTGGTGGCCGCCCTTCCAGAAGGGGCTGTCACTGACGTCGAAGATTTTGCCCTGGAACGCCAGATAAACTGGTTTTCCGGCGGTCCCGTTATACTCCGCTAATTCTGCGGCAGAAAATTTTTTATCTTTGGCTACCAAGATTTTCTCCCTTGACCATATGCAAAATCCGGCTGGGCAGTTCCCCCATTATAGAATATTTTTCCTGAGAGGCTGCACCAAATGGTCAGCATATGAAACTGGCCAGAATAATGGCCAGAATAGCCGCGGGATAATAGCTGCCCCGGTTAAAAATCCTGGAGGCATCGGCCTGAACCTGGGTGCGGTAAAGCCGAGAGGCCGGCCAGATCAACAGCGCCAGGCCGGCAACCAGAGCCAGGCCTAGATACAACACGGATAGCCTGGCGGGGGCGATTCTCAGAACCATCAGGCTCAGGGCCACGCTGATTGCCAGAGATACGAGAATAATCTTGCTTGCCCCTTCGGGTCCATAGACCACCGGAACCGTCCGGGCCTGCCATTGTCGGTCTTCTTCCAGGTCATGCCAGTCATTCGGAACATTCTGGCCGCCGATCTCCCAAAAAAATAACCACAAAAACAAAAGGGCCAGGAAAAATGGGGCTGGGCGGGGGTCCACCGCAAAGACCGCGGCAATCCCTCCCAAAGTCTTGACCACTCCGCTGACCAGCGTGCGCCAATGACTGACATGCAACATCCGGCAATAGACTGCTTCCAGTGCAGCGCCCATCAGGAAGATGAAGGCGCAGACCGGGTTCAGGAGATAAGCGCCGACCAGAGCCACCCCGGCCCAGGTCAGAGCCCATGCGGCCCCTTCCCGGAAGCTCAATAAACCCTGGGCTACTGGATGGCGCACGAAAACTGCATCCAGGTAATCCCCCCCTCCCAAACCGCCTTGGCGGATTTTTTCCAGGTCCACCCGGTAATCCACTAGGTCGTTCAAGGCGTAAACCGCAGTGTAACCAGCGAACGCGGTGATGAGGCCCATAAGGGTGATGACCGGCGGCGGAAAGGAACCCAGCCAGAGCAGCGCCGCCATGGACGGGGTGGCCAAGTCCAGGAGGCCGTGAGGGGTGCGAGAAAGAGCCAGGAAGAGTTTGAGCCTGGAAAGACCCCCTTCCACGGGGCTCGAGCCCTTTGCCACTTTAGGCAAAGACTTATCTCGCATGGGTCCAGCTCTCCCGTATCAGCGCGCCGCAGTCGGCTTTTAGCCCAGTCAAATTTTCAAGTAGAGGCGGGTGGAAAACCCGCCCCTACGACCTAAGATAAAACCGGGGCCGATTCTGTCAAGCACGCGCAGAGGCGGAGAACCGGTAAGGTTGAATTTTCCTACAAGTCTGGCGGCCGCGGCTTAGCCAGGAAAACTTTCTTAGGGTTGACAAGGAAAAGGCGGGGTCTTAGTTTTCTGACAAAACGAGCCATTCATGTCCCAGGGAGCACTCAAAACCCTGGAAAAAAATTATGGTAGAGTGCGCCTCACGACCATTTTTGGCTGCAAACCTTGTAGGCCTCGTAGGGGGGGTTAAAACCCGCCCCTACACCACAGGTAAGTAGCCTGGACCACCAAAGAAATCCAGGAACTTTTCAGGAAAGACTGCTTGAATGATTAGTTTGAGGATAAGGTTTCTCCATGAGTCATTTCAAGTTTACCGATCATAATCAAGGCGCGGGCGCTTATCGGAGGGGAATCTCCGGCCAGGAGCAACTATGCAGCCGATAAGCCCTGCGACTTTGAGCCCTTGGGTCCCGGGCCTGTTAAGTTTCGCCCTGTACAGCGTCATCGTCCTGGCCGTGCTGGGGCTGCTGCTGGTCCTGACGCGCTGGCTGGGGGAGCAGAAACCCGACCTGGAAAAAGCCAGGCCCTATGAGTGTGGGGTGATTCCCACCGGCGGGGCCAGGTTCCGCTACCCCGTGCCATTCTACCTAGTGGCGGTCTTCTTTCTCATCTTCGACGTGGAAACGGCCCTGATTTTTTCCTGGGCAGTGGCCCTGGAGGATCTGGGCTGGCGAGGCTGGCTGCAAATCAGCTTTTTTATTATCGTCTTGCTCATCAGCCTGATCTACCTGTGGAAAAAGGGAGGCCTGGATTGGCGACCCCAGTTGCAGCGCCAGGCATCACCACCCCGGAGATAACCCGCGGCCTGGAATACCTGAAGCGGCCACGGTTTCCCGGACCTGCTGAGCGGGGAATCGAGGGCCTTCTCGACGGCCTGGTCAACTGGTGCCGGGCCTACAGCTTTTGGCCGCTGTTTTTCGGGCTGTCCTGCTGTTTCATCGAAGAAATCACCGCCTGGACGCCGCGCTTCGATATTTCCCGGTTCGGCTGTGAGGTCCTCAGGGGCTCGCCCCGGCAGGCTGACCTGCTGATTATCTCGGGTACGGTTTTCAAGAAGATCGCCCCGGTGGTGCTGAGGCTCTACGAGCAGATGACCGAGCCAAAGTGGGTCATCTCCATGGGCTCCTGCGCCAACTGCGGCGGCATGTACGACTGCTACAGCGTGGTCCAGGGGATCGACCAGATCCTTCCGGTGGATATCTACATTCCCGGCTGTCCCCCCCGGCCCGAGGCGGTCATGCAGTCCATTGTTCTGCTGCAGGAAAAGGTGAGGGCGGAGAGACCGCTTAGGAAAATCTTGCACCGGCCCGGCGGCAGCCAGGGGACCCAAACGCCCATCCTGGTGGATGGGCTCAGTAAGAGCCGGGACCCCCGGGGCCCCGGCTACTATGGCACCCCGCCCCGGGGCAGTGAAGAGACCCCGCCCCTGTTTTGGGACGCTCGATCTGATTTGATGTGGACCCCGCCGCCTAACTTCTTCGAACTGAGCGACACGGACCAATCCTTAGCCAAGACCATGAGGGAAAAATTCGGGGACTCGATCGCCCAGGCGGAAAACACTTCGGACATGCTCACCTTTCAGGTGGCGCCGGCGCGGCTCAAAGAGGTCTTGCGATTTTTAAAGACCGAGTCCGAACCCAAATTTTTGCGTCTGGACGACCTGACCGCGGTGGACGAGACGGCCCGGCGGGAGCGGGAGAAGTACCCAGATTTCACCGTGAATTATCAGCTGCTGTCCTTCGACTCCGCCTCCCGGGTGCGTCTGAAGGCGCCACTTGACGGCCCGCGTCCCGCGCTCGACTCCATCACCGATATCTGGCCCTCGGCCAACTGGTACGAGCGGGAGGTCTACGACATGTTTGGCATCCGTTTCGAGGGCCATCCGCGGCTCTGGCGGATTCTAATGCCCCATGACTGGGAGGGGCACCCCTTAAGGAAGAGTTACCCGGACCGGGCCACCGACATGCCGCCCTACACCCACTTCGAGGCCCAGCGGCATCAGCCCCAGGATGCGGGCGAGTACCTGGAGGGGCGCCTGGCGGAAGACCAGTACGTCCTGAACATCGGGCCGCACCACATCAGCACCCACGGGCTGATCCGCTTCATCCTGGCGCTCAGGGGCGAGGAGATCACCGCCATCGACACCGATATCGGCTACCACCACCGGGCCGCGGAGAAAATCGGCGAGCGCCAGTCCTGGCACCAGTTCATCCCTTACACTGACCGGGTGGATTACCTCACTGGGGTGGCCAACAATCTCACCTACTGCCTGGCGGTGGAGAAGCTGGCGGGCATCCCGGTGCCGGACCGGGCCCAGTTCATCCGGGTGATGCTCACCGAGTTCTTTCGCCTGAGCAACCACCTGGTCTGGTTTTCCACCTACACCCACGACACTGGCGCCATGACTCCGAACTTCTATTGCTTCGCCGAGCGGGAGAAGATCATGGATATCGTCGAGCTCATCACTGGGGGGCGGCTCCATCCTTCCTGGTTCCGGCTGGGCGGGGTGGCCATGGACTTACCGGTCGGCTGGAAAGAGCTGGTGGACGATTTCGTCAAGGTTTTCCCCAGGCGCATCAAGGAGTTCGAAGCCCTCATCACCAGGAACCCTATCTTCGAGGCCCGGACCCGGGATGTGGGCTATCTCTCCAAGCAGGATGCCATGGAGTGGGGCGTTACCGGCCCGAATCTCCGGGCCAGCGGCCTGGAATGGGATCTCAGAAAAAAGATGCCTTATTCCAGCTACGAGGCCTTTGATTTCGACATCCCTTACGCTACCGCCGGGGACTCCTACGCTCGCTACCTGGTGCGGGTGGAGGAGATGCGCCAGAGTGTGCGCATCATCGAGCAGGCGGCCAACCGGATGCCGCCGGGGCGCTGGCTGAGCGAGGACTACCGTTACATCATACCGCCCAAGGAAGAGACCCTGACGGACATCGAGACCTTGATCCATCATTTCATCAACGTCACCCGGGGGGCCAAGATTCCCCGGGGCGAGGCCTATGCGGCCACCGAGCACCCTAGAGGCGAGCAAGGGGTTTACACCGTCAGCGACGGCCTGCACATGGCGTACCGGCTGCGCTTCCGGTCACCAGGATTTGCTCATGTGCAGGCCATGCCCTTGATGGCCGTGGGGCACTTGATTTCGGATTTGATTGCCATTATCGGCTCAATCGACTTCATTTTGCCGGATATTGACCGGTAGGGGCGGACCTCCGTATCCGCCCTGATTTAGGGCACACATATAGGTGCGCCCGGACCAAGACCCTGAACGCCAAAAATTAATGATTCCCCCGGAATTACGAGAACATTTGCAGGCCAAAGTCGCCGCGGCGGCATTCCCCAGGGAGCAGGCGATCAACGTCATGTATGCCGTCCAGAAACATTACGGCTACCTGACGGATGAGGGCCTGCTGGAGGCTGCCGAACTCCTGCGACTAACCCCGTTGGAGCTGGAAGAATTGGCCACCTTTTACGACTTCATTTACCGGCGGCCGGTGGGCAAGTATGTCATCCATGTCTGTGATAGCGTGGTGTGCTGGATGTTCCATGAAAACTCTGTGTTCGAGTATCTCTGCAAGAAGCTGGGGGTGTGCGCCGGGGAGGTTTCCGCGGACGGCTGGTTCACGGTGCTGCCCACGGCCTGCATCGGCTTCTGCGACCACGCCCCGGCCATGCTGATCAACGGGAAGATGTATGGGCCGCTGTCCCCGGAGCTGATCGATGAGATTTTGGAAAGATTGAAGGCCGAATCCTGCGACCTGGTGATTTGCAAGTAGGGGCGCACCATTTGTATGTCCTTGAGGGCAGGCACGAAGGTCCGCTCCCATATTTAACAATATATCTTTAGGGTTACGAACCCCTATGTTTGAAGAAGTCCTTTTAAAAAACCGCCGGCCCGACCGCCCTGCTACGATCGACGAGTACCGTCAGAGCGGCGGCTACGAGGCCTTGATCAAGGCCGTGAAAGAGCGGACGCCGGAGGAGGTGCGGCAACTGGTGCTGGACTCCGGCCTCCGGGGCCGGGGCGGCGCCGGTTTCCCCACCGGCCGCAAATGGTCCTTTATCCCGGCTGATGCCCCCTTACCCCGTTACGTGGTGCCCAATACCGACGAAATGGAGCCCGGCACCTTCAAAGACCGGGTGCTGGTGAATCTCGACCCCCACTTGGTCATCGAAGGCATCATTCTAGCGGGTTACGCCGTCCGGGCCGAAACTGCCTATTTCTTTATCCGGCCTTCCTATGAGCTGGACGCCCAACTCATCGAACGGGAGGCGGAAGTAGCCCGGGAGAATGGCTTCCTGGGGAAGAATATCCTGGGGAGCGAGTTCTCTTTCGAGCTGGTGGTGCACCGCAGCGCCGGGCGTTACATCTGCGGTGAGGCTACGGCCCAGGTCAACGCCATCCAGGGCAACCGGGCCCACCCCATGAAGGACCGCCACATGGCCTCAGACGGCCTCTGGCACCGGCCCACCATCGTCAATAATGCCGAGACCCTGGCCTGCCTCCCGCCCATCTTGCGATATGGGTCGGAATGGTTCAAAGGCCTGGCCCGGACCAAGACCGGGGCCGGGACCAAGCTCTACTGCGTCAGCGGCAAGGTCAATAAGCCCGGTTGCTATGAACTGCCCATAGGGACCCCCCTGCGGGAGATCATCGAAGAGTCGGCAGGCGGGCTGCAGCCGGGGTCGCAGTTGAAGGCGGTCATGCCCGGCGGCGCCTCGACGGCCTTCATGCCCGCCAAATACTACGACGTGGAGATGGACTTCGAACCTTTGAAGGAAATCGGCCACCGGCTGGGAACCGCAGCCATCATGGTCTTTGACCATTGCACCTGCCTGGTGGCCGCTACCCTGAACCTGATCGAATACTTCGCCCGGGAATCCTGCGGCTATTGTACCCCATGCCGGGAGGGGCTGCCCTACATCCGGCACCTACTCTGGCGCATCGAGGCCGGCGAGGGCAAGGAGGAGTTTATCCCCATACTACAGCAGATGGCCCGGCACATGTCCAGCGCCTATTGCGGCTTCGCCCCCGGAGCGGCGGAACCGGTGCTGGGCTTGCTGAAATACTTTATGGATGAAGTCCGGGAGCACATCAGCCAGAAAAAATGCCCCTTCGGGACGGTCTACCGGCCGCAATGCCAGTTGTGGTACCCGCCGGAGGGATAGAAAAACTAAACCGTAGGGGTGCACCCGGGTGTGCACCCAAATGCAGGGCGGACAGGGAGCTCCGCCTCTACCTTAGATAATATGCCCAAGCTCCTCATCGATAAGCGGCCCATCGAGGTCCCGGCCGGAACCAAGGTCATTGCCGCGGCCGAGCAGTTGGGGATCATGATCCCCCGGTTCTGCTATCATCCGGGCCTGGGCTCTTTCGGGGCCTGCCGCATGTGCGCCGTCAAGTTCCTGGCGGGGCCGGTGAAAGGCATCGAGATGAGCTGTATGGTCGACGCCAAGGACGGCATGGTGGTCTCGACCACCGACCCCGAAGCCATGGAGTTCCGCAGGTACGTCATTGAGTGGCTGATGATGCATCATCCCCTGGACTGCCCGGTATGCGACGAGGGCGGCCAATGCCTGTTGCAGGACGAGACGGTCTCCGGCGGCCACGGCATCCGGCGATACCTTGGCCCCAAGCGCACTTACTACGATCAGTACCTGGGTGCCATGGTGCAGCACGAAATGAACCGCTGCATTCAGTGCTGGCGCTGCCGCAATTTTTACCAGGACTTTGCCGGCTACCGGGATTTCGGGGCCATGCAAATCGGCAACCGCTTGTATTTCGGGCGCTACGAGGACGGTCCGCTGGAGAGCCCCTTTTCCGGCAATATCATCGATCTTTGCCCCACCGGGGTGCTCACCGATAAAACGGCCCGCTTCGTGGGGCGGCGGTGGGATTTCGAACGGGCCCCCTCTTTGTGTATCCATTGCTCCCTGGGCTGCAACACCACGGGCAGCGCCCGTTACCGGCAAATGTGGCGCCAGGAAGGCCGCTTCAATGAAAAGGTGAACGGCTATTTCATCTGCGACCGGGGGCGCTTCGGCTTTTCCTACGAGAGCCATCCGGACCGACCCCGCCGGGCTAGGATTGCGGGAAAGGAAGTTGACTGGCAGGAGGCGATTCAGGCGGCCGCAACGGAACTTGGCCAAATCGTGGCCGCCTCCGGCCCTGGGGCAGTCGCCTGCCTGGGGTCGGCCCGCAGCAGCCTGGAGTCCCAGGCGATGCTGAAGTGGTTCTGCCGAGAATTGGGGTGGCCTGAGCCCTACTACTTTTCGCTCCCCTCGCAAGAGCGCAAGGTCAGGGCGGCGGTCTCGCGTCTGGATGAAGGCGTGGCCGTGTCCCTACGGGAGATGGAGAAGGCGGATTTTATCGTGGTAGCGGGAGCCGACCCGGTGAACGAGGCTCCCATGCTGGCCCTGGCCCTGCGCCAGGCCTGGCGCAGGGAAGGCAAGGTGGCGGTGCTGGACCCGCGGCCGGTCTTCCTTCCCTTTCCCTGCGTGCATCTGCCCTTGGCCCCCGGCGAACTTAACGCCGGTCTGGGGATATTAGGGGCCGCGGCGCTGAGCGGCAAGAACTTGAAGGGCCTGGACGCCGCGGCCCGGCAGTTTCTCCAGGCCCAATCTGGGGAGTTGGTGGACCCTGACGTTAAGGCCCGCCTGTCCGCCTTGGGACAAAGACTCGGCCAGACCACCAGGCCGGTGATCGTTTGCGGCACCGATATCGTGCGGGAATCGACCCCGGCCCTGGCCGCGGTCCTGGTCCGACTGCTGCAGGCGGCTGGTCTAGATGCCGGGCTGTTTTACCTGCTCCCCGGCGCCAACGCCTATGGCGCGGCGCTATTGTCGTCGGCCGACAATGGGCGCTCTTCATTGGTGGAGTCGCTGGAATCCGGTGCCATCAAGGCCCTGGTGGTGGTGGAGAGTGACCCTTACTGGGATTACCCGAACCGGCGGCGCCTGGTTAAGGCCCTGGAGAAGCTGGAGTTAATGGTGGTCCTGGATTACCTGCCCTCACCCCTGGTGCAACGGGCCGATATCGTCCTGCCCACCCGCACCCTGTTTGAACGGAGTCCTTCAAGCTTCATCAACCAGGAAGGCCGGTTGCAACTGGCCCCGCCGGTGCATCTGGGTGGCTCGCCCCTGGACCAGGTAAGCCCGGAGGGGCATCCGCCCCGGACCTTCCTGAGCCACATCCCCGGCGGCGAGCTTAAGGCGGCCGCAGAAATCTTGCCGGAGGTGGCCGCGGCCATGTCCGCCCCGGTGGCGCTGGCCGCTGACAACCTTTGGGATTGGCTGGCCCAGGAAAATCCGGTTTTTGACAGGATTGCCGGCTTATTTGAGTCACCGCCCGGCGCCCGGCTGCTGCCTGAGGCCAGTCCGGCTGAAGCTGTTTACCCGAGCAATTCGCTGATTCCCGATCCACTCCCGCAAGACCGGCTGGAACTCCTCCTAGTGGATCAGACTTTTGGGACGGAAGAGCTGGCCGGTTATTCCAAACCTATCCACCAGGTAGAAGAGCCGCCCGGGCTGATGATGCATCCCGAAGACGCCGCCAGACTGGGCTTTGCTGCCGGGGACCAGGTAGCCCTACAGCTTGCGGGCGGTGATTTGCGGGTGCCGCTCAAAGTGGCGGAAAATATGGCGCCCGGAGTCCTGGTCCTGCCTCGGCATCGGCAACTGGATTGGCGCTTGGCCCCGGATTATCAGTTCTCAGTTTCTTATGGCGACCTCGCCAAGGTGGAAGACTAGTGGCACTCTGGGTCATAGGCCTCATCTTCATGCTTGTCAAGCTCCTGGTGGTACTGGTGGCGCTGTTGCTGCTGGCCGCCTACCTCATTTATGTGGAGCGCCGCCTGCTGGGGTTCATGCAACTCCGCCTGGGCCCCAATCGGGCCGGGCCGCAGGGCCTGTTGCAGCCCATCGCCGACGCCGTGAAGTTGCTGGCCAAGGAAGATTTCATCCCCGCCGGGGCCGACCGGCTCATCTTCCTTTATGCCCCGGCGGTGGTGGCGGCCACGGCGCTGCTCATCTTTGCAGTGGTGCCCTTTGCCCGAGGCTGGACCTTCCGGGGACAGGAGATCCCCGGGGTGATCACCGACCTCAATGTCGGTCTGCTCTTCGTCCTGGCGTTGTCGTCCATCGGGGTTTACGGCGTGGCCCTGGGGGGCTGGGCCTCCAACTCCAAGTTTTCCCTACTGGGGGCCATCCGGGGGGTAGCCCAGATGATCAGCTACGAACTCTCCCTGGGCCTGTCTTTGGTGCCGGTGGTGATGTTGGCTCGTTCCTTCAGCCTGGTGGACATTGTCGAGGCGCAGGCGCGCTTTCCCTTCATTCTTTTCCAACCATTGGCCTTTCTCATCTTTTTCACCAGCGCCGTGGCCGAGATGAAGCGCATCCCCTTCGATATCCCGGAAGCGGAAAACGAACTGGTGGCCGGTTACCACACGGAGTACAGCGGCATGCGCTTCGGCCTCTACTTTTTGGGAGAATACGTCACCATGGTGATCCTGGGGGCCCTGGTGGCCATCTTCTTTCTGGGCGGCTGGCGAGGGCCGTGGTTGCCGCCCCTGGCCTGGTTCCTGATCAAGGTTTGTATCATCGTTTTTGTCATCATCTGGCTCCGGGCTACTTATCCCCGGTTGCGCTACGACCAATTGATGGAATTCGGCTGGAAGGTCTTGATCCCCCTGGCGCTGCTTAACATCATCATTACCGGGGGGACCATGCTGGCTTTGGGCTATCGGGTTTGAGACCTGGAGGTTTTCCGGGGCAAGTTAAAAGGCCATGAACCCAAAATGATTCACCTTCGAGGATGAAAAATCCCTCTACCCCATTTTTCAAAGGGGGATTTAGGGGATTTGAAGGCATGGGTTCGGAAAGATGCGGCTGGCCCGGGTTGGACCGTATAATTATTTGATTTTGTTTACTAAAAAATAGAGGCGGGTTTGAAACCCGCCCCTTGTGGGGGCGGAAGAAGATGCCGGAAGTCGAAGATCCCGGGCGAGGCCGGCCATGTCTCCTGAAGGTGGTGGCCCGGGGTGTAGCCGGGTTGTGGCAGGGGCTCATGGAGGTGCTGCGGCACCTGGGCCGGCGGTCGGTCACTGAGCAATATCCCGAGTACAAGCGCATCCTGCCGGAGCGGTCCCGGGCGCGGATCATCCTCACCCGTGACCCGGACGGCGAAGAGCGGTGCGTGGCTTGTTTTCTGTGCTCGGCGGTTTGCCCCACCAGCTGCATCTCCATGGTCTGTGGCGAGCGAGCGGACGGGCGGCGCTGGGCCCCGTGGTTTCGGATCAACTTCGCCCGCTGCATCTATTGCGGCCTATGTGAAGAGGCCTGCCCCACCCTGGCCATTCAGCTCACCCCCTTTTACGAGTTTTGCGAGCCCGACATCCTGGCAATGGTGGCCGAAAAGAAAGACCTGCTGGTGGACCACGGCGGCAAGAACCATGATTACAACTTTTACCGCTTTGCCGGGGTGGCCATGGTGGGCGGCAAGGGCACGCACATCAATGAGGTTGCGCCGGTGGACTTGAAGAGCAATTTGCCATGAATCTATACGGCGTCATCTTTTACCTACTGGCCTTCATCATTCTGGCGAGCACTGCCATGGCCGTCACCCGGCGCAATTTGATGCACGCCATTGTCTATTTGGTGTTCTCATTTTTCGGCACGGCGCTGCTCTTCTATCTGCTAGGAGCGCCGTTCCTGGCGGTCCTGGAGGTGATCATCTACGCCGGGGCCATCATGGTGCTGTTTCTGTTTATCGTGATGATGCTGGAGATTAACCCCGCGGAGGAGCCGGTCAGCTCGTATTTGCGGCGCTGGCTTCCCGCCGCGGTTTTGGGGGCCCTGAGTCTGGCCGCGGCCAGCTCGTTGTTGTTATTCAAGGCCGGCCCTCCTCTGGTTTTGCCACTGAGCGCGGCGTCGCCCCTGGAGTTCGGCCGGTTTCTGTTTCAGCGCTACTGGTTTTCAGTGGAGATCGTTTCCTTCCTGCTATTTGTGGCCCTGGTGGGGGCCCTGTATTTGGGGAGGAGGGAGGGGTAGGATTGTAGAGGCGGCTTTAAAACCCGCTCCTACAAAAACTGGGCGGACCCGGGTGTCCGCCTCTACAAAAAATTCCCAGGCCAGAGGCCTGTGCCACTAGAAATCCTGCTTATGAACACCATCGTCCCTTATAGTCACGTGCTGGTCCTGGCCGCGGCCGTATTCTTCCTGGGTGCGGCCTGCGCCGCGGCTCGGCGCAACCTGGTGATGATCCTCATCGGAGTGGAGGTGATGCTGAACGCCGCCGGAGTTGCCCTGGTGGGGGCCTCGTTGCGCTGGCAACACCTGGACGGCCAGGCCCTGGTGATCTTTATCATGTGCGTGGCCGCGGCCGAAGTGGCCGTGGGCCTGGCCCTGATCATTTATTCCCAGCGGCGCACCGGCACCCTGGATGCGGACCGCTACAACTTGATGAAGGGCTGAGGTGGAAACCGTCCTCTTACTCCTGCTGCTTTTGCCCCTGGGCGGCTTTGTAATCAACGCCGTTTTGGGCCGTTTCCTGCCCCGACGAATGGTGGAGGCGGTGGCGTGCGCCGCGGTGTTGGGGGCGTTTGTCGCAGCTACGGTCAGCTTGATCCTTGCTGCTGACCGGGCCCACGACCTGATCTTCTTCCAGTGGTTCAAGGCCGGGGATTTTTCCACGGCCATGGATGTCCATTTTGACCCCTTGTCGGCGGTCATGGCGATGATGGTCACCTTTGTGGCCAGCATTATCCACCTATATTCCGCCGCCTTCATGCGGGAGGACACCGATTACGTCCGATTTTTCTGCTACCTGAATCTCTTCGTCTTCGCCATGCTGGTTATCACCGTGGCGGACAGTTTGATCTTCGTTTACCTGGGTTGGGAGGGGGTGGGCTTCTGCTCCTACGCCTTGATCGGCTTTTGGTATCGGGACGAAGCCAATGCCAATGCCGGCCGCAAGGCCTTCATCTGCACCCGCATCGGTGACATTGCCTTCGGCGTGGCCCTGGGCCTGTTTTTTGTATATTTCGACAGTTTTTCCATTGATTATATCAATCACCATGCCGCCGGACTCAGCCCCACCCTGATCACCATCTTGGCCCTGCTGATCCTTTGGGCCGCGGTGGGCAAATCGGCGCAGCTGCCCCTGAGCGTATGGCTGCCCGACGCCATGGCCGGACCCACCCCGGTTTCGGCCCTGATACATGCTGCCACCATGGTCACCGCCGGCACCTACCTGCTTATGCGACTCTTCCCCCTGGTCCAGCTTTCGCCCACGGCCATGCAAGTCATCGCCGCAGTGGGCGCGGTCACCGCCCTGTATGCCTCATTTGCCGCCCTGGCCCAATGGGATATCAAGAAGATGCTGGCCTATTCCACCATCAGCCAGGTAGGCTACATGTTCCTAGCGGTGGGAGCAGGGGACATCGTCGGCGGCCTCTTCCACCTAGTGTCCCACGCCTTTTTCAAGGCCCTGCTTTTTTTGGCCGCGGGCATAGTCATCCAGGCCCTGGCCGAGGAGCACAACATCTTCCGCATGGGGAACCTGCGCCGCCTGATGCCCACAGTCTACTGGCTCTTTCTGGCGGGGGCCATTTCGCTGAGCGCTTTTCCGCTACTGGGTGGCTATTTCAGCAAGGACCGGATACTTCTGGCCACTTTTATTAATCCGGCTGGCATCTATAAAGTTTTTTGGTTTATCGGGACGGTAGCCGCCTTTCTGACGCCGCTCTATACCTTCCGGGTCTTCTTCGTGGCCTTTCCGCCTCGCCCGGACGGCCGCCGGCCTGAAGAGATGCAGCCCACCCCGCGCTTCATGGCCTGGGTGCTCTGGCCCCTGGCGGTCTGCGCCCTGGGCGATGGCCTGCTTAACCTGCCGGGCGGTTATGGCAAGAACTTTCTGGGCTACTATCTGGCCATCGTCCCCGGGGCCCGGCCGGACCTGGGGGCTGCCGCCGCCACGGAGTGGGAATTGGGGTTCATTAACGGCTCCATTGTCGTCATCTCCATCCTGCTGGCCTATGTTCGGTATCGCCGCCGGCCGCTCCGGGAACCGGCCCTGGTAGGCTACTGGGACCTGCTGTTCTCCGGTTTTTATCTGGACCAGCTCTATCAGCTGATTTTCGTCAGACCTTATCAGGCTGTGGCTCGTTTCCTCTGGCACCAGGTGGATGATCGCTATGACCAGAAAATCATTGTCGCGGGCGCTCGTGCTGTTTTGCGGGCGTACCGGGCCCTGGCGAAATTCTGCTGGCTCGAGGTGGACGAATTTTTGGTTGATGATGGCATCGTCAAGGCCGCCGGCGTTCTTTTAACCGTCTCCCGGGGCCTGGGGTATTGGACCACAGGGCGGTTATCAACCTATCTGAAGATGCTGCTCCTGGGCCTGACCATCTTCTTCGCGGCAGTGGGCCTGAGCTGGTACCTGTGGTAACGGAGGCCTGAATATGTTTAAATTTCCCATACTTTCCCTCATCATCTTCTGGCCGATCTTCGGCAGCATCGTCGTCCTGGCCAGTTATCGGCGCCCCAGCCTGGTGCGTTGGCTCAGCCTGGGCGTGACTCTGGTGGAGATGGCCCTGGTAGCGGCCCTGTTCTTCCTCGACCTCCACCCCCACGCCACCCCCCAGGGAACCTGGCTGCTACTGGAAGACTACCCCTGGATTCCCTGGCTGGGGGCGCGCTACAGCCTGGGCCTCGACGGCATCAGCCTGCTGCTCCTCCTGCTGGTGGCCTTACTCAGCGTCTTCTGTGTCCTCATTTCCTGGCGGGCCATCGATTTCAAGCAGGGCTCCTTCTACTTCTTCATCCTGTTCCTGGAGGGCATCCTGGCCGGGCTGTTTCTGGCCGCCGATCTTCTGCTCTTTTACCTCTTTTGGGAGATTCAAATCATCCCCATGTTTTTCCTGGTAGGCATCTGGGGCCACGAGAACCGCATCCACGCGGCCATCAAGTTCCTGCTGTACACCCTGGCAGGCAGCCTGGTGATGCTCATCGCCCTCCTGGTCCTCTACATCCTGCACGGGCATGAGACCGGGGTCTACACCTTTTCGGTGTACCAGTTGACCCGGCATGGACCTTTGGGGCGCACCACTGAAATCCTGCTGTTCGCTGCCTTCCTGCTGGCCTTCGGCATCAAAGTGCCCCTCCTGCCGGTGCACACCTGGCTGCCCGACACCCACACCGAAGCCCCCACCGCTGGCAGCGTGGTCCTGGCCGGGTTACTCCTGAAGACCGGGGTTTACGCCATCTTCCGTTTCGCTATCCCCTTTTTCCCTCACGGCGCCCAGGCCTTGGGGCCGCTCTTACTGATCCTGGGGGTGGCCGGCCTCTTTTACGCCGGTTGGGTCGCCCTGGCCCAGGCCGACATCAAGCGCCTAGTGGCTTACTCCAGCATTGCCCACATGGGTATGGCCATCATCGGCATTGTCATCTGGAACGCCGTCAGCCTGAGCGGCGCCATCCTGCAGATGATCAATCACGGCCTGTCCACTTCGGCCCTGTTCATCATGGTGGGCATGTTGGATGAGCGCATCCATTCCCGGGAGTTTGCCGTCCTGGGCGGCATTTGGAGCAAGATGCCGGTGTTCAGCGCCTTTTTCCTGCTCTTTGCCCTGTCGTCCCTGGGCCTGCCGGGTCTCAATAACTTCGTGGGCGAGATGCTCATTCTGGTGGGCACCTTCAAGGCCAATTGGCCGGTCGGAGTTTTAGGCTTTGTGGGCATCGTCTTCGGAGTGATCTACATTCTGCGGTTGGTGCAGGATTCGCTCTTCGGCGAGCCCCGGGCCGAACACGTCCTTTGGGACGTCAATTTCCGGGAGGTCGTCATCCTGGGAGTCCTGGCCCTGTCGGTGCTCTTCATCGGCCTGCACCCCGGGCCGGTGCTGAAGGTGCTGGACCACCCGGTACAAATGATGACGCAGCAGACTGCCCAAGTGGCCTGGCTGCCTAGGTAAAAGATTGGGAGGCAATATGGAATACCCCCAAATTCCCGGAACTGATCTGAAGGGATCCCGCATCGCCCTGGGCACCTGGTCTCGGTGGAATCCCCTTAAAAGTTTTCCTTTGAAAAAGGGGGATTTAGGGGGATTTAAAAACCAGCAATAAGAAGAATTTATTGTAGAACCGGAAAACCGGCAGGTAGCCAAGCAATACTGAGGAACTATGCCCACTGATTGGCCCGGGCTGATCCCGGTTTTCATTCTGGCTGGTGGCGGCACCATAGTCTTTTGTGCCGGGGCCTTCTGGCGGCGGCTGCCCGGCTGGTTGCTCTTTGCCCTGGCCCTGCTGACTGCCGCAGCGGCCGGAGGCGCGGCCCTATGGGTGACCCCTGGCCATCCCAGCTCCGAAGGCATGCTGGACCTGGGGAGCTACGCCCGGTTCTTCACTTGCCTTTTCATGGTGATCACGCTCCTGACCTGCCTATTTCTGCAGCAGTATGCCCGGGCCCGGGGCTTTGCCGGCGACGAACTCTACGGCTTGCTCCTCTTCGCTGCTTTGGGAATGCTGCTGGTGGCCGGGGCCATGAATTGGGTCATCTTCTTTCTGGGATTTCAGCTTATCTCCTTATCCCTGTATGTATTGATCGCAATGCGCAAAGGCGAGGCCGCCTCCAATGAGGCCGGCCTGAAGTATTTTATCATGAGCACCGTGGCCTCGGCCTTCCTCACCTTCGGCATCGCCCTGCTCTATGCCATAAGCGGCACCCTGGCCATAGCCGACTCATTGGCGGCCCTGGCCCACCCCGAAGACTTGCCGTTGATCTTGCTGGCTCTGGCGTTAATCCTGGTAGGGATCGGCTTCAAGACCTCGTTGGTGCCTTTCCATCTCTGGACCCCGGACGTTTACCAGGGGGCCCCCGCGCCGATAACCGGCTTTCTGTCTACTGGCTCCAAGGTGGCTTTGTTTGCCGCGCTGCTGCGGTTCTCCTGGCTGACGGCCGCACCGGTGTGGGCTTACTGTCTGCCGGCTCTTTGGGGCCTGGCAGTCCTTACTATGGTGGTGGGCAATGTCACCGCCTTATATCAAACCCAAATCAAGCGTCTGCTGGCCTATTCCTCCATCGGCCAGATGGGCTATCTCTTCATGACCCTCCTGACTGTCAAGCAAGGCGGTCTGCCGGCCCTGATATTTTACCTGGTGGTCTATGTGGTTATGGATTTGGGGGCTTTCGGTCTAATCGGGACTTTATCCGGCCTCCGAGAAGATCGAGACCGGCTGGAAGACTTTTACGGCTTGGGCTATTCCCGGCCATGGTTAGCCGCGGTCCTGACTGCTTGCCTCATCTCTTTGGTGGGACTGCCGCCCACCGGGGGTTTCATGGGCAAGCTGGTGCTCTTTCAGGTGGTTTTCCGGGCGAACTATCTAGTATTGGGCCTCCTCGGCATCCTGGCGGTCATCGTGTCCATTTTTGCGTATGTGAAAATCCTGGTCGCCCTCTACCTGCACTCGGCGGAACCAGGCGAGGAAACCCCGGAAGCCGGCTTCTCGGCCTACCTGGCCGGGGCCGTGATATTCTCCCTGCTTCTTGGGTTAGGAGTGCTACCCGCGCCTTTGTTAAACCTGATCGCCCGCCTCGCCGCCCTCTTCCCCAGCTAATCGTAATGAACCATCAGTCAGTGAATCGCCATGGCGGTTAATCCCGAACCGGCGGCGTCTATTTCCTCAAACCTTCCCTCCCCCGGCCGCGGAAGACGCGCGGGGGCAGGTTGGCCTTACCTGCCCCCCCGATGGGCTGAGGAAACGGTTATTTAACTTTTTTCATCTCCGTTCCGCACGGGCATTTGCCTGGAATCTGGCTGATGGCGTCACAATCGCACTTGGGGCCGCAGGCACAAACGTATTTTGCCTCGGTCTTAAAAGCTCCGGGCTTTTCCCAGCCCTCGCCCTGCAGCATTACTTTGCCTTTTTCAACGCTTACCACCTTAGCCTTGACCAAGTCCTTGCCACAGACGCATTTTCCCGGGTGTTTTGAGATGACGTCACAGGGGCATGACTCCCCGCAGTTGCAGGCATAGACTTCTTCGCCCACTTTGAAAGCCGGTTTGGGATTGGCGGCAAGAGCAACAGCCACCAACAACACCACCATGCTGAGAACCACCGCCAAGATCTTATAAGATTTTTTCATGCTCGCTCCTCCTCAAAGTCTAGCCATTATTATTCGGCCGCCGGCGCGACCGTAGTTACCAAAGGTTTTGGAGTCCTCAATCAGGGGATCAATCGCACAAAGTTTCTCCTTTTACCCCCCCCAATCGTCTGGGAAAAGCAGGATGGACAAGGACGCCAGTCCTTTCGGTGCCGGGGAATCAATAGGTCCGGAGCAATGCCGCGGCCAGGACCGCTATCATCGAGTAAAATATCACAAATCCGGTAACCCGGTTCAGGTGTAGAAATTCCATCGCGATACCTCTTTTTTATAAGGAGAAGTACTCATAGGAAATCCTGGAAGTTGGCACTCCTAAGTCGTTGAGAATCGTCACTAGGCTTTGGGTCATGGGCGGGGGACAGCAGAGGAGAAAGGTGCTGTGGGCCAGATGGGCGCCACAGAGCCGCGCTAACTTCTCACGATCTAATCGGCCGGTTTCACCCGGCCAGGCGCTACTCGGCCGCGTCAAAATGTGGACCACTTGCAAGTGGGGCTTTTCTCCTCCCGCCATCCCGTCCAATTCCTCCTTAAAGACTAGGTCTGCTTCGCTCTTGTTAGAGTATAGCAGCAGCACTCGTCGATCAGCCCCGGTATCCCGCATATGCCGCAAGTTACTCATCAGCGGGGTGATGCCAATGCCGCCAGCAATGAACACCAGCTCCCTGGCATCAGGATGGACCAGATAAGAGAAGCGGCCGAAAGGGGCATGAACCACGGCCAGGTCTCCAACTCGGGTCTGACCGATGGTGGCAGTAAAATCACCGGAGGCCTTGATCGTAGAGGTATGAAAATCAGGGTCGGCGGGACTGGAGGAGATGGTGAAATGATGCTCCTCCACCGGGAGGTCTCTTCCCCGCAGCAGGGTCACAAATTGAAATTGTCCCGGCATAAAATCAAAACGCTTCTTTCCGGGGGGAGGAGAAAATTTGAGGGTCCAGACCGCCGGGGTTTCCTGGCGGACTTCCACTACCCGGTAAGGATAACGGCTGAGCCACCACGGCCGGATTAGCCGGTGATACCCAAAAAGGAGGAATGCCAGGGCCAGGAGCCCTACCCACAGCACCTGTAGGGGGACTGCGGTCAAATCCGCGCCGGCGTTCCAGCTATGAAGGAAAACCAACAGTATGATCGTGGGACCCAGGAGGTCATGACACTGACGCCATTTTTCAAACTTAATCCCCAGGGAAGCGCGCCGGATACTCAGAAAGACATTGATCAAGAGCAAGGGGAGAGCCGCTTTCGCCAGCCAGATGAACCAACCAACCCTAAGTCCGATCAGCAAAGGCCAGCCTGCGCCGCCCAGAGCCAAAAGAAGGGGATGCATGATGAGCAGCAGGGCGGCGAATACTCCCATCCGGCGATGAAAAGGGAAGGTGATATTGAGCCCAAAAGGTTTTTCCACCCACTTGAGGCGAGCCGCCAGGATCACCTGGCCTATAAGGATGGCGAAACCCAGAAGGCCGAAACAACGCCCTAGATTATAAATGAAAGTATCCGGATTGAAAGGATGAGTTACCACCATTACCACCAGGGGCAACAGAAGGAGCGCCAAATACGCTAAGATTCTGGATGGGGCCGACGGCATGATGGTCGTTCCAAGGCGTAATAATTTGTAGGGCTAATAAATAAATGGAGTTTAATTTCTTGGTAACCATCCGAACGATATCTGTCAACTTCCCGACTCAAACTTGGCCGCCATGAGTTCTGGGAACTTAGTTAGCCAGCTCGCCAGCCGGTAATCTTGACACGGTGATCATAACCCCTAACTTATAAGCGTTCGCTAATGCCGGTTTTCCTCATCGGCCCCGCGATCCTTCGCACGCCAGCATCTAATAAAAACCGGGCCAAGCGGCTTTGAGAACCTTGTATTTCAGATCTCCCGGTTTGATGGCGATCTCAAAGACCTGACCCTTGAGATGTGGGGGATAAATGAAGAGAAAGAGATATTTCCCTTTTGTCGGCTTCTTAGCCCTGGGTGCCGTAACTTTCCTCGCAGGTTGCAGCACGATTGTCTTGTTCGACCCCAAAGGACCAATCGGCGAGTCGGAGCGGTTTGTGATCATTATAGCCGCCGTTCTCATGGCGATCGTTGTCGTTCCCGTCTTCATCATGGCTTTCTGGTTTCCCCGGAAATACAGAGCCTCAAATACCGAAGCGACTTATATGCCTAAATGGAGTTATTCCGCTAAGATCGATTCGTTCATGTGGGGGGTTCCCATTGCCATTGTCACGGTTCTGGCGATTCTGGCCTGGACCAGGACCCATTCCCTGGATCCCTTTAAGCCCATCCCTTCGGCCGCCAAACCCCTCACCATCGAAGCCGTGTGCCTGGATTGGAAATGGCTCTTCATTTACCCGGATCAAAATATCGCCGCCGTCAATCAAATCACTTTTCCCGTCAAGGTTCCACTCAGCTTCAAAATCACCTCGGACACCGTAATGGGTTCCTTCTTCATTCCGCAGCTGGGCAGCCAGATTTACGCCATGGCAGGCATGCAAACCCGATTGCACCTCCTGGCTGACAAGCCAGGCACTTATGCCGGCCAAAATCAGCAATTAACCGGTCGCGGTTACGCTAACATGCGTTTCCAGGCGAAGGCGGTTTCCCCGGAAGAGTTTCAAGCATGGGTCCAAAAGATCAGGCAATCTCCGGAAAAGCTCGATCTGGACCGATATGAGCAGCTCGCCAAGCCGAGCGCCGGCTACTACCCCGTGACCTATTTCTCTGCAGTCAAGTCCGGTCTGTATGAGTATATCCTGCGCAAATACGATCCGAATTGGCGCGAAGATCCCAGTCCCATGAGTAGAGGATCCCTTTCTACCTCCAGAGGAACCGACGTTTCAAAGGAAGATTGATGTTCGGAAAGTTAAGCCTGGCAGCGATTCCGGAAAGCCCGATCACGTTAACTGCCGTAGCCGGTGCACTTCTCCTGGGCCTGGTGATTCTAGGCCTGATCACTTACTACAAAAAGTGGACCTACCTTTACCAAGAATGGCTGACCAGTCTCGACCACAAAAAGATCGGCATCATGTACATTATCCTTGCCCTGGTCATGCTGTTGCGCGGGTTCTCCGACGCCATTCTAATGCGAGGTCAGCAGGCCATTGCCGTGGGCGGCTCCTTGGGATATCTGACCCCGGACCACTTCAACCAGATATTCAGCGCCCACGGCTCCATCATGATTGTCTTCATGGCCATGCCGTTTCTGGTGGGGTTAATGAACATCACGGTGCCGCAGCAAATCGGGGCCCGGGATGTCGCCTTTCCCTTTCTGAATTCGCTAAGTCTCTGGCTCACCGCGGCCGGGGCCTTGCTGGTCATGGTATCTCTGGGCCTGGGTGAGTTTTCCAAAGCCGGCTGGTCGGGATATGCCCCGCTGACCGAGACACGGTACAGCCCTGGCGTGGGGCCGGATTATTGGATCTGGGCCTTCCAGATCGCCGGTATCGGCTCGACCTTGAGCGGCATCAATTTTCTCGTCACCATTTTTAAAAGGCGCGCTCCCGGCATGACCCTCATGCGGATGCCCTTATTCGTCTGGACTACTGTTTGCACCATGGTGCTCGTGGTTTGGGCCTTTCCAGTGCTGACGGCCACTCTCGCCATGTTAACCCTCGACCGTTACCTGGGTATGCATCTTTTTACCAATACGCTCGGCGGTAACCTGATGATGTATGTCAACCTGTTCTGGACCTGGGGTCATCCCGAGGTCTATATCGTCATTCTGCCGGCTTTCGGGATCTTTTCGGAGGTCGCCGCCACTTTCTCCGGAAAACGGCTGTTCGGCTATAGATCCATGGTCTATGCCACTGCGGCCATCACGGTTCTGTCCTTTTCCGTATGGTTGCATCATTTTTTTACCATGGGCGCTGGCCCCAACGTCAACCTCTTTTTCGGGATCGCGACCATGATGATTGCCATACCCACCGGGGTGAAGACCTTTAACTGGCTTTTCACCATGTATCGTGGCCGCATAAGGTTTGCTTCGCCGATGTACTGGACCCTGGGGTTCATCGTGACCTTCGCCATCGGCGGGGCCGCCGGCGTCATGTTGTCTATACCACCGGCTGATTACGTGCTCCACAACAGCCTGTTTCTGATTGCTCATTTCCATAGTGTGCTGATCGCCGGGTCGCTCTTCGGCTTTCTTGCCGGTTATTATTATTGGTTTCCCAAGGCCGTCGGCTTTAGTTTGCGGGAAGATTGGGGCAAACGCGCCTTCTGGTGCTGGCTGATCGGCTTTTACCTGGCCTTTATCCCCCTATATGTGCTGGGCTTCATGGGCATGCCCCGCCGCCTGGCGCATTATGACAACCCGGCCTGGCATCCATATCTGCTCGTCGCCTCGTTGGGTACGGCAGTGATCGGCCTCGGCATCGTTTTTATGGGAATTCAATTGCTTTTCAGCATTAAGGAACGCCGGTCCCTCAGTGATCCGACCGGCGATCCCTGGGACGGCCGCACCCTGGAGTGGCTGACCTCTTCCCCTCCAGCAGTCTATAACTTCCCTACAATACCCATTGTAGAGGAAATCGATGCCTTTATGGACATGAAGGAAAAAGGTGTCGCCTATCGGCTCCCGGAGCAATATAACGACATCGTATTGCCGAAAAACGCGCCGCACGGCATGATCCTCGGCGGATTGACCTTCCTATTCGGATTTGCCATGGTCTGGTATATCTGGTGGCTGGCCATACTTGCCTCTCTGGGCCTGCTGGTTACGGTCATTGCCCGCTCCATCGACGACGACATCCATTACCTCATACCCGCCGCTGAGGTCGAGCGCATCGAAACTGAACGCTATCGCCAGTTGGCCTCCGTCGCGCCGAGAGGGCCCGCCGAAGAACAGACAATCCCCGAACCTGTACCGGAGATGTAAAAGATGAGCACAGACGCTTCGACCCTGGGCCTCGCTCATAACGAAGCAGTTGAACACCCTGATACCGTGGCGATGCAGACCTTCGGTTTCTGGCTCTATCTGATGAGCGACCTCATCATATTTGCGACGCTCTTCGCTACTTTTGCCGTCCTGGGCCGAAACTATGCCGGCGGACCGACGGGGAAGGACTTGTTTCACCTGCCTTACACGTTGGGTGAAACCTTGTTCCTGCTGTTCAGCAGCGTCACCTATGGTCTGGTCATGCTGGCCGTGCACGACGGCAGGAGGAAGCGGGTTCTGGTGGGACTCGCCGTTGCCTTTCTGCTGGGGGTCGGATTTGTCTCCTTGGAAATCAATGAGTTCCACAGCATGATTGCCGCAGGCCACGGGCCGGATCAAAGCGCCTTCCTGTCGAGTTTTTTCACCCTGGTGGGGACTCACGGTACCCATGTGACCTTCGGGCTGATCTGGATGGCGGTCATGATGGGTCAGGTAGCCGTAAAAGGGTTGACCTCTCCCGTGCAATCACGCCTGTTGCGTCTGGGTATGTTCTGGCATTTTCTGGATATCGTTTGGATCGGCATCTTCAGTATCGTTTACCTGATGGGAGTTATGTAAATGATTCAGGCACCTATCGACAACACTGGCGCCAGCAGGGGTAGTCTCAAATCGTACCTCACAGGCTTCGTTCTTTCCCTCATTCTGACCGCCATTCCATTTTCCTTGGTGAGGAACGGTACCTGGTCCTCCCCGGCGATCCTGGCCGGCATATGCAGTGCGGGAACCGTGCAGATTCTGGTGCACTTGTATTACTTCCTGCATCTGGACACGTCATCGGCGGCGCGTTGGAATGTGCTGGCCATGATATTTACTTTATTGATCATGGTCCTCTTCGTCGGAGGAACCATTTGGATCATGTCCAGCCTGCATTACCGCATGATGTGAGAATGTCTGAAAGGATCAAAAACTATTTGCTCGCTGCCAAACCGGGGATCGTTTCCGGCAACCTGATCTCCGCGGCAGCCGGCTTTTTTCTGGCCTCCAAAGGACAGGTTGATGGCGTTGCTCTCCCGGCGACTCTCATTGGCATATCCCTGGTGGTCGCTTCCGGTTGCGTTTTCAACAACTGTGTCGATAGAAAAATAGACCGAAAAATGATCCGGACACGCAACCGCGTCCTTGCCCAGGGGCTCATCTCCCTGAAGAATGCCGTATCCTACGCCGTGATTTTGGGCATAGCGGGTATGGCACTGCTCTGGGTGGCAACAAACCCGTTGGCCGTGGTCATCGTGTTGGGGGGCCTGGTGATTTATGTGGGGGTGTACAGCCTGTACCTGAAGCGCAATTCCATCTATAGCTCGTTGATCGGCAGTCTGGCGGGAGCCACACCGCCCCTGGCGGGATATTGCGCAGTCACCGGTCGCTTAGACATGGGAGCAGTGATATTATTTTCGATCTTCAGCCTATGGCAGATGCCTCACTGCTACGCCATCGCGGTTTTTCGGTTTGATGATTACACTGCTGCGGCCATCCCGGTTCTGCCTGTGAAACAGGGAACAGCCGCGGCAAAAAAGCATATTGTTGGTTATATCTTGGCCTTTATGGCCGCCACGCTGATGCTGACCTTCGGGGGGTACACCGGTTACAGCACCTTTGCGGTGGCGACCGTGTTGGGCCTGTCCTGGCTATATATGGCCTGGTCGCGCTACAAGGCATCCGATGAGCGGCTCTGGGCCAAGAAGCTTTTTATCTTCTCCATTCTGACCATATTCATTCTGAGCGTCATGATGTCAGTCGATTTCACCGCGCCTATCCCGTCGAAATGCTTCTGAGCTAGGCACCGTAATCCAAACCCTCGATGCCGTCCTCCTGGCAAGCTCGTTGACATTCTACCTTATGATGATTACCAAAGAGTCACTGATTCGCAGGTCAAGAGAGAAAACTGGCAAAAGTCTATCACCAAATTAGGAGGATGCCACGATGGAGATCTATGTATCCAAAGATCAACTTAAGGAAGTTTCAGAGGTGCTGGCCGCCGAAGGGGTAAACTTTCAAGTTACCGATAAAACGTTTTCTCTTATCCTTGAGGGGAAGGAGATTGCTGAAGTCGTGGAAATCAAGGCGCAGATCCTTGAAACCGAGGTGCCGGCTCTGCTCGAGGATGCCCCGGATATTTCCCTAAGGGCCTTTCGGTTGCCCTCAGGGAGAAGGTTCCTTCTTACCGATGTCAATGGCAACTTTGTCCGCCTAGTGACGCCACCTCCGGGATGGGAACGGTAACTTCTCCGGGAAGATCTACACCCAGCACTGCCTCTTACCTGGAGCCCCACCAAGGCCAAGAGTTCCTCTCCTCTGCACCTGGCAACTGGGCTTTTTCCCAGTCTCAGGTTCAAGAGAGACCCTTCGGCCACTTTCGGGCCGAGGTCTCCCCCATCCAACGACAAAAATCCTTGAAGCAAAAGGGGAAGGTCTGCTTTGATTAAATTTCTATCCGAAAGTGACCGGGTTGGATTCTGAACCGGATACCGCGGCAGCTCGCTAATCTTTGGCAAGAAAACAAAGCTCAGAGCTGCCTCGACTTTTCAAGGGGTTGCCGGGCAAAAGCCAGGAATTTGCTTGAAAAAGGCCTCCCTTCAAGGGCAACGGAAGGCCTCTCAGTTCAAAACCATCGGGGAAGACGCCGGAGGCGGGTCAGGCGGTAATGATGCCTTTGTCGGTGATGGTTACATAATGGTAAGGCGGGCCGATGCTTTCGTCTATCCCAGCCAGCTTCTCCAGGTGTGATTTAATCAAGTCCACCTGCTTTGGCAGGGGTGCCTTGCTCTCCAAGAGTTGCTTCAAGGAAAGTTCCAGTCCCATCCGCCGGGGCAGGGTGAAGATATTGGTCACCCGGTTGTATTCGATCTTGGGCGGCTTGGGCCGGTCCCAGATGATGAAGAGATGACCGGGATTTTTTGGGCTACTGCTGGAGTAGCCTGCCAAGAGCAGGTACATATTGATAATTGGGTCCGGCGGCAGGGTCTCGCACATTTTCCGGAGTATTTCATCCATTCGGCTGGTAAAAAAGGGGATAGCCGCTTCCACCAGGGCCTCGATGTCCGTCAGATTCTCTTCTTTCGCAAAGGCGGCAAAATCTTGACAGACATTTTTGGCCTCCCAGGCTCCCGCGGAGGCCAATACGGCATGGGAGGTGACCGGGACCAGACGATCCACGGTGATAAACCGTTGTTCTCCATGGGGTTCAAAAAACTCTGCTCGGCTGTCTGTGGCAACCACAATACCGGCATCGCTGGCACAAGCAATCAACTGTCCCATATGATCCTCCTTAGTGAAGGCAAGTCAGGCCCAAGGCTGGACCTGCCCTGCTAAATCCAAAACCCATTCCTCATCTCAATAAGGCCTTTTTATCAAGCCGGTCGGATTTATTGCCGGGGAAACGACTTCCCGGCCCATTTATCTTTCTTAAGTAGGCCGTGGTGTGGCGATTCGTTCCAGGTTGCCTTCCAGATCGGCGATGATCAGGCGTCCGGAAGGCAGACGCCAGGCCCTGATATCTACATCACTTTGGGAAAATTCCGGCGGAATCGGCCAAACCTCGGGCAGATTGGCTTCCACTGCCACCGTCCGCCAACCGGCCGTACTCGATTCTCGGGTAGTCTTGCCAGAGGACTCCTTGAAAGTCACTCCCTCTTTTACCAGTTCCTCAATGAGTTCTTGCCGATCGGAACCTGCTTCGTTCACATAGATGACCATGATTCTTCCTCCGCCTCGCTTTTTTTTAAAATCTATTGAGACCCGGTTATGATTGGCTTCTTGCGGTTGGCTCCTCAGGAAAAAATTGGCCACAGCAGTAATCCACCATTTTTGAATGATCTTAAGATTCCAGGGGGCGTTTTCGATTTATAGGCAAACACAAGGAAAACCTGGTTAGAGTCCGGGGCCCTACTCTCTATCGAGGCCTTGTCTGAGAAACTTATGATTAAATAAACAGTAACTATAAATGGTTATTTTCGGATACGGGATTAAGTTAAGTTCATTCCAGGGCCTTAGCAAGCCAGGAAGCCGGTCCCTCGCTCATACTCCCCCAGGCGCTATTTGAGGCCATAGAGAGTCTGGAGGGCTTCATGTAGTTTCATGGCCATGGGCGAGGCCGCCATCTTATCCATCATTACCTCAATGTAGGCGGCAGTGCCGCAGGTCTCGGCCGTCCCCATGGCCGCCTCCAGTTCGCCATTGGTAGCGACCCTAGCCGTGAACCAGTCGGTGCATCCCAGGGCCCCGGGCAACTGGTGGTAGTTCCAGGGGGCCAGGTCATTGTATGGCATCATCGGCTCCTTACACAGCAGCCGCTCAATCAAGTACCCCTGGTTGTTGAGGCAGAAGATGATGGGCTTCAGGCCGTAGCGGCAGAACTGACTTACCTCTTGGGCGGTGAACTGATGGGAGCCTTCCCCGGTGATGAGGATGGTGCGCCGCTCGGGGGCGGCCAATGCGGCGCCCAGGGCCGCGGGGGTGGCCCAGCCGATGGAACCCCAGAGCGTCTGGTTGTAGAAGTCGGCACCTCGGGGCATCCAGGCGAAAGCGAGCCCCATGGCGACCGTGCCCGTCTCGGCAATGACAAGGTCACCGTCCTTGAAGAACTTTTCCCAGCGGGGGTAGAGGTAGTCCGGGGTGATCTTGTCGCCGGGGCGCCCTTTGGGCTCGCCCAGCCCGTGGACCTTCGGGGCCGTTACCTCCTTTTTCCTCACTTTACTGGCCAGTGCCTGAAGCACATCGCACATCTCGACGTCAGGGTAGACCGCATGGCCCACCCGCACGTCGTGGTGCCTCACCCCGATCATCCTAGCCGGGTCGATGTTGGCGGTGAAGGCGCCGGTATTGAGATCGCTCCACAGGGCGCCGAGGTTCAGGATGCAGTCACAGCCCTCGATAAACCCCCGGATCTCCGGGTTCATAATTCGCCCGTCATACATACCGAGGTACTGCGGGTGGGTCTCATCCAGGGCGGTTTTGTCCATAAACATGGTGGCGAAGGGCAAACCCGTAGCCTCCACCAGGGCCATGGCCTCTGCGGCGCAGCCCAGGCGGGGAATGAGATAGCCCACCAGGATGGCGGCGGTCTCGGCCCTGGCAAGCTTCTCAGCACTGGCGTTGACGGCTTCCTCAAGGGCGCCTGGGTCGCTGCCGGCTGGCTGGCTTGGGCGACTCATCCCCGGCGGAAGAGGGACCTCGGCGTAGTCGGCCGGGATGGCCAGATAGACGGGGCGGCGGTGGCTGATAGCGGCAGCCACCAGGCGGTCCATTTCGGCGGCGGCGTTCTCCGGCGTGAGAATTGAGCTGGCGCACACCGCCGGCTGGGTCATCTTCACGAACAGATCAAATTCGCCGGTCCCCAGGGAATGATGCACGATGCGATGTTCCCGCTGGGTCCGGGTGTTGGGCATGCCGACAATATGAAACACCGGCAGATGTTCGGTATAGGAGCCGGCGACGCCGTTTAGGGCGCTCAGTTCGCCCACCCCGAAGGTCGTGGACAGGGCGGCAAACCCCTTGACCCGGGCATAGCCGTCGGCCGCATAGGCGGCGTTCAGCTCATTGCAGCTGCCGATCCAGCGAAGTTCCGGGTCATTGCAGATGGCATCATCAATGGCGAAAGCAAAGTCGCCGGGTACGCCAAAAACCTCCCTGATGCCCAAATGCTTTAAACGCATGAGCACATGCTCTATTAAGGTTTGACTCATGAGTTCGCCCTCCAAGGTTATTTTTTAAGTTCCCATCAGTGCCTTGGCAATCCCCTAAAGCTGCATCTCCCGGATAAAGGTGGTGGACCGGCAAAAAAAAGTAATTATAATTATTTTATTTTCCATAGGCCCGGCAATCGCCGAATAGGATTTGAGATGGAGGTTATTTATGGCTGATATCCTTCGATTTGCAGATAAATTGGGACCGGCAAAGATTATCCAGGTGTATGAACCGACCATCGATTTGAAGGCGGTCCTGGTGATAGACAACATCGCCATGGGGCCGGCCATTGGCGGCATCCGCATGGCCCCTGACGTCTCCATTGAGGAATGCATCCGGCTGGCCCGCACCATGACCTTAAAGAACGCCGCGGCCGGTCTGTCGCACGGGGGCGGCAAGACGGTGGTCTATGCCGACCCAAGGATGCCCAGGCCCGAGAAGGAGCGTCTGATCCGGGCCCTGGCTTCCGCCTTGCGGAATTTCCCGGAATACGTCATGGGCCCGGACATGGGGACCGACGAAGATTGCATGGCCTGGATCAAGGATGAAATCAAGAACCGCAACGTCACCGGGCTGCCGGCCGAAGCTGGCGGAATTCCCATAGACCAAATCGGGGCCACGGCCTGGGGTCTCAGGCATGCCATAGAAGTGGCCTTGCCGTATTGCGCCTATCCAGTGGGCTTCAACCTGGCCCAGGCCCGGGTGGCGATCCAGGGCTTCGGCGCGGTGGGCAAGAATGCCGCCCGTTTCCTGGCCGAACAGAAAGCCATCTTGGTGGGCGCCGCCGACTCCGAGGGAGCGGTTTATGACGCCAAGGGCCTGGACGTGGATGAGCTGATCAGCTTAAAAGACGCCGGCAAAAGCGTGACCGATTATGCCAAGGGCGAGAAATTCGAGCGGGACGCCATTGTCGGCTTCGATTGCGATATCTGGATCCCGGCGGCCCGACCGGACGTGGTGAATGAAAGCAACATGCACCTTCTGAAGGCCAAAATGGTGGTGGAAGGCGCCAACATCCCCGTAACCGAAGAGGCGGAAAAATACTTACATGAACGCGGGGTTCTGTGCATTCCGGATTTCATCGCCAACTCCGGCGGGGTGATCTGCGCCGCCATGGAATACCGGGGCAAGATCGAAAGCGAAGCCCTGGAGGTGATTGAAA
>Ga0326727_10006927_pt1 | contig 30537 bp, 18 predicted proteins | sample MB2enrmetagenome_FD_207643 | JGI IMG/M metagenome (GOLD analysis project Ga0326727, IMG submission 207643) | Lab enriched peat soil microbial communities from McLean, Ithaca, NY, United States - MB29MY | ecosystem: Environmental > Terrestrial > Soil > Wetlands > Peat | place: USA: New York... | reverse complement strand
ATTATGTGCCGATGCACGACTTCGATCTGCACATGCGGATCATCGAGGCGTTGCACAAGTTCTATCCGGCGACGCACGTGTCGTTGCACGCCGATGAGTTGGCGATGGGGCTGGTTCCACCGGAGGGATTGCGGTTTCACATTCGCGAATCGATTGAGCGCGGCGGCGCGGAGCGGATTGGGCACGGCGTGGCCGTTATGAGCGAAAACGACCCGATTGGACTGCTGCAGGAAATGGCGAAAAAAAATGTGCTGGTTGAGATTTGTCTGACTTCGAACGACGTCATTCTGGGTGTGAGCGGCGACCGGCATCCGCTGCCGGTGTATTTGAAATACGGAGTGCCGGTGGCGCTGGCTACCGACGACGAGGGCGTCTCACGCAGCGATATGACGCACGAATATCTGCGGGCGGTGGAGACTTATGGCTTGTCTTATGGCGAGTTGAAACGTATGGCGCGCGCTAGCCTGGAACACAGTTTCATTTTGGGTGATAGTCTGTGGAGCGATGGGCGCGAGTGGCGCCGGGCGGCGGCTTGCTCGGACGATGGATCGTCGGGCGATCGTGTTTCTGGAAGATGTGAGAAGTGGTTGGCGGCGAATGAGCGCGCCCGCGTGCAGTGGCAATTAGAGCGAGCTTTCGCTGAGTTTGAGAAGAGGTTTTAGGGCACTGCCGGGCTTTGCCTGGCTGGGCGGACGAATGCGTCCGCCCCTACGTGATTTTTTATGGCTCCAGACTTGTTTCCTCGCGCTGAATCGGCGGCGGCGTTTGTGCTTTCGCAGACTGCGCTGCGTCCGCAGATCGGGCTTGTACTTGGCTCTGGATTGGGATCGTTTGCCGACGAGCTTAGCGACGCCGTCCGCATTCCGTATGCCCACATTCCAACGTTTCCGCGTTCGACGGCGATTGGTCATGCCGGACAGCTGGTGATTGGCAAATCGGGCAATGTTCCGGTTGCGGTGATGCAGGGACGGGTGCATCTGTATGAAGGCTATCCTGCGGCTGAAGTCGCCTTTCCGACGCGGGTTCTCGGGCGAGCCGGCATACGCGCTTTGATTCTCACCAACGCCGCCGGGGGCATTAACGTCGAGTACGGACAGGGCGCGCTGGTCATTCTGCGCGATCACATCAATCTGCAAGGGCAGAATCCGCTGACCGGCGCGAATGACGAACGCTTTGGGCCGCGCTTTCCCGACATGAGTTACACGTATGCCAAACGTTATCGCGAGATCGCGATGGAGGAAGCGAAGAAGCTATCGATTCCGCCGCGCGAAGGCGTGTACGCGGCGCTGGCGGGGCCGAGTTACGAAACTCCGGCGGAGATTCGATACTTGCGCACCATCGGCGCCGATCTGGTGGGCATGTCAACCGTTCCGGAGGCGATCGCCGCGCGGCATATGGGGATGAACGTTCTGGCAATCTCGTGCGTGACGAATATGGCGGCCGGAATTCTCGATCAGGCGCTCGTCCACGAAGAAGTGCTTGAAGTGGGACGGCGAGTCATGGGACAGTTCATCGCGCTGCTGCGGGCCGTGCTGCCGCGGATCGCCGCGGAGTTGCAGAAAGCGGGCTAGATTTGCCTCGCTACAGGGATCGATTTCCAACCCGTTTCTTAGAAGATCACCTTCAAAGCAAGCTGAATCACGCGCGGGCCGCCGCCGCCGAGGCCGGGATTGGTCTGGGCTACGTCTGGGGTTTGGGTGAGTTCGCCTCCTGAAGGACCGCCAGGTTCGATGACGTGGTTGGGTTGTGCGAAGTTCGGGTGGTTCAGGACATTAAAGAACTCGGCACGCAGCTGCAGTCCGAGCCGCTCCGTCATCTGGGTATTCTTGGTGAATGAGAAGTCAAGATTCTTGTAACCAGGGCCATAGATGGAGTTACGTCCCAGATCTCCGAAAGTGCCGAAGGCGGGCTGAGAAAACGCATTCAGATTCAAATAACCGGTTGCCGGGCTCCAGTCATGCACGATCGGATTGATCCCCGGAACCACGTTGGGACGCTGGTTGTAGTAATAGCGTCCACTGGTGTCGGTGGCAGTCACGATTGGAATTGGGCGTCCGCTTTGCAGGCTGGCAATCCAGTTCAACTGCCAACCCGAGCCGAGTTTGCCAAGGGCGCGCCACGCGGGCAGATCGTAGTTGATCGCTGCGGTGAAACGTTGGCGTGTATCGAAGCAGGAAGGCCCATGCTCCGCCTTCAGATTGCTGGGGTCTTGCGGGAAAGCGACAGCGGGAGCGAAGTCGATGCCGTCGGAAGCATCGTCGAGCGACTTGGAGAAGTTGTAACTAGCAAAGCCAGAGATGCGATGTGCGTTTTGAATTCTCAAAGTCGTCTGCAATGCGCTGTAAGTGGACGAACTGATCGGTGTCAACAAGTCGATGGCATTGAAATTCGAGTTGGGACGGGTATCGGTAGCATCGGGTTCGTTGGCGTCGGTTAGGCGCACCAACTTGGTCCCCTTGCTGCCGACATAGCCGATTTCGGCAGACGCGTTCCCGGCCAATTTCTGCTGCACGTTCAGGTTAAAGTTCTGGGTGTAGGGACTGTGAAACTTATGAGGAGTCCCAAAAATGTCGTAGGGGCCGCTGGTGGCTACGGTCATGATCGGATCGGTCGTATCGGTGCCGTTAAAAGCGGCCGAGTTGAAGTCCATGGGCAGCACAGCCTGGGGTCCGATCGGATTCGTCGCCACTCCAGCTGAGGTGGTGAAGTTTGCGATGAGAAGATCCTGGGGCACATAGTCGTAATAAATGCCGTAGCCACCGCGGAGCACGGTGTTCTTAAGCACGTTCCATGCGAAGCCCAAGCGTGGACCGAAGTCGTGCAGATCCCGCTCGTAGAGTCCATTTAAGCCATGCGAGCCCACCATGGCCAGGGTTCCATCGGGCGCATAGTTGGAGAGCAAATTGTTCTTTTCGCTGAGCGGACCGAAGTACTCCCAACGCAATCCCGCATTCAAAGTAAAGGTTGGCGCGAGGCGGTAGTCGTCCTGCGCAAAGAAGCTGAAGCCGTTGTTGTAGGTGGTGCGCTGAGTGTTCCCGGTGTCGACAGAAACGGAAGTGCAGCAGTCGTTGATGTCCTGCGAGCCGCCGGTATAGAAGTCCGCCAGAGAGTCGACGATTGGGTCTGAGCTCAGCCCGACGCCCGCTGTGAACTGGAAAATTCCGCGCTCCAGGTTGTCATTGAAGTTATCGACAGCCGCGCGGCGGAACTCCCCGCCGAACTTGAAGGTGTGCTTGCCTTGCAACCAGGTGAAGTTATCGAGGATCTGGTAAGTCTGGCTGGTGCGCCCGCGGGGAACGCTATAGCCGATCGCGCCGAGGTTTTCGATCCCGGTAAAGTCGAACTCGGGCAGTCCTAGCTTGGCGGTGCCGAGATTGAGGCCGTTCGCCTCCGGATTCCAATCTGCGTTCAGCGAGCTGAACGAGGTGCGATAACGGCTGTAGCCAAAGCGAACTTCGTTGATCTTGGAAGAAGAAAAGGTGGAAAGCCAACTGAGAGAGAGTATCTGAACGCGAGTTGGCGAGGTTTGCGAGAAGGCGGCCAGTCGCGATCCGGTGCCATAGCCACCCGGGGAACCCAAAGGAAACACCTGATAATTCCGCGCAAAGGCGTAGCGTCCGGTAAGAGCCTCTCGATTGGAAAGGGTGTGATCCACTTTTACGATCAGATTATCGCCACTGTTCTGGTCACTCGCCGAACTGGCCAAGGTATTAGTGTTGCTCTGCGGATAAAAACCGAGAATTGCATCGAGGCCGGGATTGATCACACCACCGTTAAGACCCTGTGCGATCGAACGCGCCTGAGAGATTTCGGTTTGGGTGGGGACCAGCAACAGAAAGTCCGATCCCACGCGCTCGCGCTCTCCTTCGTATGCGCCAAAGAAAAAAGTCTTGTCTTTGACGATCGGTCCGCCCAATGCGCCGCCGAAGTTGTTGTTCTGGAATACGGATTTCCGGTATTCCGTGTTGAAGTAATTACGCGCGTCCAAGGCGCTGTTCCGGAGGAAATCGAAAGCGGAGCCATGCAGTTGGTTCGTTCCGGAACGAGTGACGATGTTTACCACCGAACCGCTGTTCCTGCCGTATTCAGAGCCGAACTGCGACTGCAAGTTGAATTCCTGAATGGCCTCAACCGGCAGCAGCGCGGCGGGAGCGCCGCCGATACCGGCTTGATTCAGCGCTGAGTTATTGAAGTAGGGATCGTTGTCGTCGGTGCCATCCAGGGTGTAGTTGTTGGAGCGGTCGCGGTTGCCGTTGATGTTGAACTGCCCGAACCCTCCTTCCGTGCCCGCAACTCCCGAGGGGTCAACCGTGGTGCCTGGAGTGAGCGCCACCAGCTTGCCAAAATCGCGCCCGTTCAGCGGGAGTTCGTTCACCAGTCGCCGCTCTACTACCTGGCCGAGAACATCACGCGTCGTTTCCACGACCGGCGCTTCCGCGGTCACGGTCAACTGCTCCTTCCGTTGTTGCACTCTGGTCAGGTCAAAATTCGCGGTTGTGTCCAGCCCGACGTTGACTTGCACGTTCTGCGCCGATGGCGAGAGCGCGGCGGATTCCGCTGTGACCGTGTATTCGCCGGCGGGCAGTTCGGCGAGGACGTAGGCTCCGTCCTCGCCGGTGGTGGCTTCGCGTTGCAGGCCGGTGGCGATATTTTTTGCGGTGACTTTCGCTCCGGCGATTACGCTGCCGGTGGGGTCGGTCACGGTACCGCGGATGGATCCACGGAAGCTCTGCGCCCACGCGGATGCGGTGATGAGCAACACGGCTGCTACGGCGATTTTCAGGATCAGGATTGCCAGTGTCCGTTGACTGAGTGTCTGATAATTCCTGCTGCTTTGCATGATGGCTTCCTTGGGTGACTGCTTGTTTGTTGTCGCTTTCGAAGTCTTGTTTCGCACCCGCGCTCTCTACTCATTTCGTCTTGCGGGGGATGAACACCGGTTGCGGCGGATCTACTTTGTACGCCGCCGCGAAGCTCGACTGGTTGAGGGCAAAGCTGGCTCGTCCGCGAGAATCGATGAACAGCAGCGGCTGTTTGAGCGGCACATCGCTGAACGTCCTGACGAACGGCATTTCGACTTCGCGTCCTGCGATCGTCACCTTCAATTTGTCGCCGCGCTGATAGCCTAGCTGCAGAAAATCGTCGGCGCTGATGTTCGTGATCAGGTTGCCAAACGGACCATCCAGGGCGATCACTTCTCCGGTCAGACCTTTGTCGTCCACGGTTGCGGGCTTCAAATCGAGACGGACCAGTTGCTTGACTTCAGGGCCAACCTGGGCCCAATCGTCGCCGCGCGCGACGTGAGCGCCTACGGGAGAGAAAATATCGCGGCCGTGGAAGGTGGAGGAAATTTTGGCGCCGACCATCCAATCGGGGTTGGTGACCTCGCGAATGGCTTCGATGCCATCGCGGTCTTCGACCATGGTCATCAGACCGTTGTCGGGCAGGACGAAGAATTGTCCGCGCTTCGATTTCACGACGACTGCCTTGCGCGAACTGCCCACGCCGGGATCGATGACCACCACAAATACCGTTCCGGCCGGGAAGTAGGGCGTGGCTCCGAACAGGAAACGCGCGCCGTCTCGAATCGAAAAAGCATTGACTTGATGGGTGAGATCGACAATGCGGAGATTGGGCGCGATGCCGTACATGACACCCTTGCAGAGCGCCACCGAATCGTCGACCACGCCGAAATCGGTCATGAAGACGACGGTGGGCGGAGGCTGGGGGACGGACGGCTGCGCCAGAACCGCGCTTGCGGCAAGAAGCAAAAAAACAAACCATAGACAGAATATTCGCGCCGATTTTGCTGGTGGGGTCAATGTCATCCGCATGAAGCTGCAACCCTCCGAAAAGACTACTATTTTACTAGGGATTTAGAAAAACGCAACTACGGTTTACGGCTGCGGTTCACGACTGGTTTTCACGACTGGCGACAGAAGAGAAAACCATGCGCCATGGTGTCGCTTGCGGCATCTATAATCGGGGCGGCAATCAATTTCAATCCAGGAGAGAGGTAGCGATGTCCAACGTCATTCCTGAAAAATACGCCGATCTTTTCCAGAAGCGCGCTTTCGCCAGTCTGGGCACCCTCATGCCCGACGGACGGCCGCAGGTCACTCCCGTGTGGTGCGACTTCGACGGGCAACACGTCATCTTCAACTCGGCACGCGGGCGGCAGAAGGATCGCAACGTGCGGCGCGATCCGCGGGTTGCGCTCGCCATCGTCGATCCCGACAATCCTTATCGCTATTTGGAGATTCGCGGCACCGTGGTTGAGATTACCGAAGAGGGCGCCGCGCAGCACATCGATAAGATGGCGAAGAAGTACATGGGAGTCGACAAGTATCCGTACTCGCAGCCGGGAGAAGTTCGCGTGCTGTACAAGATCCGGCCGGAGCACACGACGGTGATGGGCTAGACGATCCGCAAAGATGTGCCGCCGCCCCTAAAGGGGCGTTTTATTTCGACGACTTGCGGTGTCGCTGAAGCGATGTCCTGATACGAAGCCTGTGTCTTCATCTTTTAGACGGCGCCAAGGGCCGCGGGCGGGGGCGCCCGCGCCACACGATCCATCCCTTTCCCGGATAACCTTTCCTCCGTAAAAGAGTCCAACTCATGTTGGAACTTCGGAGGATTCTTTTCCGTATTAGAAGACAATCGAGGGATCCTCGTCGTTGTCTGTTTTTTGGAGGAGAGGTTTATGGAAGCCGGGAAAAATGGCGGCAATGGCCTGCACGCTATCGATGCTCAAGCCAATAGTATTTCGGCGCAGCAGGTGGTGAAGGCGGCGCACGAAGAACTCCTCCAGCTCATGCGGCAGCGCGCCGAGGTGATGAAGCGCATTGGCACGGTGAAGCAGACGATCGCGGGATTGGCGAATCTTTTCGGCGAGCAGGTGCTGGGCGACGATTTGCTGGAACTGATCGACCGTAAGCCTAATGGCCGTCAGCCCGGCTTCACCAAGGCATGCCGAAGGGTACTGATGGAAGTGCGGCGTCCGCTGGGAGCTCGCGAAGTTTGCGTGGAGCTGGAACGATATGCCCCGGCAATCCTGGCGCGGCACAAGGATCCGCTGGCCTCGGTCACAACCGTTCTGAATCGTCTGGTGGATTATGGCGAGGCGCGCAGCCTAAGCAACGAGCGCGGCCGGCGCGTCTGGGAGTGGATCAGCGAGAGCGAGACGCCGGTGGAGGCGATGACCTCTAGGAAAACGGCTTGATAACGCTGTCTTTTTAGGCAGGTGGATGTAGCGGCTGGCGGGCCGTTTGCGAAATGCCCCGCAACGCCAGCCACATCAGCGCTTCCTAATCGACTTGCTGACAACAATATCGGGGGTGATTGTGAGTAGGACCACGTTAGCGTGAAGTCCTTCGACAACATCAATCACACTCGCCACGTCTCTCCACGAAACGTTATCTTCTGCTTGGACGTACGCTAGCCACTGCGGGCGAACTTCTAGCTCGCTTCGTAGTCTGTTCTTCAGTTCGTCCGGTGGCGTTTTCTTTGAGTTCACATAGACCGCGGGCGGGCCGTTCCCGTTCGTGCCTATTATTTCAATGACGATCGGCTTGACGGAGAAATGCTCCGAATCTAGCGCGCCGATTTTAATGAGGCGGACGGGCAAACCCTTCAAGGTGTGAAAGGACGATAATGTCATAAATGCCGCTACGGAAATAGCCAGAGCGGGCGCTGCTATCAGCGCAAATGGGGGAAGTTTCGAGAATCGTGCTGTGAGAGGGAACTTCCTTCGCTCTCGTGCATTGCTCCACGTTTCGCTTTCGAGCGAGGCTATGCGCGTGCGGAGATGGTTGTAGGACACTACCGCCGGGACGGCCACGAGTAGTCCCGCAGCGCTTGAGATAAACGCTGCGGCTATTCCCGACGAAGTCCTTACAACGAGGCCACCTCTCTCGCCGACGTATGCTCCAAATATGCTCAGAATGCCGACGCATGTGCCCGCAAGTCCAAGGTATGGGGCGGTGAAGGCAATTGATTTGAGGCTACCAACCCCAATGCTCAGTTCAGCGGCCAGTTTCCTCCGAGCTCGCTGAGATGCTTCGCTGGCGGTATCAATTGCTTTCGTACGTCGAGCTAAGCGGTATCGGTATGAAACGCGGGCCACAACAATAACGATATGAGCGAGCATGAGCGCGAGAACTATCAGATCAAGGCGCTCGAACAACTTGGTCGATCGCCATAGGTATCCGATACTCCAGTCACACCCGTACGTCTGCCACGAGTTGAGACAGTCTCCGGTCATCAGGAGAAATTTACTCCTTCGGTTGCTGCTCCTATGAATATAAAGACACCACAGCAACCGCTCAGGTTCCATTCCGCTTCGTTAACTATTCCTGGCACTTGCTATCAATAGGCGAGTTCCCAACTCGACTATCGAGTCGTTTCCCAGATAGCTGGACACCTTCCAGCCCGCCTCAGCGGTTCGACTCACGATAGTCCTCTTCCCGTTTTTCAGTACTTTCGTAACTCTCAGTTGGGCCATTGACGGCGGTATTCTAGGGTTGTTTCTCCCCCTGTTCTTAGACGAGTTCATTTTCAGGGTGTGGTGCGGCTTATCGCCGCGAGGACGATTGTAATGGCGACAATGTTTGGCCGTTTCGAGATTCAGAGCGAGCTTTCGAAGTCAGAGACCGCCTTGATTTATAAGGCGATGGACACGGAAACCAACCAGGTCGTGGCGCTCAAGACGCAGAATCTGGAGCCGCTGGGCGACCGCGCGGAAGCGTTTGTGGAGACGCTGATCGCCGAGGGCGAGAGCACACGCGAGCTCGCCGGGCAGAACATCGTGCTGCTCTATGGAGCGGGCGAGATCGACGGGCAATTCTGCGCCGCCATGGAGTACATACAGGGCAACAGCGTGGCCACCATGCTGGCGCGCAAGGAAGGCTTCTCCATCTGGGATCTGCTCGACATTACGCGCCAGGTTTGCGCCGGGTTGGAGCAGGCGGCCGCGAAGGGCGTCGCCCATTGTTCACTGGAGCCCGCCAAGATCATGGTGCAGTGGGACGGGATGGTCAAAATTCTCGGCTACGGCATCTCCAACATGAGCCTCATCCAAGCGGAATCGGGCAACGGCTTGGGGCGGCTCATGCCTTACTGCGCTCCCGAACAGATCCGCGGAGAAGCCATCGACCTGCGGTCAAACCTGTTTACCTTGGGCGCGATCCTCTACGAGATGGTGGTGGGGCGGAAGGCATTCGATGCCGAGGATCCAGTAGCGCTGCTCAGTCAGATCGAGAATGAGATGCCCGCCAACCCGTCTTCGGTGAATGGCAAGATTCATCCGGCGGTGAGCGCGCTGATTATGAAAGCGCTGGCGAAAGATCCGGCGGAGCGCTACCAGAGCGCGCGCGAACTGGTGGACGATTTGGAGAAGTGCAAGGAAAACGGCAAAAAGGCCACGGATGCCAGAAAGACGACCGTGAAGCCGAGTGTTGCCGTGAGTCCCGAAGCGCGTGCAGCGGCGGCCAGTAAGTTTGTTTCGGCAGCGTCCAGCGTGGTGAAGCCCCAGGCTCCCGCTGTGCCGGTTCCATCGGTTTCGCCCAAGCCCGTTTCTCACGTTGCGCCTCGAATCGACGCGCCGGTGCCGGCGAAGGCGGATACGCCAGCGGCCGGAACCAGGGCCGCGGTGGCGGCTGCCGGCGCGGCGACCGGACTGAGCGCCGCGCGCACACCAGATGCAAAGCCGGCTGCGAAACTTGATTTCAGGTCTGATTTTAAGTCCGAGTCGAAGTCTGGCGCGCCAGTCCTTGGCGAATTTAATGTCAGTGCTCCCGATGCCCACGCTGCGCCCAGTCCGGTGCTGTCGGCGGCGGTGGCAGAGCCAGAGTGCGAGCCGCATTCGCCCCGCGTGGCCGTGGATCCAATGATGTCGGAAGCGGCGGCGGACTCATCCAGCACGAGCTTTTCCGACATGGCGGAGATGCCTCCGCTTCAGGAACCGGTTTTCGCGCCGTCGATTCCGGAACCGGTGGAGCCGACGCTTACGGTGGCGCAGAGCCCAACGCGGAAGGAAGAGAAACCGAGAATTCAGCCGCGGGAAGTGGCGGAGAAGGCAATCAAGGAAATCTCCACGATTCCGCCGCGGTTGATGATCTATTCGATTCTGGGCGCTCTGGGGTTGATCCTCGTGATTGCGATCGCGCTCTATTTTCATGTGCGCTCGGAAGACGATGGCTCGACTGCCGCTCCGCGACCGACGAAAGCCGTAAGCAAAACTTCAACCCAGCCGGGTGCACAGACTCCGGCTCAGCAAGTCGAGACACCCACTGCACCGGTTGCGCCCTTTGAGGAAGCTCAACCCAGCGTTTCGGTACGTCAAGTGGAAAAGCGCAACGCGAAAAACGCTCGCCGGGCGCCCGCTCCGGTTGCGGCACCGGCGCCGGCCGTGATCCCGGGCCAAGCGCTGGTCGATTCCAGCCCACAGGGCGCGCAGTTTCAGGTCGATGGGAAAAGCGATCCGTCGTGGGTTACGCCGTTTAGCTTGATCGGCCTAAGCCCCGGGAAGCACATCATATCTGTAAGCAAGTCCGGCTATTCGTCCGAGATACGCTCGGTCGAGGTGGCGGCTGGCGGCAAAATTTCTCTGACGCTTCATTTGTCGCCGATGAATGCACTGGTGGTGGTCGGGAGCACGCCGCCGGGCGCTGAGATCGTCATCGACGGCAAGACGACCGGACGAGTAACCCCGTCACAGTTCGCGGTCGAAAAAGGCAGCCATACAGTTCTGCTGCGCAAACAGGGGTATCTCGACGAGACCGTCACTGCCGATCTCGGTCCGGCGCAGAATTTCCAGTACTCGCCGGCGCTCAGAGCTCTGGGCAATACGGAAGACATGAAGACCGTCGGCAAGTTCAACAAGCTGTTTGGACGCGGCGGAGACAGCACGGCGGGCATGGGTTCCATCAGTGTTCACACCCAGCCCAAGGGCGCACAGATTGCGATCAACCAGCGGGTCCTCGATAAGATGTCGCCCGTCGAAGTCATGCTGGGACCGGGGAATTACATCGTGGATGTCACGCTCACTGGTTTCAAACCGGTCCACAAAGTGGTCAGCGTCGACAAGGGCGGCAAGGCCGCAATCGACGAGGTTCTCGAACGGCAGTAAGCCAGCCAGCCCTGCCTCAGGTGGGATAGTCTGGAAGCGGCGATTGCCTTCCTATCACTTAAAGCCGTGATCCAAATCACAAGCTGCGATTTCCGGGTGAGGGCACGATAGGATTAACATAAGGCGACAGCAAGTATATTGTGTCGCCGCAGCCTATGCCCGGAAAGTTGAGTCCCGATCTGTTGCAAGCCCTGCGCGGAATCGAGTCGGTTCAAACCTTCCCCACCGGCGCCACGCTGTTTCAGCAGGGTTCCGCGGTCACGGGCGTTTACGTGGTGGAAAGCGGGGAGGTGCGCGTCCTGCTGCCTGCCGGTCAGAGTGAAGAGCAACTTTTGGAGGTCGTCGGCCCTGGGGCTGTACTTGGACTAAGCGAGAGCATGACCGGGGAAGAGTATCGAATCACTGCGGAAGCGGGCGGCGAAACGACGGCGGCTTTCATTCCGCGCGAGAAGTTTCTGGAATTTCTGCAGGAACACTGCGATTACTGCATGCAGATCGTGCGGCTCTTGAGCGAAGACTTGCACGGACTCTACCACAAATTCCGCAGCATCAGCGCGCATCCGGGACGTCCGCGGCACCGGCCTCTAGGCGAACAGTTGAACTAGCGCTAGTTCCCAGTCCTCAGACTGCTACGGTGTCAACTGTTGAATTGTTGCAAAATATCGCTCGTCTCGTGCGGCTAGTGTTCGCAGGTCTTTGAACGACCTCTAGAACTGAGAACCGGGAACCGAGAACTGATCTCCCCTAGTTCGCTTTGAAGTTGACCGTGATCTGCGTCTGAATTTCTACGGGCTGGCCATTGAGATAATACGGCTTGTATCTCCACTGGCGAACCGCTTCCAGCGCGGCGCGGGCAAGAACGGTCTGTCCACTGAGCACCTTCAGATTCGTGACATTGCCCTGTTTGTCGACGGTGGCTTCGATTTGCACTGCGCCCTCGGCATGAGTCGCGAGCGCAGATGAAGGATACTTGGGTTGCACCCGTTTGATCAGAAGTCCCTGGGACACGCCCTGGGAAACTCTTAGTGTTGTGGGCGAAGGTTGGGGAAGATTTGGCGACACCGGCATCAGGCCGCTCAAGCTGTTGTTTGCGGATACGTCGGCTGGCGGGCCGGGAAGCGCAGGCGCGGACTCCTCCGCCTGGGGCTGCGGTTTGGCTACGGCGGTGTTCGACTTCACGAGTATGGGCGCTGAGTCGGTTTTCTTCATTGCCGGCTCAGGGTTCGCGGCGATCCGATTCACGGCGCTGGGCGACGGCTTGTCGGGCGTTGCCGTTGCAGCCGTTTTGGGAGCTAGGGCCGGGGTTGCGGAACTTGCCTGACCGGGCGAACTCGTCGAAGGCGCCGCTGACGAGGTGGGCGACGGAGCAGGCTGAGTCGAATCCTGGGGCGCGCTCACGGGCGGCGGAGTTGGGGTCGTGGCGGGCTTGGCGAGCCTTCCGTAACCAAGGTAGCAGATCGCAGCCAGAGCCAGGACGATCAAAACTACGATCAGGATTCTCTTGCTGGCGCCCGATCCGCCGGAACTTTCTTCGCTCAATCCCCCGAAAGTCGGGGCATCGCCAGCGCTCACCAAACTTGACTTTGGAAGTGGGGCGGGAGCGGCGGCGTGCGACGAATGGGCGGGCGATGGCTTGGCGGGCTCCGAGGGGACGGTTTTGTTTTCTGTTTCTTTCTCTTTCGCTGGTGCGGTTGGCGCCGCTATTTCTTTTGCGGGAGCCGGCGCTGCGGCTGATCCTGGGGCCGACATTTGAGCGGAAACGGTATTTTGGACTGGTGCGGACGCGGCGGCGATTCTTGGCGCGTCGTTCTTGATTACCGCTGGAGACTCGGGCTGCGGCGCTTCCACTCCTGGCTCGGTGATCGCAATCTTGCTTTGCGGTGCGGACGCGGGAACAAGCGCCGGCCTGTCTTCGACTTTTGCCGGCGCTGACATTGCCGGAGTCGCCGGCGGAATCGCCGCCGGCAGCGGCGCTTCAAATTCAGGAAACTGGGGAGCGCTGGGCGGCGCAGCGATCGGTGCCGCGTCTCGACTCGCCGTTGGGAATGAACTGCCGGGGGGGACCGGAGCTGGTTTTGCGGGCATCAAGCGTGTTGCCGCGCTGACGGCGGCAGCGCCGGCAGCATCGGAGTTTTTGCGCAGGAGTCCGCGCGCGACGCGGAGCGTTCCCTTGGCCTGCTCGACGTTGATCGGCTTGGTGAGCACCAGGTTGGCGCCGATGCGGTAAGCCTTAGCGACGCCCGCTTGTCCTTCGACCAAAGCGATGGCCAGCGAATTCTGATTGGAGCTGGAATTTCTTGCGCTCTTGAAGAGCAGGGAAGCGTTCTGCTCGTTCTCGCAGTCCACGACGATGGCGTCGTAACGCTGCGCCATCAACTTCTTGACCGCAGCAAACGGCTCGTGAACCGGCTCTACGGTGAAGTCCAGTTCACTGAACACCTGACTTACGACGCGAGCCAGTTTTTCATCGGGGCAGAAAAGTAAAGCTTGGTAACCCATAATGAGGTCATCCTAGGTAATATGATGGGTACCAGCAAGTTACGGGGGTAATTGAAAACGTGGCGTCGATGGTCGTTTGTCGATGGTCGTTCGTCGTTCGCGGCTTGTCGGATTATCCGAAGTGCGGGGATACCCGCCGGCCATCGACTAACGACTAACGACTAGCGAATGTTCCGACTCGGCGGCGTTCAAGGCCGCTCAAAGTCCACGATCACGATCGTCTGGAAGGGCTGCGCCTTTCCGTCGCGGACATAGGGCCGATAGCGCCACTGCTTCACGGCTTCGATGGCGGCGGTTGCCAGGATTGGGTTTCCCTCGACCAGTCGCAGGCCCCCGACCTTGCCGTTCTGATCGACGACCGCTTTGAGGACAACCGTTCCTTGTCCTTGCGCGCCCCCGGAACGCGCTTCGGCAGGATATTTCGGAGAAACGCTGTGCGCCAGCCGTCTTTCCGCACCCTTGGAGGAGAGAATGATCGAGCCGCTTTCCCCGGGCAGTGGGGCGTTGGATGAAGCCGCGGCGGCGTCTTTCTTGCTGTCGCCAGGTTGGTTAGCCGCAGGCTTGCCGGCAAGCGGCGCGGCGGTGGTTGTGGTCGCGGAAGTTGGCGGTTGCGGAGCAGTCGCACCGGCGGAGGTTGCCACGGAACCTGTCGTCGGCCCGGTTGCTGAACTTACTGCGGAATCCGCGCCGGTTGCGCTCGTCTGATTCGGATCGCTTGGCGACACCGCTGCAGGCGCCGAGTTTGCCGCCGGAGCCAGTTGAGCCGAAGGTTTCGCGGGGTTGGGCGACGGGGCCGACGGCACGCTCTGCGGCCGGAGCGCCGCTGTGGCGATGGCGATTACGCGATCAATCTGCGGTTGAGCGATGGCTCGGAATCCGGGCTGATACGTCCACGCCGCATAGAAACCGGCGCAGGCGAGCGCGAGCACGAACAACGCGACCAGCGGACCGCGTCTTTTCCGTTGGCCTTGCGGGTAGGACGAAAAGAACGGGGTCTCAGATTCGGCAGCCGGTTGATTTGCCGCTGCTTTGTCCAATCCCGAATTTTTCGGTTTCGAACTCTCCAGTTCCGATTCTTCCAGTTCCGTTCTCTCCAGTTCGGCAAGCACCGGATCGTCCGAAAGTGCGGGACGCGCGGGTTGCGAAACTGCCGAAGAGGTTCGAGCCGAAAGCGATTCTGAAAAATCCGATAATGGCGAAGTCGGAGCAGATGCGGCCTGCGGTTTCAACTTTGGAGAAGCTAGTGCGGCATCGATTTCATCCACGGCGGAATGCATCTTCGCCGTGGGGACTGGCGCGGAGAGTGTTGCAGTTGAAGCAGCGGCCGGTGCCGCGTTTGAAACGAAGCTTGGAGCGGAGTCCGCAAAGTTCGTCACTTGCGAAGAAACAGCCGCTGCGTGCGCGCGTTCTTCGGTCATGGCTGCGCCGGCCCTGCCCGGAATGGGCACGGTCGCGCTCGCGGTTTGCGGGGGAACCTTCTCGTTTGCCAGGACATCTTTTCGCAGACGGCTGACGGCGGTGCGGATGGTGCTCCGGGCTTGGTCTTTCGCGACCGGCTTGGTAAGAATCAGTTCTGCGCCCAGGCGAAAAGCAGTGGGCAGACCGGCGCGGCCATCGACAATGGCAATGGGGACAGGGTTGTTGCCGCCTTTTCCGCGGCGGCAAACGTCAAAGATCAGCTTGGCTGCCGGCAGGTTTTCGCAATCGACCAACACCAGGTCGAAGCTGTGCGAATTGAGCTTTTGGGCAGCGGACGCTCCGTCCAGGGGACGCTCGCAAGTCACTGACATCTCTTCTAAAACGCCAGTAATAGCGCTGACTGCCTGGTCATCAGGCGACAACAGTAAGGCATGGGGCATGGCTCTTCCCATGCTAGAAACCGCTGTCGAATGCCGCAAGTTACCGGGGTAAGTAGGGCGCCTCCCTATAGTTTCAGGGAAGTGGCTGGTCACTTCCACTCGCTGACTCGATCGGAGGATAGACAATCGAACCGCGAAAGGCCGACTTGTCGGCGGGCGCAAAATCCGGGAAGGGCAACTTGTGTTGATCCCGCCATTGCTGGACCTGCTGTTCGGCTGCGGCGGTTTTTTCCTTATCGAGGCCGGAAGCGCGCGACAAGTATACGGTCTGCGAGGGGAAGGCGAAACCGCTGCCGGATTTCTCGACGATCTCCATGATGCGCAGCAGCAGGTCTTCGCGGATGGCCGCGAATTCGTTGGCGTCGCGCGAGAGCACGTAGCTGAAAATCTCGAGGCGCAAAGCGCTGTTGTCGAAATTGGCGAACCGGATGTATGCGCTGTCGCTTTCGACTTTCGGGTGTTCGTATAACATGCGGCGGATTTCGGCCAGCAGATAGCGCAACTGGTCCGCCGAGGTTTCGCACCGGATGGCGAGCGCGGGATTAAACAGAATTTTGTCACGACGGCTGAAATTTTCGATGCTCATGGTGGCGAGGGCGCCATTGGGAATGGAGACCTCAGTGCGAGCGTCGGTGCGAATGCGGGTGGAGCGCAGGCTGATGTCTTCCACGGTGCCGACGCGATCGCCGAAGCGGCAGTAGTCGCCGACGTGGATGACTTCGTCACCCAGGACGGAAATTCCGCCGAAAAGATTTTCGAGAGTCTTCTGCGCGGCGAAGGCGATGGCAATGCCGCCGATGCCGAGGCCGGCGAGCACGGTGGTCAGGTTGAAGCCCATGATGGCGAGCGTGGCCAGGACAGCGAGGATCACCACCAACGCTGCCAGCAGCCGCTCGCCGAGGACCATCAGGGTTCCGGTGCCGATGCGGCCCACGCTGATGGCGTGCATGCGCAGGCGCTGCATGGTGAGGCTGGTGGCGCGGAGCAGAAACCAGAAGAAGCCAATGCTGATGAGAACCCAGATGGTCCGCGAGTAATAAAGACGCGGCAGCAACGGCAGGCCGATGTAAGCGCCGATCGCGCGGTGAGCCAGCGCGCTGAAGGTAACCAGCAGCGGCATGGACATGCGGCTGTACGAGTGCAGGTCGGGGCGATGTGTTACCTTGAGCCAAAGCCGGCGCGGAATCGCCAGCAGCAAAACCACCGCCCAGCCGATCGCGAGCGCCACTGGAATCGCGGCAAAAAGCGCCAGCCATTGCCAAAGCGGCATCCCGAGAAAGACGTTTTTCACCAGGCTTTGCGGGAGTTTACTTTCGACCTGGTGAGCCTCAAGGTTGTCATACAACTCGGGAACCTTGGTGAGCGTGTCGGAAGAGAAGAGCCAGATTTTTCCGGAATTCGGATCCGCGATGCGGACGAGAACAACGGGAACATCGGCATCGCCATTGGAAAAAACTCCGATGGTTTGCTGGTCGAGGACACCATAGTCAGGATTGCCTTCGGGAGTGGTGCTGATCCGTCCCAGGTGGCCCACGAAGCTGCGGTCCATAAGCACCTTCAGCTTTTCGGCCAGGTCCGCTCCCTGCGACTGGCGGCGCGCGGTGCTCATCTGGAGATAATCGGCGGCGGTCTGGTAGTTTCCGGCTTGCGCGGCTTGCAGGAATCCAAGCACGGTTCCCGAAGGCGTTCCACGTCCCAGTTCATCGGCGGGCGCGGGAGTTGCTGCCGGAGCCTGTGCCCCGCCCGGCAGCAGGCTGGTTACGGACTGGGCCATCAGCCCATGAAGAGAAACGGAAACGAGAAGAACGAACAACGCCAGTTTTTTCATAGAGGTTCCAGTAAGTGGAGAGCCGGGCGTGTGGGGACGGCCGCCCTCGCCCGTCCAAGCCGGGCGCAGCTCGGCAGTTGCCGGCGGACGCAGCAACTCCGGATTTGCGGTAGTTCCACAAGACCGCCACTACCGCTTTGGACGATAAATGTCGGTGGCCTGTCCGTAGAAGACTTCCGCCGATTCCATCATCGTCTCCGAGAGCGTTGGGTGCGGATGGATGGTCATGCCAATATCGGCCGCCAGCGCGCACATTTCGATAGCCAGCACGCCTTCAGCGATCAGTTCGCCCGCGCCCGCTCCGACGATGCCGACCCCGAGCACGCGTTCCGTCTTCGGATCGATCAGCAGCTTGGTGAGGCCTTCGGGCCGGTCGAGCGTGATGGCGCGCCCCGAAGCGGCCCACGGGAACTTGGCGACGGTGATTTCGCGTCCTTGTTCCTTGGCCTGCGTTTCCGTCAGGCCGGCCCACGCAATCTCGGGATCGGTGAACACGACTGCTGGAATTGCGTTCGGCTCGAATGCGACCTTGTGGCCGGCGATGGCTTCAACGGCGGTGCGGCCCTCGTGCATTGCCTTGTGGGCCAGCATCGGTTCGCCAGCGACGTCGCCGATGGCGTAGATCGTAGGATCGGCCGTCTGGCGCTGCTCGTTGATTTCTATGAATCCCTTCTGGTTGACTTTGACTTTCGTCTGGTCGAGGCCGGGGATCTCCGAATTCGGACGGCGCCCTACCGACATCAGCACGCGGTCGAACACTTGCTCTTTTTCTTTTACGTTGGGACCGTCGAGCGTTACGCGAATGCCGGTCTTTTCGTCTTTGAGCGACTTGACTGTCGTGTTGAGTAGGATGGTGTCGAAGAGTTTTTCGAGGCGTTTGTGCAGCGGGAGGACCAGGTCGCGGTCGGCTCCGGGCAGGAGGCCGGGCATCATTTCTACGCAGGTCACTTTGGTGCCGAGCGTGGCGTAGACGGAACCAAGTTCCAGTCCGATGTATCCGCCGCCGATGACGAGCAGCGTCTTCGGAATGTCGGGCAGATCAAGCGCGCCGGTAGAATCCATGAGGCGCGGGCTGTCGAGCTTGAGGCTCGGCACAACCGTCGGACGCGAACCAGTCGCGATGATGATGCGGTCGAAGGTCAGATTCTCTTCGCCGCCGGCCGCGGTCTTCGTAACTTTCAGCGTGGTCGAATTCACGAACGACGCTTTGCCCTGCACGAACTGCACCGACCGCTGTTTGCATAACTGACCGAGGCCGCCGGTCAGCTTCTTGACGACACCTTCCTTCCATCCGCGAAGCTTGTTCAGATCAACTTTGGGCTCGCCGAATTCAATGCCCCAATTCTTTGCCTGCTCGGCTTCTTCGAGCAACTTGGCCACATGCAGCAGCGCTTTGGACGGAATGCAGCCGCGATACAGGCAGACGCCGCCGGGAAGCGCTTCCGGATCGATCAGCGTAACTTTCATGCCCAGGTCGGCAGCCAGAAATGCGGCGGCATATCCGCCGGGACCGGCGCCAATCACAGCTACACGGAGATTCGAAGTGTTCGTCATTTTGTTATTCATCCTTTGGTTCGCCAATCTTTGCTTTCACCGCCGAGACGCCAAGGACGCGGAGAAAAATAAGAAAAACAGTAGTGGGCTACTTTGAAATATATGTCACTTTTTTGTCTCGGTCTTTAGTCTTACAATCGTCGTAGGCGCATTGAACGCATAGCCCCTTGCTTCGTCGGAAATCCTTGTTCTTCGCCAATATTGAATAAATCGCCTTCTGGGCCTGCTCACGGGACTTTAAGCCTGATTTTTTTGTTATATGGTCGTCACAACAGGGTGCACCCTCGTAATCGCGCAATAAAGCTTCAACTCGCTCAACGATGCTCATAGCTCTGCCGGTCCGTCTCACTCATTCGTTCTACTTGGGAAGCGAATGAAGTTGTCTTAGCGTACTTCGAGTTCCATCCACAAAGCGGTTGCCAGCCGACGAAAGTTTCAGTTCCACTACTATTTCTTTTTCAGATGCTGCTTGTTGTTCATGACTGCGAAGCTGGGCCAGGTTGGTTGTCCAACTTTTCGTAGTATTTCCATAAGGGTCGAGGCGATCTTTCCCAGTGTTACGGTTGGCGGGATCCACCGGAAATGGAAATCCAATCTCCCAGTCGATTTCAACTGGGTCGGATAAGGGATTCTTCAACTTGAGGAAAATGTCAGATTCTTGCGACAGATTGTTTGGTGTAACGCTCTGTCTTGCGCTTAGTTGGGCGTAATCTGACATTGGCCTCTAATGCACAGGAGGTTGGCTCTCCGACGTAATGGACCCCAAGGGAGAGTTTGATAACCCATTTATGGGATGTTAGCCCACGTTCCGTCTGCTGCCTTATGCACTGGATGGCCAGTGCATGCAACTAAGTGCTCCGGTTTTCCATCGTACCCACTATCGGGTGCACAGGTTCGAATCCCGCCGTACCGCGCTCCTCCCGTAAAGTACAGCCAGTCGCCATCTGTGGCAACTTCTGTTTCGCCTACCGCAACAGGAAGACACTGAGGATTGCTAATCTTACAGTTTAATATGTGTCTGAAGCCATCAACCCCCTGAATGGGTATGTGTCCGTTGACTATAGTGTGTGCTCCCCAACTGCTAACAACGTCCGGCCCTACTACTACCTTAACGACTCTATCGCCTTGCAATGAGAGGGTGTCGCACTCTTCTACAGTAGCGCGCATGTTTGGCTTCGGTGCCGACCAGACGTTGCCCACCTTCGAGCCGCTTCTACACCCGACTAACAGCAACGATAATACCAACAGCAACAGCTTCTTCACAGTGTTTCTCCTGTCTTAGATTCCTGGTTGCATCCCTTTCGATGACCTCTTCCGTTTGACACTCAAATGCGCAAGAGCACTTCTCGGCGTCTCGGCGGTGAAAAATCATCCCTGAACCGACAGCAAGAATGGCTGCTCGAAGGCTTCCGCTATCCAGCGCAGAAAACGCGCGGCATCGGCGCCATCGATCAACCGGTGATCGTACGAGAGCGAGAGCGGCAGAATCAAGCGCGGCTCAAATTTATTGCTCACCCACTCCGGCTCCATCCGCGAACGCGAAAGGCCGAGGATCGCAACTTCGGGATGATTCACGATGGGAGAAAACCCCGTGCCGCCGATTCCTCCTAGATTCGTGATGGTGAAAGTGCCGCCTTCCATTTCCTCAGGAGTCAGCTTGCGGTCGCGAGCTTTCTTCGAGAGCTGCGTCATCTCCGCCGCCAGTTCGACGATATTTTTCTTGTCGACGTCACGAATCACGGGCACCAGCAGGCCGCGATCGGTGTCCACGGCAACGCCGATGTTGATGTACTGCTTGTAAATGATCTCTTCCTTCCCCATGTCAATCGAAGCATTGAACTGAGGGAAGACTTTCAAGGCCGAGGCGCAGACTTTCAGCGCGATCGCGGTGACGGTCATCTTGCCGCCAGCTTCTTCCGCTCGCGGCGCAAATTTGGCGCGTAGTTGTTCGAGTTCGGTGATGTCGGCGCGATCCTGCTGGGTGACATGCGGGATCGTGTTCCACGCCTGACGGAGGTGCTCGGCGGTTTTGCGCCGCACTCCACGGATCGAAACGCGTTCGGTTTTACCCCACTTGGCAAAGTCGGGGAGTTCCGGTTCGACAAAGCTGCCGCGTGGAGTCTGTGCCGCGACGGCTGCCTGCATCAGCGCATTCTTGGCGCACTGCTTTACGTCGTCTTCACTGATGCGGCCGCCCGGACCGCTGCCGGGCACGCTGCGGATGTTCACTCCAATTTCGCGGGCCAGACGGCGCACGTGCGGCGCCGCCGGAATAGGATCGCGGTCGGTGCCCGCAACCTTGCCCAGTTGCACGGGCATGGCGAACGCCGGCATCGGGGCTTGAGGTTTATCCGGGGGCAGGGCCTGTTCTTCCGTTTTGCCCTCGGCGCGCATGGCCAACTGGAACGCGAGCCGCGCCGCTTGCTGTCCGGACATGTGCTCCACCGGCACATGACTGCTGACAGGTTCAACCGGGGCGGCTACACCGCCCTCCAGCGTAAAGATGACCTCGCCAACTTTGACCTTCTGACCCTCTTTGACTTTGATCTCGCGCACTACGCCGCTGACCGAGGAAGGAACCTCGACGACGGCTTTGTCGGTCTCGAGTTCCATCACCGGCTGGCCTTCCGAAACGCTTGCGCCCGGCGAGATCATCAACCGCACTAGGTCGCCGGAGTCGATGTTCTCTCCCAGTTCCGGCAGCCTGAATTCGCTGGCGGTGGTGGCGGATGCCGTTGGGGTCGTCCGCTGCGCAGGCTGAGGCGCCGCTACGGGGGCCGGCTTTGCAGGGGTTGTGAAAGCGGGGCCAGCAGAGGCTTGCACCGCGGGAACTACACCGGGCTGTGGAACTGCTTTCGCGGTGGCTCCGGCTCCGTTTTCGAGGGTAAAAATGAGCTGTCCCACGCGCAGCTTGTCGCCTTCTTTTACGCGGATTTCTCCGATGGTGCCCGTTACCGATGAAGGCACTTCGACCACCGCTTTGTCGGTCTCGAGCTCCATCACCGGCTCGCCTTCGGTGATGCTGGCGCCGGGCTTGACCATTAAGCGGACCAGGTCGCCGCTCTCGATATTCTCGCCCAGTTCGGGCAGCTTAAATTCCGTCGCCATTCGTTCGTTGTCCCTCGAGCTCCATCAAATCACAATTTCACATTGTCATCCTGAGCGAAGCGAAGGACCCGCTGTCTCGCGGCGCTGGCAAAAAGCAGATCCTTCGCTTCGCTCAGGATGACAAATCAAAAAGGATGACAACTCAGATCCGATTCCCGACTCAGACATCTATCGCACATGTTCGGTCCACATCATTAGCTGGTGGCCGGGTTGCGTTTTTCCGGATCGATGCCTAGATCATTGATCGCCTTCTCCAAGAGTTTTGCACTCACGGCGGTGCCGTCCTTCTTATCTCCGGACTTCTCACCTGACTTCTCGCTCGCCAGGGCATGAAGCGTGGCGAGCACGATGTGCTTGGCGTCCACTTCAAAAAAATCTCGCAGGGATGCGCGATTCTCGCTGCGCCCGAAACCGTCCGTACCGAGCGACACCAGCTTGCCCGGAACCCACTGCGCGATACTTTCCGGCAGAACTTTCATGTAATCCGATGCGGCGATGAATGGGCCGGACGCGCCCTTGAGAGTCTCGGTGACATACGGCACTTTTGCTTTCTGCGTGGGATGCAGCATGTTCCAGCGCGCGCAGTCGTTCGCCTCGCGATAGAGTTCTTTGTAACTGGTTACGCTCCACACATCCGCCGCTACGCCATAGTCCTTCTCCAGAATCGCTTGCGCTTTGAGCACCTCAAACATGATGGTGCCGCTGCCCAGCAACTGCGCGTGCTGCTTTGCGTTTTTCTTTTCAGAAGCGTGGTAGCGGTACAAGCCTTTTAGGATGCCCTCGCGAATGCCCGGCTGGCTGGGCATCTCGGGCATCGGCAGCGGCTCGTTGGTGACCGTCAAATAATAAAAGATGGATTCGCCGTCAACGTACATGCGCTTGATGCCGTCCTGAATGATGATGGCGATCTCATAGGCGAACGCCGGATCATAGGCCAGCAGATTCGGAACTGGAAGCGCCAGGACGTGGCTGTGTCCATCCTGATGCTGCAGGCCTTCGCCCGCCAGCGTCGTTCTTCCCGCCGTGCCTCCGATGAGGAAACCACGGCAGCGCATGTCGGCCGCCGCCCAGATCAGGTCGCCGATGCGCTGCAGTCCGAACATCGAGTAATAAATAAAGAAAGGAATCGTGTTGATGCCGTGATTGGCATACGCGGTACCGGCGGCGATGAACGAGCACATCGATCCCGCTTCGGTGATGCCCTCTTCCAGAATCTGTCCGTTCTTCGCCTCCTTGTAATAAAGGAGCGTAGACATATCGACCGGCTCGTAGAGCTGGCCGACGCTCGAATAGATTCCGACTTGGCGGAAGAGCGCCTCCATGCCGAAAGTGCGGGCCTCGTCGGGGACGACGGGCACGATGAATTTTCCAACGTCAGGGTCGCGCAAAAGCTTGGACAGCATACGGACGAAGACCATGGTGGTGGAGGCTTCGCGGCCTTCGGTGCCTTTATAGAATTCTTCGAAGAGCGCTTCAGGAACCGGTTTCAGCGGTGTGGCGCGGACCTTGCGCACCGGCATGTATCCGCCCAGCTGTTGCCGGCGCTCCTGCAGGTACTTGATTTCGGCGCTGTCGTCGGCGGGGCGATAGAAAGGCGCCTGGTGAAGTTCGGCGTCGGGAATCGGAATGCCGAAGCGTGAGCGGAAGATTTGCAGCTCATCGTCATTCAGCTTTTTCTGCTGGTGGGTGATGTTCTTGCCTTCGCCCGCTTCGCCGAGTCCGTAGCCCTTGATGGTCTTGGCGAGAATGATGGTGGGCGATCCCTTGTGCTCCACCGCCGCCTTGTATGCGGCATACACTTTGATCGGGTCGTGGCCGCCGAGCCTCATGCGGGCGAGTTGCTCGTCCGAAAGATGCTCCACCATCTTGAGCAGCCGGGGATCGGTGCCGAAAAAATTCTGGCGGAAATAGGCGCCGCTCTCGACGAAATATTTCTGATACTGTCCGTCGGTGATCTCGCCCATGCGCCGGACGAGCAATCCATCGCGATCGGACTGAATGATCGGATCCCAATCGCCGCCCCAGATGACTTTGATGACGTTCCATCCCGCGCCGCGGAAAATCGCTTCCAGTTCCTGAATGATCTTGCCGTTGCCGCGTACCGGCCCGTCAAGGCGCTGCAGGTTGCAGTTGACGACGAAGATCAGATTGTCGAGCCGCTCGCGCGAGGCCAGCGTGATCGAGCCGAGCGACTCGGGTTCGTCCATTTCGCCATCGCCCAGGAACGCCCAGACTTTGCCGCCGGTCGAAGTTTTCAATCCGCGATTTTCCAGATACTTGATGAAGCGCGCGTGATAGATCGCCTGAATCGGGCCGAGTCCCATCGACACGGTGGGAAACTCCCAAAACTCGGGCATGAGCCAGGGATGCGGATACGACGAGAGTCCGCCGCCTGCTTTCAACTCGCGCCGGAAGTTCTCCAATTTCTCTTTGGGGATGCGGCCTTCGAGATAGGCGCGCGCGTAAATTCCGGGCGCGGCGTGTCCCTGGAAATAGACAACATCGCGGTCGCCGGATTCGGTAGCGGCGTGAAAAAAGTGATTGAACGCCACTTCGTAGAGCGTGGCCGCCGAAGCAAAGGTGGAAATGTGTCCGCCGATGCCTTCTTGAATTTTGTTGGCGCGGACGACCATGGCCATGGCGTTCCAGCGCACCAGGCTCTTGATGCGGCGTTCCATTTCCTGGCTGCCGGGGAATGGCGGCTGCTGGCGAGAGGGGATCGTATTCTGGTAGGGAGTGGTCGCCGAGAACGGCAGGTTGATCCCAGCCTCGCGCCGAGCGTGCAACGCCAGTTGCTGCAAGAGCCGTCCCGCACGGTCCGCTCCTCCCCGTGACAGGACATAATCGAGGGAGTCCAGCCACTCCCGCGTTTCCAATACTTCGATTCCGTTTGTCGGTTGAGTCTCTGCCACACTGCCCCCACGGAAGAAAATGCAATTTACTATCATAAGCAATCGGGAGGAATTTTGCTGGGAAGAGCGGTCGTCGGTCGCTGATCAAGTGTCGGCAGAAGGCGTAAACCACAGGGTCCACAGGGGTGCACGGAGGAACCCAGGAACTTAATCAGACTTCCCTAACGACCGACGACCATCGACTGTTTACTCCAGCGTCACCGCCTTCACCAGATTCCGCGGATGGTCGACATTCAGTCCGCGCTTGGCGGCAACATAATAGGCGAACAACTGTAGAGGAACGATCTCCAGAATCGGCGACAGCAATTCCGGCGCCGCGGGAATAAAGATGGTGTTATCCGCCAACTGCGGAATGGTTGTGTCGCCTTCGGTCGCCAGCGCGATCAATGTCGCCCCTTGCTTCTTGAAGCCTTCCATGTTGGCGACGTTCTGGTCGTAGCGCAACACCGAGCCGGTATCGCTGGGGTCGCAGGTGGCGATCATGACCAGCGGCAAGCGGAAATCGATCAGCGCGTTCGGCCCATGCTTGGCTTCTCCGGTGGGATAGCCCTCAGCGTGAATGTAGGAAACTTCTTTGAGCTTGAGAGCTCCATCCATCGCGATCGGGTAATGGATGGCACGTCCGAGAAACATGAAATCGTCCAAGCGATAGTAAAGCTCGGCCAAGTTTTCTACTTGATCGGACGCCGCTAAAACCGTTTCCATTTTTTGCGGCAGGGCAAGAAGTTCGCCGATCCAGCGCTGGGCCAGCTCCTTCGAAACCTTCTCTTTGATTTCGCCGAGGTACAGCGCGAACAGGAACAAACACGCCATCTGCGCGGTGAACGCCTTGGTGGAGGCGATGCTGATCTCGGGACCAGCGTGGGTGTAGATGAAACCATCCGCCTCCCGCGCAATCGTCGAGCCTTCGACATTCGAGATGGCGATGGTGCGCGATCCCTTCTGCCGGGCTTCGCGCTGCGATGCGGTGGTGTCGGCGGTTTCTCCCGACTGCGTAATAAAGATGCTGAGTTCGCCCCGCCCGATGACCGGGTCGCGATATTCGAACTCGCTGGCGTAGTCCACATCGACCGGCACGCCGGCCAGTTCCTGCATCATGAACTGGCCCGTCAGTCCGGCATGACGGCTGGTTCCCGAAGCCACGATGTTAATCCGGCGCACGGCGCGCAGTTCCTCACGTGGGATGCGGATTTCATCGAGGCGAACCTGCCCTTCGGCCAGCGAGACGCGATGCGCAATGGCCCGCCGCAGGGCGTCAGGCTGCTCGAAGATTTCTCGAATCAGATGATGCGGAAATTTGCGCGTTTCAGACATTGCTCTCCTTAACAGTAATCCTTACTCAGGCTCCAGATCATTACCTGGAGCATTCCACGCCGCCGACAAAAGTCCGCAGCACTTCGCCTTCCGGGCTCAGGACCACGAAGTCCGCGTCCGCGCCCGCCGCGAGCACACCTTTATTCGCGATCCGCGCCGCGCGCGCCGGATTTCGGCTGGCAGCCGTCACCGCCTGTGGCAAATCCCATTCCGCGAAACGCGCCAGATTGCGTACCGCACGATCCATGGTCAAGACGCTTCCGGCCAGCTTGCCACCGATCATGCACTTGCCATCGCGAACGTCCGCCTCGAGAGACCCAAGGCGGTAACGGCCCTCTGGCATTCCGGTCGCCGAAATAGCATCCGTGATGAGCACGGTTTGATCCGGGCCTTTGGCCTTCGCAAAGAGTTTCACGATGACGGGATCGAGATGAACGCCGTCGGCAATGATGTCCGCGCTCACACGATTATCCGTGAGCACCGCACCCAAAATACCGGGGCTGCGATGATCTAACGTGTTATGACTCAGCGGACGCATGGCGTTGAAGGTATGCGTAGCGTGCCGGGCTCCCGCCGCGATTCCGCGTTCTGCCGCCGCAAAATCGGCGTCGGAATGTCCCATGCTCACGCAAACACCGCGCCGCGCCGCTTCGGCAATGACCTCGGGCGCGCCCTCCAATTCGGGAGCAATGGTCATCATGCGAATGCGGCCGCGCGCCGCTTGCCAGAACTGCTCGAACGTGGCCAGAGTCGGCGCCAGCAGATTCTCCGGCGGATGTACCCCGCGCCGCGCATGACTGATGAATGGCCCCTCCAGATGGATTCCGAGCGGGAGGGCTCGGCGCTTGCCATCTTCATTTCTATTACCGTTGTTTTCGCGGTCGCTCTTCTCGATCGCGTCCGCCAGCCGTTCCAGGGCGCGCAAAGTCGCATCCATCGGAGCGGTAACCGTAGTTGGGAAGTAACTCGTGACGCCATGCCGCACCAGCAGGTGTTCGATTGCCGGCAGCGCCTCGGCGCGATCGTCCATGACGTCGTATCCGGCGTTGCCGTGAATGTGAAGATCAACATAACCCGGCGCCATCAGCGCGTCGCCGAAGTCGCACGCAGCAATTCCGGAGGGAACCTGCCGAGTGCCGCGAGCGGAGATTTCGAACACGCGTCCCTGCTCGACGAGCACGAGAGGATGCTCAACGGAGTCGCTCGGAGTCAACAGCCTTGCAGCAGTAAAAGCCAGCATAGAAACGTTTTAATAGCGACAAAAAGATGTCGATGATCAAGATTGTAGCAGCCTTCTTGCGCTTGCCGGCAGGCAAGGCGGGACGGCTCGGCAGCAGGAGAGTTTCTGCACTATCAATGAGCGTTCCAATGGACCAAGGAACGCTGTAGCATGGCCGCGTCAGAACCTCGATGCTCCGCGAAACAGCGCCTGCAAAAGCAGCGCAGGATCGACGGTTCATTCGGGACAGCACAATGCAGCCCGCGAGCGAAGTGTCAAACCCCAGAATGGTATACTGTGTGAGTTCGAGTCGCCACGTTGTTCCCGTGGTGGCCGTCATGCATTCCGTCAGTCGGGGAGTGGCTCAGCCTGGTAGAGCACCTGGTTCGGGACCAGGGGGTCGGAGGTTCAAATCCTCTCTCCCCGACCAATTTCCTCACAAGTCTCTATGCCGTGCTCAGCCGTGATTTTGCATACTTGTTGGATGGCTGCCGCATCCAGGCGAGCAATTGTATTGCTTTGTATTCGCTATCGGTTGGCACGATTTCTCGGATGCGGCTCAGTAGGATGCTGCTGAAGGGAACCGAGCTGGCTTACTGGGCCGCGGGCAAGCCTGGGCCGCGGGCAAGCAGACCTTCGTGGTGGAACCCGGGCGCCTCAGCTTGATGGTGGGCCACCTCGTCCGCCGACGTGCGGCTGGAAAAGACGATTGAGGTAAAGGAAAATGAGCGATGCAGTTCGTTCACCGTCGTGCGGTAAGCGCTCTCCGCACCATCGCCGCTGAAGGCTCACGCGCTCGCGTGAGCTTTATCACCGCCCTGCAGGATGAACATCCCTCATACTAAAATGGCGGCACGGGGGACAGAATGAACTATCCCGTTTGGCAACTTGGATTTCCCGGCGGACTGCTGATCGCGGCTGTAGCCGTGCTTCACGTCTTCATCTCCCACTTCGCGATCGGCGGCGGCGCCTACCTTGTACTCACCGAGCGTCGTGCCTATTCACACAACGATTTGGACTTGCTGGGGTACGTGCGGCATCACTCCAAATTCTTCGCGCTGCTCACCGTGGTTCTTGGCGCGGTGACCGGCGTGGGCATCTGGTTCACCATTGGATTGGTCAGCCCGGAAGCGACTTCTTCGCTCATTCACACCTTCGTTTGGGGATGGGCGATCGAGTGGGTCTTCTTCTTCGTCGAGATCGCCGCCGCTCTTATCTACGCCTACCACTGGGACACGCTGGACCGGCAAACTCATCTCATCGTCGGCTGGATCTACTTCGTGGCTGCGTGGGCGAGCCTGGTGGTGATCAACGGCATTATCACTTACATGCTCACGCCCGGACGCTGGCTCGAAACCGGGAAGTTCTGGGACGGCTTTTTCAATCCCACTTATTGGCCCTCGTTGTGGATTCGTACCGCGATGGCCGTTGCTCTCGCCGGTATTTTCGGGCTGGTGACGGCGATGGGGGAGCCTTCTGCTTTGCGGGAGCGCGTTGTGCGTTGGGCGGGCTGGTGGCTGGTGTTGGGAATTGCACCTCTGCTTCCTTTGAGCCGGTGGTATTTCCACGACTTTCCTTCCTACTCGCGCGCATATTTCAGCGGAATGTATCCGCAAATTCGTCATGCCCTGCTGGCAGCGGCCGTTTTTAGCGGCGTGGCACTGGCACTTGCGCTGCTGTTTGCGCTTCTCCGGCCGAAGATGATGAACCCAGTGATCGTGGCCGTGCTGCTGGTTGCCGGGATTGGCGTCATGGGCGCAGGCGAATATTTGCGCGAGTTCAGCCGCTATCCCTACGTCATCAACAGCTACATCTATGCCAACGACATCAGGATAGGACAGGTGGAGGCTATCGCCGCGAATGGTGTCGCCAGAACTTCGCCGTGGGTCGAAGGCAGCGCTGCCGATTCACGTGCCGACCGAAGTAATTATGGCCGGCAACTTTTTGCCCTGGAGTGCGGCTCTTGTCATTCTGTCGACGGCTATCGCGGGATGCGCAAAATCACCCGCGGATGGGATACGAAATTTGCCGGCGAGATCCTGCTGCATCTGCCCGTAGTTCGCGAGACGATGCCGCCCTTCGCTGGCGACGCGCATGACCGCGCAGCCTTGGGCAGCTATCTTGCCTCGCTGGCGCCGGCAACACCCTCCGGCGCGAACGACAAAGAAATCGGGCAGCAGGTGTTCGCGATCCACTGCGCGATGTGTCACAGCGTCGGAGGTCGGCAGCGTCCGCTGGACTTGAAGGGAACCGATCCCGAGGCCATCGCCGGAATGCTCGGAACCCTTGGCGACATCAATCCCGACATGCAGCCTTTTACCGGCACGGACGCCGAAGGTCGCGCATTAGCCGTCTATCTGAACGAACCGAGCCACTAGGAGTATTCATTGTCATGAACTTGCCTATTCCTTATCCCGATCCGATGCCGTTGCCGGCGCCAGTCTGGCTTCTGCGCACGCTGCTCCTGCTCACATTCTTTCTCCACGTCTTGTTCATGAACTGCTTGTTGGGAGGCACGGCCGTCGCCCTGGTCTGCACCATGCGGCGCAAGAGTTCGGCATTTTCCGCGCGACTGGCCGGCGATCTTGGACCTCTCCTGCCCTCGGTTTTTGCTTTTACCATCACCCTGGGCGTGGCGCCGTTGCTGTTTCTCCAGGTGATGTATGGGCAATTCCTTTACGCCAGTTCGATTCTGATCGGCGTGCCTTGGCTTGCCATTATTGGGATGGTTATTCTCGCGTACTACGGCGTCTACTTCTTCTCCATGAAGGCGCATGAGAAAAAGGGCAAGACAACTGTAGTTCTGGCTCTGGCGTTGCTGTTGCTTGCGTCCATTGCCTTCGTCTACAGCAATAACTTCACCCTGATGCTGGCGCCCGAGCGCTGGCTCGACCTTTATCACAGCCATGCCAGCGGCTGGAACTTGAACTGGTCGGAACCTTCGCTTGTGCCACGCTACCTTCATTTTGTGTTGGGCGCTCTGGCGGTCGCTGGACTTGGATTGGTCGTGATGGGTCTGCGCCAGCAGGAGGACGGCTATCGCCAGTGGCTCATCGAACAAGGGTCCTTGCTCTTCACGGGCACCACGCTTCTCAATTTTGGTGTGGGCTTCTGGT
>Ga0326727_10006925_pt1 | contig 30549 bp, 25 predicted proteins | sample MB2enrmetagenome_FD_207643 | JGI IMG/M metagenome (GOLD analysis project Ga0326727, IMG submission 207643) | Lab enriched peat soil microbial communities from McLean, Ithaca, NY, United States - MB29MY | ecosystem: Environmental > Terrestrial > Soil > Wetlands > Peat | place: USA: New York... | reverse complement strand
TATGGCACCTACGTGCAAAAGACAGGTTATGGGTGGCTATTAAAGAGGTGAGCTGGTAGTCGCGGTGCAGCCGCGCCAGCAATTCAAAAACCACCTCGGCCGTTGCGCCATCCAGATCGCCGGTCGGTTCGTCGGCCAACAGTAATTTGGGCTGACTGACCAGGGCTCTGGCCAGCGCCAATCTCTGCTGTTCGCCGCCGGAGAGCTCGCCCGAGCGATGATGGGCACGCGCCTCCAATCCCACTTCGCGCACCCAGCGCGACGCTTCCTGCTCCGCCGATGCAACCTGCTCCCCCCGCGCCAGCAAGGGCATGGCCACATTTTCCAGCGCGGTAAACTCCGGCAACAGGTAGTGGAACTGCCAGACGTACCCGATTTCGCGGTTGCGAAATTCGGCGGCATCATCCTCGGAAAGCTCATTCACCTGGGATTGGGCGCAGTATACGGTACCCGCCGAAGGTCGATCAAGCGCTCCGAGAATGTGCAGCAAAGTACTCTTCCCGGCGCCCGATTGCCCCACGATGGCGAGCATCGTTCCTTTTTCCACCTGAAAAGAAAGATTTTCAAAGAGCACCAAGTCCGCTTCGCCTGAGCGAAAGACCTTGCTTAATCCTTCGACCCTCAATAGAGGATCTTCACTACTTTGATGCAAACCCGCCCTCCCACGCACCATGGTGCAAGAGCCGACGTTGCCGAAGCACCGCAAAAAGCTCTTGCCCCATTAAAACACGAAGAGGAATCCCCGGTTGCTGGGGGCTTCTTAGAACTGTTATGTAAAAAACTGTATACCGGGGCAGTGGATTGCAATGTGACCTCAGTCACAGCGAGAAGGAACGACCGACACCGTGACGTAGAGACGCGGCTTGCCGCGTCTCGCTTGGCGAAGGAGCCGACGGCGCCAGCCTCGTCTCTACGGGGTTGTTTCATAGCTGCGCTGGCATTTGAAAGTGGAGAGTCGGCTTAAGCAGTAGCCGCGAAGCGGCGAAAGAGTGCAGCCCACGGCGCAAGCCGTGGGTAAAAAGTGGCAATTGACCGAGCCACGGAGTGGCGAAAGAAGCGCTATGACACAGACTCCTACGGAGTTGTGTTGTGAACTGGAATACTTCGCGAACTACACATGCTCCGTTGCCGGTATCCAGTTGCGCCGCTCAAGAATTGTCGGAGGCTCGTAGGTGACGCCCGCCGCCAGCCGACGATCTTCGCGCCGCGTCGTCCATAGCAAAACAGGTCCGGCCACGTTGGCCGCCAGCCGCGACATCGTGCCAAATTCCTTGCCGATCTCGCGCCGCAGTTCGTGTATCTGCCGGCTCACATCCGCATTCACTTTGCGGAAGTAGCGTTCCGCCGCCCACAGCGCCGCGCTGTAAGCCGTGCGCAGCTTGCCATTCTCGCGTTCGAAGCGTTCGCGCACCCGCAGGTCGGGATAGTTCTTGTAGCGCTGCCAGCCCTGCAGCATGGTTTGGCACATGCGGTAAAGGCTCGGCCCGTTGCGCTCGAAGTCGCGCCAGAACGCCCAGTCAAGAAAACGCTTCGAGTCGTCGCGCGAAATTGCCGCGTGCCGAAAATTAAATTTGTCCTGCCCGTGGATGTCGGCCAGGTCGATGCCCTCGAGCAGCCGCCCCTCGGATGCAATCTGCTGATAGAGCGGCGTGCCCGGCACCGGCGTGTAGAGCATGAACTGGTGGAAGTCTGTATTGTGCTCGACCGCGTATTCGATCTCTTCGCGGATGTTATCTGGCGTGTGATGCTCGAGCCCAATGATGGTCGAGCCCTGCACCCGGATCCCGTGCTCGCGCAGTTCGCGCGTCAGTTGGTGCGAGTCCGTGCCCTTAAGCTTGTCGTAGTTCGACCGCGGAGACTCCAGTCCCATCCAGATCCACGACACGCCCAGCTCCACCAGCTCCTCCACCTTATATTGGCGGATAGCATTCGCCGAGGCGAACACCGCCATGCCCCACGCCTTGTTGCCCTCCTTCATGCGCTCGAGCAGCCGCATGGCGCGCTTTTTGTGGAGCAGAAAATTTTCGTCCATGACAAAGAAGGTTTGTACGCCGAGCGACGCTTCGGCATGGCAAAAGACGTCATAGAGCTGGTCGCCGGTTTCGTAGAAATTGACGAACTTGCCCTTGCCGCCAAAGAAAGACGATGTCGTGCAAAAGTTGCAGCCCATCGGGCAGCCGACCGAAGGAATGATCGTCGCCGCCGTGCCGCCTTTGCGATCCGGCATGCGAAGCCCCATGATGCGCGTCTTGAGCCCGGAAACGATCTCCGGATGTTTGATTGGAGCATTCTCGTCTTCGCCCAGATAGCGCCGCATCCACGAAATTCCCTCGCCGCGCACAATGTGGTCGGCGTCGACCATGTTTTCGAGGCCCGGTGTGGCCGCCACGTGCCCGCCAATAACGATTTTCGAATTCGGCGAAAGCTCGCGCACCATCCGGCACATCTCGCGCACCTTGCCGACGTTCACGATGATCGAGGAAATCCCGACGATGTCGTATTGATTGGCTTTCAACTCGCGGGCGAAACGTTCGCGGGTGGGAAAATCGAGCACCGTGCACGGCGCAGAAATGTTCTGCTGGATCATCATGATCCCCCACGACCGGTGAAACATGCGCAGCGAAAACCCTCCCTGCGCCCGCGTTACCTGGTTGTGATAAAGCTCCATGGGATTGATCGCGCGGGAACCAAATTCATCATCCTGCGCATAGGGCCCAAACACCGAACTAAGCAGCACGCGCGCAGCACTACCCTTGGGATGAACGTCCGTAGCATGGACTTCCATTTCTAACAATTCAGGCACACTCGACTCCTTATGATTGCGATTGATTGACGGCTATGCGTTGAAGCTAGCGGGAAGGGGCAGGAAAAATCTGTGAGGTCATGCAGGTAATACAAAAGTTTTACACGGGAGGTAACATCAGAGGACACGGCGCGAATAGAAGGATTACAGGCCGAATAGGCAGGCCGCTAGGTTACGGTGTTAGTATCTGGAGTCGCGCGTAGCCATGTGCCTGAACGCTACACTACGTCAACCTGGGAGGGCCATGAAGGTGGAAAATGCTCGGACACGCGCGGTAGTGGGGGCTTTCATCTGTGTTGTCTTGGCGACCACGGCCTTCTGCCAGCAGCAGATGACCAGTTTCGAACGAAAGCGTGCGCAGGCCACGTTGCACGATATCGACTCCGATGTCAGGAAGCACTATTACGATCCCAAGTTTCACGGCCTCGACTGGGATGGCAAGGTGCGGGAAACGGAGCAAAAGATTGACAAAGCTGATTCTGTAAGCCAGGCGCTGTTAGATATAGCAGCGCTCCTCGACTCCCTGAACGATTCCCACACCCTCCTCATACCGCCGCCCCCCCGCCTTGGACACGACTATGGCTGGCAAGCCCAGTTGATCGGAGAACGCTGTTATGTGATTCGAGTTCGTCCTGGCAGCGACGCCGAAGCCAAGGGCTTGAAACCTGGCGACGAAATATTGGGTATCAACGGCTATGCCCCGACTAGAAAGACGTTCGAAAAGATCTCGTACTTCTTTGACAAGCTGCGCCCCCAGTCCTCCCTGCGCCTGGCGCTGCGCGACGCGACTGGCGAGGAACGCACCGTCAACATAGCCGCCAAGATCATCGAGCGCCACGCCGTCCTCGAGGACCACTTCGCCAGCGGCCTTGACATCCGGGCCAAGATCCGCAACATGGATCGGGCACGCGCGAGTGCCCCCCGTGTGGTCGAGATGGGCGACGAGCTAATGATACTCAAATTCCCGCATTTTTTTTCTACCGAGTCGGCAATTGATTCTCTAATCGGCAACGCTCGCAAACACAAAGCGCTCATCCTCGACCTGCGGGGAAACCTGGGTGGCGAAACAAGTACGCTCGAGTTTCTGGTCGCTGGTGTATTCGACAAGGAGATCAAAATTGCCGACCGTCTGAGCCGGGACGAACACAAAGCGATGGTCACCAGGAAGCGCGGCCGCGGCTTCGATGGGAAACTGCTGGTGCTAGTGGATAGCCTTTCGTCCTCCGCGTCCGAGCTCTTCGCACGTGTAATTCAGATCGAAAAGCGCGGTGTGGTTCTCGGCGACCACAGCGCCGGTATGGTCATGGAAGCGCAGATCTACGGTTACGGATTTGGAGTGGGTTTCGGAAGCCCCTACGGGGCCTCGATCACCGAAGCCGACCTCATCATGGCAGATGGCAAAAGTCTCGAAGGTGTTGGCGTAACCCCGGACGAAGTCGTTTTACCAACAGCTGCAGATCTTGAGGCCGGCCGCGATCCCGCTCTCGCACGTGCTGCTGAAATAGCTGGCGTCAAGTTGAGCCCGGAATCTGCCGGCAAACTCTTCCCGTACGAATGGCCTCCCGATTAAACCGACAACGTGCAGCTCAAGACGTGTCGTGCTCAGGGCAAACGAATTTCGAGATAAGTCTTCTATCCGGAATACTTTGCAAGGAAATTTGAGCTACGACGACGCTGAGTCTAACGGCAAGTCATTACTTATCAATCATATAGCGAGAATATTTGTCCACCCGACGAATTGTCACCGAATTATTCAATAAATTTCAAAGGATTGCGGAAACTTCAGCTAAAGTATTTATTTATCAATATGTTAAGTAAGATTCGAGAGTGTTCCCCGTAAGCCCTTATTCCTCAAAGACCTGGCGGGAAACTGCCGCTAAGTCTTTGATTCCAAAAGACCGCCCCAAGGGGGTATTGATAACAGAGTAGTAACTAGGCAAGAGCAAACGGAAAACGCCGCGCAAACGACTCCGCAGAACGCAAAACTCCGAGCGCGAACTCCGACCAAACCTGTCGGGAAGTATGGCTTGCTCGTAGCTCAAGGCTCGTAGCTCGAAGCTCGTTCCACCAACTATTCGTACCTCAGCGCCTCCGCGGGCAGAATCCGCGCGGCTGACCACGACGGATAAATCGTCGCCACAAACGAAATTCCGATTGAGACCAGCGCCGTGATCACACCATCCATTGCGCGCGGGACGAACGGAACGTAGTCGATCGAATAGACCTCGGGCGAGAGCGAGATAAAGTGGTAGTGACCGCCCGCATAAGAAATGGCATAGCCGAGCACGAGGCCGATTGCGGTTCCGATCACTCCAATTAGCACGCCCTGCGCGATAAACACGCGCCGAATCTGCCGCTTCTTTGTGCCCATCGACAGCAGCACGGCAATGTCTTTGGTCTTCTCCATCACCATCATGGTGAGCGAGATAAGAATGTTAAGCGCCGCCACAAACACAATCAGGCCGATGGTGATAAACGTAACCAGCCGCTCCAGCCGCAGCGCGCGAAACAGCGGCTTGTTCTGCTCCATCCAGTTGGTGGTCATAAAGCCGTGGCTTCCCGAAGCCGCATCCGCAGCCTGTTCGAGCGACCGCCCAACCTCGCCCGCAAGGTAAATGTCGTCAATCTTGAACTGGATGACCGAAATCACATCGCCCAGGCCGAACAGTTCCTGCGCGTCGGCGAGCCGTATGAACGCCCAGGATGAGTCGTAATCGAAGAAGCCGGAGTTGAAAATCCCCGCCACGCGAAAGCGTATGTACTTAGGCACCATGCCAAACGGAGTCAGCTCACCCTGCGGCGAAGTCACGAGCACGACCGACCCAACAGTAGCGCCGATCCCCTCAGCCAAATCATTACCCAAGATAATCGGAGGCATAGCCGCCACGCGCTGCGCCACGCCACCCAGATCGTCGGGAGATGTAGTTTGTGTGGCGCGGACACTCCTGTCCGCGCTGGCGTCCTCGCCGGCTTTACCGTCCGTGTGAGCCCGCGCGCCCGCGCCCGCCTCGACGTCGTGAGGAGCAGTCGCTGCAGTCGCGTTGGTAGCAGGCAGTTCATCCAGCGCCGCAGCCGAGCCCATCGTCACCGTCTGAAGCAAATCGCTGACCTTGCGCTCATAGCGCGGCAACATGCCCTTCAGCACCGCGCCGCGCGCCCGCGGCCCGCGCGAAATCAGCACCTGCTCGTAGATCGCCGGAGCTGCCGCGACCACATGCGGCTCTTTCGCCAACTTATCCAGCAGCGGACGCCAATCTTTGATCCCGTCGCTTTCCATGCGCAGCAGGCTGATGTGCGAAGTCGACCCCAGCAGCCGCGCCTGTAAATCCTGCCGGAAGCCGTTGTTAATCGCCAACGCCACAATCAGCGAAGCCACGCCCGCCGCGACCCCGAGAATGGAAATGCCCGTGATAATGCCGATGAAGGCTTGGCGGCGCTTGGCGCGCAGGTATCGAGTTGCGACAAAGAGCTCGAAGCGCATGAAGACAGTTGTCAGCTATCAGTTCTCAGTTAAAGCGGATTATAGCTGGCGAGGGCCAAGGACTCTCGGGAGAATGGCAGGTACGGATCGGCGGTAGCGAGAGAAGTGGTTGCCAAACCTCTTCTCCAACTCCGCATCCTCCATCCGGATCATCACCGCGCCCGTTGCGATCGCAAACGCCGTCAGCGCCCAGCACACGGCGAGGCCAGTCCCAATGCTCCAGGCCAGCATCTCGCACAGATGCGCCAAATACACCGGATGCCGCACATGCGCGCGGATCCCGTCGGTCGCCAACCGCTGCTCGGGGTGAGCGCCATGCAGTTCGGGCATGCCGCCCAGTTGCCTCGCGCTAAATCCGTTGCCTGACTTTGCATATAAGAAGAGCCCCGCAGCAAACAGCAGAGCCGCCGGAACCCAAGTCCAAATGGTGGAGTAAATCAGAATGTGGCGCCACGGCCACGTCACCAGCGCCGCCACGGCCCACATCAGCATCCATACCGGAATCAGCACGCGATACGGCGAGCGTCCCCCGGAAACATGCCGCGCCCGCCAGCGCTCGGCAAACGGATGAATCATCAGCCAGAATGCAGGGATGGTCGCGTAAACCGCGCACGCCAGCCAGCCGACGAGTGCAAGCCACTCCCGCACGAGCGGATTCTAGCAGGCGGGCATTGCAGCGATCGCGCTCAGTGACCAAAGCCGCTGCTGGACCGGCAATTTGCTTTATATGCCGGCCGCTGTCAGACTTTATCACTAATCGAGTTGCACGCCGGAGCGTGAGCTATGCGTGGAAATATCCTCAGGCTACTGACTTTAGCCGCGGTCGCGGGATTGGCGTTGCCCGTCGTGGCCCAGGTGCGCAGCCGCACCATCGCGCCGGAAAAGCATGTGCGCGCCGCAAAAGCGCCCTACACCGCCCACTACACGATTACGATCGTGCAAACGCTGGCCAACGGAAATACGCTGACTCGCGAGCACACGGAGGTGGAGGCGTTGGATTCGCAGGGCCGGCGCATGTTCGCAAGAACCTTCACATCGGAGGGCAGACAGCCTGTCACGCATGTTTCCGTCCATGACCCAGTGGCCAAGACCGAAACCTACTGGAAGGTTCCGGGCAAGCGCGCGACGGTGATCGCTGTGGGCGCGCCCGGGGCAGCGCGCGGCGGTTGTTTGTCGACAAAAGATGCCGATCCGGACTCCGTTCCTGTGACAAGTGGCCCGCACCCGACAACCACTACAGAGAACCTGGGAACCGCATCGATTCAAGGCGTGGAAGCACATGGAACGCGGCGCACTGAGACCATTCCCGCCGGTGCCATGGGTAACGAGGCGCCCTTGGTCAGCACCCTGGAGGAGTGGAAGGCCCTCAGCGTCGGCCTGAACGGGTTGTTGGTGCGCCTGATAAGAGACGATCCGCGGTCAGGTAAGACGACCAGGGAACTGACGGAACTCGAGCAAGCCGAACCGGACCCGTCTGTGTTCCAGCCACCGGCGGGTTATGAGATCGTGACCAAGGACGCTTCTGCATGCCCGGACGAATCGCGTACCGGCGAGACGACGACGGAGCCGACGACGAAGTGAGGGAGAGAGCGATCCGGCTGGCGTGAAGACAATTCGCGCCGCCACTTCCTGATATGCTTCTTCCGCATGTCCCCCATTCTGACCAGCGTGCTGCTGGGACTGACCGCGGCGGCCGCCAACGTCTTCGGGGGCGCCATCATTGTTCAAAGAAATTGGGAGCGCCGCTACCTGCGCTATTTTGTGGCGCTGGGCGCGGGTTTCATGCTGGCTACGGCGCTGGTCGAGATGGTGCCGGAGAGCATTGTGCTGCGCGGCCCGCGCGCCGGATTTCTCATCTTGCTCGGATACCTGCTCATCCATTTCTTCGAGCACACAGTCACGCCACACTTTCATTTCGGAGAAGAAACGCACGCCGAGCAGTTCGTGCACACGCACAAGGGCTACTCGGTGCTGGTCGGCCTGCTGATTCACACCTTCTTTGACGGCATCGCCATCGCGGCGGGGTTTCTCGTGTCCTCGGCGCTCGGCTGGATCATCTTTATTGCCGTCTTCCTGCACAAGATTCCGGAGGGATTCACGATCACCTCGGTGATGCTTGCCAGCGGCCGCAGCCGGGGCTTCGCGTGGGGGACGTCGGTGATGCTGGGAGCCGCTACGGTTGCAGGCGTGATGACGATGGCGCTATTTCGCCACGAGGTGGGGTTCGGCCTGCCGCTATCGGCGGGCGTGACGATCTATGTGGCGGCCTCGGATCTAATCCCGGAAGTCAATCAGGAGACGGGTGTGCGTATGGCGCTGCTGGTTTTCGTGGGGGCGGCGTGTATGTTTGTCTTGGACCGGTTTTTTCACGTCCATTAGCAGTTCTCATCCCGGTTCGAAAGTGGAGCGTTGGTTTACGCCATGGGAATGCGCATATATCGATCAATTGGGTACTCTGGATGAAACATGTTGGGTAACGACGACACACCAAGAAGGGCGAGATGATATGGAAAAGCGCCGGCGACGATCACTATCTCGTCACCGTTGCGTGCCTTGAGAATCACGCCAGATTCGGCACTCGTGCCCGACTCATGAATGATGAGTTTGGACACTACGACCTCGCCGTGGAATGTCGGCGCTGCGTCTGCAATCGTTTCGTCAGGTCGCGGAACGGATACTTGCTCGAAAGTCAGCACCCCAACTTCTATCCGTTCCGCTAGGTCGTGCATTTGTGAATACACTCTCAGTCCCGTTCCGTTCGGTCGCCAAAGGCTTACATACTGTGGTCCGCTGTTTGGTGCTACAAACTCCACGGAAACCTGTTTGATCGGCTTACTCAGTTCGGTAGCGAGGGGAGTTGGCCCAGCCCATACATACGAAAGATTGTTCATTGCTGCTCCCGCGGGCGCACATTGTGTGCCGCCATGTGTCGCAAAATCTCACTGCGTGCTGGGTACTGGCTACTGAGTACTGGATACTTCTATCCACTATGCCGGATATGCATCACATCCCCATCCTGTACGATGTAGTCTTTCCCCTCCAATCGGAGAGTCCCTTTCGCCCTGGCGTTCGCTTCCGATCCAGCTTCCAGCAGTTGATCCCAGCGAATTGTTTCAGCGCGGATGAAGTGCTTCTCCAGATCGGAGTGAATGGCTCCGGCCCCTGCCTGCGCTCGCGTGTTTAGCGGGATGGTCCAGGCGCGGCATTCGTCTTCGCCGGCGGTGAAGAATGAAATCAGGCCTAGCAGGTGATAACTCTTGCGGATCAGGCGCGACAGGCCACTTTCCGTCAGTCCGTAGCTGCCTAAAAATTCGGCGGCGTCTTCGTCGCTCATCTCGGCGAGTTCGGCTTCGACTTTGCCGCAGATGGCGCTCGCGCCGGCATTCGGCCGCGCGGCCACTTCGGTCAGCTTGTATTTCGCCGTTGCCGCTTCCAGATCTTTGCCCAATTCTGTGCTCTCGCTGATGTTGAGCACGTAGAGCATCGGCTTTTCGCTGAGGAACATGAACCCGCGAATGCGCTTCTTATCTTCCGGAGTCATCTCCATTTCGCGCAGCGGCTTTTCCGTTTCCAGATGAGCTTTGGCCTTGATCAACAGCTCGTTTTCCTTTTCGAGTTCCGGCGTCTTCATCTTCTTTAAGTCTTTTGACAGACGTTCGAGCCGTTTCTCGATCTGGCCAAGATCGCTGATCATAAGATCAAACTCAACGTTTTTGATGTCGCGGAGGGGATCGATCGGCCCAACATGCGGAATCTCGTCGCTTTCGAACGCCCGCAGCACGTGGATGAGCGCATCCACCTGGCGGAGATGGCCAATGTAGGCGGTCTCTTTCAACGCCTCCTGGCCGATCGCGCCCACGTCCACGTATTCGACCGACGCGTGCGTCAGCTTCTTCGGGTTATAGAGCGCGGCCAGCTTGTCGAGCCGCTCGTCGGGAACCTTGGCGATTCCCACGTGGGCCTCGCGCGGGTTCGCGAGCTGATGCTCGGTGAGGTTGGCCTTGGTCAATATGCGGAACAAGGATGTCTTGCCTACCTGCGGCAGGCCGATGATGCCAGTTTTCATGATCAGGTCTCAGGAACTAGGTCTCAGGTGTCAGGTCTCAGGAAAAGCGAACGCTGCACGGATCAGAATAAATCATTCCGGATCGACCATTCCGCCGCGCCGGATCACTCCAACTCCTGCGCCGTCCGGAACAGCGCGATCAGTCCCAGCAGCAGCACCGCCTTCTCGAAATTTTCCGACCAGACGTGCAGCCGGTTGAACTCGCGGCGGATGGGATCGTCGGGCTGCAGGTTGTCTATCACCACGGCTTGCTCGCGCAGGGCATACATTTTCGGAGAAACCGCATACTGCGAAATCATGGTCAACACCATCATCAGCGCGAGCAGAATGTGGCGCAGGGCGAGCGGACGCGCCCGCCCGGCGGTCATGCGGTAGTAAAGCGCCGACGAAAAAAGAAAAATCACCCCGGCGACCAATCCCATATGGTGCAGCCGGTCGAGCGAGTGACCGACGATCGAACCTGCCATGTGCCGCGTGGGCAGCAGGCCGGGAGCAAAGGCGATCGGCGCTTCGACGAACGCCAGGAAGATGATTCCGCCGATCCAGACGACTAACGAGAGCAGCATGAGGAAACGAAGAAATGACATGAGCGCAATTATCAGGATTTTGCCGCCGAAAAGCCAACCGAGCGATGTTCCGGTGGTGTCCTGATTTCGCGGATGAAAGATTTCGACCACTTATCCACAGGCGTACCGCCTCCGTCACTTTTGGGCTTCTGGTAAAGTGTTTACGCTCTACATTCCCGATTCCGGAAAAAGGAAGCCCATTTGATGCAAGGGACCCTCAGATCGTGCGATGTGGATTTCCTGTCATTGCAGACCGCCGTATTCTGCGTGCAATGCGAACTGATCAGCGCCAACAACACCACGCGCTGCCTGGCCTGCGGCAGCACCGCGGTGCTGAGCCTCTCCCGCGTGCTTGGCGGATCGCTGCGCACTCAGCAGACGGCGCATTTGATCGCCGATGCGGAACTCGATCGCATCGTGCGCTCCCTCCTGTACAGCATTCCTCAAATCGAGGAAGAGTCCGAAGCGCAGCATGATCTTGCCGTTGTCCCGAGTTTTTCTTCCCGGCATCATTTGCGTGTGCGCCATCCGCGGCCAATGCCTGCGAATCGGGCGCTGCTCAACCCTGGCGAACTCGACCTCGAGCCCGGCATCAGCATCATCGCCGAAAAAGCGCAGGCGCTCACCGGCGCAACCGGTGCAGCGATTGCTCTGCGTCAGGGAGACGAAATCGTCTGCCGCGCCCGCACCGGACGCACCGCGCCCGATCTCGGCGTGCGCCTCGAAATCGACCGCGGCATTTCCGCCGAATGTGTTCGCACGGGCGAGGTGCTGCTTTGCAATGACGCCGAAACCAATCCGCGCGTGGACTCCGCCAGTTGCCGCCGCCTGGGCGTGCGATCAATTCTGGTCGCGCCCCTGCGCCACTTCCGCCAATCCCTCGGAGTTTTCGAGGTCCTTTCCTCCACGCCCCACGCCTTCGACAACAACGATGTCGCGACCATGCAATTTCTCTCCGGCATGATGGTCGCGGCGATTTCGCGCTTGTCGAGCCTGCGCCCCGGATCGGAGTCGTAGACACGCAGGCCCGCGGCCGACACAACACGAGGGTCCGGTTCGGCTCGACAAAAATTCCCGAGCCTCTTCTTACCGCCGCTGCATCCTCTTTTCTATGCCTACCAAAGTCGATCGCCGCACTGTCGATCTCTCTGGCTTTCCGAATCTCGTCGTCATCTATCTCGGGATGCGCGTCAACCGCCTGACCGGACTGAAAACTCTGTTGGGTTTTGGTCCGCAGATCTCGAAGTCGGCTGCCGATAAGCCCGAAGGTCTCCTGCTTCACGAGAACGTCATCTACTCGCTATTCCCGGCCCACGTCGGCATGCGCCAATACTGGCGCGACATGGATTCCCTCATGACCTGGACGCGCTCGGACCCGCATCGCCAGTGGTGGAAGTCGTTCCTCAAGGACTCCGGTGGCACCGGGTTCTGGCACGAAACTTATCTGATGAGTGGTGGCATGGAAGCCATCTATGACGACATCCCGCAGCCCATCGGCTTCATGGGTTTTGCTCCGGTCGTACCCGCACGAGGCCCCATGTTCGGCGCCGCGCATAGAGCAAGAGCGGAACGGTCGATAGCGCCGGTAATCGCCGAGTCCGATCTCTACACGGAATAGCTTAGTTTCGCTCGCTTTCGTGCCGGTGCGGCCCTCTGGTTTTCTTTAGCGGCGTCAAGCTGTTCCACCATTGATCGAATGCGATCCAGTCGCTATCTGTGTTGACGTCGCATTTCGCGCCCGCGCGGCACACTTCGATCGCATACACCGGGTGGATTTCCCAATCCGAAGCGCGTGCAGGGGTGCATGATGTACCGCAGGGGCATGGTTCGTGCGACGCGTCAAAAAAGAGCTGTCCTGTTATCCGGTACGCCTGCGCCCGCAGCCGCGCGTCCATGGCGGCGCTCGGAGTGTACTTCTTCGTTGTCGCGTTGTAGGTTTCGTAGTTCCCGATTTCGTCCCATGTGGCCGGCCGGAAGTGCGGGCTGATTTCCGCTGTAACGCTCGCGCACTCCTGATCGTCAGCCTGACTCACCATGGCCATGTGCACATCGTTCAAAGCGGCTGTGGCTCCGTTGCAATTGACCGTCTCTCCGCTCCCCAGGTCGGCGAAGTGCGCCTCATAAAGAAACGCAGTCATGCGAACTAGTTTTCCCTCGCCCAGTTGCAGCAGCGGGGTTCGATCGCTCGGTTCCTTCCCCTGCCCAGTGGGAATCGTTGTCTTCGCTTGCAAATCGACCAGTGTCTGCGGCGTGATGACCTCCGGCTGACCACTTGCGCCGGTTGCGCAAAAATTGTTCTTGGCCTTGTTCTGAAGATGGCTGTTCGCGGGCGCCGAAGGCGCTCCTTCCACTCCGCAACTTTGATCGATCGGATGCGCAACCTGAATGCTCGCAAATGGCAACGTTGAACCATCAGGGCAGTGGTCTGGAAATGAGGTCTGCGCAAAAGCTGCGGCACACACGAATAACAGGGACCCGAGGAAAGAGCGTTGTAACATGGCCTACTCACCTCGTTTCTTTTGGGATTCGTGAAGAATGATGGCACGGAACGGCGGTTGTCAAGCTTAAGTTTGCTGGCGCGAACTAGCGCCGCCCCAGAGGGCTCGAACTTGAGGCGTTTGCGCGGCGTCTGAGCCGCGCGCACTTAAATCTGGACCCTGAGCGAAGCCGAAGAGGAGGGACTTTCCAAACCCTGGCGACCCCGGAGGGACTCGAACCCCCAACCCTTAGTTCCGAAGACTAATGCTCTATCCAGTTGAGCTACGGGGCCGCTGGCTAAAACTCTATCACCATCTTGCTGTTTCTAAGCGAGCTGGCGCAAGCGTTTCTAGTCTGCAGCAAGCCGCCACATCGAGAGGCGCGTCCGCTCGTGCGAGGGAACGCGACCTTCCGTCAGATAAGCACACACGGATTGAGTGGATACTGCATTCAGCAAGGATGGAGACCCTGAACGATGCAGAGAAGTGCTGTGCCACCTTCCACATTGGGCTGACTAGGGTTTTCTCAAGCTGTCAATAAGAATATGGAAAGGAATTGCCGATGCCTTTGATGGCGTGGAACCAGAAATTTTCGGTCGGAGTCGCCTCGCTCGATGAGGAACACCAGCGGCTCGTGGCTTTGCTCAACCATTTCTATGATGCCTTGCAGGCCGGAAACGCGAACGACGTTCTGGGCGATATCCTGGACCGGCTCATCCAGTACACCCAACTTCACTTTGGCCACGAAGAACAGTTCTTGCAGGAGTCCGGATACGCCGACTATGCCGCGCACAAGAAGCTGCACGACGACCTGACACGCCAGGTGCTCGCCGTGCAGCAGAAACAGAAAAGTGCTGCCACGAACGCTCTTTCGGTCGAAGTCATGTCGTTCCTCAAGAATTGGCTGTTGAACCACATTCAGGGTACCGACCGGAAGTATGGTCCCCATCTCAACAGCAAGGGAATTCATTAACCGCGGCTGTCCGCTGCAACGGTTTTTGCGCGAAGCCTTCTGGTGCCCTGAAACCCAGCCGGCGCAAAGCCGGAAGCCATTGATTCCATTGGCGATCCTTTCTGGTGCGCACGCCCTGTGATACTAGTCACAACTGCAAGTGACTATAATCACGGCCTGAGGTTCAACCCTCCCCTAACCTTCCTCTTGGGTGAGGTGATCTCCATGAAGGTTTTGGAAGGGAATGAAGTCGTGACCACGACATCGGTCGAACCCGCGCAGCATCCTGCGAAGCAGGAATTCAAGCCACGCCTGATTTTCTGGGAAGTTACCAAGGGCTGCAATCTACGTTGCATCCATTGCCGCGCCACCGCCACCGAACTGGCTTCGCCCACCGACTTACCCACCGCCCGCGCGCTCGAGATCATCGACCAGATCGCGGCCTTCTCCAACCCCATTCTTGTGCTCAGCGGCGGAGAGCCGCTCTACCGCTCCGATATTTTTCAGCTCGCCACTTACGCGAAGGACAAAGGGCTGCGCGTGGCCCTGGCCACCAACGGCACGCTCGTCACCAAAGAAATCGCGCGCATGATCTCCGATTCCGGCATCAAGCGCGTTTCCATCAGTCTCGACGGCGCCGATGCCGAGACACACGATTCCTTCCGCGGCATTCCCGGCGCGTTCGAAGCCGCCCTGCACGGTTTCCGCAATCTGAAGGACGTCGGCATGTCCGTACAGATCAATATGACCATCGCGCGCCACAACGCCGACCAGTTGCCGCGCGTCCTCGATCTGGCCAAAAACGTCGGCGCCGATGCGCTGCACACCTTCCTGCTCGTTCCGGTGGGCTGCGGCGTCGATATCGCCGAAGATCAGATGGTGCCTCCGGAAGAATACGAGCGCATGCTGAACTGGTTTTACGACCGCTCTCTCGAAGGCGGCATTGAGCTGAAGGCGACCTGCGCGCCCCATTATTTCCGCGTAGTGCGGCAAAGGCGAGCGGAAGACCGGCGCGCCGCCGAAGCGGCCGCAAAAGTGGCCGCCATCGAACCCGCAACCGCAGCAAAGACCGCTCCGTCTTCCGACGGACATCCCGGCCATGCTTCGGCGATTGGGCCGAACGATATGCTGATGCCGGGCGGCACTGGTATTTCCTTGCGGCCGCAAGCGCCTCCTGCGGGACAGCACACCGGCCATCCCAGCGGTCATCCCAACGACATGAACGCGATGACCAAAGGATGCCTGGCTGGCACGGGCGTGTGTTTCCTTTCTCACGAAGGTGAGGTTTATCCCTGCGGCTATCTGCCGGCGATCGCCGGCGACCTGCGCAAGGAGCGCTTTGCCGACATCTGGAACAACGCGAAGGTGTTCAACGATCTGCGCGACACCGACAACCTGAAAGGCAAGTGCGGCTGCTGCGAATTTCGCAACGTCTGCATGGGCTGCCGCGCGCGGGCCTATGCCGCGACCGGCGATTACCTCGATCCCGAGCCCTTCTGCGTGTATGAGCCGAAGTCTCCGCACCTGAAGGCGAAGGTCGCCGAGCGCGAAAAGAACTGAGTTTTATTCCTCCACAGGCAAACCGGGAAGAGCGCGATAATAAGCCTCTTCCCGGTTTTTTATTGCCCCTAGGTTGGACCACCTTTTTCGTTCATCGCTTACTCGCTGAGGCTGCCCCACCCTTGCGTTTTTGGCAAGGGTGGGAATTCAGCTCGCGCCATCAGTCACGCCAAAAGAACTTTTCTTCCCCCGCCGGTTTACACTGTTAGATCGAGCTCCTTCCGATCGAAAAGCAGAAGCTCGAACCTGGACTCATACTTGATCGATATCCACTGCCACATCTTGCCGGAAGTTGACGACGGCCCCAAATCGTGGGAGGTTTCCATCGGCATGTGCCGCATGGCCGTCGCCGACGGCATTACTCACATGGTCGCGACTCCCCACGCCAACGACCACTACGTCTACGACCGCGAATACCTCACCATGCTGGTCGCAGAGTTGCAAAATCGCGTCGGTTCCGAGCCCCGGCTCAGCCTCGGCTGCGACTTTCATTTTTCCGACGACAATCTGGAGCGCCTGTTTGCCCACCCCCATCGCTACACCATCGGCGAGACCAACTACTTGCTCGTCGAGCTGAGCGACTACAGCGTCCCGCCCAACCTGTCCGACGGTTTCCGTCAGTTGGGAGACCGCGGCTTGACTCCGATCCTCACCCATCCCGAGCGCAACCCGATCCTGCAGAAGTCGCCGCAGCGGGTTCTCGAGTACGCCGATCAGGGATGCCTCGTGCAAGTCACCGCCTCATCCCTCACCGGCTTCTGGGGGGAGCGTGCGCTGAACGCCGCGCGCTGGCTCGTCGAGCGCTCCGCCGTACACATCCTCTCCACCGACGCCCATGACACACGCCGCCGCGTCCCGATCCTCTCCGAGGCCCGCACCGCCGCCGCCCAAATGGTAGGCGAAGAGATCGCCACGGCAATGGTAGAAGGAAATCCCCGGGCCATTGTCGAAGGCCAGACCGTCCCCTATTTCCCCCGCCCCGTCATGCAGTAGGAAGCATCTCCGACCTCGCGGTTTTGGGCGGCGCAAGGCTTCAGCGTTCACTGCGCGAATGCGATTCCGGTGATGACGTAGTTACCTTTTTCATTCAGGTTCTGGAGAAATTGCGCTCCTTTGGCTTGCCCTGACGCCGCTGAGTTCAACGCAAACGCGCCTTGACTACCTGGAAACACGATGCTGCCGGTGCCGTTCGCGTTAACCGTGTAGGTACAGGTCTGGGACTTGGTCGTGACCTTGCCGTCGAAGACACTTGTGTAGGAATCCTTGCAGCTCCCTTTGCCGTTAAAAGAGATCGTTCCGAGAATGCTTGCCTGGGGCACACCGGTGTTGGCCGTCCAATTGATCCACTGGAAGGCGAAATTTCCGTTCAGACTGGCCACGCTATAAGTCTGGGTGGTGCTGGACTGCAGTATGGCAGTGCCGCTGACGACTTCGTTGTTGGTATCGTTGGTCTGCAATAACTGCACGCCTTGAGCTACGCCAGCGGTCGTGGGAGAGTTGAGAACGATGGCGAACTCGGCCGTCGAGCCGGTTGTGAACGTGATCGTGCCTGTGCCGTTGGACTTCACCGTGTAGGTCCCGCCCAAGGTCCCGGTGTCGAAGACATCTCCCGAGCCTTGTGTGTAGGAGCCGGTCACAGTGCCCGTGCCGCTGAAGGTCAAGACTCCGACAATGGCATACTCGGTTGTACTCGCATCCGCGGTCCACAGGTTGATCGAAAAGCTGTAGCCGCCCTTCAAACTCGCCTTGCTGTATGTCGTAGCCTGCGCGGACAGCGCCAGCGCGATGGTCACGAAGGTCAATACCGCGAACTGCATGAAACCTCGACGAAGAACCTGCATAAATCATCTCCTTGAAACGGAATTTTCTTCTTACTTACAGAATGCGCAATTAGCCGGACGCGCTCACTGCTTCAGCGCGATATAGCTGTGGATTGTATTCGACCCCTCATCGACGTCCAGGCACTGCAACCCTCCGGCCTGCCCCGCCGACACCGAGTTCAACACACACGCAGTCTGGCCGCTTTTTGTGATCGTAAGGGTGCCGCTGCCGTCCGCGTTGACCGTGTAAGTGCCGGTGTTCGATCCGCTTTCAAGCACGCCGCCTTTCATGCGCGTCTCAGAGACCTTGAAATTCCCTTTGCCGTCAAAACTGATTACCCCGAGTTCGCCGTCCTGATTCTGTGTCGGATCGGCGGTCCAGTCACTGCCTTGGTAGCCGAAATTCCCCTTTAGACTGGCCACGCTGTAAGTCTCGGTGGTGGTCGATTGCAACACGGCAGTGCCGCTGACGATTACGCTGTTGGTGTCGTTAATCTGCAACAACTGCGTACCTTGAGCCACGCCGGCGGTCGTAGGAGAGTCGAGAGCGATGGCGAATTTGGCCGTCGAGCCGGTTGTGAACGTGATGGTTCCCGTGCCATTGGAACTCACGGTGTAAGTCCCAGCCAAGGTTCCTGTCTGAGTTACACCTGCGGTGACCGAGGTGTACGAGCCGTTCACTTTGCCGGCGCCGTTGAAGGCCAAGACTCCGAGCATGGCAAACTCGCTTGTGCTTGCATTGGCAGTCCACAGGTTGGTCAAAAAGCTGTAGCTGCCCTTCAGGCTCGCCTTGCTGTACGTCGTAGCCTGCGCGGACAGCGCAAGCGTGATGGTCATGAAGATCAAAGCGCCGAACTGCATGAAACGTCGCCTAAGAATCTGCACAAAGCACCCCCTTAATAACGAAAATTTCCTTTACTTACGAGATAACCAGCTAGCCGGACGCGTTCACTGCTTCAGCGTGATTCCGGTGACGACAGAATTGCCGATGTTTTCGCTCATGTTCACAATAAACTGCGCCCCTTTGGCTTGCCCTGCTGCCACCGAGTTCAACACAAACGCAATCTGCGTCCCATCGGGCGTTGTTATGGTGCCGCTGCCGTCCGGGTTGACCGTATAGGTATCAGTATGGGTCCCCGTCTGAATCTTGCCGTCCAATACCATCGTGGTCGAATCCTTACACGTCCCCTTGCCATCAAAACTCCCTACTCCGATAAGGCTTGCCTGGGATTGACTCGCATCGGCCGTCCACAGGTTCCACTGGAGGGCGAAATTCCCTTTCGCGCTCGCCACGCCATAGGTCTCTGCGGCGGTGGACTGCAGCACGGCGGTACCGCTTACGACTTCGTTGTTGGGATCGTTGGTCTGCAACAATTGCAGGCCCTGAGCCACGCCGGCGGCGGTCGGGTTGTTGAGAGTGATCGCGAACTTGGCCGTCGAGCCAGTTGTAAAGGTAATCTTGCCGGTGCCATTGGAACTCACGGTGTAAGTCCCAGCCAAGGTCCCGGTCTTGAACACGTTCAGCGAAATCGACGTGTACGAGCCGGTCACTTTGCCCGCGCCGTTGAAGTTCAAGACTCCCACCACGGCAATCTGGTCCGTACTGGTATCGGCAGTCCAGAGGTTGGTCAAAAAGCTGTAGCTGCCGTTCAGGCTCGCCTTGCTGAAGGTGGTAGCCTGCGCGGACAATTCGGTCTCGGTGATTGCGTAATTTCCAAGGCTGTGTCCGTTCGAAACGGTCGTCAGACACTGTGCCCCTTGGGCTTGCCCTGCCACCACCGAGTTCAGCACACACACACTCTGCGAATCATTGGTTGATGATCGGCTGACGGTTCCGTCCGGGGCGACTGTATAGGTGCCGCTGGACGTGTAGGTTTGAACCTTGCCGCCGCCAAACACAGTGGTCAGCGGAGCCTTCCATTTCCCTTTACCGTCAAAGTCGATCATTCCGATAGCGCCCACCTCGGTTGCACTCGCATCGGCCATCCACAGGTTCAACTGGGAGCTGAAATTCCCTTTTAGGCTTGCGGCGGTGTAATTCTGGACGGTGGTGGACTGCAGCACGGCGGTGCCGGACTCGATTTCGTTGGCACTGTCGTTGGTCACTAAGAATTGCACTTCCTGCGCCACGCCAGCGGCAGTCGAGTTGAGAACGATCGCGCGCTCGGACCCGTCTGACGCGCTGATCGTGCCCGTGCCATTGGACTTCACGGTGTAAGTCCCGGTGAGGGTCGCGGTCGTCACCACACCGTCGGCGATCTGCGTGAACGATGAGGTCCAATTGCCCGCGCCGTCGAATGTCCAGATTCCCACTCTGGCCACCTGGCTGGTATTTACATTGGCGGTCCATCGGTTGGCCAAAAAGCTGTAGCTACCTTTGAGACTGGCTTTGCTGAAGGTCGCGGCCTGCGCCGACAACGCAAGCGCGATTGTCATGAAGATCAAAACCCCAACTTGCGCGAAACGTCGACTGAAAATCTGCACGAAGCACCTCCTGGGAGCGGACTTTTCTTCGGAGAGAGATTCCCTATCCAGCTTGCAAGATAAGCCGATGCTCGCGGCGATTGCCTGTCAAGGAAGTACCGCACCATGCAGTGTGACAAGAAAGCAGGGAACCGCCGGGTGGGGCAGCTGTGCTGCCGGCGACCGAATTGGGTTCGGGCTGACGGCAGCGACATACTTGTTGGATCAGAGTTAGATCGTTAGATCAGAGTCAAAGGCAGTGGACACGACTGTCCGCTCTACACGAGGCAAAAATCCCTTGCGGTTGGCGGAGGTGCAATCCCGCCCTTCGGCCGTTGCTCCAGAGCCCACCCTGAGCCTGGGTTCGCGCCCGGGTTTGGGCCCTAACCTGGATTTGATTGCTCTTGCCAACCGACCCGAATTTTCCAAGCGCTCCCCATGGATCAAAACCACGGTCCGCTAACCAGCTCACAACGGCCTAAACCCTTATTCCCCAAAGACCTGGCGGGAACCGAACCGGAAATCCCTCGCCTCGCAGCCTCAAATCCGCTGCCGCGCTGCCCGCAAGTAGTTGTTTATAAAAGCTTTGCCCGGTCCAGGAGGCAAGCATCACGTCATTCAATCGAAATGTCACCTAATTATTCAAAAGAATGAAAGGACTCCAAAAATTCCTCTCAAATCATTCATTCTTAAATACTTTATCTGTAAATTTCCCGTAAGTCCTTATTCCCCAAAGACCTGGCGGAAATCTCCTCCTAAGTCTTTGATTCTGAAAGACCGCTCCGAGGGGGTATTGATTACCATTGAGTAAATACAGGCTCACAGTTCTTTCGTGGCGGTTCGAGAGCCACGAGCGAATCGCTCTCTAGCTCTGCCTGGGTAAAATTGGAGCTCGATTCTTAGCGCTGCTGGCTCTGCGGAGGTGCAGTCGGAGGATCAGGATCTGCGTCCGTTTTCGCGCTTGGCTTCGGATCGGAAGCGGCGGAAGCTGACGGAGCGGCGGAATCGGTGTTGGTCGTGGTCATGGCGCTTTCGGGATTTAGCAGGTGGTCGTGGCTTGGGCCGAGGCCGAGTTTGATCAGGGCTCGCGCATCGGGGACCGTTTTCGATTGCCAGCCGCTGTCCTGCTGGAAGCGGTGCATGGCGTCCTGCGTGGCGCTGTCCCAGCTGCCGGTTGGTTCGCCGTCGAGGTAGTGCTGGCGAATCAGAGCCTGTTGAATCTCGCGGGTGCGCGTGGGATCGATGTTCAGCTGGCCGCGAGCTGCGGGTTTCTTCGTGCCCTTCCTGGTGCGCGAATTCTTGGCCGAGTGCGTGGCAGATTTGCGGGCTTGCGATTGATGAGCCTGTGTGGGATGGCTTCCGGTCTTCGCTTTAGCGTGGCTCGCTGCGTGATGCTTGCTCGCAGAGAGCGATTTTGCCTGATGCGCGGAAGGCGAAGCCGGCTTGGAGGGAACGGTCGCCGCAACAGGCAATGCCAGGCTCACACAAGCGGCGAGAGCAAGGCCGCGCCAACATCGTTTTGGAGGGGTGTAAGCCATGCGCGTTCAATGCGGAGTCGCTCCCACCTCAGGGGCTAAAGCCCAGTGCGTATGCTTCCCTTGGCGGCACGACTTGCAGTCGTGCCCTTCCCAAAACCTCTTATGAGACGGGCTCATCTAAAACGCAAGCTGGCGAGACGAGCCTACCTTAATGGTCACCGAAACCGTTAAGGTATGCCAGTCTCGCCAGTTTGTCCACTAGTTACGGAAGTGTACCGGCCAGGAAGATGGTGCCATCCTGGGCCCTTGCGCCGCGCGGGCGCACGAGCAGTACGATATCCTGCCCGCTCTTGAGCGAAGCCTCCATCTTCTGGAAGTCTTCGGGGTTGTTTACGGGCTGCTTGTTGACTTCGAGAATCACGTCGCCGCGGTGCAGGCCGAGATCGTCGGCGAAGGAGTTTGCCTTCACATCCTGCACGACCACACCCTTGCCAGCGGGGATGTTGAGGCGCTCGGCGAGATCTCCATTGATGCCGCGAACCGAAACGCCGAACTTGCTCGGTTTGGGCTCTTCCTCGCCCTGATTCTCCTGATCTTCACCCAGACGGGAAGCGAACAGCTTGGAACGCTCCGCGATGGTGACGGTGGCCTCTTCCTTCTTGCCGTTGCGGACGAAGTTTAACTTGGCTTTCGAGCCAGGCTTGCGGCCGGCAATATCGGCGACCAGGTCGTCGCCGCTCTTGAGCTCGCGGCCATCGACGGAAGTGATGGTGTCGCCGATCTTCAAGCCCGCTTCTTCTGCGGGGCTGCCAGAGACGACGTTCGAGATGGTGACCCCGTTGCCGTACACGCGGGCAATGGCGGGATCGGGCTGGGCCGTGAACTCGATACCGATGGAACCGCGGGCCACGCGGTGTTCGGGACCGATAAGCTGGTTGTAGACCTGCGCAACCGTGTTCGACGGCATAGCGAAACCGACTCCGGCGTAGGAGCTGGTTTCGGTGAGGATGGCGGTGTTGATGCCGATCACTTCGCCGGCCATGTTGACGAGCGGACCGCCGGAGTTGCCCGGGTTGATGGCGGCATCGGTCTGGATGAAGACCTGGAACTGGCGGTTGGGAACGATGTTACGGCCCTTGGCCGAGACGATGCCGGCAGTGACCGTTTCCTGCAATCCGAAGGGACTGCCGATGGCGAGAACCCAGTCGCCAACCTGCATGCCGTCGGAGTTGCCGAGCTTGGCGTATGGGAGAGCGTGATCAACATCGATCTTGATTACCGCCAGGTCAGTCTCCTGGTCCATGCCAATGAGCTTGGCGTCATGGCCGGGATAGCCGGGCGCTTCATCCTGCAACTTGACTCGAATGCGATCCGCCTTCTCGACGACGTGGCGGTTGGTGAGGATGTAGCCTTTGCCATCGACAATCACGCCGGAGCCAAGAGAGCGCTGGCGGATCGTGTTGGGATCGTTGCCACCCTGGCCGCCAAAGAATTTGTCGAAGAAGTCCTGGAAAGGGCTGTCGTCGCCGCCTTCGTCTTCGTCAGGATTGTCGGGCTGGGCGTGAGGATTGCCGCGAAGGATGTGTTTGTGAGGATTCTTGATGGTCGACTCGGTGTTGATGTTGACCACGGTCGGCTCGAGCTGTTTGGCAATCTGGGAGAACGTGTTCGACAATTGCTGCGGCGCGGGGATCGTCAGCGGCGTCGCGTCGGAGGATTTCTGGCCCTCTTTGCCCTTGACCCCGTAAGAAATCACCGTGCCGATCAGGATTCCAACGGCAAGAGTGGCCAGGATGGTGAAGGTGTAAGCCAAACGGTTGGCCCGCAGGCGCACCCAGAAGGCGCTTTCGCGCGAATCCATGTTTCTTCCTCCTCAGAACAGCTCAATAAGCATTATACCGTTGGCCAAGAAAGCGAATCGGACAACCTTGTGCCAATGTGCCCTCGTATTCTTGGATGCGAGAAAACGACGGTGGTACCGAAGCCGCCCGATTTCCTAATGAGGCTTGACGGCCACGAGGTCGGGGAAGCAGTACGTTGCTTGGGCGCCGAGGTCGTTACACATGTTGTCCGTGGTGTTGTTGATGTAGGGCACTTTCTGGTCGAATCCCGTGCCCGTCGTCGTGACCACGTGCAAAGAACCAGCAATGCAGGGTGAGGGTGGTACGGGATTGTTGTTCTGATACTGGTCGCAGGCGGCGACGAAGACGTAGTTGCCGTCGTCCGAAGCAGAGGCCCAGCGGGGATCGTAGCTGCCCTGGAGCGGAATGGACCGAGTGCTGCCATTCGAGAAAATGTAGACAGAAGGAATGAAACGAGCCACCGCGATAAGCTCGGATCCGTTGTTCACCAGCTCGGCATAGACGGGGGTGAAATTGCCGCCGTTGAGGGTGTAATTGGCGGTGACCCCAAAGGTGTCGAGCGTCGGAACATTGCATTGATACTGCGTGGGCTGCTTCAAGGGCGGGAGGACATTCTGGTTGAATTGTGCGGTGAGGACCTGAATGTTGGGCGGCTCAAACACGTAAATGTTTTGAGTTATGACGCCGGGATCGGTCTGATCGTCGTGAACCACCGCTGGAGCCGGCAGAATCTTATAGGGGACTCCGAGAGTGGATACTGTGATGGGGCTTGTCGGAGTGGGGCCGATTTGCGTGCTGGGTTCACCGTAGAGCGCGCAGGTGGAGTACGCCGCCACTGCTCCCGTGCTTCCCGAACTGCCAGCGACATAAGCGAAGCTGCCATCGGCCGAGAAAGCCACATCAGAACCGGAAGCGGCTGCACTGGGAAGGGTGACCGTGCCGAGCGCATTGACCGTGGAGTACACGTACATCTGGCCGTTCTGGGCAAGAAGGAAAATCTTTGACTCGTCCGGAGAGAAGGCTGCGGCGGTCGCAACGGCAGGAAGGACGAGGTCGGTGACGGCGCCGCTATTGGAGCCGGCATTGTAGATATAGGCTTGGGGTGTAGCCGAGACCGTATCGGCGACGACGACCTGCTTGCCGTCGTTGGAAATTGTAAGAACCTTCCCGCACAAAGCCACGTTGCAAGGCGTGCTTACCGGCGAAACCAGCGTTACTTTGCTGCCCGTGCCGCCCACATCGTAGTACATCAAACCCTGATCGCTCCCCATGTAAATACGCGACTGGTGATTGAACATCATGGAGTTGGGGGTGCGGGGCACGGGGACGACGGTCCCGATGGGGTTGTTGCCGGTGGTAAGAGGCGCAGTCACGGAAAACATGACGCTGCTGCAACCATTGGTAGTGTCACCGCACAGGTCCGTGGCCGTCCAGGCGGTATAGGTGGGGGTTGTACTGGATGAATTCGTTACCGCGACCGAGAGCGCACCATAAGCCTGAAGGTTGTCAGTGGGCGACACGGGACCATCGCTGGCGAACACATAGGCCGGCATGGCGGTGGGATCCGGCTCGCTATAGGGCGGCGTTATGGTTGGGACGTTGATGTTGGGCAGAACTCCTACGTTGCAGCTCGGGGGTACGCACGCGGCGGAGACGACGGCACCGCCGGAGATCGCATGTGCGCTGAGGGTGTTTGTACCGCTGCTGCTAGCCGCCGTACCAAAGGAGGCGACCTCAGGATTGGAAGTAATCCACGTTAGAGGTGGCTTCGTCACCGTGGCCCCAAGAGTGTCCAGGACGGTGGCTTGCAGGGTCGCAGAACCACCGCTGCTGACGCTCACCGAATTGGCCGTGGTCCCTGAAACCTGCAGACGGATGGAACGCACCAGGCACGTTGTAATCGGCATGGAATTGCTGGTCGCCCCGGAGATCGTAGCGAACAGGTTGGTAATGCCGGGAACAGCTGCCGTGATCTGGACCTGATTGAGAGGCAACGGGTTTTGTAGGGGGGGATTTGCGTTGGCGGTGACCACGCCGATGTTGGTCAGAGTCCAAGAAGGCTGGCCGATGGTTGCGGTGATGTCGTCTCCGTTGCTGTCAAAAGCGGTTGCCTTATAAAGCCAGGTTTGACCTTGGGAAAAACAATCGTAGACAGGCGCTTGGGTTTGAGCTTGTGAGAGTTGCAAGCTCGCAATGTGGTTGTGGACGTAGACGGTTGCTTGCGCGGTGCTGCTGACACCGTTTGCCAATGCCGTAACGATAGCAATGCCGGGATTGCCCGGGCTGCACAGGGATTGGGTGGCATCCCATGTGCCGGCGCAAGCGGCGCCGGTGCTGGTGATCGAAAGCGGCGGCGGCGTGGTCGATCCGGGCGGGCTGCTGACGAGGAACTGAATATCGGTCCCGATGACCGGCTTGTTATTGGCGTCGAGAGCGCTGGCCGTGAAGGTCTGAGTGGCGCCAACTTCCATCGAGGCATTGCCGGAAGGGCTCAAAGAAACGCTCTTGATGCCTCCACCAGAGTTGGGTGAGCTGCCGCCCAAGCATCCGGAGAGGGCCAGAACGAGTATCAGGGTCGGAATTGCCAATAACAGAGAACGGCAACGAAACATGCAACCTCCCCGCATCCCTTTTGCAGGCGCGAGATTGGAGATAATAGGAAAGACGCAAGTGTAAAAGGTCATGGGGATATTCGGCAAGGCTGCTGTGATCAGGTTTCAAGATCTCCAAAAGGACCTGAGGTTTCAAAGCTCCGAAGGTTGCAAAGTTTCAAAGACCCCGGGTTTCAAGATCCGGCAGTTTTCGAGAGTTCTGCGGATCACGAGAATGTCGAACCTGGACAGCGTCAAACTCGAAGCCCTTGGTTTTCTGAGATGCGCCGAAACTCAGTTGACGATGTACACGGGAGTTGTTATTATCGATTGGTTCCGCGAGTTACGTCTGGCTTGCCTGTGGACGGCTGTCTCGTGGGAAGCGCCACGCGCGCTGACCATGGGCTTCTGGAAAGTTCTGGCTGAGCTGTGAAGAAACACGGACCCGGCGGGTAGTAAGGCCGGGAACGCCCTCGCTGAAACGTTCCGCGAAAACCTGAGCGCCCAGAGTTCGAAGAAGAAGTCTGGAAGTCACGCCGGGGCTATGCGGACGAAGCAGACGAAACGGAGCGCCTCCGAGGCCATCAGGGTGAGGCGTGGCGTCACCGTCGTCGGCAATTAGGGAAACGGGAAACCGAAATTTCTCAGCGCGGTTGTGCGCTGAAAGTATGGCTGGGCGTACCCCATGCCAGCCCGGAGACGAGCCCAAGGTTCGTCTTGACGGCAGTGTGCGGATTGAGACGCGGTGTGCCGCGTTGGGAGTGGCGAGTGCCTACGTTTAATCAGCTGGTGAAATTCGGGCGGACGAGCCCGCGCTATAAGACGGCGAGTCCGGCGTTGCAGTCATGCCCGCAGAAGCGCGGCGTATGCACGCGCGTGTATACACAGACGCCCAAAAAGCCAAACTCGGCGCTGCGAAAAGTCGCCCGCGTTCGGTTGACCAATGGGATTGAAGTGACGACCTACATTCCGGGCGTTGGCCATAACCTGCAGGAGCACTCGATTGTGCTGATCCGCGGGGGCCGCGTGAAGGATCTGCCGGGTGTGCGCTATCACGTGGTACGCGGCACGCTCGATGCCACGGGCGTGGCGGGCCGCAATCAAGGGCGCTCGAAGTACGGGTCGAAGAAGGCGAAGAAAGCGTAAGAGCAGTTGCCAGTGGTCAGTGGCCAGTCGCCAGTGACCGCTGAGAGCGGAAGTTTGAGAGTCGAATAGCAATGCCGAGAAAAGGACATATCGCTAAGCGCAAGACCGAAGCCGATCCGGTGTATGGATCGGACCTGGTGACGAAATTTATTAACTCGATGATGTGGCAGGGCAAGAAGTCCACCGCCGAGAACATTTTTTATACGGCCCTCGACAAACTGAAGGAAAAGGGTGGCGACGAGCCGTTGAAACTGTTTACCAAGGCGGTCGAAAACGCCAAGCCCCTACTCGAAGTGAAGACGCGGCGCGTGGGCGGCGCGAACTACCAGGTGCCGATTGAAGTCGCTCCCGACCGCCGGACTTCGCTGGCCATCCGCTGGATTGTGACTTACGCCCGCGACCGCGGCGAAAAGGGAATGATCGACAAGCTGACCAACGAGTTGCTGGATGCCGCCAACGGCAAAGGCGCGGCGATCAAGAAGAAAGAAGACGTGCACCGCATGGCGGAAGCGAATAAGGCGTTTGCGCATTACCGGTGGTAGAGGAATTGGTAATTGGTGATCTGAAATTTGTAATTGAAGATCCGGGCGAGATGCCCTACTTCTTGAAATCACAAATTACAAATCAGAAATTGTTTAGAGCCCCAGAAAGAAGAGCAGAAAAGCTGTGCCAAGAACAGTCCCATTAGAGCGCTGCAGGAACATCGGCATCATGGCCCACATCGATGCCGGCAAGACCACTACGACTGAGCGCATCCTTTTCTATACGGGCAGAACGCACCGGATCGGCGAGGTCCACGAAGGCACAGCCACGATGGACTGGATGGAGCAGGAACAGGAGCGCGGCATCACGATCACATCGGCGGCGACGACCTGCACCTGGCGGGACATCCGCATCAATATTATCGATACGCCCGGCCACGTGGATTTCACGGCCGAGGTGGAGCGCTCGCTGCGCGTGCTTGACGGGGCGGTCGCGGTGTTTGACGCGGTGCATGGCGTGCAGCCGCAGTCGGAAAAAGTGTGGCGCCAGGCCGACAAGTACGGCGTTCCACGGATTTGCTTTATTAATAAGATCGACAAGATGGGCGCGGATTTCGAGCATGCCGTCGACACCATCCGCAAGCGGTTGAGCGCGAAGCCGGTCGCGATTCAGATTCCCATCGGACAGGAAGACAAGTTCAGGGGCGTCATCGATCTTATCTCGATGAAGGCGATCGTCTGGAAAGACGACACGATGGGCGCGGAGTATGAGACGGAAGAAATTCCTGCCGAGCTGAAAAAGAAGGCGGAAGCGTTCCATACGCAGCTGGTTGAAACGGTCGCGGAAAACGACGACGAGATCCTGCACAAATTCCTGGAAGGCGAGGCGATTTCGGCCGAGGAATTGAAGGCGTCGCTGCGCCGCTCGACCATCGGCCTCAAGCTGTTCCCGGTTGTCGTAGGGACGGCGTTCAAGAACAAAGGCGTGCAGCCGCTGCTCGATGCGGTGGTCGACTACCTGCCCTCGCCACTGGAAACCGCGGAGACGCACGGGAAGGATCCAGAGACCGGCAAAGTTATCACGCGCACGGCGGACGACAAGCAGCCTTTCTCGGCGCTGGCGTTCAAGATTATGGCCGATCCGTTTGTCGGCCAGCTCACGTTTATCCGGGTGTACTCGGGTCAGCTGAAGTCGGGCGAATCGGTAATGAACTCGCGCACGCAAAAGCACGAGCGGATTGGCCGGCTGCTCAAGATGCACGCCAACAAACGCGAGGATATTCAGGAGATTCTGGCGGGCGATATTTGCGCAGCTGTCGGACTCAGGAACGTGGGCACGGGCGACACGATCTGCGACGAAAAGCACCCGATCACACTCGAATCGATCGAGTTCGCGGTGCCGGTCATCGCGGTTGCGGTCGAACCGAAGACCAAGGCTGACCAGGAAAAGATGGGCATGGCGCTGGCTAAACTGGCGCAGGAAGATCCCACCTTTAAGGTTCACACCGATCCCGACAGCGGACAGACCATCATCAGCGGCATGGGTGAGTTGCACCTGGAGATCATTGTTGACCGCATGATGCGCGAGTACAAGGTTGAGGCGAATGTCGGCAAGCCGCAGGTGGCGTATCGCGAGACCATCCGCAAGCATTCGGAAGCCGAGGGCAAGTACATTCGGCAGACCGGCGGCCGCGGACAATACGGACACGCGAAGATTCGCCTGGAGCCGAACGAGCCGGGCAAGGGCTACGAATTTATCAACGACATTGTCGGCGGCACGGTGCCGAAGGAATACATCAAGCCGATCGATCAGGGCATGCAGGAAGCCATGGAGGGCGGCGTACTCGCCGGTTATCCGATGGTCGATATCAAGGCGACGCTTTACGACGGCAGCTACCACGAAGTGGACTCGAACGAAATGGCGTTCAAGATTGCCGGTTCGATGGCGTTCAAGGAAGCCGCGCGCAAGGCAAGCCCGGTGATTCTGGAACCGGTGATGGCGGTCGAGGTGGTCACGCCGGAAGATTTTGCCGGAACAATCATGGGCGACCTGAGTTCGCGCCGCGGACGCATCGAGGGTATGGAGCATCGTGCCGGCTCGCAGGTGATCAAAGCGATTGTGCCGCTGGCGGAGATGTTTGGCTACGCGACGCACATGCGTTCTTCGACCCAGGGCCGCGCCGAGTACTCGATGCATTTTGCGCGCTATGAAGAGGCCCCGCGTTCGGTGGCAGATGAGATCATCGCGAAAACGCAGGGGAAGACGGCGCACAAATAGGTTTGGAGTAGGCGCGGGCGAAAAAGCTCGTGCCACATGAAGTTAAGAAAAAACGGAGCTAAGGAACATGGCGAAGGAAAAATTTGATCGCAATAAGCCGCACTGCAACGTGGGGACGATTGGGCACATCGATCACGGCAAGACGACGTTGACGGCGGCGATCACGAAAGTGTTGCAGAAGCACAACCCGAAAATTGTGTTCCGGTCGTTCGATTCGATCGACAACGCTCCGGAAGAGAAGGCGCGCGGTATCACGATTGCGACGGCGCACGTGGAGTATGAGACGGCGAACCGGCACTATGCGCACGTGGATTGTCCGGGTCACGCCGACTACATCAAGAACATGATCACGGGCGCGGCGCAGATGGACGGCGCGATTCTGGTGGTGGCGGCGACGGACGGGCCGATGCCGCAGACGCGCGAGCACGTGCTGTTGGCGCGGCAGGTGGGCGTGCCGTACATTGTCGTAGCGCTGAACAAGTGCGACGCGGTTGACGATCCCGAGTTACTCGACTTAGTCGAGC
>Ga0326727_10006924_pt1 | contig 30550 bp, 26 predicted proteins | sample MB2enrmetagenome_FD_207643 | JGI IMG/M metagenome (GOLD analysis project Ga0326727, IMG submission 207643) | Lab enriched peat soil microbial communities from McLean, Ithaca, NY, United States - MB29MY | ecosystem: Environmental > Terrestrial > Soil > Wetlands > Peat | place: USA: New York... | reverse complement strand
ATGAGGTGGGCATCTGGACAGGCTTTGAAAACTTTGCCGGGAACATTGGCGGCGTGCTGGCGCCCATCATCACCGGGTTCCTGATTGCCCGCACCGGCACCTACCTTCCGGGCTTCGCCCTCGCGGCAGGCGTCTTGGTGGCCGGCCTGCTTGCCTATTGGTTCATCGTCGGAGAACTCAATCCTATCCTGGGGGCAAGGCAGCCAGGAAAGAATGGGAGAGGTTGAGCGCGAGGAACTCGGTGGTGAGCCGTGAGGGTCGAACCCGGGGAATCTCGTTAACCGAGTTATTCCTCCGACGCTGAACCGCTGGGAAGTCTGCCGGAAGGCGGAGTCAGAACACCGGCGAGTAGGCCACGAGGACAAGCGCGACAGTCCCCTTCCCGAGTGGCACGGCTGGCACTCTGCCCGGCGTGGCCTGGGGAGCAATCTGTACCGGCTGGGGGCACCGGATATGGTGATTCAGCGAATCCTGCCTCACGCGAACGTGTGCACCACGGCAACCTATTACATCAAGACTGCAACCACGACGTTCGGAAGGCGATGACGATGTTGGAGAATCGAATCGCCGAGTCGAGCCAAATCCCATCGGACACTGTTGGGAGATTTAACGATCAGCCGTTTGCAGGACCCAAAACGATTCCATCGCGGGTAAGTGCTTGCGGTTGCGAGAACTGGCGGAGAGGCAGGGATTCGAACCCTGGGTACAGCTTTTGACCGTACAACGGTTTAGCAAACCGCCGCCTTAAGCCACTCGGCCACCTCTCCGCGACTGTCGTTTCAACAACTTACCCTACTTACCACCACATGTCAACCCTTAGAGGAAAGCGCGTGTCGTCAAGCCGCTTGTGTGAAAAGGTCGAGGGTTCGGTTTCGCCAATCTTCGTTGAAGCGGTGGAAGATGCCGGAAGGCTCGTCGCGCCTCGGCCAAGCTCGGGGCGAGATAGATTTTCTGGGCGTCCTGCTTGACCCGGTCGTGATCGCGCCGGCGTACGGCGTCCATGATGTTGCGCATTTTATGCACCCAGCAACGTTGGTGGAGCACACCGGGATTGACGGTCTGCAGCGCGGCGGCCAAGCCCGCGAAACCCTGGAAGAGTTCAAGACCGTGAACGGCTCCGGGGACCTCAATTCTGCAAAGATTGGGCACATGCTAGACCAGCAATCCAGATGGCCTCCTCGTATTCGGCAATGGCCTCCGGAATCTTGTTCTCGTCAGAGTAAAGGTTGCCGAACTGGAGGGTCCGGTCAGGATCGATTTCGTCGCCCGGCCACACGCCGTAAAGATGCGACACGTGGCAGTGATCCAGCCGTTCTTCGAGCGTCGGCCAAGCCCATACCTTGAGAGCGCCGTCCGTGTCCAGCAAGTGGGGCGGCATCTTGGCGAGCATTTCCTTCCATTTGGGCACGTTCTCCGGCTCAACGCCCAGGATCTCCGAGGCTTGAATCAAATGGGTCAGGACTTCCCGGCAGACTATAATGTCCATGTTGGCGTTGATAACGGCGGGCGCACCATCCGCGTTGTCCGGCCAGTTCTCGGGCGAATACGACGGCAAAAAAAACACCTTTTGTGTCCTGTCCATGGTTTTGATCACTCGCTTTTAAGTTTTGTTTCCGGCATTTGCCGGGGTGGTGAGACGTCTTGCTGGGCCTTAGACCTGAAGCCGCTATAGAGCCCCCATGGCGCATTTCAGTTCTGGTCTCGCCCCTCTGGAAGGTGACTTACCTCGAGCCGTTCGCGGTTTGCTCTTGCCGGGGGTTCGCATATTGATTTCGCGCCCCACACCCCAGACCCGGCTGCTTCCGCTGCCTCCCTTACGGAACAAAAAGCGGCAGGGTAGGGTGAAACCCTGCCCTGCCGGCGAGGAGGTGAAGGTCAAGCAACTAGAAGTACAACTTCAAAGCAAACTGAATCTCTCGCGGATCGGCCGAGCCGTCTCGGAGTGAAGTGATTTGGCCGAAGGTTGTGGGACTGCCAATGTTTGTATTCGGGCCACCAAACTGAGGTGTGGTAAGATTGAAGACCTCAGCGCGGAATTCAAGGTGGGTCCTCTCCGTGGTTTTGAAATTCTTGAAGAGGGAGAAGTCCAGGCAATGGTAGCCGGGAGTGTGGAATTGGCCTGGCGACCCGCCTAACGGGGCAAAGTTCGTGGTCGAGACCGTCGTGGCCACCGGCGGATTCGTAAACGCATTGATATTCAACCAGTCGTTGACGTTGTGCGGTCCAGCGTACATGTTCTGCCACGGCACCAACAAGGCATTGCAACCATTGTCGTTGTTGGTGGTCTCGCTGCAGCCCACGCTCTCTGGCTCGCCATCTTGCAGGGTCAGAATGAAGTTCGTCTTCCACCCGGAAACAATCTGGTTCGCCACGCCGCTGGCGTTGCCCAGGAGGCTAAGACCCTTCCCGATGGGCAGATCATATCCACCGCTGAAGTGCATAACTTGCGGGTTATACGACTGAGTGTAGGTAGGCTTATAGTTGGGGTCATCCCCATTTAAGCCTAACCCGCTGACGCCGGATGCGGGCACATCTGCGGTATTGAAGTCGATGCAATTCATCCCGTTTTCGAGGGTACCGAGTTGTCCGGCAATGTTGACCGGGTAATCACGCCAATTTCAGGAATTGATGGCAAAGATAATTCAGGAGACCCATGCACAATTGGTCCCATTGGACTTCCCTCTCAACTACCAAACCCTTACCTGCGCCCCCCTGCGGAGAATCGGGGTGCATGGAGCAGTTTTTACTAAGCGAGGGAGACTTGTCAAGGAGAATTTTAACGTTACAAAATTAATCTACTATTCCCAGCATTGTTTTTGTATAATATCCTTATACTAAGCAACTTACAGATAATTCTAATGGTCTAGGTAACGTTTGTAATTTTAATCATTGCGGAGCGCTTTGGAAGTTCGTATACTGCAGGGCGCGATTTTCTCGCATCGGAGGAAAACCCTGGCGGGTGGGTAGCATTCCATGAAGGAATCCACATCTTACACCATGCGTGATGTAGCTAGGCTCGCGGGCGTTTCCGTGACCACCGTATCCTCAGTGGTCAATGGAAGAGGCGGCATCAGCCCGAAGCTGACCCAGCGCGTTGAGGATGCGATCGCAACCCTGGATTATCATCCCAATGAGGTGGCCCGCAGCCTCAAGGTCAATCGCACCTTCACCCTCGGGGTGATTATCCCGGATGTTTCCAACTTCTTTTTCAACGCCATACTTCAGGGAGTTGAAACCAGGGGCCGCCGGCACGGTTATTCCGTGCTTCTGTGCGACTCGCATGAAGACCCGGCGGAGGAGCGCGACCTGCTCAAGACGCTGATTAGCCGCCGCGTGGATGGTATATTGCTTGCTTCGGCACAATCGGTCTTGACGGAGAGCCACCCGGCCCGGCGACACCCCCCGATCGTTTGTTTTGACCGCGAACCGGCAGGATTTAAGGGCAGGGTGGTGGTGATTGACAACGTCCGGGCAAGTTATCAGGCCACGCGCTATCTTATTGAGTTGGGTCACCAGCGTATTGCCACCATCGCCGGCCCGGATACGACCTTAACGGGTTCCGGGCGTGTCGAAGGCTTCCGTAAGGCACTTCAGGAAGCAGGGATGCCCATTCGCGAGGGGTATATTCGGCCTGGAGGTTTCACCTTGGAGGGCGGATACCATGCGGCGGTGGAAATCCTTCGGCTTCCGGACCCGCCCACGGCCATCTTTGCTTGCAACAACCGAATGACCCTGGGCTTAATGCGCGCTCTCAGGGACCTCGGCCTCGCCTGTCCCCAAGACGTCAGTGTCTGCGGCTTTGACGATTTTGATTGGTCTGAACTCTTTACTCCAAGGCTAACCATGGTCACCCAGCCGTGTTTTCAGATCGGTGAGCTGGCGACAGAAATGTTGCTCCGGGTGATCAAAGCCCCGGACCACCCTCTTGAGGGTGGCGAAGACAATCGCGTCGTGCTCCAGGGGGAACTGCGCATAGGTGAGTCGACCGCCCCCCCTGCGGGTTGCGCCGTGCATCGCCAAAGCAACTCGCTTCTATCAAACCCTAAACCGTCGGACGCCACAGAACCCGCGGCATAGCGCCCGCGAATCCGTCATTGGTCATGGACGGCCACATTACCTTACATGGCGACGCATCTGAGTCACGAGACGATCTGTAGGAAGGAAATTTCCGCTTTCGGACACCTGCGGTTCGCCAAAACTCTGGCCGACTGCAAATTCGGAACAGAGCTGCACGCGGGCCGCCTCCAGGAGCTGTGGTTCGAACCAGCGAGGATCTCCTGAAGTCGCGTGCTGGTAGACTTACGGTCCGAGTGGTGTAGTCCCAAGAACGCCAGCGCGGCCAGGCGATTCCCCGCCGCCGCGGTTGAAACGTCGGAGTCCTTAGACGCTCAAGACCGGGACGCGCGACTCGCGAATGATCGCATAGCCACTACCGTTGGCCCCCAAATGACCGCCGGAGGGAATGTGCCCGATCACCAGGACGTCAGCCTCTGTTTTCTCTGCCGTTCGGTTCAACACCTCCGGGACATTGCCGCTATCGATGATGACTTCGGCCTTCGTGTCCACGTCCTGCTGAAGCTTCGCGATCTCTTCGGCGGCGAAGCTGACGATTTTTTCCTTCCACGCGGGGTCGGCGTAGGATCCGCCTGGGCCGTAGTTCTCCATCCCATCGGTGATATGCACGAGCGTGAGCCTCGCGCCAAACTCCGCGGCCATCTGCGCCGCCCGCGATAAGGTTTTGCGGCAGTGAGAGCTCATATCAACCGCACAAAGAATGTTCCGGATGGCGAATTCACGCTCCAGCGCCTCTTCTCTGTAGGTATCGGTCCAAATCGGACAAACACTGTCGTGCAGCACTTTCGCCGCCACCGAACCCAGCAGTAACCGGTAGAATGCCCCATGACTATGCCTGGACATTACGATCAAGCTCACTTTTTCATCGCGAGCAGTCTGCACGATTTCGCGCGGCGGATCGCCTTTAAGTAACAAGCGTTTGACGGCAATTCCTTCAAGCTCCGGCCACAGCGCTTGGTCCAAGTCTTTCTGAACTCGCAGGACGATGTGCGCGTGCAATTCCCGGGCGGTAAGTTCATCCCCACTCTCCAATATACCGGCGGGAAAGCTCAGAGGCGCCACCACGTACAGAAGGATGATCTCGGAATGGAAATGACGAGCCAGAAACGCGGCCTGATGAACCACCCCCAGCGGGGCGTTAGGAAAGTCAACCGGCAGAAGAATCTTATTCATTAACATTTCCATACTGGAACCTAAGCATGTGGCATCCTACCCGGATGGTCTTGCCTCGCCTTCCGGGCTCAAGCAGCTCTAAGCGCCTTGCTCTTGGACGCGATGCACTCCATCAGATCGTTCCAGGACTTGACGAACGATTCGGCCCCTTGTTCTTGAAGTTGGGCGCCCAAGGCATCAACGTCAACGCCGGCCTTGGCAAACTGGTCCACAACCTTTTCGCCATCACCGCCCTCCGCCGCCATGATGGGGCCGATACCGCCGTGATCGGCGAAGGCGATCAACGTTTCCTCAGGCATCGTGTTCACCGTCAGCGGGGCGGCCAGCGCCTGGATGTAAAGGGTGTCGGATGCCTTCGGGTCCTTGGTGCCGGTGCTGGCCCAAAGCAGCCTTTGGGGCCGACCGCCGGCATTGTATACGCGCTGCCACCGCCGACTGCTCAACAGCTCCAGGTACGCTTTATAGATAGGGCCGGCAACAGCAATGCCAAGCTGGTTGCGCAGCGCCGCGGGAGCTTTGTCGGCCACTGCGACGTCCCAGCGGCTGACGAATATTGAAGCCACGGACCCGACCTCCGGATTCAACCCGGCAGCGATGCGTCGCTCAATGCCACGCAGATAAGCCCCGGCGGCAGCGACATATTGAGCGCGGGAGAATAAAAGGGTCACGTTAATCGGAACTCCCGCGAAGATCGCCTCCTCAATGGCGGGCAGGCCCTCCTCCGTACCTGGGATTTTGATAAAAAGATTGGGCCGTTCGGCGCGGGTATGCAGTGCCTTGGCGGCGGCGAGAGTGGCCGGCGTGTCGTGGGCCAGAAGGGGCGAGACCTCCAAGGAAACCCAGCCGTCGACGCGGTTCGTCAGGTCGTGAATCGGCCGAAACAGGTCCGCGGCCTGCCTCAGGTCCTCCAGCGCCAGATCGAAGAAAAGCGCTTCTCCCGGCTTGCCTTCCGGCAATTCTCGGCCGATGGCTCCGTCATAATCGTCACTGTTCTTTATAGCATGATCGAAAATCGTGGGATTCGAGGTAAGTCCCGTGATCGAATACTCCTGAATGTAGGTGCGAAGCCTGCCACTGGTCAGGAGCTCGCGAGTGATGTTGTCGAGCCAGAGGCTCTGGCCGACTTCTTGCAACTGCTGCGTCGCTTTTGTCATTTCTTCTCCATGATAATTCCCATTGCGACTTGTCATTTCCGCCCACGGTTGGACGGCGCTGGGCGGGCAACTCAAACCGCGACCGCCACCGGCACGCTGAAGTCGTAGCCCTCAACTCGGGATTCCTCAAGCGAACCCTTCATGGCGCCACCTCCTGGCTCTCCAGCGCCTGGACTTTAGCCAGGCGGCGTTGGTGACGTGGTGCGCCGCTGAAGCGAGCGGCCGGAAAGGTCTCGATCAGTTCCCAGGCAAGCGCCGGCCCAATCACTTGCCCACCTATACAAAAAACATTCATGTTGTCATCTTGAACGCCCTGATGAGCAGAGAAGACATCATGGATCAACCCGGCACGCACGCCGGGGACTTTATTCGCGGCGACGGCAGCTCCCACACCGCTGCCGCAAAGAGCCACTCCGCGGTCCACTTCGCCCGCAGCTACGGCCCTGGCAAGGGGAATGATGAAGTCGGGGTAGTCATCTTCGGGGTCCATTTGGTGTGCGCCAAAGTCCACAACCTCGTACCCTGAGCCACGCAGCGAGTCCGCCAACTGCTCTTTCAAGGTAAATCCCCCGTGGTCCGCGCCGATTCCCACGCGCATCATGATTTCTCCATGACCTGCCGGAACAAGCTATGGGGCGTCGAATCTGTCATCCCATTGAGCGGGTATCTGTGCCCCGCTCGGGAGTACGTTTGTTCTCGGCTCCTACGCAGCATCGCATCGGAGGAAATAACAATCTGTTCCGTTTTGCTCATCATGGGCAGATGTCAGGAAGTTAGGATCTCAACCGTCACAAGATAATTTCCATTCTTATGCCCAAGAGGATTGGTGTGTAAGCTTTAGCAGCGTAGGTGGGATGAATCGAAACCTCGACGTCCGGACCAAGGGCCATGCTCTGAGTCAAACGAAGCCGATAAAACGATTCAAACACGCTTTCACGATGTATGCCGATGTGGGTCGGGTCGGTGTAGTTGAAGGCAGCGCCAAACATGTCTCCTCGACGTCCGAAGGGATGAACTTGCGCCACCCCTATGGTATCGGTTTGCTTAATCGAGGTGCCACGGTCACTCGCGAAGGCATATCGCCCAAAGGGCGCCCAACCATCGGGAAACTCATGCTCGAAGGCAAATCCCCCGCCATATCCACTTCCCAAAGTCTTCGTGTCATCACGCCAAATGGCCATGCGATAGTCGCGGTATTGCGAACCGGGGGAACCCGCGAACCAGCCCACTTCGATCGTCTCCATATACCTTTCATCAGCGAGGGTTTTAATGTTGCTCTGCGCCGCACCCTCCGTATCGATGGCGAGAGCGTGGATATAAACATGCGGAGTAGCCATGATCTCCACCGCCGCTCCACCGGCGTAGGTTCCTTCTGAGGCAAACGCCAGGTTGCCATCATTTTGCCCGTTCAGGAATTGCGCGCGTTCGTCGTTGTTGTACATACTCAGGCTGATGTATTCGTTGGGATGTATCTTTCCCACGTAAAGTGACAGGCGCTTGGCGAGGAAATCCTCGCGCCAATAGAGGATGTTCACGGTGATTGGTTCTTGCGGGCCGCCTCCCTGAAGGCAGTTGAGGAAGAGACCTGAGCCCAGTCTGTCACTCAGATTGAACTGCTGACTCATCCCGATGTTGCTCCCGGAACGTACCAGCAAGCTGATCGACCCTGCCGTGCTTCCATTATCGTAAGCAACCCACGCGCCGGTGAAATCAAGGCGTCCGCTGAGTTGATCTCGACGGACGCCACCCGGTGTGACCGTCGCGTCCTGGTTCAGGAAAGTGTATGTGGCGCCGAATTTCAATCTCTCCAGTTCCGCAATTGCGTCGGTGAGCTTGTTAACCGGCTGAAAGACGGAAGCAAAGGGGTCAGACTGGAGGAGCGGATCTGCGGGTATCTTGGATAATGCCATGGCGTCGGCATCGAGTTCTTGTTTAAGATCATCAGGCTCTTGCTTGAGGCTCACTGCTGGCTTACTTTGGCTCGCTTGAGGGTTTTGATCCATGTGGGGAGTGCTGACACTGCCGCTCTGGCCGAAGGCCGCGAGACTTGATGCCACAAAAAGCGCCAGCACAGACGTTCTTGCGGATCTACCTCCCCAAATCTTCATGAGCCTATTTCCTGCGTTCCCTGCTCGGATCACGCCCCGGCATTATTGCCTCTGGAAAGAGAAACCCCGCCAGGAGCGCAAGGTCTGTTCGATATCTTCCAGCGTACGGCCTTTCGTCTCTGGAACCACAAAGTAGGAAAACAAAAGAGACCCGATGGCGAGCATCCCGTAAAGCCAGAAAGTCCAGCTTGGCCCCAGCGCCTGGACCAACGACAGGAAGGTAAGTGATACCACCAGGTTTGCCGCCCAGTTTGTTCCCGCCGCCGTCCCTTCCGCAATGCCGCGGATTTTCAAGGGGTAAATCTCCGCGATGAGCAGCCAGAAGATCGGCCCCAGGCTAATCGCGAAAGAAGCTACATACGCCATGAGGATGAACACTGCCAGCCAGCCCTGTTCGCTGCTGGGCGCATGAGCGCGGAAGACAAACCCCATGACGCCCAAGCTGACGGCCATTCCACTGATACCTGTCAACAGCAGAGGTCTCCTTCCGACGCGGTCGATCAGCCACATGGCAACGAGTGTCATCAAAACATTCACCAAGCCGATACCCGCAGTGGCCAGGATCGCTCCGGTTGCAGATGGGATGCCCGCGGATTGAATGATGGTGGGAGCATAGTAAATCACGGTGTTGATTCCCGTGATCTGCTGAAAGATGGCGAGGCCAATTCCGACGGTCAACGCCGGGCGGACAAGGGGGGCCAGAAGATCAGAGAAATGCCCGCGCTCCTTTGCCTGGGAAATGGTGTCCTGGATCTCCGCGTATTCCGCCTGGATATTCGGTGTTCCGCGAATGCGCGCGAGTACCTTCTGGGCGGTGTTGCCTTCGCCATGTTCGGCGAGCCAACGCGGGGTCTCCGGCATGGCCAGCATCCCCAACCCGAGCATCGCGCCGGGCACCACGGCCAGACCCAGCATCCATCGCCACGAGCCGCTCTTCCCGAATCCGTAATCGACGAGGTAAGCGCTTAGAATTCCGACCGTGACAGCAAGCTGGAACAAAGAAACCTGCCAACCGCGCGCCGCGGCTGGCGAGACCTCCGAGATATACACTGGAACCGTGGTCGAGGAGAGACCAATCCCCAAGCCGACGACAATGCGGCCGGCAATGAGGACCCCGACGGAGCCCGCCGAGGCGCAAACGATGGCGCCGGCGACGAAGATCACCGCGGTCACCAGCAGCATGAGGCGGCGGCCGTAGGCGTCCGCCAGTTTTCCCCCGCTCAGCGCGCCGATCGTGGCTCCGATCAGCACGACGCTGACGACCAACTCCTGATGAAAAACGGAGAGGTGAAACTGTGATTTAATGAAGAGCAAGGCGCCAGAAATAACGCCCGTATCATAACCAAACAAAAGTCCGCCCACGGCGGCGAAAACCGCCGCAATGAATACGAACCCTGTGCTGCTGGCCGGCACCGTTAACAAACCCGATTCTGGTCTCACCTGAGTATTCATCGTTGTTTTCCTCCCTCACCGCGGCGACATCGGCTACCGCCGCGTGTCGGTCTTCTTCGCGGGGCAGGCCCGCAGAGTCCTGGCTGCCGTTCAGTTACGGTTATGCCGGGCTAGCCCGAATTATTCACGAATCTGCTGGAGGCTAGGCAAGGCATACAGTTTCACACAGAGATCACAGAGGTAACTCACAGAGAACACGGAGAGGTCCCCGAGCTCTTCTCTGTGTGTTCTGTGGTAAGCGAGCTCGATCATGCTTGCCGATAAAGGGCTCCGTGAACTCTGTGTGAAACGCCCTTCAGTCTTCCCGCAGTTATCTCACTCATGAATGATCCGGGCTAGGGCGAGTCCCGGGCCCCCGGCCGGAGAACCAGGACGCCGAGGGGCGGAAGCGTGAGGCTGAGCGAGTAAGGCCTCCCATGCAGCGGCAGGGGTACCGCCCCTACACAGCCGCTGTTTCCCTGGCCGCTGCCGCCGTAAAGCAGAGCGTCGCTGTTCAGGACTTCTCTCCAATCGCCGTGTACGGGCGCCCCCACGCGATAGTTGTTCCGAAGCACGGGAGTGAAATTGCAGATGAAGAGAGTCATGTCGGCAGGATCTTTTGCCCGTCTCAGGAAAGAGATGACACTCCCTTCAAAATCGCCGCAATCCACCCACTCAAATCCGGCGGATTCAAAATCCACCTCGTAAAGGGACGGTTGCCCCCGGTAAAAAGTGTTCAAATCGCGCACCCACCGCCGCAACCCGGAATGCAGTGGATGCTCCAACAAGTGCCAGTCCAGACTGCTATCGTGGTTCCATTCGTTCCATTGCCCGAATTCGCTGCCCATAAACAGCAACTTCTTCCCGGGATGACCCCACATGTAGCCGTAAAGGAGCCGCAGGTTCGCGAACTTACGCCAGTCATCTCCTGGCATCCTGGCAATCATCGAACCCTTGCCGTAAACCATTTCATCGTGCGAGAGAGGCAATATGAAGTTTTCCGAAAAAGCGTAAACCAGGCTGAAAGTGATCTTATGCTGGTGATAGCGGCGGTAAATCGGGTCCATCGACATGTATTCAAGCGTGTCGTGCATCCAACCCATGTTCCATTTGAGGCCGAAGCCGAGCCCCCCGAGGTACACCGGCCGCGACACCATGGGCCAGGCGGTGGATTCCTCGGCAATCATCATGGCGTCGGGAAACGCGGCGTACACTTGTTCGTTCATTTGCCGAAGGAACTGAAGCGCGTCAATGTTCTCTCTGCCTCCGTATTGATTGGGAATCCACTCGCCTTTCGGGCGTCCGTAATCGAGGTAGAGCATCGAGGCGACGGCATCCACGCGCAGGCCGTCGACGTGATACTTGTCGAACCAAAACAGGGCATTGGCGGCGAGAAATCCTCGCACCTCGGAACGCCCATAGTTGAAGACGAACGTATTCCACTCAGGCTGCTCGCCCTGCCGTGGGTCCGAATGTTCGTACAGATGTGTGCCGTCGAAATAACCGAGCCCGGCCTGGTCTTTGGGGAAATGCGCCGGGACCCAATCGACGATCACTCCGATGCCGCGCTGATGAAGGCAATCCACCAGGTACATGAAATCCGCGGGCGTGCCGAATCGGCTGGTGGGTGCGTAATAGCCGATGACTTCATACCCCCAGGAGCCGTCGAAGGGGTACTCCATGACGGGGAGGAACTCGACGTGCGTATAGCCCGCCTCCTGCACATAGTCAGCGAGATGCACCGCCATTTCCCGGTAAGACAGCGGTCGGTTTCCCTGCTCCGGCACTCTCCTCCAGGAGCCGAGATGGACTTCATAGATGGAGATGGGGCGCCTAAGGCCATTTCTATTTGCGCGGTTCGCCATCCATTCGCCATCTCCCCACGTGTAGGTGCTGAGGTCCCACACCCGGGAGGCGGTTTGCGGGCGGATTTCCGCGGCAAATGCGTACGGATCGGCTTTATCTACTTCATAACCCTGGTACTGAGACGTAATGTGATACTTGTACAGCGCACCAGCCCCTGCCTCCGGTACAAAGCCCTCCCATACTCCGGTTGCACCGTGCGCTGCCAGGGCATTCGACCGTGGGTTCCATCCGTTGAAATCGCCGAGTACGCTAACCTGTCTGGCATTGGGCGCCCACACGGCGAAATGAACGCCGCGCCGCCCGGCCAACTCGCCGAGGTGTGCCCCCATCTTCTCGTAGGCACGGCAGTGCGTGCCCTCCTCCAGCAGATACATATCGTAGTCGCTGATCCATGGAGCTTGCGTTGAGGTTGGCATCGGCTCTCCACACGGGCTGGCTATGCTATTTACGCGACCTTTATAGAAGAGAATAACTCGCGAAGCTGTACAAAAGGGCTCAGGGGGATGGTCAGAATTGCTCAAATGGCGAGAAAAGCAAGGAGAGTAATCTACATCATAACCTGTGGTCGTCCTTAGACGACCAGAGCCGCCACGGGCACGGTGCTGCGTTCTCCGCTGATAAAGCGGCCTTCTTAACCGGTTCCATCAGTTGTAAAGCGTGAATAACGAAATGGCTGGGTGTTCGCTTTGGCTTATGGGTAGGGGATTTACCATCAGCCCCGAGGCCGGGATGATTCTGTTGTCCCCATGGATTATTGTGATATGTAGCCCGAATGAAGTTTTTGACGAGGCTGCGAAGGGGGTAAGTTTCATGGATGGACGGAACCGAAGTGACGTGGCGCGCGGAGCAGACGTTTCAGTTGTTCTCAAAGAGGACCAGCCCACAGGGAAACAGACCCGAGGCATCGTCCAGGACCTTCTCACGAAGTCCCCGTTTCACCCGCACGGGATCAAGGTAAGGCTGCAGGGCGGTAAAGTCGGCAGGGTTCAAGTCATCCATAGTGCCGGGCATTCTAGTCGTGCTTAGTGGCGACGGCCCTGGCGGACCGAGGCGTGAAGCCGCATGAGCAGTTGAATCTGGCTGGCGCAATAGACGTCTGTGGCGTTTTCGGGATCAACACTCAATTCAAGGACTGTATGCTACCCTGGCGTTGCCAACGGCTTTCTTTAACCCGCATCCCCAATTCACGCTGAACCAAAACATCCGCGTAATGATCCCGACCTCTCCTTACGCTAACCGGGTTCTATGCGCTGATTCCATATTCAAAGCTACGCGGTTGTTCGTCTGGCACGCTGCCAGAAACTCTACGACACTTTGCCGCTATGCATTGGGAAAGTCAACTTGCGGCCGAGGCTGCTGGCCATTTTGTTGGGTCGAGGGCAGGAGGATCGTACGATGCACAAGCTGGAGGTCTATATCAAAAGTTCCGGCCGAGAGGAGTCTGGGATTCGCCCAGGATGGAAAGCAAGGATTCTTCCGTCGGGGCGCATGCCCTCGTGGAGCAAAATGGCGAACAGTTTCCGCGCCGTGACAAGCGCATCCTCGCGGCTCTGCCCGTAGACGACCCAGCCCGGAAATCGGGGCATCGTTGCGACCCAGCTTCCATTGGGCTCTTGGTCTAATTCGATGGGGTAATCCATGGCGTTTTCCTCCCCTTTCTCTATCGGCCGCACCGGGATAAATCTTGAGACCCTAGGCGATCACTTTCGGCGGCAAATCCCGCTATCAGGTCTGAGGCCAGACGGGGTGGGGCGTGACGCCCTAAGAAACCACTAATCCCACACGTCCATTTTGAACTCCACTGCGGGAGGCCAACCTGCCAAGGAATAGCCAGGTGGAAACTCCCCGTTTCGATACGCGAGGGCGCAGACGGAAGGGATCGAGCCCTCATCGAAATGATAGATTCCCCCTTGCCGCAGAAAACTCATAACAGAAGCGGCCGCGCAGCGGCCTTTTTTTGCTTGGGCGCGCCGGTGGCGCTCGAAGGGTGGCGCGAAGCGCCGGGTGAGAGGGTGATCCTTAATCCGAAATGTGACGCACGTCAAGCCCCCAAAGGTACTAGGGCATTCACACCCTATTGATTTCAAGTCCGTACTTGCCTAGAATATGCTGATAGGGCCGCCAATGAAACATGGCAAGAGAACGCGTGTCCGGATCCTCTACGTCATCCTGCTGATCCTGATCGGCATCACGGTAGGGCCGCTATGGTTCTACGGATCCAAAATGATGTCGATGAACCGGGAAAGACTGGAAACGCAGGAAAGTGTCCTCCAGACGATCACCTCCCAATCGCTTTCCCAGGTCATTTCGCTCTACATGGAGAACTTGAATCAGCAGTTGAAAGAGTTCTTTGACGCCGTAGTGCCTCTGGCGACGCACATTCCTGCCGCCAAATACTCCTCCGACACGGACCTGCGCTTGGCGCTGGAAGGTTTCGTGGCTGACCGGCCGGCGGTTCTCTATGCCACGGTGCTGAATGACCAGGCCCGGGGAGTGCAGGCGCAGGCGCGCAACTTCAACGCGGCAGGCGACCCCTTTCTGCGCAAATCCCTGGAGGCGGCCTTTACCGCTGCCCAACAGGGGCAAGAATACCGAAGCAATCCCCTCACCGTATATGGTTCCACAGGGAACGAAGTGGTCATGGTGATGGCGGAACCCATTAACCAGAAGGGCCAGTTTTTGGGAATGGTGGCCGCCGTCGTGACGCTCAAACCCATCACGCAGGGGCTGGAGGATACCAACGAGCAGTCCGGCCTGGAAGCTTATGTAGTGGACAACGCCGGACGCTTGGTAACGTCGTACGACCCCGACAAGATCGCCGGAATGGATATGGTGGCCATCCCCATCGTGCAGAAGTTCCTCGATTGGAGCGGGCGCGCGCGTGTGGCGGAGACGTCTCTTTTCCCCTTGCAAAAGGGCAATCAAATGGTCCAGATGCTCGGCACCTACTCGCCCACGCAAAAGTTGGGCTGGGGTGTGATCGTCCAACGGAAAACCAGCGACGCCTACTACACGGTTTTCGAGATGCGCCGCCAGACCTTCTGGTGGGGCCTGCTGCTGGTGGTGCTCAGCGTGGTCATCGGCTTTCTGGCCACCAAGGCGATTACCTATCCCATCGACTTGCTGACGCAGACGGCTCGCTCCATCGCCCAGCGCGACTTCACGCAGCGTGCGGAGATCCGCAGCCGCACGGAAATTGGCGAACTCGCCGCTACCTTCAATATCATGGCCGAGGACATTCAGGGATACATCGGCAATTTGAAAATGGCTTCGGAGCAGAACCACAAACTGTTTATCGACGCCATTGAAATGATCGCGGCCGCCGTCGACGCCAAGGACCCCTACACCAAAGGCCATTCCAGACGGGTGGCGCACCTCTCTGTCATCCTGGCGGAGGAGATGGGTCTGCCGGAAGAGGAGGTCGATAAGATTCGCATCTCGGCGACCCTGCACGACGTCGGCAAAATCGGCATCGAAGACCGCGTCCTCAAAAAGCCCGGCGTGCTTACCAACGAAGAGTTTGAAATCATGAAGCGGCACACGGTGATGGGCTATGAAATCGTGCGCCAGGTCAAACAGCTCAACGAAATGCTGCCCGGTATCCGCTGGCACCATGAAGCGCTGAACGGCCGGGGCTATCCCGACGGCATCAAGGGCGATGAGATGCCGCTGATGGTGCGCATCATCGCCGTGGCGGATACCTTTGACGCCATCACCACCGACCGGCCTTATCAGACGGGCTCGGAATCTATCAAGGCGCTCGAAATCCTGCGCAAGCACGCGGGCACTAAATACGACCCCATCGTCGTCGACGCCCTGGATTCGGCCTTGGCCAAGGGCAGTGTGGCCAAGTTCGAAATGCGGCGGAGAGCGGAAGAGGCAGCCCCCCCTGATCCCGTTAGCCTGCCTCAAACCTAGAAGCCAGAAATCAGAAGTCAGGAGCCAGAAGTCAGAAGCCAAGCAGGAGTATGCCACAGTGGGTATGCGGATTATCCGCAAAAGACCACGCCCTGGCGGAGATGAAGAGCCGGTACTCACGCCTCGCGGATATGAGCTCGCTGACCCTAGTCTCGGCGCCGGATGGCATAAGGTAGAAAACGCCCCATTTACTAAATCCATCGCTAGGGCCGCAGACCTGATAGAAAAGAGCAATTTTGCGATCAGAATGTGGCGTAAAGGCAAACGCCCTTCCCTCATTTGTCGCGACAGCCTTCGCATCATTCGCGACTAAGTTTTCCAACTGAGACACTACCTTGCATTCTGACTTCTGACTCCTGGCTTCTGACTTCTGACTCCTGGCTTCTGGCTCCTGACTCCTGGCTCCTGACTCCTGGCTCCTGTCTCCTGACTTCTGACTTCTCGCTCCTGACTCCTGCTACAATGAACCCTTATGGTCTCCCTGTTTGGTTCCGGCGATAGAGAGAAGAAACCCGGCTTCCTGGACCGGCTGAAGCAGGCCGTCGCCTCCACCAAAGCCCAACTGGTGGGAAGGATCGAGGAGATTGTCGAGGGCAAAGCGGCGCTGGACGAATCGGTGCTCGACGACCTGGAAGCGACTCTGATCATCGCCGATCTGGGAGTCCGCACGACGCAGGAAATCCTGGGCCGGCTGAAGCAGCAAATCAGCCAGGGCACGCTGCGGGATACGGCGCAATTGCGCCCCGCCGTGGAACAGGGGATTCTGGCGATCCTGGAAAATACCGGCGCGGACTCGGCCGCCCCCAAAGCCACACAGCCGCCGCCGGGCATGCCGACCGTCATCTTTGTGGTGGGGGTAAACGGCGTGGGCAAAACCACCAGCATCGCCAAGCTGGCCCATTTCTTTTTGCAACAGCACCGCCGCCCCCTGCTCTGCGCCGCGGACACTTTCCGCGCCGCCGCCAATGAGCAATTGGAGATTTGGGCAGACCGGCTGGGCATTGAAATGATCAAGCAGAAATCCGGCGCGGATCCGGCGGCGGTCCTCTTTGATGCCCTCGCGGCGGCCAAAAATCGGCGTCACGATCCGGTGATCGTGGACACGGCGGGCCGCTTACATACCAAGACCAATTTGATGGCGGAATTGGGAAAGATGTGCCGCATTGCGGCGCGTGAAGTTCCCAATGCCCCGCACGAAGTGCTGCTGGTGATCGATGCGACGACCGGGCAGAACGGGCTGCAACAGGCGCGGCAGTTCGTCGACCACGGCGGCGCCACGGGCATCATCCTGACCAAGCTCGACGGCACCGCCAAGGGCGGCGTGGTGATCGCCATCGCGCGCGAGCTCGGCCTGCCCATTCAGTTTGTCGGCGTCGGCGAAAAAATCGACGACCTGCTGCCCTTTAACCCCCAGGAATTTGTGCAGTCGCTTTTCGAGCCGTAATTACCAAGCGGCGGGGGGGCCCTGCGCGGCGCTCGGCCCCCCCCCGCGATTCGGGGACATTTTGGGAAGGGATTTTGGGTGCATTGCCGGTTAGTTATTGTCTGGGTTGTTGTACTCGCTACATTTTTGGGTTGCAGCCGATGTATGGAGGACTTCCTGCTTAGGACGGGTGGCGGCGCAAAGAGTGAGCCAATGTGGTGTTCCGAATATATCTTATTTTTCCCTTGCCTGTGTGCGTTTCGTTGCGGGTCTGGTCTTTATCCATAGCCAAGTACCTCGTCCTAAGTTTACGATAGCAGCGATGATGACTGGTTGCACGGGACTCAGCACTAATCTTCGAGTGGGAACGCAGACATGAAAGGCAATGTCTGCGCCACCCGCGTGTCGGTGGGTGTAGACTGCTGGGGTTCAGGATGCCAAAATGGAAATCCTGGTCAAAAGGAAAACCCCACTTATGCTGAATGCGATTTGGAAGTCCAAAATGGAAATTCCGATTGAACTCGGCATGTCGTACAAATGGCGGCTGGGGCTGTGGCTGACAAGTTCGGCGTTGCTCATCATTGGTAGTCAACTCAAAGGGTGGGCTGAGCCGCTGGTGTCCCTCTGCGGCATTGTCTTGATGTTGTGGCCGGTGCTGCGGGCAATGACCGGACGCCACAGTGTGCTCGACAAGCCAATCTCCGGTTGGGTCGGCTGGCTGGCCAGTGGATTGGCGCTGATCCTCTTCCTGGGCAGCGTGTTGCTAATTGCTCAGCCGGAGCAAAACAGACGGGCCCGCGATTTGGGCTGGACGTTGATGTTATCTGCGTACGGCCTTATCTTGATTTGGGCCAGACCGGGGAAGCGGCAAGAACGTTAAAGCTGCCTCAATCCTGTCGGCCCGCGCGTCGCTGGGGAATCACGCCGCCGCAGAGCCTGGCACGTGCTGAAGCTCGCTGCCCGTTCCGCTCATCAAATAAATGTCGGATAAAATAGGAAAATCCAGTTCAATCCCTTTTTTGGGCGGTTTCCGATGCGCCAGGTAGATCTGATATGCAGACTCGTTTCGCTTGAGGGTGTTGGACGAGATCGAGACGCCGTACAATTCCTTCACCGCCACGCAGATATTTGAAAAGGCTACCTCGCGCGCCTGCTGCCTGAGTATTTCTACAGCCGCTGTCACTCTCGAAACGGTTTCCTGCTTCCGCCGTTCCCATCGAGTTTGTAACCACACCGGCCCGCGTTTCATTTGGGTAATCCTTTAGCGGCCGCCAGGGGTTGGATCTGTACGAGTTGCGCACTATCACTCCGGGCGCATTCGATCAGGCGCATCTCCTCGAGCAAGAGATCACAGTCCTGAATCAGCCGCTTCATCTGCCGTTCCTCAGCGTAGAGCTGCTGTCTCTGGGCCCAGCGAGCCTGCCCGAACGCCCGCGCCCGCTTGCGCTCGACTTGGTGTCGTTTCGCAGGATCTGGTGCGTTGCCTGCGCATCCGATGCAAGCGAACTTCGCCGCGCAGACATTACCTATGATGCTTGTTTGTGTTGGGCTGGTGAAATGGGGGGCTTGGCTATCATGGCTGGACCATTAGCAGCCGGGTGGGAGGAACGTGCGCGCTGCCTGGCGTTGCTCTGGCAATTGTGGGCAAAGGGAAGCTCCGCGTAGCGGGGTTGATCGCGCCATTGATCCAGCTTTCATGGTGGGTACTGATTCTCGTAGCGATTTCCGCAAAGCCTTGGCGACTGCCGCATAGGAAAAATGCGCGAACTCCGGACACGATGGCAGGTCTGGTTTTTTTCTCCAGCTTTTTTGTCTGGATCTTTTGTCCAGACCTATAGGCTGTATAGTGTAGGCTAAAATAATCCTTGACAGAAGAAAATTGTGGTGTAAACTGATAGAGGGAGCGGGGTAGCCACTTCCCTGGGGGCTGGAACTCCATGAGAGCGGCGCGCAAGGCGACTATGTTCATGAAAACAAAACAAGTTAGGGCAGAATTGAGAGAAACGCGATGGGAAAGCCAGTAATCAAATCACTCAAAATAAAGAGGTTAGACTTAGTCGCATCAGAGGCGGGAGAGCGATAGAAAAAGATGTTAAAAATGAAGGATGAACCGACTATATGCATGAAAAGACAGACGAGTGGGACAAAATGTACATCGAGAACCCCCCCTTTTTTGAACGAAAATGCACAGGTTATGCGATAGTCGGCGCCCAGGAATGCCGGCCTTTTCCCTCGAACGATCGCTTTTTTGCATTGATGAAGGTGGGCAAGCAATGCGCTTATCGCTATAAATCTTGGAATTTATTGAAAATAAATGAGAAAGTCGCTGGCCGCCAAGCCTTCCATTAAACCTATGCCTATAACCACTGTCATTTTCGATTACGGGTGCGTGCTCAGCCTGGCGCCGGGCCCCGAGGACTATGAGCCGCTGCGCAAGGCAGCCGGAGTGGAAGCCGCGGTCTTTCAGGTAACGTACTGGCGAAATCGCGACGCATACGATCTCGATGCCATCGACGGGCCCACCTACTGGCAAGGCGTTGCGCACGCTGCTGGAGCCACCTTCTCTCCTGAGCAGATTCAGAAGTTGACGACTTTGGACATTCAAATCTGGGACCGAACGAACCCCGTCATGGTCGAATGGGTGCGCGTGCTCCACGCGCACGGATTAAAGATGGCGATTATTTCCAATATATCGCGTACGGTAGGCGATTACCTCCGCCGAACGGCCAAGTGGTTTGAACTTTTCAACTATCTCTGCTTTTCCGGCGAGCTGAAAATCGGGAAACCAAATCCGGCGATTTATCACGCTTGTCTTGAGGCGCTGGGCGTGCCAGCCCCGCACGCACTGCTTATCGACGACCGCGAGGTCAACATCACGGCCGGGCACGCCGTGGGAATGCACGGCATCGTGTTCCGCTCGGTCGAACAACTTCAGGCGGAGCTGGAACCCTATGGACTCGCGGGGTCCCTGGCGGAAGCGATAGCCCGCGCCGGGTGACCTGCGCGCGCGGCGGGTGCAGGCTGGGGTTTCGGAGTGCGGCGACTCGTCGCCGCTTTCCGTCGCCGCAACTCGATGCGGCGATGCACCCACCGCTGACGAGTCAGCGGAGGAAAAAACGGGAGCAAGCTCCCGCACTCCGAAACTCCGCTCCGCTGGGGCGACGGGAGAATTCGCTAATCGAGACAGCCGTGAGGTAGACTCGCTGCTACGCTGCCATTGGGCGAGGTAAACTCGCCGCTACAGAATTCGACAGCGCGGCAAGCAACCCGCAGCCGCACGCGCACCTCTGAGAAAGTTGTAGAATAGGTGATTATGCGGAAAACACTCTCCCTCATCCTCGCCCTGCTGGGGCTCTTCGATTCCCTTTATCTTCTCTGGGTTTACACATCCCCATCCCGGCCGATGGTCTGCTTCGGAACGGGCTGCGACGCCGTGCGCGCCAGCGCTTATTCCCACCTCGGGCGCCTGCCCATGCCGGTGTTTGGCGTGGCGGGCTACGTACTGGTGGCCTTGCTGATTGTGGCGGAAACGCTTGCACCCACAGCGCTGGCCATCGAACTCCGGTTTGCGCTAGCAGGCGCGACGGGGTTTGGATTTCTCTTTTCGCTGTACCTGGAATATCTGCAAGGGTTCGTGATTCACGCTTTCTGCGCGTGGTGCGTGACTTCGGGCTTGGTCATGACGGCCCTCTGCGCACTGGCCATCTACAACGTTGTTCACGCCGCACCGGAAGCCGATCCGCCTGCGCAACTCGCCCAGTTGCGCGGCTACTTCGTGGTAGGCGTGGCGGCGTTGCTGATCGGCGTCCCCGCGTTCTACCAGCTCGCCACACACGGGGAAAAACCTCCCCCCCCGCCGCCGCCCCCCACTGATACCACAGCAGACAAGCTGGTCAGGCCCGACAGCCACATCGCGGGAAATCCCCATGCGGCTGTGACCTTGGTGGAGTTTGGAGATTTCGAATGTCCCGTCTGTGGAAGCGAGGAACCGGTGGCGCGCGAGATTCGCGCCAAGTACGCAAATCAGATACGCTTCGTATTCCGGCAGTTCCCTCTCGTCCGCATCCACCCTTTTGCCGAGCGCATGGCGGAAGCCTCGGAGTGCGCAGCCGAACAGGGAAAGTTCTGGGAAGCGGTGGACAAGATTTATTCCCGGCAAACCGATTTGAGCGAAGAAGGATTGGGGCGTGACGCCGCCGAAATCGGCCTGGATCAGGCCCAGTTCAACCAGTGCATGGCCAGCGGCGCTGAGGCCGCTCGGGTGCAACGGGATCGCGAGGATGGCAAGGCGCTGGGGGTGAATTCCACGCCCACATTTTTCATCGGGCGCCATGTGGTAGCAAATGTGCCGGATTTGGACGAGTTTTCGCGAATCATCGACCAGGAACTGGCGGCAGAGGGAGTAGGGTTGTCCTCCGCTCCCACGCCACCCGCGGCCCTTGGGCCACCCGCCGTCTCTCGGCCGGCGGAAACGAAGAATCTCCCCAAGCCGGCCACTGCTTCCCAGAAAACTGCGCCCGCGAAAGCCACCACCGAACCCGCCCCGTCGCCGTTCGGCTTACTCGGATCAGCTGGGGGAGGCGCCCTGTCAAGTTTCCAGACTGGCGCGGGGACGTGCAGCGAAGCGGAAGCCGCCATGAAGCAACCGACGTTGATTGACACCAGCCAACTGCGGCAACTCCTCAACGGAAAAACCAAGCCGCTTTTTGTGGACGTGCGGCCGGCAAAAGAGTACGCCGCGGGGCGAATTCCCGGAGCGATTAATATTCCCCTGGACGAAATGCCGCAGCGCTGGAGCACCCTGCCCAAAGACCGCGTCATCGTCTTCTACGAAAGCGGACGATCTGGGGACATTTGCGCCGCCGGCCGCGCGGCAGGAAGGAACTTGCTCGAGCACGGCTATGCCTTCGATCTAGTCAAGGTGTATCAGGAGGGACTCGCCGGCTGGCAAAAATCTGGACTAGACGCTAGCAAGTAAACACTCACATCATAACGTTTGCATCTGGTTAACAAGCCCCGAAACTGACTAGTCTCAGCGATGTAGCGCGGAAAAGGGCCGGGTTCGGGGCAAACCCGGTCAAATTGTCCGATAAATTCGGGTATAAGTTGCTAATTGTCAAAAGATAAGTATTGAAGTGTAACTGTCCACAAGACTATACTGCCAATTCCTCGCACGCCCCTGTGGGCACACCTAGGTCCCCTCAGCCAGCCATGCATTGGTGTGTTCCACCACTCCACGCCCCCTTAGGTTGCTGACCCAGCACGCCTGCTCATGACTGACTGGTTCTCCGTTTAAAAGACGGCAATGCCATGTTCAATATCGCTGATCCCGTAATGCAATGGGCTTTACTCATTCTGGCTGCCGTAATGATAGGAACTTGTCTGCTCATTACTGTAGCGTTCTTCCGGCGTTGGCAGCAGACCCGTTATGTTCGCTACGTTCACACCCTTCGACGTCAATACCGGCCCGTCCTGGCCAAGCTGCTCTCGGGCCAGCGGAGCCCCTCCGGAGCCGAGGCCCTGCGGGAATTGCCCTTGGCCGATCTGGAACTGCTATTCGATCCTCTTTTTTCCAAGCGAAAGCTCCCGGAACGGTGTCGGGGTTTCCTTCTGGCCTTATGCGCGGAAATGGGGTTGATTGAGCTGTGGCAATGCCGAATAGCCAAAGGGCTCTCCGCGGCCTCCAAGTCCTCTGGCAACGGGGCGCCGGAAGATCTCTCCGACCGCGCGGTGATGCGCCATCTGCTGCGGGCGAAAAGCATCCGGAACCTGGGGACGCTGCATCATCGGCCGAGTTGGCCGCTTCTGGTCAAGGCCCTGGATGACCGCCACCCGGATATCCAGTTGGTGGCGTTACGATCTTTGGCGGCACTGGGCGCGCCGGAGAGCCTTCCGGCGCTTCGAGACCGGCTCCAGGCCGTGGTCCAAGGGAAGACCCCATCCCCGCCGTTGCAGGCATTGCAGGTCGCCATCGCCAGCTTTGACCTTACTTGCGGGCCGGGTCTGTTGCTTTCACTGCGCCACCCGGATCGACAAATCCGTTTGTGCGCCACCGAGATTCTGCGAACGATGGTCTGCCGCGAGGCTGCTCGCCAGCCGCGTCTCGCTCTCACCCCGGAGTTGCTTTCACCGCAGATGGTGGAATTGCTACTCACCGGGCTCTCGGTTGACACCAGCGCGGAAGTTCGGGCGCGGGCGGCAGAGGTCATGGTGTTTCTCGCCGACCCTCGCGTCACGCCGGTGCTGCGCGACCTTCTCCTCGATCACCAATGGTTCGTGCGCCTACGCACGGTGCGAGCCCTCGCCCACTTGCGCAAAGCCGCCGCGCCTCTGTACCTGGACATTCGCGAATGCTTGCGCGATCCCCACTGGCGGGTGCGCGAGGCGGCCATCCAGACTCTCATCTCCCTTGGCCAAAAGGGAAAGCGCCAGCTCTATGAACATTTCCTGACTTCCCCGGACCGCACCACCCGCGAACAAATTGTGGAGGTGATCGAGCGCATGGGAATGATGTCTGCCATGGTGGAAGAGTACAGCGAAGGCACAAAAGGCGTGGATGCCCTCATGGTCGAAGAACTGGCCGGCGAGGCGGCCCCCCTGGGGCTTTCGGGAATTCTCCGTACGCTGAGCCCCGAGATGCGTCAAAAATTCCTGAACCGTTTCCTCCCCTCGGCGCAATCCATGACGCGCTCCCTGGAAGAAAAGGCGCAACCCGATGTGTAGAGCGTAATCAGCCTCCAGCAAGACCTCGAGTTCCCGCCCTATCTGGCGGCCTGAAGGGAATTGCCGGCCATGAACCACCTTCGCTTATTCCTCCACGAGTGGGTCACGGTATTCAATCTTGTCGTCCTCTCCTACTTTTTCCTGGGCAACGGGATTTATACGATCCTGATGTTGCTCTCGCTGCGCGCCACTTGGGTACATATGCGGCAAATGGCCTATCAAGGGCTGGATACTTTGCGCCATTCCCCCTTGACCCGGCCAGTGACGGTCATCGTTCCGGCATGGAACGAGCAAGAGGTCATCGTGAATTCGGTTCGCTCGGCGATGCAGGCTGACTACCCGGACCTCCGGGTCATTGTCGTGGACGACGGGTCAACCGATATGACCCTGGACCGCCTAGTACAAAGTTTTGGGCTGATGGAGATGGATGGGGCCTACCACCCAGGCATCCCCACCGCGCCCGTCCGTACCCATTACATCAACCCCACGATTCCCAACCTCCTGGTTGTCAGCAAAGTGCGGGGGGGAAAGCCGGATGCCCTCAACGCCGGCATCAACCTCTGCCGCTCACCCTACTTCTGCAATCTCGACGCCGACTGCCTGCTGGAGCGCGACGCCCTGCTGCGGTTGATGGACCCAATCGTCAACTCCACCGTTGAAACCGTGGTGAGCGGTGGGATCGTACGCATCCTGAACGGCTGCGAAACAAAGAGCGGGCACGTGGCAAGAGTGGGCCTGCCGCGGACTTGGCTGGAACGATTCCAGGTCGTCGAGTACCTGCGCAGCTTCCTGTTCGGCCGGACGGGGTGGCATCTGCTGGGGGGCACGTTGATCGTGTCGGGGGCCTTCGCAGTCTTCCATCGCACCACCGTCATTGAAGCAGGAGGTTTTTGCCGCGACACGGTGACGGAAGACATGGACCTGATTGTGCAACTCCATCAGTGGGCCGCGGAGCATAATCGCAAGATCCGCATTTCTTTCACCTCCGACCCCGTGTGTTGGACTGAGTGCCCTTCCACGCTCGCCGTGTTGGCTCAACAGCGCCGCCGCTGGCAATTGGGGCTCTGCCAGACGCTTTGGAAACACTCGGAAGTCCTGTTCCGAAAGAAATATGGAATCGTGGGTTGGCTCAGCTTCCCCTTCCACGCTTACGTCGAGGGGCTGGGCGCGGCGGTGGAATTCCTGGGATATCTTCTCATACCGTTGGGCATTTTCCTGGGCATGGTTCCTCCCGGACTGCTCCTGGTATTTATTCTGCTCGGCTTCATCTACGGTGGATTCCTTTCGGTGGGAGCCGTGCTTCTGGAAGAGCTCACCTATCGCCGCTACCCGCGGTTTAGAGATCTGCTGACCTTACTGGTATTCGCCATGTTGGAAAACATCGGATACCGCCAGTTGGTTTTGTACTACCGCTTTCAGGGAGTCCTGAAATTCCTGGCAGGCAGCCGCCGTTGGGAGAAGGTGGCCCACGTTGGCGCAACCGCCTGACCGATAGGAGTGCAAAACCACCGTCCCCACCCGCGTAGCGGGCGGCATCCTCAGCGCCCACGGCGGAAGAAGTCGCGAAAAAATGAACCCTTTCACGCCAAGGCCCCCTGCCGCAAAGAAGAACCCCTTCCACTTCGCTGCGGCCCCAACGGCTTTGCGCCTGGGCGTGAAATGCTTATGCTTACCACTCGCACTCGTGGTGGCTGCTGCCCTCTTCGCGCCATCCGTCCTGTGGGCAGAGAAGCGAAATTCAACCCCGCCATCCGCGGCGGCAGACAGGAAATCGCAGGAACCCTCACCCCAGGAAAAGCTCTATCACGAGCGCGCCGCCAAGAATCCGCAGGACGTAGAAGCTTTCGCGGGAATGGCGATTCTACAGGTCCGGCGCGGCGACTACGCGGATGCGATTGCTTCGTATCGCCGCGTTTTGGAACTCACCCCGGATGACCGCGACGCCAAGGTTGGCTTGGGGCGCGCTTTGGCCTTTGACGGCCAGTACGATGCCGCCCTGCGGAACTTCCAAGGGCTTTTGCAGGAGCGCCCGGGTGATACCGATGCGCTCGAGGGATTGGCGCGCGTGCAAGCTTGGGCAGGCCACCCCGCAGCAGCCTTGCCCATCTTCCAGAACCTTGCGGCGCATTACCCTGCGAACCTTGAATACGCAGTGGGCCTGGCCCGCGTGGAAATGAACTTGCACCACTATTCAGAGGCGCGAAAGACCCTGACCACGCTCCTCGCCACCCATCCCGGGAATCGCGATGCCCAATTGCAGCTTGCTTACCTGGACCTCTTCGAAGGACATCAAGCGGAAGCTCTGCGGCGATTCAATCGCCTCATCAGCGAAAACCCGACGGATGCGGAGGCCCTCAAGGGCAACGTGCGCGTTGCCTACTATCGCGGCGACCTGGCATACGCGAATGACTTGGCGGCGAAGATCGTTGAGGAGGATCCGCGCGATGCCGCCGCCCTGTTGCTGCTCGCCAATCTCGAAAGAGCGCTGCACAATACGCGGCGAGCCCGGGCTCTGCTGTATCGCGCGGAAACCCTCGACCCGCGCAATGCGGAGGCCCGCGAACTCGAAAACAGCCTCCACCTCGAGTCACAGCCCACTTTGCACACCTCGGCCTCCTTCGCGCGGGAAATCGGTTCCGGCGGCTCTTCCAGCACTGAGGACTTAAGCGCGTTTGGCTACGAAACCACCTGGGGGTTCTTCGCGCTGCCCCGGTCGGAATCGTATTTGTCTTTGGCTTACCTTCCCTCCCAGAGCCCGAGTGGCGGAATCCAGGGCGCCGTGGGGCCGTCGCAGTTTTTGTACCACCAAACCACCTACTTGACGCCACAACTTACCGTGCGCGGTGGGGTGGGGCTGGCGCGCTTTGGACCGGGCGCGCTTATCGGCATCCCCACACAAGAGGAACCGATTACGCCCGCGGGAACCCGCCCCCTGGGTTTTATCAATTTCAGTTACGCCATGAAGAGAAAGCTCACGGTTGATCTCACCGCCGCGCGCGCCGCCATCACCTACACTCCCGCCGCCGTGCGCCTAGGGGTAATGGAAGATCGGCTTTCGGCCGGATTGGGTTATCGCTTCAACTCTAATACTGACTTACGCCTTGAGCCTTTCGTGAACGACGATTTCACAATTCCTTATGGACATGTGATAGGTTTCGTCGGCTTCACTCCCGGACAAGTTGATCACAGCCGGGGTGGAGGCGCTTCCCTCACGTTTAACCGCAAGTTGTTCCACAAATCTAGCGCGGCCGTCGATCTCGGTTATGCCGGGCTCGCTTATGGATTTGCCGGCGGAATGCAAAAGCCTTACATGGGATTTTTCAACCCCGGCTTCTACCAACGTCACTACCTGACCACCCACGTCGTGGGGAAAATTCGCGGGCCGCTCGGATACGATTTTTCCGCCGGTGCCGGCGTGCAACAGGTCGAGCACGGAACGCCCATAAAGCCCGCGCTCCTCCTCAGTCCGGCGTTCACTTTGAAAGCCAGCCCCCGGCTCTCCCTGACCCTGGGTTACACGCACTATAACAGTTCGCAATCTCTGGGCCCACTGCGCGGGAACGCGGTGCGGCTTTCCACGGATTGGAGATTCTGAGTTCTCGGGTGGCCCGGCCCGCACGGCGGCAATTGCTACTTGGAACGCCGGACTCGGGGAGCCATGCTCGCGGGTCGCAAGTTTCGAATATCGCCTTTCGTCCTGCGCGGGAGCCGAATGCCGCCCGGTCCCCCCGCCAACGCGCAGAATTCCCCATTCCTTACCCTTCCCTCAACCGACCCTTGCAGGGAAGCTCACTGCGGTGTTAGCCTGCCTAGTCAATTCGCCCTCGACGCGATGGCCCTCCGGGAATGAGAATGTGGGCGTTGCACCTCATCAGAATGCTGGCTCATTATCCAAATCCCATAGGGAGTCGCATCGAGGCCTTGGACAGAATCCTGGGAGGGTCATAATCAAATGGACTCATCAGAATTGAGCCGCCTTTATGATTTCAGCGGGAAAACCGTTGTCATTACGGGGGGAACGGGGATCTTGGGGGGAGAAATCGCCTGCGCGCTGGTGGGATGCGGGGCCAACGTCGCAATGCTAGACCGCAACCTGGACCCCTTTGAGCACATCCGGGAACTCATGGAGCCGCGTGCTAATCGGGCCGTGGCGATCAACGCCGACGTCTTGGACTTAGACAGCCTGCGCAAAGCCGCGGAGACTGTCCGGGAAAAATTCGGTACAGTTGATTGCCTGTTAAACGCGGCGGGAGGCAACAAGCCTCAGGCCACCACCTTCGGCGATCTCCGCTTTTTCGATCTGCCCCCCGAGGCCTTGCGCTGGGTTTTTGATCTGAACCTCATGGGGACCATCCTACCCTCGCAGGTGTTCGGAAAAATGATGGCGGAAAAAGGGGAGGGGGTTATTCTCAACATCTCCTCCATGAGCGCCATCCGCCCCTTGACGCGCGTCCTGGCATACTCTGCCGCCAAAGCGGCCGTCAGCAACTTCACGCAGTGGCTGGCGGTCCATGTGGCGCAGGAGTACTCGCCGCGGATTCGTGTGAACGCGGTTGCTCCCGGCTTCTTTCTGACGAAGCAGAATAAGTTTCTCTTGACCGAGGAACAGACGGGAAACCTGACCGCTCGCGGGAAAGCGATCATCGCTCACACTCCGATGGGGCGCTTTGGCGTGCCGGAAGATCTGTTCGGAGCTGTGCTGTGGCTCCTCTCGCCCGCCTCGGCATTTGTAACTGGAATTGTCCTGCCGATAGACGGCGGGTTTTCAGCGTTCGCGGGAGTGTGAAAAGCAGTGGCTAGTGGATAGTGGATAGTGGATAAAGCTAGCTGCGGGCAGGTAGACACTAAGCACTATCCACTAGCCACTGCCCTTGGAGGTACAAACCCGATGATTGTAGGCAGAGGATTCGCGGATCGTTATCTGACCCCGGAGGAAACCAGCCAGATCGTGCAGGAGGGGCTGAGCACGCTCGCCGTGGATGGCAAGCGCGTGCTCGTCATCATTCCTGATGGCACGCGCACCATGCCCATGCCGTTGATGTATGACCTGTTCGAGGCCCACCTTGCTCCACGCGTCGCCGCCCTGGATTACCTCGTGGCGCTCGGCACGCACCCGATCATGAACGACGAGCACCTCAGCAAGCTGGTGGGCCGGCCGGTGATAAACGGGCGATACGGCAAGAGCCACATCTTCAATCATCATTGGGAAGACCCGCAGAACTTTGTGACCTTGGGTGTAATCCCCACCGCCGAAATCGGCGAGCTCACAGGCGGATTGTTGGCGCAAGAAGTACCGGTCCGCCTCAACAAGTTGATCCTCGACTATGACCAGCTCATCATTTGCGGGCCGGTCTTCCCGCATGAGGTGGCGGGCTTCTCCGGCGGCACCAAGTACTTCTTCCCGGGCATCGCCGGGTCCGAGATCATCAACTTGACCCACTGGTTCGGCGCTTTGATGACCAACTACAAGGTCATCGGCGCCGGTTACACACCCATCCGCGCCATCATTGACCGGGCGGCGGGCATGATCGAAACGCCCTCGACCTGCTTTGCGCTGGTGGTAACGCACGCGGGGCTGGCGGGAATTTATTTCGGCTCTCCCCAGGAGGCCTGGAAATCCGCCTCGGCGCTCTCCGCTCAGAAGCACATCATCTACGTGAAAAAGCCCTACCGGCGGGTTCTCTCCGTGATGCCCCGCCTCTACGACGATATTTGGACCGCCGGCAAAGGCATGTACAAGATGGAACCCGCCATCGCCGACGGCGGCGAGGTGGTTATCTATGCCCCGCACATTACCGAGATCAGCTATACCCACGGCGCCTTGATTGAAGAGATCGGCTATCACTGCCGCGATTATTTCCTGGCCCAGTGGGACAAGTTTAAAGGCTATCCGGGTGGAGTCCTGGCGCACTCGACGCACGTCAAAGGACTGGGCACCTACGACGCGCTCGCCAGGACGGAGACTCCGCGCATTCAGGTAACCCTAGCCACGGCCATTCCGGAAGAGCGCTGCCGGCGCGTCAATCTGGGTTACCTGGATCCCGCCAGCATCCGCCGTGAAGAGTGGGAAGGCCGTGAGGATGAAGGCGTCCTCGTGGTACCCCGCGCCGGCGAGATGCTCTACCGGGTCAAGGACCAAGCGGACAGCGGAGAGTGAACAGCGGTCTTCGGCCACAGGCGCCTGTCATCCTGAGCCCGTTCTTTGGGCGAAGGACCCCCGGTAGTTCCCGCGGAGCCGTGATCGGAGCGAACTACAGGGGTCCTTCGCCCCGATCAAATACATCGGGGCCCAGGATGACAGCTCAGCGACGGTCACCCCTGTTCGTCCGCCGACGGACCATAGAGCGCAGGCACCGGAATATCATTGAGCCGCAGGTAAACTCCCAGTTGGGCGCGATGGTGAATCATGTGGTTCATCACCATGCTGCGGAGTACCGCAATTCGCGGCATGGAGAAGATCGTCTTCCCTCCCGCGAGCAAGCTCCAAGTCGCCATAAGTTGGGCATCACTGGCCCCTTTCAAAGCTTCCCGCGCTTTGACGAGATCGCGGTCGAATATCTCCAGCAGTTCCTTACGCGAGTTTATGACGGGCGGCTTATAGCCCCCGCCTCCCGGCGGCGCGTAGTCGAAGGATGCCTTTTCCAGGGTCTCCGTCATCCAGTCTGGGAATAAGGCAAGGT
>Ga0326727_10006923_pt1 | contig 30552 bp, 26 predicted proteins | sample MB2enrmetagenome_FD_207643 | JGI IMG/M metagenome (GOLD analysis project Ga0326727, IMG submission 207643) | Lab enriched peat soil microbial communities from McLean, Ithaca, NY, United States - MB29MY | ecosystem: Environmental > Terrestrial > Soil > Wetlands > Peat | place: USA: New York... | reverse complement strand
GCGATGCAGGTTCCGACCGGCGGCTGGAATATTTATCCGGGCGGCCCGGCGGAAATCAACGCCACGGTCAAGGCTTATCTGGCGCTCAAACTGGCCGGGGTGCCGATGACCGACCCGCGCATGTTGCGCGCGCGCCAAATGGCCCTGAGCCTGGGCGGGATTCCGCGCCTGAACACCTTTTCCAAGCTCTATCTGGCCGTGCTCGGCCTCTTCCCGTGGAAATATGTGCCGACCATTCCCTGCGAAGTCATACTCATTGGAAAATGGTTCTACGTCAATTTCAACGAGATGAGTTCCTGGAGCCGCTCGATGCTGGTGCCGCTCTCGATCGTCAACCATTTCAAACCGACCCGCAAACTGCGCGGCGGAGCCACGCTGGATGAATTGTACCCGCTCGGTTTCCACGAGCGCGATCTCCTCCTGCCCCGCGACCCGCAACGCTTCACCTGGCGCAATTTGTTCATCTGGCTGGACGGCGTGCATAAATTCGCCGAGCACTTTGCCGAACGCAACATCCATCCCTTCCGCAAACGCGCCCTCAAAAAGGCGGAGGAATGGATGGTGGCCCGCTTGGACGGCAGCGACGGACTGGCGGCCATTTTTGTCGGGATGCTCAACGCCTTGATCGCGCTCAAAGCCCTCGGCTACCCGAATGATCATCCGCTGGTCCGCCGCAGCGAAGAGGCATTGAAAAAGCTCGAACACGAAACCGGGAACGACGTCCGCATCGAGCCGTGTTTTTCGCCGGTTTGGGACACGGCCATCGTCACCATCGCCTTGCACGAATCGGGGCTGGCCAGCGATCATCCCGCCCTGGTCAAAGCCTGCGAATGGCTGATGGCCCGGGAAGTCCGTTTCCGCGGCGACTGGCATTACAAAAACCGGGCGCAGGTCGAACCGAGCGGGTGGGTCTTTGAATTCAACAACAAATGGAACCCGGACGTGGACGACACGGTCATGGTGCTGCTGGCCCTGCGCAAGATTCCGACGTCCGATCCGCCCCGGCGCGACGCCTGCTTCCAGCGCGGCCTGGACTGGATGCTCACCTTCCAATGCAAAGACGGCGGCTGGGCCGCCTTCGACAAAGATTGCACCAAAGGCATTTTGGAAAAGGTGCCGTTCGCCGATCACAACGCCATGCTGGACCCGGAGTGCGCCGACATCACCGCCCGCATCCTGGAACTGCTGGGCTACGAAAATTTCACCCTGGAAGAGCCGCAGGTGCAGAAGGCGCTGGAATTCGTCCGCAGCCGCCAGGAAGCCGACGGCTCCTGGTACGGCCGCTGGGGCGTCAATTATATTTACGGAACTTGGCAGGTCCTGCGCTCCCTGCGCGCCCTGGGGCTGGACATGTCCGAGCCGTGGATTCTCAAGGCGCGCGACTGGCTGGAAAGCGTGCAGCACGAGGACGGGGGCTGGGGGGAACGCTGCAACACCTACGACGACCCCGTTTTCAAGGGCCAGGGGCCAAGCACCGCTTCGCAAACCGCGTGGGCCGTGATGGGCCTTTGCGCCTTCGACGATCCGCACCGCCCCAGCCTGCGCAACGGCATCGAATACCTTGTCCGCACACAAAATGCCGACGGCACCTGGACCGAGACCGAGGCGACCGGGACGGGATTTCCCAAGGTGTTTTATTTGAAGTACGACATGTATCGGAACAGTTGGCCGTTGCTGGCCCTGGCGACCTGGCGCAACATGCTGCCCCGCGTTCTTCAGGACGGCGGCGGCCGGGCGCAAGAGCCATCGGCCACGGCAGTGTGCGCAGGTTTTGGCGGTTAACCTGTCGGTCAACCCCCGACTTTTGCGCCCGGCCAGTTTTCCCTTGTCGCTCCGGGCGGCATTGCCCATCCTCAACGGCGATGCCGGAGCGATTTGTATCGGATGTGTTGGCCAAGCCGGATGCCGCGTTGGAGTTGACGCTGCGTCCGTCGCTCTTTTCCGAGTTTGTCGGGCAGGCCAACGTGAAGGAACGGCTGGAAATCGCCGTGCAGGCGGCCAAACAGCGCGGCGAAGCCCTGGACCATCTGCTGTTCAGCGGGCCGCCCGGCTTGGGCAAAACCACCCTGGCCCACATTATTTCCAAGAGCATGGGCGCGGGCCTCAAATGCACCAGCGGCCCGACCATCGAGAAGGCCGGGGACTTGGCCGGCTTGCTGACCAATCTGGAAGAGGGCGATGTCTTGTTTATTGATGAAATCCACCGTTTGCAAAAGACCATCGAGGAATATCTCTATCCGGCGATGGAGGATTTCAAGCTGGACATCATCATTGACCAAGGCCCCAATGCCCGCAGTGTCCGGTTGAATTTGCCCCGCTTCACCCTGATCGGCGCGACCACGCGCAGCGGTTTGTTGACCGCGCCGTTGCTGACCCGTTTCCCCATTCGCGAGCGGCTGGATTATTACAAGGCCGATCAATTGCAGCAAATCGTCGTCCGCTCCGCCCGTCTGCTGGCCATTGCCATAGACCCCCAGGGCGCGCAGGAAATTGCCCGGCGCAGCCGCGGCACGCCGCGCATCGCCAACAACCTGTTGCGGCGCGTGCGGGATTATGCCCAGGTGCGGGGCGACGGCAAAATCACCGTTCCCGTGGCCGATCAAGCCCTGGCCATGCTGGCCATAGACCAGAATGGCCTGGATGAAATGGACAAACGGATTTTGGAAACCATTATCGTCAAATTTGGCGGCGGCCCCGTCGGCATCAATTCCCTGGCGGTGGCGGTGGGCGAGGAGCCCGACACGTTGGAAGAGGTTTATGAGCCGTTCCTGATTATGGAAGGGTATCTCAATCGAACTTCGCAAGGCCGGGTGGCCACGGAACTAAGCTACCAAAAGCTGGGGCTGAAAACGCCCGGCGGCGGCCAGGCGAAATTACTTTAGAGCATTTTAAATAAAACTCTAGCCGCATGCTGTCCGGTCTCGGGGAGCGCGACCGTTTTATCGCGCCGCAGCAGCGCGGAGGCGGACTCGGTCGCACTCGTCGGCGTCTCGCCGACGAGACATTCTACGGCTGCGTCTTTATTTAAAATGCTCTAACCATACTATTGTGGTGTCATGGAAGTTCATTGCATCATTCTGATGCGCGGGGAGCGCGGGCGTCTCGCCCGCTTCCGTTGGCGTCTCGCCGACGGATTTATGAACAATACTTCCGTGTCACCCACTATCGCCAATTTCATAAACTTTTCGCCATCGCTACGAAGCTGCAAAACGACAAATCTTGGCAATACTATCGGGGACCCCTCAGACCCTCAGATGTCAGCGGTCGCAAATCGGCTAATCTCCCGGCATGCAGCAGCATGGGGACACCGAATGTGGCTAGGTAAACTGTCCATTTGCATTATCGAAAAACGATTCGCCCTCCCTCCAGATGATGCTGATGTTCAAATGGCAGAGCCACTTTTCGATGTTTGGGGCAAGCCTCGCTGGAAGAAGGATTGCTTTGTGTGGCTTCCCGAGTTTCTCCTCCCCCTGAAAGGCGTAATCCAGAAGTTGGCCCACGGCCATCCTGACGTGTTCTCGACTTGTCGAGGCTTTGGCCTCGATCAGGTTTTTACGCCCCTCCTCGTATCCATCGCACCGCAGTTTCCCAAAACTTGCCAACGCAAGTTTGCGGTCCTGCTGCTTCAGCCAGCGCCGATAACCTTCTAACAACCTAAATTCAATCTTCTTGGCCCGTATATCTGCTTTGGAACAACCGCTAACATACAATCGCAGTGTGTCTGCTCTCTCACCGTTCAAAACGCAAGCCTTTTTGCTGCCATCAATCAGAGGGGGCCAAACCACTTTTGCACGTTTTGGTGGCCGCCGTAGGCGTTTTTTACCGCGTCGAAGGCGTCAACCCTTAACCCGGTCACTTTTGGGTCCATTGGAGTGCATATCCAAGTCGTTGCCGCGCTCACATTTCAAAACTCCGAGAGCAGCAGCGGCTGGGCGTGATGGCCGTTGGTGCCGATTTGTTTCTGATGCAACGGACGCAAATCCACCACCGCGCCGTGTTGGATAAACATGTCAAAAAAACGCTCGTAATCGTCGCCCCAATAAATCATGGCGCATGACATGGGAGCGCCTTTCCCGCCGTTTTTGCCGTTCACCAGGAATTTCAGCCGGGTGTCGTAAAGAAAACAAACTGCTCTGGCCTTGCCGAAGACATATTTTTTCCAGTGACCAGTGTTTGTGGCCACCGGAACCAACGCCAACACTTCGGAACCAAAATCCTTGTTGGCCAAGGCGCACCGATAAAGCCAGTTTTTGATGCCCGTGCCGTGTTTTCTGTCCAACCCGTAAGGTGGATTGACGTAGATGCGGCGGAAATTCCAGGTTTTTTTCAGGCCGTCATGTTCGGGCAGCATATATTCGGTTTCCGCCCCGACAATCGAATACGGGTTTGAGCACGGATCCAAATCTATTTGTCCGCCAAAAAATTCTTTGACGGCCAGGACATAGTTTTCGGGTGTTCCCCAATCCTGGCTCAAGGTGTTTATGGTGCGTCCGGCGCTCATTCTCAAAGAATCTTCGTCCAATCTTTTCCGTTTAATATTTTTAACTCGTTCTGAAGTTTTTTCAAGCGTTGTCCTTTCGGCGTGATGATGTTGAACCACGATTCAATCTGTTTTGCATGGGCGGCGAAATAATGTCGGAGCACCACGTCGGCCTTCACGTCAATTTTTACCTTCGTGAACCGATTGCCGGAAGCAGCCGGGCCGTAACTCTGAAGGAAAGGTGAATTCTTGGAGCGGAATGGTTTGTTGCCGGAGAACCGGGTGAAGCGAGAATTCGACATTGTGGGTAATCGCTGGATTTTTGTATTCCGGCAGCGCTCGTTCAATCGCCACATTGTCACGAAACCCCCAGCCTTTCAGGGCGTAATAGGTGATGATTTCGACCAATGTTCCCAGCGCCCTGCCAGCCGCCTTTTTTCGATCGTCGGCGTAATGAAACACTTTCTTGACGAGGACTTGTTGCAGGGCGTCAACCGATTGGTAGCTCATTTCCCATGAGATTGCCGTGAGAGAAAAAACTTGCAAAAGAAAAAACTGGCGTTTCCAAGGCCAACAATTCGGGGACATTGCCTTGCTGCGCGGGGTCAACCAAGTTCCAGGTCGTCAGAGTCAGATTGGTCAAACCATACTTTTGCACGTTTTGGTGCCTGCCGTAGGCGTTTTTTACCGCGTCAAAGGCGTCAACCCTGAACTGGGTCACTTTTGGGTCCATTGGAGTGCAAATCCAACTCTTTGCCAGGCAAGGCCTGAAAAGAGGAAACGGAAAAGTCAACTTTCTGGCCAAAAGACCGGTGCGGGAAACAGATTCATTAAACCGCGAACCTCGCCAACCACGCGAAAAAGGGAAGACACGTTCAGCCGCAAAAGAATACAGCGCGGCGAGCCGCAACCAAAGCAGACGGATGTTGAGGCGGGGAAATGCCGGAATTGTCAGAGGAATGTTTGTCAGGGGAATAATCTGCAAATTCTTCTTCCGATTCCCCTGACACGCATTCCCCTGACAATCTTCGCGGAAATGGGTGATTCTGACGGATGGTAGTGCATGGAACACAAAAATAAATAACACGCCTTCGTCTTTGCGCTCCCCTTGCCCCGAAAGCGTTCGGGGTTCGCGTATTTTGAGTATTTCGCGGTTAAAAACTCCTTTCTTCATGCCCGGGGTGAAAACGTTCTTAAGTCGTTGCCACGCAAGGTCTTAAGCACATTTCCATCAAAAATCACAACTTTTTTGAAGATTTTGCAAAATATCTGTTGACTTTATGAAGTATTAACGGCATTATGTGCTAATGAATAATGAAATAGTGAAATATATGAAAGAAAATTCAAACCAGTTGTTCCAATTCGCAACACCCCAGCCCGCCGCCGAACCCGTCGTGCTCAGCCGGTTGCTTGACGAAATCAAATCCGCCATCCAGGCGCATGTGGTCATCCCGGAACAGGCGGCCACAGCTTTGGCAGTGTGGGTCGTGCATACTTACGTCTATAAGGAACGCGATGCTGTCGCTTACGTCGCGATTGAGTCACCGGAGAAAAGGTGCGGCAAAACAACGCTCCTGTCTGTCCTCGCCGGACTCGCCTCCAGGAGCCTGGTCGCTTCCAATATCACAGTCGGCGCCCTGTTCAGGGCCATAGACGAGTACGGGCCAACGCTCCTCATAGACGAAGCCGACACATACTTGACAGGCAACGGCGTCATGCGCGGCATCCTTAATTGCGGCAATACATGGCGCACCGCATTCGTGATCAGGTTGCAGTCCACCGCCACAGAAGACCAGAGTCTCGCAACAGCGCAGGAAGCCGCGCCGGAAGAAGGCCCAAGGCGGGAAAAGTTGGTGCGCTACGATTGCTACTGCCCAAAAGTGGTGGCCATGATTGGCAAGGTCCCGGACACCATCGCCGACAGGTCCATCGTCGTTCGCATGCAGCGCAAACTGGTGGCTGAAAAATGCCTGCCTTTGACCGAGTTCAAGCCGGAAGGTTTGGTCAGAAAATGCGTCCGCTTTGCGGCGGACAACAGCCTCCCAGTATCACAGGCCGCGCAGACAAGATTGCCGGGCCTCAACGACAGGGCCGCAGACACTTATGAGCCGCTGGCAGTGCTGGCAGCCATCGCCGGCGATAAATGGTACGGACAGCTTCGCGACGCCGCAGCATGGTTGGCAGGCGAGGAAATCCACAACTTGCAAGGCGCAGGCCTGTTGCTCGACCTCCTCGAAATCATGATCGGTGAACAGGGGGCCAAAATCCTCAGTCGCGTCTTGGTGGACAGGCTCTCAGGTGGAGAAGGATGGGTTCCATCAGTCCACTTTGAAGGGAAAAGAGTCACTGAAGTGGAAATCGCCAGGGTTTTGGCAAATTACGGCGTCAAGCCGCGGAACATCCGTGTCGGAACGAGCGTCGGTCGCGGCTACATCGGCACCGACTTCCGCGAAGCTCTCAACCGTTACGTGCCCAATGACGCCATCCAGCGCAGGTTGCAGGAGATGGAGGAAGCCAGCGCCCTCAGAAAGGAGGCCCGGGCGCAGTGGGAGGAAGAACACAGGGCGCAGAACAGGGAGCAGGCAGAAAGCGCGGAAAGAATAAACGCCGGTGAGGGCTTGGACGTCATCGCAGAGAAGAAGGCAGCGATCGCAGAATTGAGGTCGGGAAAACGCTTCCGCGACCAAGTCCAAGCCTGAAAGGGTGCTACAGGTGCTACAAAAAAGCCAAATTGTAGCACCCCTGTAGCACCCTAAGTCCTTGATAATCAACGTTTGTAGCACTGTAGCGGGGGGGTGGGGGGGACATCCGGTTCAAAACCGGCTTTGCGCCGGCAGAAAACGGCTGACAATCCGCCCCAAGGCCTCTAAGGTGCGTGTGCGGTTATGCCCAAGCGCACCGACATTCATTCCGTTCTCATTATTGGCGCGGGTCCGATTGTCATCGGACAAGCGTGTGAATTTGATTATTCCGGCACGCAAGCCTGCAAAGCGCTGCGGGAAGAAGGCTACCGCATTGTCCTGGTCAATTCCAATCCGGCGACCATCATGACCGATCCCGAATTCGCCGACCGCACTTATATCGAGCCAATCACGCCCGAATGCGTCGAAAAAATCATCGCCCGCGAAATCGCGGAAATGCGGCGCCTGGGCGCGAAGGGCAAACTGGTTCTGCTGCCGACGCTCGGCGGCCAGACGGCCCTGAACACCGCCATGGCCTTGCATCGGCGTGGCACGCTGGAACGATACGGCATCGAGATGATCGGCGCCAATGCCGCCGCCATCGAGCGCGGTGAAGACCGGCAAATCTTCAAAGAGTTGATGCTCTCCATCGGTTTGGATGTCCCCATCAGCGGCACGGCCCACAACCCGGAGGAATCCCGCGCCGTCGCCGAAAAAATCGGGCGTTACCCCTTGATCATTCGTCCCGCCTACACCCTGGGCGGCACCGGCGGCGGCATCGCCTACAATGGCGAAGAATTTGAAAGCATGGCCAAACGCGGCCTCGAACTTTCCCCCGTCTCCGAAATCCTCATCGAGGAATCGCTCCTCGGCTGGAAGGAATTTGAAATGGAAGTCATGCGCGACAAAGCCGACAACTGCGTCATGATCTGTTCGATTGAGAATTTTGACCCGATGGGCGTCCACACCGGCGATTCAGTCACCGTGGCGCCCATTCAAACGCTGACCGACAAGGAATTTCAGATCATGCGCGACGCCAGTTTTGCGGTCATTCGGGCCGTGGGCGTGGAAACCGGCGGTTCGAACATCCAGTTCGCGGTCAACCCCGACAACGGGCGGATGGTCATTATTGAAATGAACCCGCGCGTCTCGCGTTCCTCGGCCCTGGCCTCCAAAGCCACCGGATTCCCCATTGCCAAAATCGCCGCCAAACTGGCCGTGGGCTTTTTGCTGGACGAGATTCGGAACGACATCACCCGCGAAACGCCCGCCAGCTTCGAACCGACCATTGATTACGTGGTCACAAAAATTCCGCGCTTTGCCTTCGAGAAATTCGCCGAGGCCGATCCCACGCTCAACACGCAAATGAAGTCGGTGGGCGAGGCGATGGCCATTGGCCGCACCTTCAAGGAATCCTTGCAGAAGTGCTTGCGCTCGCTGGAAATTGGCCGCCACGGCCTCGGCGGCGATGGAAAATCGTGGCGCATCGGGGGCGAAGTCTATGGCGACCGGGACATTTTGCCCGGCGAACTGATCCGCCAAAAGCTCAGTTCGCCCAACGCCGAAAGAATATTTTTCATCCGCCACGCCTTGCGCGCGGGATTCACGATTGAGGAAATATTCCAACTGACCAGGATTGACCGGTGGTTCCTGGTCCAGATCAAGGAGATCGTGGATTTCGAGGAAGAACTGGCCGCCGCTTCTTAGCGGTGCCCACCGCCGCCATGGCCGCCATATCCGCCGTGACCATGGCCTCCTCTGCCCCAACCCCATCCCCATCCGTGAGGGCCCCAACCCCAACCCCAACCACCAATCACAACACTTGGCCCGTAGTAATAGGGATAACCATAATAAGGGTAAACGCCGTAATCCGGATAAACCACAGGAGGCGCAGCCGCGGCATCCGGATATGGATACACGGCGGGCGGCGGTGTGCTGGGCAGGACCACAGGCGGAGCTGTGTTGGCGGCGACGGCTTGATTATTGGCGGCCGCCGCTGCTGCCGTCGCTTGCTGTTGCTGCTGAAAAGCCTGGGCCTGCTGCTGATAGGCCGCATTCGCCTGTCTCTGCAATTCGCCGTCGCGGCGAATCAAAGCAGAGGTCACCTCCTGCGGCATGCCCAAATGTTGCAGATAAATGATTCCGTCCGCATCGAGATGGAAAGGCAGAACGGTGTTCTCGATATAACCCACGATGATGTCCTTGCCGATGCCGCCCTGGTGCATTTTGACCACCTCCGCCACGCCGAAGGCAAGCGCCGGAGCCGGCGCGCCAACGCTGGCAGCCGGGGCTGCCGGAGGCGTGGTCACGGTTGCCGGCGCGCTGTTCGAAAGCGTGCCGTCCGCCGCGGCGAGATTCCAGGGAACACCGATGCAAACGACCGCTGTGGCAAGGGAAATGAGACTGACCCAATAAACTGATGCGTGCTTTTTCATGTTTCCAACTCCTCCGAAATGGTTCATGTCCAAACTTTGCCCTTCCTTAACCCGTTATTATAATACGCCTCCATCGTTTATTGGGCAAGGAAAATTCATGTAACATTATCCGGGATTTGCTTAGGAGGAGGGTGTATGAGTGAAGCCGAAGCAGACCAGAATATGGATAAAAAATGTCCGCAATGCGGAGCACCGCTGCCCTCAGGCGTGCTGGAGGGGCTTTGCCCGGCCTGCCTGTTCAAGCAGGGCGCCGCGGCGGATACCGCCATGCCGCCGGAAGCCGCCCCGTTCCAGCCGCCAGGCATCGAGGAGGTGGCCCGGTTGTTTCCGCAACTGGAAATTCTCGCGTTCATCGGCCAGGGCGGCATGGGCGCCGTCTATAAAGCGCGCCAGCCGGCGCTGGATCGCGTTGTCGCCCTGAAGATTCTTCCGCCGCAGACAGCGGGCGGCCCGGGCTTTGTCGAGCGATTCAATCGCGAAGCGCGCGCGCTGGCCAAGTTGACCCATCCCAACATTGTGGCCGTCCACGAATTCGGCCAGGCCAAGGGGCTGCCCTTCTTCATCATGGAATTCGTGGATGGCCTGAACCTGCGGCAGTTGGAGCGGGCGGGCCGACTTTCGCCGCGCGAGGCGCTGCAGATTGTTCCCCAAATTTGCGAGGCGCTGCAGTTCGCCCATGACGAAGGCATCGTGCATCGTGACATCAAGCCGGAAAATATTCTGGTGGACAAGAAGGGCCGGGTGAAGATCGCCGATTTTGGCATCGCCAAAATTTTGGGCGGCGGGCCGGGCGTTGCCATCACGGAAACCAAGGGCGCCATCGGCACGCCCCATTACATGGCGCCGGAGCAACTGGAGAAACCGGCGACGGTGGATCATCGCGCGGACATTTTTTCTTTGGGGGTGGTGTTCTATGAAATGCTGACGGGGGAATTGCCGCTGGGGAAATTCGCCCCGCCGTCGTCCCGCAAAGTGGAGGTGGACGTGCGGTTGGACGAAGTGGTGCTCCGTGCCCTCGAAAAGGATCCGGAACGCCGCTACCAGCATGTCAGCCAGGTGAAGACGGCGGTGGACACCATCGCCAGCACCGCGCCTTCCCCGCCGCCGCCGAGCGGCGAGGCGCTGGCCCGGGAAATCCTGGCGCGCGGTTACGAATTGAAGATCGGCAGTTGCCTGCGCCGCGGTTGGGCGCTGGTGCGGGGGGATTTCTGGCCCATCGTCGGCATCACGACGCTGATCGTTGTGCTGTCCTTTATCGCGCATTCGTCAGGGGCCGTTTTTTCATCCGGCAATGGAAAGACCACAGCGGAAGGATCGGTGCTGGGCATCCTGGTAGGCGGTCCGCTCGCCGGCGGATTGTATCTATTCTTCCTGAAAAGGATTCGTGGAGAGGCCACGACTGTGGATACGGCTTTCTCCGGTTTCAGCCATCGTTTCCTCCATCTCTTCCTTGGCTCCTTCGTGTCGCTGGCGCTGATCGTGCTCGGATTTATCTGCTGTATTCTGCCCGGCATTTATCTGGCGGTGGCGTGGACGTTCACCCTGCCTCTGATCATCGACAAAGGGCTGGACTTCTGGTCAGCCATGGAACTGAGCCGCAAGACCGTGACCCGGCATTGGTGGAAATTCTTTGGCTTCGTCATCCTCCTGTTCCTGCTCAGACTGGCTGGACTCATGGTCTTCCTCATTGGATTTTTTATCGCCGTGCCCATCTTTAAGGCGTCGCTGATGTATGCCTACGAAGACTTGTTCGGCGGGGCGATACAGAGGCCGAATCCCACGCCGACCATGGCCGGTCCGTCCGGCACCGTGGTGCAGCCGGCCGTCCCCCCGATGCCGCCTCCCGTCCGCAGCGGGACCGGGAAGTGGCTGGCACCGGTGCTTGGCCTCGTAGCATGTCTGTGGCTGATCGCAGCAATCATTATTGCCATTGCGGTTGCAACGCACCTGCGCCGGGAGCAGCCGCCGCGGCCAGCCGAAGCAACTGCATCCGCACCAGGCACGATTTCGCGGGAAACGCTGAGGGGACGACTGGCGGCGGCTTCTGTGATATACGAATCCGAGCCGAAGGATAAATCGCTGGCCGCAGTAGCCGCCGATGCTGCCAAAGCAGGCGAAGTGGACCTGGTCAAGGATGCGCTTCGGCAAATGTACGAAAATTCACGACGAAACCAAGCCGCGCATGAATCGGCCCTCCTGCTGGCCAAGCGGGGGTTGAGGGAGCAGGCCATAGAAATTGCAAGAACCATCAACGAAAACACTATACGCGACCAGACTTTATCAGAGCTGGCGCAGTGAAGTTTTGGCTGCGAGAATCGATTTTATTGAGTCCTGAAAATCCAACGCAAACATCCAACGCGGCGGGCGATGTCTTTGCCACGACGCGCTGGACGGTCGTGCTCGCCGCCGGCCACCGCGGCGCGCCACAGGCCGACGCTGCCCTGGAGGAATTGTGCCGCACTTATTGGTATCCGCTTTACGCCTACGTTCGCCGCCAGGGTCATTCGCGCGAGGATGCCGAGGATCTCACGCAGGCCTTCTTCGCCCGCTTGCTCGAAAAAAATTACCTGGAAGGAATCAGCACCGAAAAAGGAAAATTCCGCGCTTTTTTGCTGGTCGCCGTGAAACGTTTTCTCGCCAATGAATGGGACCGCGCCAACCGCCAGAAACGCGGCGGCGGTCTCAGGCCGCTCTCGCTCGATTGGCAGGAGGCCGACACGCGCTACCAAATCCATCCCGCCGACGATCTCAGTCCGGACAAACTCTACGACCGGGCCTGGGCCGTGACCATGCTGGAACGGGTCATCACCCGCCTGCGTGACGAAAGCAGCGCCGAAGGCAAAGCCAAACTCTATGAACAGTTGAAAACTTTCCTGATGGCCGGCCAGAGCGACATCCCTTGCGCCCAAGCCGCCGCCGCGCTTGAACTGACCGAGGGCGCCGTGCGAGTGGCCATCCACCGCCTCCGCCGGCGTTATCGGGAGCTTCTGCGCGAGGAAGTTGCCCAAACCCTCTCCGATCCCGCGCAAGCCGACGAAGAAATGCACGCGTTGTTCAGCGCGCTCACGGAGGGTTCTTAATTCTCATCCGAAAAGCTGAAAGGCGCCCCAATTGGTGAAAAAACCCAACCGCTGCTTGACGCGCCGCCGCCCTTCCGGTAGGTTGCCTTGGAAGTTCGGTGAGCATTTCTATGGATAATTTTCTGGTGCCAATGGTGGTCGAGCAAACGGGCCGCGGCGAGCGCGGGTATGACATTTATTCGCGCCTGCTGGTGGATCGCATCGTTTTCCTCGGAACGCCGGTGGACGACATGGTGGCCAATGTCATCATCGCCCAGCTCCTGTTCCTGCAAATGACCGATCCGAAAAAGGACATTCATCTCTACATCAATTCGCCGGGCGGCAGCGTGACGGCGGGGCTGGCGGTTTATGACACGATGCAGTTCATGACTTGCGACGTGAATACGTATTGCATCGGCCTGGCGGCCAGCATGGGGGCGGTGCTGCTGTGCGGCGGCACCAAGGGCAAACGGTATGCGCTGCCCAATGCCGATGTCATGATTCACCAGGTCTTCGGCGGCGCTGAAGGCCAGGCCAGCGACGTGGAGATTCGCGTCCGCTACATGCTGCGCCAGAAAATACGGCTCAACTCCATTATCGCCAAACACACCGGCAAGCCGATCGAGCAGGTGGAAAAGGATTGTGACCGGGATCATTTTATGACTTCCGAGGAGGCCAAGAATTACGGTTTGGTGGACGAAGTGGTCAAATCGCGCAAGGAAATTCCCGGTTTGACGGATCTAAAAGCGACGGACAAAATTCTCTGAGCAACACCATGGCGCGCCCAACCAATATCACTCTTTGCAGCTTTTGCGGAAAGTCCCACGCCGAAGTCAAAAAGCTCATTGCCGGTCCGGGCGTTTACATCTGCGACAATTGCATCACCCTGTGCAAGAGCGTCCTGGACAAGGAGCTTTCGGCCGAGACCAAAAGGACCAGCCCCAAGTTCATCGTGCCAAAGCCCACCGACATCAAGCGGCATCTGGACCTGCATTGTGTCGGCCAGGATCATGCCAAGAAGACTTTGGCCGTCGCGGTCCACAATCATTTCAGGCGGCTGTCGCAAGGTCCGCCGGCCCCTGTTTCCCGGGGGGTCCCGGACGAACTGGACGCGGCCCGTCATGCCGAGGTCGAGATTGAAAAAAGCAACATTTTGCTCATCGGTCCCACCGGTTCGGGCAAAACCCTCCTGGCCCGCACCCTGGCCAAAGTCCTCGATGTTCCATTCGCCATCGCCGACGCGACGACACTGACCGAGGCGGGCTACGTGGGTGAAGACGTGGAGAACATCATCTTGCGCCTCCTGCAAAACGCGGACTACGATGTCAAACGGGCGCAAATGGGCATTGTCTATATTGATGAGATCGACAAGATCGCGCGCAAGACGGAAAATGTTTCCATCACACGGGACGTTTCGGGCGAGGGGGTGCAGCAGGCGCTGCTCAAGATACTGGAAGGCACCGTTTGCAATGTGCCGCCCCAAGGCGGGCGCAAGCATCCCCAGCAGGAATATATCCGGGTGGACACGAGCGGCATTTTATTTATCTGCGGCGGCGCGTTTGTCGGCTTGGAAAAAATCATCCAGCGCCGCCTGGGCCATCGGGTCATGGGCTTCGGCGCCGTCGAACAGGGCCAGCGCATCAGCGCGGTGGATCGTGACAAGGTGTTGCGATTCGTCGAGCCGGAAGATTTGATTGGCTTCGGTTTCATCCCCGAATTTGCCGGGCGGCTGCCGATGACGACGGTGCTGGAAGAATTGACGGAAGATCAACTGGTTTCAATTCTGAGCGAAACCAGGAACGCGTTGATCAAGCAATACACCAAGCTCCTGGCCATGGAAGGCGTCGAGCTGCAGTTTACGGCCGACGCCTTGCGCGAGCTGGCCGCCCAGGCGATGCAGAAAGGGACGGGCGCGCGCGCCTTGCGCAGCTTGCTGGAGAAATTGATGCTCGACGTCATGTATGACATTCCGACCGACGAAGACATTGTCAGCGTGACGGTGAACCGCCCGGCCGTGCTGGGCGACGCCAAACCGCTGCTCCGGCGCAAAAGCGATCAAGCCGCGGCTTGAGGCCGGCGGCGCGCGAGAACCGCCGCGAGGCGGGAAGTTTTTGTGGATTTTGACCCGAACCAATTCATTGCCCGGAATGTCCGCGCGATTCCGCGCTCGGGCATCCGGGATTTTTTTGACATCGTCCAAGGCATGAAGGATGTCATCTCGCTGGGCGTGGGCGAGCCAGATTTTGTCACCCCCTGGCACATTCGCGAGGCGGCCATCTACGCGCTGGAACGGGGCAAAACCTCCTACACCTCAAATCTGGGATTGCTCAAACTGCGCGAGGCCATCGCCGCCAGCGTCGCACAACATTTCCATGTTGGCTACGATCCGAAAACCGAAATCATCATCGCCGTCGGCGTCAGCGAAGCCATGGACATCGCCTTCCGCGCCATCATCAATCCGGGCGACGAAGTGATTTACCATGAACCTTGCTACGTGAGTTATGCCCCGGGCATCTCCCTGGCCCATGGAACGCCGGCGCCGGTTTCGTGCCGGGCGGAGAACGGTTTCTCCGTCACGGCGGAAGCGATCGAAAAAGTCATCACGCCCCGCAGCAAAGTCCTGGTGCTGAATTTTCCGACCAATCCCACGGGCGGAACGATGGGCCGCCCGGAATTGGAAAAAATCGCCGGGCTGGCGCGCCGCCATAATCTTCTTGTCATCACGGACGAGATTTATGCCGAGCTGACCTTCGAGGGGGAACACACCAGCATCGCCGCGCTGCCCGGCATGAAAGCGCGGACGATTTTCCTGCACGGTTTTTCCAAGGCTTACGCCATGACCGGTTTTCGCATCGGCTACGCCTGCGGGCCGCCGGAGATCATCGAAGCCATGATGCGGATTCATCAATACTCGATGCTCTGCGCCAGCAGCATCAGCCAGGAAGCCGCGCTGGAAGCCATCCAGCACGGCGAGGCGGACACGGTGGAAATGCGGGAGCAGTACCGGCTGCGCCGCAATTTTATTGTGGGCGCGTTCAATCAGATGGGGCTGGCCTGCCATTTGCCGCGCGGTTCCTTCTACGCCTTTCCCTGCATCCGCTCCACCGGCCTGACCTCGAAGGAATTTGCCTTGCGGCTGCTGGAGAGCGAAAAGGTCGCCTGTGTTCCGGGAAGCGCCTTTGGTCCCAGCGGCGAAGGCTATCTGCGCTGCTGTTTCGCCACCGCCATGGACAAAATCGAAGCCGCCTCCGAACGCATGACGCGCTTTGTCAAGAACCTGAGGTGAACAAAATGAACGAATACCAATTTCCTTCAATGCTTGGTTAATCGTTCTCGTTCGCCCCAGTTCACCCCCCCCGTCAGCCAGCACAAGCCGCGAAACAGCCCCTCAGGGAGACCCAGTCAGCTTGGCGCGTGCAACGATGGCGAAAAACGCTACGACCACGCACCTCTACTTGGCCATCTTCTTCTTGAATCCATCGATGAGTGGCACAGGCTCGGGCTCCACGTTGTTCGCGAGCGCCATGTAGTAGCCGAGGTAGTGTGCCCACATCAATGCCGAGTAGGTGCGTTCAAGCCGCGTCTGACCCTTCGGCTCGTATGTGTCGTCCACGATCTCGATGGCCGAGCACTCCTTGATGGCCGGCACCATATTAGTGAATCGCTTCGTGATCATTGGATTGTCCTCGGGATCGCGAAGGTAGATAAACCCGAAGCGACCAGTCGCCCTCTCGAATCCCTCGATCTCGTTGTGGTTTGCTTCCGGAAGAACCGACGAAAACGAGACTGATTTGCCGGTCTCGTTGACGACGGTCTTGGCTATTCTGGCTGCGACACGGAGCGGATCACCAGCATAGAACATCACCGTAGAGGAGGAAAGATGCGGCGCCAACTTCTTGGCGCGCGCCTTGGTCTGCTCGCGATTCTGATCCAGAACCTCGCGAAGACGCTTGATGTCAGGCAAACTAGAGATGAATCCGGTGTCTTCAAGAATTCGGGCAAGGTAGACGAAATAGTAGCCCATAGCCACCCGTGGTTGGACCTTGTCGCCTGTGACCAGCACGAGTGGCGCGCGTTGGTTAGCGGCGGCGACGGCTAGTTTGCTCTCTCTATCGTGGGTAACCACAACAACTCGTGCGCCGCCCTTGCTGGCTTGGTTGAAGCAGGCGACGGACTCCTCGGTGTTGCCTGAATATGAACTTACGATGACCAGTGCATGGGCCAGATCGACACCGCTCGGAATGGCATAATCACTCACAACTAGAAGTGGCTGCCGAGTCAGACCTACAGCGTTCGCGATGTCGTAATGGAACGCGGAGGCGCCCATGCCGCAGCCCACAACTCGATCAAGACCTATGTCCTTCCAAGGACGTAGGTCCCCGTCCGGGAAATTGGGGTCCATCCCAGCGGCTTCGAACTGACTCCCAAACCTGTCGAGTGCATTGATCATGTGATTGGTCGGGTCAAGACGCTTGGCAAGTGTATCGAAATCGACCCCAGACTGGTTTTCGTAGACCCCCGTCTCGATGTTTTCATGCCCTTCTTTCCATTTCTCCTCGGTGTAGCCCAGTTTCATCCCAGCTGCCACGACGATGGCGTCTGCCAATTCAGCAATGGCTTGTTCGTCGAGGTCGGCCAAGGCATGCATCTTGACTGGCTTCTTCGCTGGGTATATCGGAACGAAAACATCACACAAATCCTTGAATTCCTGGGCCTTCGGATTCGAGAATCCAACAATGACCAGACCTCTTGCCTTCGCAGTTCGCATAATCGACAATACCTCGAGCGTTTTGCCCGATGCGCTGGCAGCGATGAGACCGCCTTTAAGAGAGGTATTGGCCGTTGGGGCGATGTCGCCAATAACGGAAACGTGAGCGCCACCGTGCGCAAGCCGGTTCGCAGCCATTGAAGCTGCCAGTCGAGCTCGCCCCAAACCGACGATTCGGACCTCTGCGCCATTGTTCATCCATATGGCGAACTGATCAACAGCGAGTTGCACTTTGTCCCAATCGCCATCGATAGTGCTAGCCAAGGACTCCTGTATCGCTTGGTCTCTCGCGAGGAAGTCATCCCTCCCGGCACGTGCAACCTGTCCATGATTCAGAGTAGTTTGGGCATGGGTAAACGTGGGTTCGGTTACACACCCAGCCAGCGCAGTTAAGACGAGTGCAAGCATGAAAGCCGCACTCCCGGTTTTTGATAGCCAATTCATGAATTTCATATTTTTTGGAATTGAAGCAAAACCAAGCGTCCGCTGCATCAAAGGGGACAAACTAAGTTTTGGGCATTTCTGTTCATTCGTGTTCCTTTCTCCATTGACTGGATTTTCCTGCAAGTCCTTCTCCGCGGCAAGACCAAAACGGCAAAACTATGACCCCTTTGACCCTTTGATTTGATTGAGGTGAACAAAATGAATGAATACCAATTTAACGTGGCTAACCCTTTGACTTTCACTCCGGCTTCTGCTCCTGCTTTCTCAGCAGTTCGCGCAAATAGGCCCGATCCATGGCGTCTTTGTCGCGGTGGGTTTGCTTCAAGCGCAAAAGCAGTTTGGGAAAGGGTCATATTGCGCGCCGGCTTCATTGAGCAGCCTGCAGAGCAACAGCAAATCATCTACTGTTGGGATTCGCGGTTCCGGGGCCGGGTTAACATCTTCATCGTCCATTGGTCTGCTTCCTCGAAACTTTTGAAACGCCACACTCCTTTTGGAATAAATGGGCAGCCTTGCCGCAGGACTTGAGCCGCCCTCTGCATCGGGTCAAATGTGATGACATCCACCTTGGCTTCGCCTTGGCGTCCCACCACTTTCATCGGCAGTCGTTTGTCTTGCTGCATCTTGTGTAAAATACAGGGGGACGGCGGAGTTTTCGAGTTTTATTTGCCAACCCAAAAGGCAAGGCTGCCTCAGAGAGGCTTTCCAATGACACCCGGACGCGCGCAGCGCGTCCCTACCATGCCAATGCGGTAGGGAACGCGCTGCCGCGCGTCCGTAGATCAGTCATTAGGATTTCGTCATCCGCCGTCGCCGGGGCGGCTATGGCGGACAGGTTAGACATTTTCCATCAGCCAGCCGGCAACGCGCCCTTCTGGCGGGCGACGGAGTCGCCGTCGCCGCGTTTCAACTCCCGGAAAACGAGGGTGGACAAAATGGTCATTCCGCCCAGGACGAAAAACGCCCGGTGAATGCCGTGAATCATTTCCGGCGCGTTGGAGCTAAATCGGTCCGGAATGAAGAACGCTGTGACCAGCGAGGCCGAGGCGACGCCGAAACTGATCGCCATTTGCTGCATGGTGCTGGCGATGGTGCTGGCGCTGCTGGCCTCTTCCTCGGTGACGTCGGCATAGACGAGCGTGTTCATGCTCGAGTATTGCAGCGAGGAGAAGAATCCGTAACCGAAGGATTCCGCCACGATGAGCCAGACCGGCGTTCCCATGCCAATGGTGGCAAAAAGCAGGATGAGCAAACCGATGATGACGGTGTTGGAAACCAGAATCACGCGATAGCCAAAACGGGTCAGGATGCCCGTCACCGCCAGCTTCAGACTCATGGACGCCACCGCTTGCGGCATCATGAGCAGGCCGGATTGAATGGGCGTGAAACCGAGGCCAACCTGGTAAAGGAGCGGCAGGAGGAAGGGGATGCCACCAATGCCAACGCGGGTCACGAAGCCGCCGATGACCGCGGCGCGAAAGGTGCGGAGGCGGAGCAACGCCATGCGCAACAGGGGAAATTCGGCATGCACCGCGTGCCAGCCATAAGCCGTGATGAGCAGGATGGAAATGGCCAGCAATCCCAGTATTTCGCGTCCGCTCAGGGTATGTTCGCCAAACACCTCCAGCACATAGGAAAGCAGCGCGATGCCGGAGCTGAACAGGACGAGTCCGATGAAGTCGAGCGGAGGGCTTTTCTCCGCGCGATAATCCGGGAGATGCCGATAGACCAGATACAAGCCAAGCAGGCCAATTGGAATATTGACAAAGAAGATCACGCGCCAGTGGAAATATCCCACGATCAACCCCCCGAGGAACGGACCGAGCATGGGACCAATCAGGGCCGGGATGACCACGAAGGTCATGGCGCGGACGAGTTCGGATTTGGCGAACGTCCGCACCAAGGTCAGGCGGCCCACCGGCACCATCATGGCCCCGCCGCACCCTTGCAGAATGCGGCAGGCGACGAGCAGATGGATGTTGCTGGAGACGCCGCACAGAAATGAACCCAGGGTGAAGATGCCGATGGCGCACGAAAACACGCGGCGCGTGCCGAATCGGTCCGCCACCCAACCGCTGACCGGGATGAAGACCGCCAGGCTCAACGTGTAACTGGCCAGCACCGACTTCATGCTGAGCGGCACGACACCGAGGGCCTGGGCGATGGCGGGCACGGCGGTGTTCAGAATCGTCGTGTCGAGCGACTCCATGAAAAACGCCATGGCCACCAGCCAGGGCAGGAGGCGCTTGCCCGCCTCACCCGGCGGGAGCGCGGGCGCTGGCGCGAGGATGGAATCTGGCGGGTCCATATTTGCCGGTCACGGCGGCGCAAAGTGTAAGTGAACCCGCGCCCACCATGCAAGAAGCGGCGCTGGCCCCTCAGTTCCTAATCCTAATCTTAATCTTAATCGTAATCCTTTGAGATTAAGATTACGATTACGATTAAGATTAGGATTGGGATTGGAATTGGGGTTAAAGACTTTGAACCTTTTCGGGCGCTAGTGTGCGCGGCAAAACGGATGCGAATGGCGACTGGGTCTGGCCCAATTGAGGCCCGCCAGGCATGGTTTCGCGCAAAAACCGCATTGCCCTTGCGCCCGCGTTCGCACAACATCCCCCCATGCTGGCCCGCGTCTTGTTCGCCGCTGTCAATGGCATCGAAGCCTTCCCCGTCAAGGTGGAGGTCAAACGCCTGATACGGGAGGCAAGCCCCAAGCCGCCGATATCAAAGCCTCGCTTGAAGAACTGACTTGAGGTGCTTTTGGAACTATGAACGGAAACATTGCAAGTGTCGGTTACCGCTGCATCACACGCCAGCCGGGCGTGCGCGGCGGCCACGCCATCATCGAGGGCACACGCGTCGGTGTCCACGACGTCATCAGCCTCCTCCAGAATGGCGAGACCGTGGACAGCGTTGTCACTCGCTGCTTCCCGAACATCACCCGCGCCCAAGTGTATGAGTGCCTCGCGTATTACGAGGACCACCGGGGCGAGATTGACGTGCTCGTGGCTCGGCAGATGTCCGCACCGTGAAGTTCCTGCTCGACCATGACGTGCCGGACGACGCCGCCTTTTCACCGGATAAACGGATCGAATAATACCAGCCTATTTGAGAAAGCAGGTAACGGTCGCTCCCGCTTTTCCCACAGGGGCGCAAAAACCGCATTGCTCTTGCTCGCGCCTTCGCCCAACATCCACCCATGCTGGCCCGCGTCTTGTCCGCCGCTGTCAATGGCATCGAAGCCTTCCCCGTCGAGGTGGAGGTCAATTCCGGCTGGGGGGATACGGTCATCGCCATCGTCGGGCTGCCTGATGCGGCAGTGAAGGAATCGAAGGACCGGGTCAGCACGGCGCTGACCAACTCGGGTTTCAAATTTCCCATGGGCCGCACGACGGTCAACCTCGCGCCAGCCGATGTGAAAAAGGAAGGGCCGGGCTTCGATCTCCCGATTGCCATCGGGATGCTGGCGGCCAGCGACCAACTCCAGGCCGATCAATTGGACAATTTTGTCATGGTGGGGGAACTGGCCCTGACCGGCGTGGTGCGTCCGGTCAAGGGCGTGCTGCCCATCGCCTGGCGGGCGCGGGCCGAGGGCAGCGCCGGACTGTTGGTGCCGGTGGAAAATGCGGCCGAGGCGGCGGTGGTGGACGGGTTGCAGGTCATTCCTGTGCGCGACTTGCGCGAAGCGGTGGCTTTTCTGGAAGGGGAAATAAAAATCGAGCCGGCCAAAGTTGATCTTGACAAAATCTTCGAGCAGTCTTTCACGGAAGAAACCGACATGGCGGAAGTCAAGGGGCAGGAATCGGTCAAGCGGGCGTTGGAAATCGCCGCCGCCGGCGGGCATAACGTGCTTTTGATCGGGCCGCCCGGCACGGGCAAATCCATGCTGGCCAAACGGCTGACCACCATTTTGCCGCCGCTGACATTGGAGGAGGCATTGGAGACGACCAAAATCCACAGCATCGTCGGATTGCTCAAGCCCGGACAGGCGCTGGTCACGCGCCGTCCGTTCCGCACACCGCACCACACGGCGAGCGACGCCGGCCTGCTCGGCGGCAATGTGAATCCGACTCCCGGAGAAATCTCCCTGGCGCACCACGGGGTGTTGTTTCTGGATGAATTGCCCGAATTCAAACGCGGCGTGCTCGAAACCATGCGCCAGCCGCTGGAAGAAGGCCATGTGACGATTTCGCGCGCGGCGGGGAGCATGACCTTCCCCGCGCAGTTCATGCTGGTGGCGGCGATGAACCCGACGCCCGATGGCAAAATGCCGGGCGAATCGCGCAGTTCGCCGCGCGAGATTCAGAATTATCTGGGCCGCATTTCCGGGCCGTTGCTGGACAGAATCGATTTGCACGTCGAAGTGCCGCAAGTCAAATTCCGCGAGATCAGCGCCGAACGGACGGGCGAGGATTCCGCCACGATTCGTGAGCGGGTGGTGGCGGCGAGAAAAAGGCAGCAGGAACGGTTTGCCCACAAGCGGACGATCACCTGCAACGCGCGCATGGGCCCGCGCGAATTGAAGAGTTATTGTCCGCTGGACGAGGCGACCAAGGAACTGTTGAAATTCGCCATGGCCGATCTGAATTTGAGCGCGCGCGCTTATGACCGGGTGTTGAAGGTGGCGCGGACGATTGCCGATCTGGCCGGTTCGGAAAAAATCACCAGCGACCACATTTCCGAGGCGATTCAATACCGTTCGCTGGACCGGCAGATTTGGACGTGAAAAGTGGTAGGGTGAGACTCTGTCGAACCCCATCTCCATCGAGTCACGGCTCGACAGCCTCCGTCGCTAAAGCTATGCCAGTGCCCGTGTCAGTCCTCACTATTGACACAAATTTGCAAAAAGTATCAATAGTGAGGACTGACACCTGGAGGATGGTTAATGATTCACTGCGAAGCAGCGTTGCAAAATCAAATGAGCGCGGTATGCTTAAGCATAAACATGCCGGTGCCGGTGCCGGTGTCATGCCGGTGTCAGTCCTCACTATTGACACAAATTCGCAAAAAGTATCAATAGTGAGGACTGACACCTGGACGTTTACAATTTCAATTAAGACTAACGACAACGGAGAATATCAGAAATATTAGAAGTGCCTCAATGATGCAAAACCACGCCCACCGACGACAGGTCCGCATAATCAGTATTCCCCAAAGAAAGCAAAGCAGTAAATTCAAAGCGAGAACCCCAATCCCGAAGCCGAATATTGATTTCACATACTGATTCTGATTCATCTGCGGAGTGGATAAAAAAACAGCCAACACGAAAAGAGCAATCATTACGATTGGAGGACATAGCATGACCAAGGTGATAAACCCCGTCACCCGCCGCGAAAGCAGTTCTCTTGCGGTGTTCGGTTCCTTCCCCCAAGCCAAGCCAATTTTCGGATTGGGCTGCATAAGCCGAATATAATCCCACCGTCTAAAACTGCAAGTGCCACGACTAAAGTTGCTGACGCCCATGAACAAGCCTTCCATTGTTTCTTGGGCCGCAAAGGATGGTTAATGATTCACTGCGAAGCAGCGTTGCAAAATCAAATGAGCGCGGTATGCTTAAGCATAAACATGCCGGTGCCGGTGCCGGTGTCAGTCCTCACTATTGACACAAATTCGCAAAAAGTATCAATAGTGAGGACTGACACCTGGATGGTGGAAAATAGGGCAAAAACAGTATGTAAGCGGTGCAAAATCAACCGTTTGCGAAAATCGTTCGACAACCCTGAAAGGGTTGAATATCAAATGCTTACGAAACAAATTCAACCCTTTCAGGGTTGTCATTTCTCTGTATTCTCACCCAGGGTAGCTCGTTCCCCCGCCTGCGCTACGCTACGGCGCGGCAAGTCGCAACCCTGGGCTGAAAGCTTCAATCCCGTTGGGATTGGCAAAGCCAATGACAAAGCCTTCAACATCACTTGCTATCTCTGAAAACAGCGAGGAACCTCAATAATGTCCTTTTGATCAGGCCGCCTGGCACGGGCAAATCCATGCTGGCCAAACGGCTGACGAGCATTTTGCCGCCGCTCATACTACAAATATGACGCTCCTTCCGCCGTCGCCAGAGCGCTATGGCGGACAAGACGGAGCTTGGGCCGCTGCACAATAGTGCAAATGCATGCTTCAAACGGTATTACACCATCGCGGCCAGCAGTGCATCCAGGGAAACGGTGGCAAAGCTGGTGGCGGAGTCGCTCATCGCGTAGGGAATAATAAGTTCGTGTCCGTGCAGCAGCGCGCCGCAGGTGTAAACCACGTTCGGAACATAACCTTCGCGCTCCGATTCGTTTGGGGAAAGCAACGGTTCCCGCAGGCGGCCCATCACACGCGCCGGATCGTTCAAATCCAGCAGGAATGCGCCGAGGCAGTATTTACGCATGGCGCCGACGCCGTGGCTCAACACCAGCCAGCCTGCTTCCGTCTCGATGGGCGAACCGCAGTTGCCGATCTTGATGAATTCCCACGGTTGCGCGGGCGACAACACGAGCTTGGGCGTCTGCCAGAAATGGATGTTGTCCGAGAACATCAGCAGAATATTCTCGTCGTCCTGGCGCGAGAGCATGACGTATTGCCCGTTGATTTTGCGCGGGAACAGCGCCATGCCTTTGTTCTGCACGGCGGGACCATTGAGTGTGCTGAATTTGAAATGGACGAAGTCGGGCGTCTCCAGCAATTGCGGCAGCGTGATCTTGCCGTCGTACGCCGTGTAAGTCGCGTAGTAGGTGAAAGCGCCGTTGCCGGTCTGAAAACGGACGAAACGCGCATCCTCGATTCCATTGCTCTGGCTGGGGGCGGACGGGAAGAGGACGCGCTGCGAAACACGGCTGTCCGGCGAGAAGTTGACTTCGTAATTTGATTCGGCCAGCAGCAGGATGCCGCGCGCGGCGCGGGTCGCCGTGGCGTCGGAGGTGTCCGTGGTCAGACCCGAGGCGAATAGAACCTGGCGCAGTTCCTTTAAGGTGAAATCTTGGTGAAGCTGGTCCAGAACGCGCCGGCAAAATTCATTTTGCACGCCCGCTTCTTCAAGTTTGTGGGCAAACAAACCCTTGTCGTAGGCGGCGTTGGGCACGCGTTCCGGCTCGGTCACAAACGGCACCGGCGGGGTGAGCGTGATGCGATGGTGCGCATTGATTGCGCCCGCGCGGAAGGTGATGGAGGAAATGTGCCCTTCGCCCGTGGCCCGCAGGCTCAGGATGAAACGCAGCGCGCCCTGGGGCAGGCCGGACTGGTCGGGGTGCGGCACGATGGACGGATTGAACAACGCCGCCGACTCCGGCGAATACTCATGCGTGAAGTAAGCGCCGATGAGCACTTGCCGTTCGGGCGACGGCAACGCGCCGGGTTGGAGATAAATCTTCACTTGTTCAAACCGTTTGCGGAAAATACTTTCAACCTGCTCGTGCCGGTTCGCGAACTCGCCGATGACCTGGCCCAGCAAACGGACGACTTGCTCATCCGGGAGGGCCATGACCCGGGCGACGATTCGCCGCGCAATGTCGTCGGTGGTGGGATAAAACGGGCGCAGCAGCACCCGCGAACGATCCGGGGTCAAAGTCGGCCCGATGCGCTTGGCGTGGAGGGCGGGGATGGCGGGGTTATTCTGCAACGGGTTCCTTGAAGCTGGTAAGGGTGTTTTGCAGCGCCTGCTCTTCTGCGAGCGCGAGCAGAAACGCCAGCGTGGATTCGGCGCCTTGATTCTGGCTCACCCGATCCACATGCAGTCCGTCGCGGCAACCGCCGGTGCCCGCATCATAGAGCGCAAGGCCCAGATCATTTCGACCGAGAAACCACTCGAATGCGCGGCGCGCTTCCGCGACCCAGAACATGTCCCCCGTGGCGTGATAGGCTTCGATGCAGGCCGAAATCGTGGCTTGCGCCTCGATGGGTTGTTGGTCGAACTGCGCGCATGCCTGGCCGCGCCGGTAAAATCCGTTTGAGCCGATGGGCCGGAAAGCGCCGCTGGCGGAGGTCTGAACCTTGACCAGCCAGCGCAAAGCTTTGAGGCCGGTCTCCAGCATCGGTGCGGCGTTCATGCAGCGCCCGCTGAGAATGAGAGCGTGCGGCAGTTTCGCGTTCACGTACGAAACGACTTCTTCAAACCAGTGCCAGTCGGCGGTGGCGGTGTCGCCGTAGCTTTGCATCAGCCGCGTGGCGAGCGCCTCGCGAATCTGGCTGGCGCGACGGTCGCCGCCAAACCGCCGCAGGTATTCGTCAATCCCAATGAGCGTGAAGGCCCAGGCGCGCGGCGAGGCAAATTCGGCGGCCACGGGCAGCGCCTGCTCGAAGAGTTGCGCCGCCAGCATTTGGAAACTGCCCTGGCCCGCCTGTGACACGCACAGACCGAGCGCCCACAGCGCGTGCCCCTGGCAATCCTCCGAGCCGACTTCCTCCAGCCAGTGCCGGTCGAAGCTCATGAAGTTGCGGAAGCGTCCGCGCTTGCGGTCGAAGGCATGATTCAGGAACGCGGCGCAGGTGGTGGCCAGCGCGCCGAGACGTGGCGAACTGTGGCCCAAACGTTGCAGCAGCAGCGCCAGCACCAGCGCCCGCGCGTTGTCGTCCGTGCAATAACCTTCCGCGAAGTTCGGCACGGTGAAGCTGGCGTGCTGGAAGATGCCGGTCGAATCGCTCATGCGAAACAGGTGGTCGAGCTTCAACTCCGGCAATTGCCCGGGCCGTTCGTCGAGCGTCTTGATGGGCGACGATTTGCGGCCCACGAAACTGTGGTCCTGCCGCGCCTGCTCGAACGAGTTCGCATACAAATGAGCCACGCGGCTCCACACCATGTCGCGCCCGAGTTTGTAGGCGTTCTTGCGCATCGTGTGGCGCAATGCATCGTCCCGCAACAGTTCCACCACGGCGACCGCAATGGCCCTGGCGTCGCGGAAGGGCACGAGCTTGCCGCGTTCCGCAGTGAGTAATTCGGCTGCGTGCCAGTAGGGCGTGGACACCACGGCGTTGCCCGCGCCGAAGGCGTAGGCCAGCGTGCCCGAAGTGGTTTGCGCCTCGGTCAAATAGGGCGTGAGATAAATGTCCGCCGCGCCGATGAACCGCATCAACTCCTCCACCTCGACGAAGCGATTGAAGAACACAACATGCTTCTGCACGCAGAGATCTTTGGCCAGCCTCTTCAGGCCCAGGCGATAAGCCTCGCCTTCGTCGCGGAGCAAATTGGGATGCGTCTGGCCCAGCACGATGTAAACGACGTTGGGAAATTCCCGGACGATTTCCGGCAACGCGCCCAACGCGTACTCGATGCCCTTGTTGGGCGACAGCAATCCAAACGTGAGCAACACCTGTTTGCCGGCCACCTCGAATTCGTCCTTGAAATAATTCGGGTCCGCGAAAGGCATGTCGGGAATGCCGTGGGGTATGAAATCGATTTTTGCCGCCGGCGCCTGATAGACATCGCGCAGGAATTCCCGGCCCCGCTCGCTCATCACCACCAGCCGCGTCGAAAGCCGGATCAATTCGCGCATCACGCGCCGTTGCTCCGCGTTAGGCTCGCGCAAAATCGTGTGCAATGTGGTGACGATGGGCATCCGCAGTTCGCGCAGCAGGGCCAGCACATGACTGCCCGCCGGCCCGCCGAAAATGCCGAACTCATGTTGCACGCAAATCACGTCCACATCCGTGATGTTCAGGAAATCCGCCGCGCGCAAATACGACGGCAAGTCCTGCTCCGCAATCTCGAATCGCACCTCCGCCGGATAATCGTAACCGCCGGCGAGATCATTGACCGGCACGACGAGACATTGCATTCCTGGAAACGCCGCCGCCACCGCGCAGCGCAAATCCGTCGTGAACGTGGCGATGCCGCATTTCCTTGGCAGATAATCGCCGAGAAACGCGACCTTGCGGATGGCGGATGCTGGTTGCATGATTCGATGTCCAATGGCACAGGCAACCTGCCGATGCGGACAATTGGCATAGTGCGCCACGCGGCAGCTTTCACCAAGAACCAATTAGTAAGGTGAACACCTCATATGACCGGGTGTTGAAGGTGGCGCGAACGATTGCCGATCTGGCGAGTTCGGAAAAAATCACCAGCGACCCCATCTCGGAGGCGATTCAATACCGTTCGCTGGACTGGCAGTTGTGGACGTGAAAAACCTCCCAGGTCAGAAATCCCGTTTTTCCGAACATCGATGTCTTTAATCTTTTCTCATGCTTTGATTGCCAACGTTGACCGAATTCTTTATGTTTGCTGCCTGGCAAGTTGATTCAATGATCCAACGGCGAGACATCAAGAAGTGGTGCGAAATTGTGGCCTCCGAATTTCGGCCTGAGCGAATTATTCTCTTCGGCTCATACGCACACGGCGCTCCCACGGAAGATTCCGATGTTGATGTGCTTGTCGTAATGCCGTTGGCGCGCGGGCATCGCGACGTGAAGCAGGCGGCAGCGATTCGGGAACGCGTGCCTGCTCCCTTTCCGATGGATGTCATTGTGCGTTCGCCTCAACAAATTGCGCGGCGACTCGCGCGTGGCGACAGCTTCATAGTCGGCGTTCTGCGTTACGGCCAAATGATGTATGAAGGCAAGCACGCGTGAGTGGATGCTGAAGGCCGAGGAAGATTTTCTTGCCGCGACAGCACTCCACCGCCGGCGCAAGAAACCACTTTGGAACATCGTCTGTTTCCATGTTCAACAAGCGGTGGAAAAATATCTTAAAGCGCGACTGGAGGAAGCTGGATTGAGCGTCCCGAAAACACATGATTTGCTGCATCTTCTGAATCTTGCCACGCCGACAGAGCCGCTCTGGTCTTCGTATCATTCTGCATTCAGCCTGCTGGTCAGCTACGCGGTGCAGACCCGTTATCCCGGCAACTCTGTTACCAAAAATGACGCGCGCCATGCCATAAAGCTTTGCCGCGAATTCCGCAAAGAGGCGCGACGGGCGTTGGGATTGCGTTGATCTGCCCCCCCATTTCCCGTTCTGACGGTTGGAAATAAGGTTTGTTTTCGGACAATTTTTTCTCCACGCTTGGCGTCATGGCAAAGCAAGTCCTGGGTCGAAATCTGGAGGCGCTCCTGGACGGCAGCCCGAAGAAGGCTGACGATCCCTTCGCGCCGGAAACAGCGCCGGTCGGTCCGGGCGTCCGCTCGCTGATGCGCGGACATCCGACGACCCCGGCCCAGCCGCCGGAGGCCACATTCGCCCGAAAGTCTGTGGTGCCGGGTTGGTATCTTTTTGGCGGAGATATTCTGCTGTCGGCGCTGGCGCTGGTCATCGTTTGCAAAAGTCCGCATCCATTATCGTGGCAGAAAGAACTGTTTTGCGCGGCGGCGGTGGCGCTGGGCGGATGTTTGGCGCTGGGCGCGGTTTTGCTGGCGGAGGAGCGGGATGACCGGTGAACTTGGAAAAAGCAGTTTAACCACGGATGAACACAGATAGACACGGATTGGGAACAGCTTGCGAGGATAAGCGCTTTCACCCAAAACGTGATGCTCACCAATGGCATTTTTATCCGTGTTCATCTGTGTCCATCCGTGGTTTGCCTTCCCTCAACTACCGTGTTTAGTGAATGATCACGCGCTGGCGCTGGCATAATGGCGCATGGAAAAGCGCCAGAAAAGTTCCGAAACCACAAAGCAAACCACGCCCATGCCAAGGAGCCAGAGCATTTCTCGGGGCGATCCCAGGCGAAGGAGCACTTTTACCGGCACATTGGCCACCAGCAACATCGGAATGGCAAAAGTGAAGAAGGCGCGGAAGAAACCTTGAAACGCCGCGTCCGGCTGGCGCGCAATGGTAAAGAGGCTGTAATAGCCCCAGACGATCCCCTGGGCGCGCACCGTCCAAAAGGCCACGCTGGCCAAAAGAAACATCAACGAGTAGTGGATGAGGATTCCGGCCGCGCACAACATTAGAAAACCGGCGATCTGCGCCGCGTCAGGGACCAGATGCAATTGCCGGGCCGCATAGCCCATGACCGCCAGGGCGGAGGCGGCGTTGACAAACCCGCCCAAATCAACCTGCCGCAACGAAATGAGAAAACGGGTGTTCATTGGCAGCAACAGCATGAAGTCGAGCCGGCCGGTGCGAATCAACTCGGAGAGTTGCACACAGTTAGTCAAGAAGAAGGCCTGGAAGATTTGCTGAATAAAATGGCTGGCCCCGACCAGCAGGATCACCTGCCATTTGCTCCAGGAGGCGATGTGATCGGTATGGAGGTAAATGACGCCAATGAAGCTGAGTTGCAAACCAAACCAAAGCAACTCCACCACGATCCACAGCAGGAAATTGCTTTTGAAGCTCATCTCGCGCACGACGGAATTGCGCCACAGCGCCAGGTAGATGGCGGCATGGCGGCGAAGCCTTTCCGCGAAGTGGGAGGGGTGGGGGTTCATGCTTCAGGGCGCATTTCTCCTAATCTTAATCTTAATCCTAATCTTCCAAAGATTAAGATTAAGATTAAGATTAGGATTAAGATTGGGAGTCATGCTTCACCCGCCCACCGCGGAATATTTCCGAATGCCGCGGCTCCAGACCACGCGCGCCAGGACAAAAAAGAACAGCACCCAGCCCGACTGGATGAGAAGGCCCTGCCACAGCGCCATCCCCTTGACCTGGCCCAAATAAATGCCGACTGGAAAATATAATTGATAGGGAAACGGCGTGTAATTCAAAACCCGGGCCAGGACCGGCGGCAAAATATTCAAGGGGAACAAATGGCCGCCCGCGATGTAT
>Ga0326727_10006922_pt1 | contig 30556 bp, 43 predicted proteins | sample MB2enrmetagenome_FD_207643 | JGI IMG/M metagenome (GOLD analysis project Ga0326727, IMG submission 207643) | Lab enriched peat soil microbial communities from McLean, Ithaca, NY, United States - MB29MY | ecosystem: Environmental > Terrestrial > Soil > Wetlands > Peat | place: USA: New York... | reverse complement strand
GGGAGAGTGTGCGGACAAGATTTATGCTTGGCCGTTATTCATCCGCGATAAGAGCCGCATGCGCTCATGAGCGCTCGTGCGGATCTGTGCGGGGGGCGATCAGCGATGGTTGTCCCTACCGCGACCAACAACGAGGGCCAACGACAAGGACGGAACCACGGCGGCAGGTACATGGGAGTCCGCCCCAGACTACGGATTTACCAGTTCCACGTTCATTATCTCAACCGATTCGTCGTCGGCCCTGAGACGGTACGACACGTCTAGCCTATCCCCAATAGCGAGGGAGTCATATTCCTTTTGCGACATCATCCATTCCCGACTGCCAGACTGTTGAGCGCGTCGCTGCTCTGCGACATTCAGTGTCTGGGTGGTCCTTGAATCAATACTGCCCTGTTGAAAATCCCCCGTTTTACTGCGGTAAAAAAAGTAAATCGGGAACTCGGTGACTCTGTACAGGACAACCCATTCGCAAGTGTCTCCCACCATAACAACCATCTTGCAGTTGGGGCCTGCATTTGCATTTACCCTGTGTTCCTTCTTCACCACAACCCCAGTTGTCTGCCGCGCAACCTTGTACCTAAACATCGTTTGTTCTTGACGATCAAACAGACGTGGGGCAGCGAAGAACGCTATAACACAAAGGGAAATGGTAGCAACCGCCAGAACCAAAATAGACGAGCGAGGCGTGGCCATTTCAAGGCAAGTGTAGCGCAGCTGTTGATAATTGATGAAACCAGGCGTTAACACTCAAAACCCCCGGGCAATGAGGCAGTTCGACCACGCGTTGCCGCCGCGACCATGGTGACCGCCGGGAGGGAGAATCAGGCAGGAGCAGCGCGGGGCGGTGTCCTGCACACCAATCCGCATACCCCGGCGCGATCCAAAACTGAACGCCCAGAGAGCGAGACCTGAGCGCAGCATGGCCGGGGGTGTCCCGAGGGCTCCTTAGCGTTCCCCGTGCGTGCGAGGAACAGTGAAGGGCAAGATCGGGCACCGCAAGGGATCACAACAAAGAGAGACAGACAGGAGTAAGCTGGGGGCGACTCGGCCACGCCGGAGGAATACTGAGTAGCAGGAGGATCGAGTGTTAAGTTGGCTTATCTTCGGTGCTGTCGTTGTGGCGGTGTTTCTCACAGTCAGGTTGAGCGAGATGTATCGCCGCCTCAAGCGCGAAAACGATGCCTATCGCACCAACCTTGAATCACTCGTCAACGCCCGTACCCAGCAATTGAAGCGCGAAAATGATGCGTATCGCACCAACTTCGAAGTACTCGTTGCCGACCGTACCCAGCAATGGAAAGGCGCTCTGTCCGATCTGGAGAAGGCATGTGACATAACGGTCGAAGCCTTGGGCGATGCGCTCGACCTCAAGGATGCCGAGACGGAACACCACTCCAGACGCGTAACTGCATTCACTATCGCTATTGCCAAGAAAATGGGCCTGTCGAAAGAGGAGATCAAGGTGATCGCCCAAGGGGCGCTCCTGCACGACTTCGGCAAGCTGGCCATTCCCGACGCTATCCTGCACAAGCCCGGTAAACTCACGGACGAAGAAATGGCCAAGATGAAGGAGCACTGCTACCTCGGCTACAAGATCATCAAGGACATCCCTTTTCTGGCCGAGGCTGCCGAGATCGTTTACGCTCACCACGAACGCTACGACGGAACGGGCTATCCTCGGGGGCTGAAGGGCGACGAAATACCGCTTGGGGCAAGGCTCGTGGCAGTAGCAATCACCTTGGACTCGATTACTTGCGACCTTCCCTATCGCCCCGCACAAACATTCGAGGCCGCTCGCAAAGAAATCGAACTCTGGTCCGGTCGCCAGTTTGATCCCGAGATCGCCAAGGTATTCCTCGAAATGCCCGACCATATCTGGGAAGGCATGCGAAACGACATCAATGCGGCGAAAGCGTCTTCTCCCAAGGTATAACGGGAAGGCTGACCCCGAGCCGCATCCGATGCAAAACCCGTTCGCCTTTGGGTTACACCAATCCGCCTACGTTTCGCATACGCCGACCATTCCGGCACTAGCCTGATTGAGGAGACGCCGGATTGCAGCTCACCCGGGTGTCCCGAGGGCTACCTAGGCTCCCGCGAGTGCGGGGAGCATCAAAGTGTGGATTGACGCCAAGTCACAGCACACGCATCAGTGACGCCCGTCACTATCCCATCGTTGGCCGCAGGAACATAATTCTCCGTTCTCGACTGCCGCGAAATTCCTGCCCCCCATCGGCAACCGAGCTGGGCCTGTTTTTAACTGATCTGAGATGCAACGGAAGGTTCCTATGAAGCATATCGCCTACGCTTTGCTTTTCCTATGCGCGGCCACGGCTATTGCGTCGCCTGCGCAGACTTTCACCACACTGAACAGCTTCAACGACACTGACGGCGCCAACCCCTATGCTGGGCTGGTTCAAGCCACCAATGGGGACTTCTACGGGACAACATACTCGGGCGGGGCCAACGACGAGGGCACGGTCTTCACAATCACCCCAAGCGGCACGCTGACCACGCTTTACAGCTTTTGCTCGCAAAGCGGCTGCACGGACGGCGCCAACCCCTATGCGGGGCTGGTTCAAGCCACCAACGGGGACCTCTACGGGACGACATACTCGGGCGGGGCCAACGACGCGGGCACGGTCTTCACAATCACCCCAAGCGGCACGCTGATTACGCTGCACAGCTTCGACCTCACTGACGGTGCCTACCCCGAGGCTGCGCTGATTCAAGCCACCAATGGGGATTTGTACGGGATAACCTCCCAAGACGGGCCCAACGGATATGGCACCGTCTTCGAGATCACCCCAAGCGGCACGTTGACTACGCTGCACAGCTTCGACTATTTCACTGACGGCGCCTACCCCTATGCGGGGCTGGTTCAAGCCACCAATGGGGATTTGTACGGGACAACCTCCTTAGGCGGGGCCGACAACTTCGGGACGGTCTTCAAAATCACCCCAAGCGGCACGCTGATTACGCTGCACAGCTTCGGCTTCGCTGGCTACCCGACGGACGGCGCCTTCCCCGAGGCGGGGCTGATTCAAGCCACCAATGGGAACTTGTACGGGACAACCTCCCAAGGCGCGGCCAACGACCATGGCACGGTCTTCAAAATCACCCCAAGCGGCAAGCTGACCACGCTTTACAACTTTTGCTCCCAGAGCAATTGCACGGACGGCGCCAAACCCTATGCGGGCCTAGTTCAAGCCACCAATGGGGACTTGTACGGGACAACGTACGAGGACGGAGCCCACAACTTCGGGACGGTCTTCAGGCTGTCTGTAGGACTGGGCCCGTTTGTGGAAACCCTGCCCGCCTCCGGCCAAGAAGGCGCGAACATTGGCATTCTCGGGCAGGGCTTCAGCAGTTCCTCGGTGGTCAAGTTCGGCGGCACAGAGGCAACGACCATCGTGCTCTCGGGCACGACATTCATCACTGCTACTGTTCCCGCAGGGGCGCTGACCGGATCAGTGACGGTAACAACCGGCACGACCACGCTGACCAGCGCAAAGACATTCAAAGTGCTGCCGACCATTACGAGTTTCGCTCCGGCGAGCGGGCCCGTCGGAACCTCAGTCACCATCACGGGGACCGGCCTTCAGCAGGCGACGAAGGTGACGTTCGACGGGAAATCGGCCACTTTCACGGTGATCTCCGATAGCGAAGTCACAGCCGAGGTGCCCACCGGGGCAGCGACCGGGAAGATTGCGGTCACCACTAAGGGGGGCAGCCACACGAGTGCGACCCGCTTCACGGTCAACTAGTGCCGTGAACTCACCCCGGAGGGCGGGAGAGAGGGCCGCCCTCTAGGTGGCGGCTTTTCTGTCGCAGCACGGTTTTGTTAGACGCTCTTAGCCGAGAGAAAGTCCGACGAAACGATTCGCGTTAGGACCGAATTGAAGCAGGCTAATGAAGCTACGAAATTGGCCGTCAAGATTGTCGAATTGACGATTGATGCGTACCGGGATAGGGCGGGGAGATATCGCTGATCCAGTGGACGCCGTAACCATCAAAAACGACGGAACCATAACTTGGAATGCCATTAAGAAAGACTGTAAGGAAAACGAAGACTAGCGAGCGACACGTTTTTAGTCTGGCCCGGGAAGTATCAAGTCTTGCATCGGACACGCTCCTTTGGGTGTGGGCGTGACTTTTAGCGGCAGCCAACGTACGCACGTACGCTAGTTCGGATTGGTTCGGGCAGCCTGTCACTGCCCCGATTCGTGAACGAGAAGACACGCCGGAGCGCAGCACAACCGGGCTTCCCCGAGGGCCACCTAGGCTCCCCCGTACAGGCAAGGAACATCCAAAACATGAATTAAGGGGCACCGCTGCTGCATTCGGCCCGGAAAGCCTTATATTTCGTCCTCGAAAAACTTATTCGCCATTTTCCACCCGAGATCGTCGTTAGGGGAAATGCAAAATCTCCCCGATCTCTTGGCTCAGATTCCATGCCTTGATGCGCAGATGTTCCAGTTCCTGCCGCGTGTCTTCATGCTGTAAAAGCAGCATTGCTTTCTGCTGGCGTTTTTCGTCCTCAGTCATGCGGCAATCATAACGCTGGTTGATCCAACTCCCACAACTTTGAGAATGCGATTATGCCCTTTGACAACCCTGCCGCAGTTTGGAAGAATTGTGTTCCTTATGCTAGGGCCAGCGATTTTCAGCATCGGCGGAAAGCGGATGGAGTTGACTCCAGAGGAAGCGGAAACGAGAAATGAGAAGCATGGCGCGTGTCGTTCTTGCGGTGAGGACGTGCGGCTCCATCGCAGAGGTAAGAATGGCCACCCGGCCCATTTTGTACATAAACCCCTAAACGCTGCGCAACGAGCTGCATGTCCACTTGCAGATCACCGTCTTGATTAGCTTTCGAGTAATGACCGATTTGGACGAATTGCGGGGATTAGGTTGGTAAGGTTATCACGCCGAAGGCACCGTCTGCGCGATCTGTGAGCCGACTGCCTCAAAGGAAAACTGGACTCTATACTTTTGCAGTTGCAGGTTAGGAACCGCTCTGGCTGCTGCAATCGTGCCAGTCGGGAAATCCCCAGCAACAAGAATGCCGCGCACGGTTTTGCCTTCGTTCATTTTATTGCCCATATAGTCGAGAATTTGCCCAACCGCTTCCCGGTCGGCCTCGCCAGCTTTCAGTTCGATCACTACAGTTGTTCCATTGGCATCTTCCGCCAGTATGTCGATTCTGCCCCCCGTTTCGACTACCGTCTCCTTGCCCTCATCTACGATCTTCAACCCGGGTTCCAATTGCTCAATGTTCTTGCGAAGCACCTTTTGCAAGTCCCTCTCAAGCCCGAATGTCGTTTCAAGGGCATCCACTGCATCGTCGTAACCCGGTTGGGTAATCTTGGGTAGAACCATGATGTGATAGTTGCGCTTTTTGGTTCGCCCTCTATCCTCGTAGCCGATGCTTAGCAACTCTCGATATAGTGCCTCATCTTCTGGCGGCACAAAACGCGTGCGCTTTAACTGGTCGTCCATGTCCATGCTCCGGGCCAAGTTCGGGCCAAAGATTGCGCACCATTATATGGCCCCGCAGGTTCAACGCAGATTTCAGACACTACCAGCGACATGGGCTCTTTCGCTTGCACGCATTGCTGGACTGCACATCATCTGCCTTCTCGCTCGCGCAGCCAGACAGCTAAGGACACTTCCCGCTTGGGTGTCGTGCCTGTCTATGGCACACAGTTCATACGGTGTGGGCGAGACTTCCACAGCACCAACGTATGCGTACGCCAGTTCGGATTGGTTCGGATTAGCTTGTCACGTATGTTCGGCGATCCGGCGACGAGCCTGAGTGACTGCCCAGAAAACGAGACCGGAGGACTTCATAGCGTTCCCGTGGGTGCGAGGAACATCAAAGTGTGAATTAGGGGATTCCCGGGCACCCCGAGCACTCCTAAGCTATTGATCAGGCGTGGCTTAGGTACTACATCCAATCGTCTCTGGATGCCGCCGAAGAAGACCGAGTGTAACCTACTGAAATGATAGATAGATAACATCAATTCTCGCCCCCTATCACCAGAAGGTGAAGAGTACATGATTTTCTGGTCAAAGGTACGCTTAGGAACGCTTAGAACACCATGGTGAACCATTGGTGAACCCCAGCAACCCCGTGTCTGCCTGCTACTCTTCCCTATGGTGTTGGTGCTTGGCAGCACCGGAGTTTGAGCGTACGTGGAGCGTGCGTACGCACCAGATGCTATAGGAAACCTCCGGATCGGCTGAGACAGGATTGGAGCCATCGCGGTGTGTAGCAACGCCGCCACGGGCTGGAAACGGCTCCCAGTAAGGATTCTACACAGTCATGCACTGAAATGCCTTGCTGGGCGCGGACTCTGGCACGTCCGGTGTTCGATCAAATGGTGATGTCAGGGAAGATCAACGTTTCCGGGTAGGTACTGAGCCCACCGTTGTCGAGTATTTTCCACGCTTCGTCTAAGGTGATGTTGTTCTTCTTTGACAGAGCAGTCGCTGCGGAACCGCCCTTCCTACAAAAGTTGCAAGAGAACGCACCTCTGCGGCCTTTCGAAGGTTGGAGCAAGCCCGTGTTGTGTCCACAGTAAGGGCAATCAATATTGAGCTGACCGTCGCTCTGCCTATCTTTGATCTCAAAGCATAATGAGAGTGTGCGTGAATTTTCTCTCGCCATCTCTGGACTGTTCTGCGCCCAGTTTTTCTTTGCTTGTCTCCGCGCCTCGATCTCTGTCAGCTCCTCAGACATCCATGTCTTCTTTGTTGGATCATTGAATCGAATGATGTAACGACGGCCTCCGTCTCGAAGTTCTGCATCGACTAGACCCTCGATAACTTTGAAAGCATCCTTGAGTTTGCCCTTGCTGCCGCGACGGCATAATCGACGCTTGAGTTCTGCTACATCAACATCCAACTTGGTTGGGTCAGGACTGTTGTCCATGCGCTCATAAGCAATTCGCACGACGGTCACATACAGTTCGAGGGGCAGACCTCTCAAGCGCACCAAATCTTCGAGGGCTGAACTCGGCAAATTGAACCAACTCATTCCGAAAGCGCGAATCGCCATCCACAGCACAGCCGGATTCTTTTTTCCGAGACCGGGATGTGGGTAGCCACCCCCCAGCATGTACGCTTTTGTCCCGGGCGGAGTCCCTGTAGACCAAAGGCGATTCTTCCCTTCGAGCGTGGCAATAGCTTCCTGCACTGCCGATTCCTTATACCCAGTATCTTTGACGATCAAAGACTGGGGAATTTCCAGAGAACCTTGTTTGGCCTTGGCTAGTCTGCGGCTGATGTAGACGAATACGCTGAGCTGCGCACCTCGAAGCAGGAGTTCATCAGCTTTAGCTTGTCTTGATGTTGGTCCTGCGTGGAACAAGAAGCCCCACGGCAGTGGCGTTAGATGAAGCAGTCCCCAAAGAGGATCAACGGTTTTGATGTTCTTGATTTTACCCATGTGCTCCTTGGTGTCCCGCCAGTACTCTTAGACTGACTGTGGGCTTGCCCTTGCGTTTGTTGTTTGAATACATATACCGACTGCCCTGTGTTTCAGTCCTTGGGGAAAGCCCTAGACTGTCGGCTTGTCACACAGACAACAGCACCCGCTATGACTCTGCATGCTTAAACCCATACACCCTCTAGGCAGACCTATAGAGAGCAGAATGGTACAAAGCGTTACGTAAGTAATGGAATTGTAAGCACTTACTCATTTTCTGATCCCCCAGATGACCCATGTCGACACCGGGGGTTTGGCGGGGGATACACCCGGGGTTTGGCGGGGGATGCGCGGGGAGTGCTGCTCTGCATCCATCGGACACCAGCGATTGGCAGGTTGACCGCGCCGTGTTCCACTCGGATACTCTTAGATGTGCCGGGGGCTGTCCTCTACATCCGCGTAAGCACGGCTGAACAAGCTGACCAAACCCAGAACCTGCCAACTCAAAAGCGCAAAGTTGAAGATCGCTGCAAGCATGACGAGCTACCTATCCTGAAGACATTTGTTGACGCTGGGGAATCAGCGCGTACCACCGACAGGCCACAGTTCCAAGCGATGCTTCAGTACTGCCGTACGCATCAGGGCAGGGTTACACATGTTGTCTTCGCTGATCTGAGCAGACTTGCTCGCAATGTCCTAGACCAAGGAAGCACGCTGACAACCTTCAAGCAACTCGGCATCACACCAGTCAGTTGTGATGAACGTATTGAAGACTCAGCAGCGGGGAAGATGTCGGTCAACATGCTGGGAATGGTGAACCAGTTCTTTTCTGACAGCTTGTCTGAACGCATACGCTTTCGCATGTCTGCTGGCGTGCAGGAAGGCCGTTGGCTCTGGCTCGCTCCGATTGGATACTTGAACGGAAACAACGGCACATCAGGTCTGCAGATAGACCCACAGCGTGCAGCATTGGTGCGACAAGCATTCGAGTGGGTCGCTACGCGAAGTTACACCCTCGAAGAAGTTTTACGCAGGCTCAGACTTCTGGGACTGACCACCCGTCGCGCAGGCCGACCACTCGTCAAGCAGACGCTGTCACGGATGTTGCGGAACCAAATCTACGCAGGCTGGGTAGTCTCGAAGCAGATCAAAGTCAAAGGACTACACGAACCGATAGTGTCACAGGAACTGTTCAACGCGGTGCAGGACGCACTTGATGGCAAGTCTGCACCGCCTGTTGTACACAAGAAGTTGAATGAGGATTTCCCGCTGAAAGGGTTCGTTCGCTGCACAGGCTGCGATAAAAAATTGACTGCTGGCTGGGCGAAAGGCCGCAAGGAAAAGTACGCTCGGTATTGGTGCTGGAACCCCAAATGCCCTGCACGGGTCAGTGCCAGCCGTGATCAAGTCGAGAACGCCTTTGTTGGAATTTTGGGGATGCTGGTGCCCACGCAGGAATTCCTCAACGATCTGCCCCGAATTGCCAAGGCGTACTGGGCGTGCAGGCTGGAACGCATCACGAACGAACGTCGGCGGCTTTCTACCCTTCTTGCAGATGCGAAGACTTTGAACCAGAAGATTCTGCTGCAGAAGGTCAACCGTGAATTGTCAGAGCAAGACTTCGCCACGCTGAAGGAGACCGTGACGCAGCAGACGACTGAAGCGGAAACCCAGATGGCTGCGCTAGATGCAGAGACCGCGACAATGCAAGGGCTGCTGGAGGACACGCAGCGCGAGATCGTTGATCTGGTAGGGATGTGGCGCAACGGGGGCGTACAGCAGCGTCAAGAACTGGCTCTGAGCCTGTATCCCGAGGGTCTGCGCTTCAGCCTTAAGACTCTTTTCTTTGAACCGGGCAACGTCTTGCTGATGAATGTGATGCACGAGATGATCAAGGATATTTTGGCCGGAAAAGAAATTGGAGCGGGAGACGGGATTTGAACCCGCGACTTCGACCTTGGCAAACTTGCGTTATCCAGCCCCCGCAACCACTTAGCTAGTTTTGCACACTCCCCCAATTCCCCGCAAGCACGCGCAAGACGTCACCCTATGCGGGTACACGGAGGGTACAGATGCACTTGATCATCGAGATCGTCTGGAAGATCGTCGCTTTCATTGTAGTTGGTCTGTTCTGCATCTCGCTGCCGTTCATTCTGCTGGCTCTGCTGATCTGGCATCCACACCTCACGGCTCAGCAGCAGGACGCGATGTGTTTCCTCAAGCTGTGGGGCATCGTCTTTGGCGGTGTTGCTGCCGCCTTCTGGTGGATTGTGATGCGAACGATCATTTTCGTGGTGACTAAGGAACGAGTGTGGATCGGCGCGTGGAGCACGGTGCTGGTGTTCTTCGGCACCTACTACGTGGAGTATCTGGTGATGGCACACGGGGTGATTCGATGATGACACTCGAAGAATTTGACAAGGCGTGCGCTGGGCCTGACGAGGACGAGCTGGATCGTAAACAGGAGGAACTGCTACGCACGCTGGAGTTCATGGTCGAGATGGAGGTGATGTGGAATGGCTTACCGCCGAAGGAATCGTGAGTTCCAGTCGATCTGCGATCTCGCCTCGATGCGGGCCGGAGTGGTGTGGCGCACGGTGAACGTGTTGCTGCCGGACGCGACCAACCGCACGAAGATGCGGATCGCCCGGAAGATTTTGAGCCTGACGGACGGCAAGGATCGCTCGGTGACGATCACGCAGGCACAGGCGCAGGACTTGATCCTGCCGCATATTCAGTGCATCGCGAAGGAGTGTCCTGCGTGTATTTTTTGGGAACCAATTGCCCGCAGCTTAAATCTGTTCTTCGAGGAGGAATGATGGCAATCGGACTCTTTGATGAAGTCAAAGTCTTGATCACCGACGAGCAGCAGATCGAGGAGTTGGAGTTCGCCGCAGCACAGGAAGCATTCTGCGAAGCCTCATGTCGATGGCATGACAGCAAACAGCAACGTGCGATGGAGCGGATGACAGAGTGTGAAGTGAAGCTGCTGAACTGCTTTATGCGAGGCAGCGATCAGCCAATCATGTTGCGGGCATGGAGCGCGTATCGGCGCAAGTTGCTGTACCACCACAAATGGGAGGCTTAATATGGGAGTCGCGATGACCTACGAAGTCTGGCTTGAGCGAGTGCAGGATGCCTTGAAGCCCATCAATATGTCGATGGATGATTGGCAGCCCGTATGGCCTTTTGATTTCCCCGGCGAGCACGACAAGGGCACCGATCCCGACGCAGCCGCAATGAAAGCGAACCGCTACTGGTGGTGTCAGCAGAACAAGTCGATGGGACGCGAATGCGACAAACTCCCCGGGTGCTGGCTTCCTCGCGGGCACCAAGGCGAGTGCCAGCCAATGTACGAACGTGGCGACCACATCAAGGTTGAGTTTGAGGGCGAGGGCGGCATGCCGGGAGAATGGATGTGGTGTCTCGTGCAGAGCCGCGACGATAAGAAGCGATTGGTCTACTGCACGCTCGACAACGAACCAGTGAACGAGTACGGCGGAAAGGTGAAGCTCGGCTCAGAACTTGCCGTCAGCTACGATAAAGTGCGGGAGCACAAGACGGCGTTCGAGTTCACAAAACGATGAGCACGATGTCCTCCCCAATGAGCGCTGATGTCATGGCACACCACGAAGCGGGCCATGCAGTCGCGGCCCTCGTGCTCGGAATTCCCTTCATGGAGGTCAGGGTCGTGCCGGGAGAGAACGGTAAAATCGGCGTCGATTTCAAAGTGATGCCGTGGACTTCTCCGCGCCCAGAAACAAAACTGGTTGGCTTCACGGACGAAGAATGGAAGGAAGTCTCGCGGGACGACTCGAAGTGGGAGGCGTGGCAGAAGAAAGACAATGATGACTATGCGATTTTCATGTTGGCAGGAAAAGCCGCCCAAATCGAATACGCGGGAACAGCGAGGGACGAGGACGCCCGATTCGACTACTCGTTCATAGAGCACGTGCTTCCCGGCTGTTACGAGCGTCTACGCGACTTGGAGCCGCAAGCGGTGCAGTTGATAAAAGATCACTGGGCGGCAGTGTTGGCGGTAGCGGCGGAACTTCTCAAACGCTCGAAGCTGACAGCCGCCGAAGTGGAAGGAATTGTTAGAAGCGTTTTGCCTGAGATTCGCCTACAGAAGTCCAAGGCGTAAGTTGCCGCCTCAGAAGCCGAGGGCTGAATGGCTGCTACGCACGATGGTATCTGTGCAGATGATTTGTGAGAGGCAAGACTTGAACCTGCACATCATGCTGTCGGATGGGGTCGCTACCGTCAGGCAGAGTCTTGGCAGGTGTTTTGAGCGTTATGGCCCTGCTAACGTCAATTAACTCAGGGTCAGTGCTGATTGCTGTCGCCTAGACTCAGGTTCATTGTTCGATCCTGCCAGAAAGAAGAGTCCTATCGCAAGCAGGCCAAACGAAGAACACCAGAGGAAGTATCCAACTCCGAGATCGGACCTGTCTGGTACGTAGAACACGTACCACTGAGAGTTCACGACAAAAGCCGCAGTTGCGACGAATGCTGCCGCAAGGCGGACTCTACGCGATGCCCGCCACACTATCCACGGTGAGACGAGCACAAACAATACGGTCGTAACGACTCCTGCCGCAGAAATCGCCGTACCATACCATGGGTCGGCGCTCTCAGCCCCGCAAGGCCGCAGCGCACACGTCTGAGCTAAAAAGACTTCCCATCCCCGGATGCCGTGGTCGAGCCTGCTACCTAGGAAGCCCTTGATCGCCGGAAGGAACCATGAAGCCGCATGAAGCAACCATGCCGTTGCAATCACAACATACCGCTTCGTCATCGTGTTGGCCTTTCAACCGAAACCTTCCCTATGACAAGTATATTCTTTGGCAGGTGCTAAGCGAGTAGGCGTTGCAAAATCTCGATTACGCGCATTGAGGCTGGGTCTCCAACTGCTCGGTTAGCATAGGATTGTGGCGCTAAAGAAACTGGATTTCGTACCCCCGCACTCTTCGCTCTGGGGAAAGGGCGGCGTGATGCTCACATTGAGCGTCGCGAAACTGGATGCGGCTTGGTTCTACAACAGAGTCCCTCTCGGCGGTGAGCCAAACGATGAGGGAAAGTATGAGAGGGCGAAGCGGTGGATCGAACGGCACGGACATTGCGGTCTCATGGCATCAGAGATCGCCATCGATGAAGGTGAGAACCATATCTACTTCATCGAGGGTCGCAATCGATTCGCGGCACTGCGCGACCTCGGCTACAGGGTTGTGAAGGTATGGGCAGGTGGGAATGAGTGCGATGAGTTGCGTCGTAAGTATGCTGCCATGAAACGCAGCCAACGCTGAAAGCAAAATCCCTTTTCCAGCTGCGCTCAAAACCCCTCCAAAGAGTCGCCTTCTAAACGCACGTCACCGTAGGCGATAATCGACCCGATGGAACTCTGGACTGGTGTCGTGTGCCTTGTACCGGACCCTGCTTGCAAAGACTTCAAGCGATTCGGGGAGGGAAACGGTGCTTACGTGAACGTCGTCGCATGGGCCGAATCGGCGAAGCACTTTGAACGGCATGTGACCGAAATCGCGAAGGAGCAGCTAGACTGCATCGTCCGCGAGATGGAAAAGATCGAACTGCTCCAATCTGCTCTCGAACGCGAAGAATGTCCCGAAGAGTTTTTCACCATGAGAGCAACAGCGGAGAGGCAGCCGAAGGATGTGGTATTCGGGACTTTTCACGTCTGGGCGCAAGACGATGTGAATTGATTCTGATTTTGCGCATGGGATAGTTAACGTAAAGTCGCCGCCAGTAGCATCCCGATACCTCCGTTTTCGCGCCGGCCTTTTCGCCTCGCCTTCGCCGTGGTAGGGTTGGACTGGAGGCCAAGTTTTCAACAGCTTGGTGCCGTCCACTGCAATGCTACAATCCGAATCAACAAACACCAGCCAAAAAGGGGCAGCGTTGGCGCAGACACTTCCTGTAGTGAGCCTCTTTTCCGGCTCTGGCGGTCTCGATGAGGGGTTCGTGCAGGCAGGCTTCTTGCCCGTGCTTGCAATGGACGTTGACCGGGCTGCCTGCCTGACATTCGAGCACAACCATCCGGGCGTGCGAGTCCTCAAGAAGGACTTGTCCGAAGCTGTGAACGGCTACGCTGTAGAGCGTCTGTCGGAGATACCTTCCCCTGTCCGACCAATCGGCGTCATCGGAGGGCCGCCCTGCCAAGCGTTCTCGATGAGCAACGTTCACAAACGTGCAAACGATCCCCGCCTGACGCTGCCGGAAAACTACGCGCACATCCTCTCAGAACTCAACAAGCACTACGGGCTGGACTTCTTCGTGTTCGAGAACGTGCTGGGGCTGAAGCACAAAGCGCACTCGGAGCTTTTCGGATATTTCAAGGAACTGTTCGAGTCTGCGGGTTTCACAATCTTTGAAGGCGAACTCGACGCGCAGGACTTCGGCGTTGCGCAGGTGAGGAAGCGAGTCTTCGTGGTCGGCTTCAACAAGAACAAGTACAGGGCAGTCCGGTTCGAGTTTCCCAAAGGCGATCCCGCGAGCAGGAAGACGGTTCGGGAAATCATCGGTAGCCTGCCGTCCCCAGCAATCTTCGAGCGAGGAATGACAGAAGAAGAAATCCCATTCCATCAGAACCACTGGTGCATGAAGCCAAGGTCAGAGAAGTTCTTCAACGGGTTTCTGAAGGAAGGCGATGTGAAGGGAAGGCCGTTCCGCGTGCTGGAATGGGGCAAGCCAAGCTGGACGGTCGCCTACGGGCACCGGGAAGTCCACATTCACCCAACTGGCAAGCGGCGGCTCAGCATCTATGAGGCGATGTTGCTCCAAGGTTTCCCACGAGACTATGTGCTCAAAGGAACTCTCACCGACCAGATTCGGCTAGTGTCGGATGCGGTGCCGCCGCCGCTGGCGCGGGCCTTGGCGGAAAAAGTCAAAAAAGTCCTAGACTTGAGATCAAGCAGGGACCGGCAACCAGCATTGTTCGCTGCATCCTAAGTCTTTCGCCTCATCCTGCCGCGCCGTGTTCTCATCAGCCCGTGGTTGCGGAAAAACCCACGCGACGCCCCTCAGGCACGGCTCCCAATTCGGGATACAGCGCCAACATTTCTGTGGTAATGACATACCGCCGCTCGCCCCGCAAGGTGGTCAGATCGTCAGCGGTCGCCAGTAAATTGCCCTCTTTGATCAGGATGATGAAAATCTTCTGCGCGGGAGAAAGCGAAGCTGCTGTAACGAGCGCAGCATGAACTGGTTTGCGCAGCATGGTCACGAGTTCATCAACTGACACACGTGGTTGGCAATCACGCAGGTACGAATCGACGGTAACTGCCAATCTTCTTCTGTCAGTAGGTAGCTGAGGCTCCGGCAAAATCTCTGTGAGAGCATTGATGACCTTGTTGCGGTCGCTGAAATTCTTGTAGTGTTCCGTCCCTGCGTCCTCAGTATCGGGTTCGGTTGCGATTCTGGCTAACAGGTCATCCACCGTTTCGACCAGTGCTCTTACTCGGCTTGCGAGTCGAGCCTTCTTCCATGACAACAGAGGCGGCTTGTATACAAGGTCATGCGAAATCTCAGATGACGCCGCCTGCATGGCGGTCTTGATTTGGACTTCGACCGCCAACCTCTCGATCTCTGGATCAGACCGGCCCGGTTCTGGCTTCAGCTTGAGGATCATGTGAAGATCGTCATAGACGAACTCGTCGGGTCTTCTTGTCCGCTGCGCCTTTCTCTCCACGACGACGAACCCTTTCTTTAGCCCTTCTTCGACCTTCGGAACGTTTAGTTCGTTCGGAACCACAATAGTCGCCGCAAAGATGTCTTCGGTTTCAGAGAACGGGTCTGACGGCCCGTTCTTTTCTGTCTTAAGGAAAAGACTCTCGTCAGCCTTGATCCGTGAATGGGACAGGCGACCGCCAGCTTCTGTAGCAGCACCGCGTAGCAGCGGCTCACATCTCGCTCTGAGCCGCTCGAACACGGGGTACATGCGGTTGTATGCTTGCACAAACTGTCCCGGCAAAATCATCTCAGTCTTCTACACGGTGACGATTTTTTCGACCAGCCGATCTTTACGTATGACGCGGTTCGGCTGCTTATTTGTGCCAGCACGCACTGCCTGCGAATACGCAACCGCATCCTCTCCGAGCGCTGCGGCGTCTTCTGCGTCCGGGACTTTGTTGATCCTGTCGGCAAATTCGCGTAATGCTTCCTCAGTGGACGTGTAATCAATTGTGTCTGGAGCATTGGTGAAGTCTAGGAGGGCTGACCACAGCGAATAAAAATCAGCCTTGTTATGGAACCGAGTCTCCTGCACCAGATGCGAGAATTTCAGCATCATGTTCTTAACCGTGGTGTAGCGGGCCATGTGGGTGCCGATGTCAGGAAACTCCTCGTCAAAGTCGGCGTAGTACCTTTCAAGCTGATCACCTTCCTGAATTCCATCCATCGTGAGGGTGAACATCAGAGAGACATTCTCCACGTCCTTCATGCGGCGAGTGTCCGCGAGACTGAAGAATTTCAAGTCTTGCCAAAATGGGTCGTCTGCTAGCTGCTCCATCGTCGTAATGAAGACACCGCCGTAACGGGCGTGTCGCAGTTCCTGTTCGTTCAGACGCTGGACGTTCCTGTTGAATCGGTCAAAGATGTTGACGACCACTTCGTCTTCGATCTCCGTGAAAAATTCAAATGGGAGAAAGTAGCTATAAAAGCTCCTCTGAATTGCAGAATCCAACTGACTGAAGTACTGTCCCGGCGCTATGTCAGCGGAGTGTTTCGCCGAGAGCGAAAATTCATCTTTTAAGAACTCCAAAATTGACAGCAGCCGTTGCTTACCGTCGATGACGTGGTAGATCGTCATGCCGTTGTTCGTGACTTCAAGATTCACGAAGATGGGCGGGATTGGGTAGTTCCGCAGGATGCTGTCGATGAAGAACTGCTTATAGTCCTTATTCCAAACACTGCGGCGCTGATACCGTGGGCTAAGGTCGAGCAATTTAGCCTGTTCCATATCTCGCACCCAACCGATAGCCTGAATCGTTGATTTCCGATCTTTCAGTGCCATAGTGTCATCCCCCGGTGTACAAAATTCATCTGCCCTTCAAGCGGTTTCGCTCTTCCCGTGATTTTTCATATTGTCGAATCCAGCCCGTCGGGTCTGATGGCCATTCGGTGTACTTCTCCAGCGTGTACGCAGACTGGAACCTTCCGCCCGGAACGCCAGCCCGGCTTGCATTGATGACCCAACCCAAGTACCGAAGCTCGCGCAAGCGTTTGCGCCACTCATCTTGGTTCGCGGCTATGTCGAGCCACATGCTGGGCACTGGGACGCCCAGGCCCGCAGCCTTCAGAAGCTCCCCGATACGGACATGCACGCTGTCATGCTTAATCGCGGATCGCATCGCAGCGGAATCGACCGAGGCGAAGAGGTTCTTCTTTCCGTGGTTACATTCTTCGCAGATCGCCCAGAGGTTGTCCGGCTCCGTCTTGCCGCCCCAATCGCGGGGAATCTTGTGATCGACCACCAGCGCGATGCCGTGCTTCTCGATGGTGCGACCGCACATCCCGCAGCGCCCGTGCGAAGCGTGGATTGCCTGTGCCCGGAGCTTGCTGTTGATGGGTGCCGCGTCGAGCGGCTGCTCACGCGGGCCGACGTAGATGTAGACGACTTTCGCGCCGATCCGCTTCTTGGCGATCCGGTGATAATAGTGCAAGTCCCTCCGCCGCCTGCCGAACTGGACTTGCTCTTCAGACGGCAGACTGAGCGCGGCCCGCATTTCACCCTCGGAGATGCCCTCCGGGTGCTCTTTTAGCACCGCAAGCATCTGTTCGTGAATACGGCCTAATGTCGGCGGCTTTGCCACGGAAGGCCATAATAATGGTTAGAAGGTAGAAAGGGCCAGCATGGACTCGATCACTCCCGACCGTCGCAGCGCGAATATGAGCCGGATCAGGAGCAAGGACACCAAGCCGGAGATGCTGATCCGCCGCATGCTCCACGGGTTGGGTTACCGCTATAGGCTGCACAGGCGCGATCTGCCCGGCGCACCCGACCTCGTCTTTCCATCGCGTAGGAAGGTGATCCTCGTCCACGGGTGCTTCTGGCACCAGCACAAGGGGTGCATCGACGGAAGGCTCCCGAAGTCGCGTGAGGACTACTGGCTACCGAAGCTGTTGCGCAACGTCGAGCGCGACCGCCGAAACATCGGGAAGCTGCGGGGCGGCGGGTGGAAGGTGATGAAGCTGTGGGAGTGCGACATCCTAAAGGACGAGTCCCTCCAGAAACGGCTGACCGATTTTCTGGGTTGACGCTATTAGCCAGCGCGACCTACGCAAACCACATTAGCAAGATCGGCGGATGCGGACGAACGGACGGCGAGACGTGACGGTGTTGATCTTCAGAATGTGGTGCCGATCATGCTGTGCTGAAAACTGATCCCGTGGGTCTGTGAGAATGCTTGGTACAGGCTCCCAAGATGTCGTCATGACCACGGCGCTCGTGTTGGTCATCACGCCGGAGGCGCTGATGCCGACGAAAGTTGGCAGTTCTCCCGAACCCTCGCCATGCGGTGGATGTTCCCCTTCCGGCTTCTCGTCGGGCGAGCGCACGGGCTGCCGGGCAACGGGCACAGTCAATGTCGCCGTCGTGCAAACCGGAGAGCACGGCACCATCAGTGACAACGCCAGCGAGATTTCCTTCACAGCCATCAACCCACTTTAGACGATGTAAGCGGGCGCTGCGATTCCTTGTTTTCCCTGGTGGCTCGAAGGTGGAAGAAGGCTGGCGGAATGGGCGTCCACTAAGTGCCGTTTTTTTCCAGTCAAAAAGGAAATTCCGATCTATATACTCTTGAAGCGTATGCCGATTGACGCATGTACCAGTACCTTTGCAGAAATGGCTGCGACGGTCTTGCCCGATGACATGGCGAGGCTGAGAACGGCACTGGCTACGCCGTTTCCGATGTCGTTCTTTTGCGAACGCGGTCTCGGTGTGAAGTCCATCCTCTCAAGGTTCCAGAGGCGAAGGGATTTTTCGGGGTGTTATGTACTGCTGCGGGAAGGGAAAGCATTCTACGTGGGAATTTCCCGAACGGTGGTTCAAAGACTTCGGCAGCATGTAACAGGTAAGACCCACTACGATGCGAGTCTTGCGTACCAAATGGCAACCGAGAAAACAGGCCATGAAATGAAGCGTGCAGATGCGATGCAGGACGCGGCTTTCCGGGTCGCGTTCGACGAGGCAAAGGCGCTGCTTCGGGATTGCAAAGCCGCCTTCATCGAAATCGACAATCCTCTGGAACTTTACCTGTTTGAAGCCTACTGCGCGATGGAGTTGGACACCTGCGAATGGAACACGTTTCGAACCCATTGACTCAGGATCGACGATTTCACAGCCCGTTTTCGTAGCTCCGAGCCTGTCCGTCGAGTCATTGCACACGCGCAATCTGCGGTGCATACTTATGGCCTCTTAGAATGCCTGACAACGCTCAAGTCGAGTTACAGTACGGCGGCCCAGAAGTCGAAGACGGAACCATGCCCGTCGAAGACATGGTTGACGCTCTGGTCGGATTCTCTGGAGCATACGACAAGATCGCGAGACACCAGCAATCGCCGGACACTGGACATCGTATCCGTGTCCTCGGCTTGCGGAAGGGGTCTGCCAAGATCGTCGTTGATATTGTGGAGTGGGTTGCGAAAAACCCGGCAGCAGCCGGAGTGCTGGTGACAGGTGGAAGCCTAATTGCTACCGGAGCTTACAAGGTGCTCACGGACTTGGCAGGCGTAATCCGTGGCAAGAAGGCTTTGCGGGGTCAAAGAATAACCAACAACTACACGTTCAACGACAACAGGGTCATCTTGCAAGGTGGAGTCGAACTGACACCTGAACAGTTCCACTACCTTCAGACTGGGGAACTCGACTCGGATTTGGACAGGTTGACTGCCCCGCTCGGAAGGGATCGCATTGATCAGTTTGAGTTGAAGGCTGACGATAAGGAGCTTGTGTCGGTGTCGAGGGAAGAGCGTGCGTACCTGGCCCGGCAAGGCGAGCCTGTCATTTCGCTGCCCGGCGTCCGACCCAAGGTTACTAAGACCGAATATGGTGTACGTCTCGAAGGAGCGTTCAGAAGCCACAACAAGAGAACCAACACTGGCAAGTTCGAACTCCGGTCGGGAGAGATCATACGATACCGATATCGCAACAGTGACATTCAACCTCTTTTGCGTGCTTACGCCTCTACTGGCATCGTCAGAGTCTTCGGAACTGTGAAGTTCGGCCCCAATGGTGAGCCGATCTCGGTTGACATCCGTGACATTGAGCTTACGGACGACGGGCAACGGGGCCGTTAGCGAATGATGCGATCATTCTTATCAATTGTTTGTTCGCAAGGCTGAAGTGCCGTGCCTTCATCAGAGACCGAGACGCTCTCAAAATGACAGTCCAGAACCTGTCAACAAGGGAATGTGCCCTATCGGTACAGTGGTTTAGAAACTGGAGTTGCTTTGCGGTGTCGCTTGAATAACCACGAACAAGCCGTTCTATCTCGTCGCGGTCAAACTGCGAACGCGGCCCTTTTGAATCCGCCCACACGACACCACTGTCGGACTTCCACTGCTTTGACGCGAATCTTGGCAAAGACTTGAACTGGGCAGCGTCTCCCGCGAGCAGCGCAACGAGCAGCAGTTCTCTCTCGCCGGAGCGGAAGTCCACCGCACCGAACCACGTGTTCAAGCCGATTCCGTGACGACCGCGCCCACCAGCCCACATCTTCGTTTTGCCATTTGGTTTTATGACACCGAGGTGCGATGCGATAACTGCGTGCCCGCACTCGTGGATTGCGTTTTCCCGTAGGGCCGCTCTCGTCATTCGGAGATTCTTCTTGAGCGCAACCAAGGTTTATGCTGCCAGAACTTGTGATGGTGTGGAACCCGCCGTGGACTGATCATTCCGGTTTGCCGTATGGGTCTTCAAAGCCAGCAGCCTTATCCTCCTCTGTCACGCGCCCGAAGTGTGCGCCGACTTTGACCCTGAACATCGCACGATTTAGATCGTCCAACTCCGCGATCTTGTTCTTGAGAACCTCTCCGTAATCCAGCCAACTTACAGTCATGACTTGGGAGAAGTCAGCCATGTACTCATCGGATAGTCCGGCAATACTGCCGAACCAGAAGTTTTGGATGTAGGCTCTTCCACCGCCGTATGGGTCTACGTTCGCCTTCAGTGTGTCATAGGATGTCTGATGCTTTTTGATGTTCTTGGGAACAGGTACTACTTTGCAAAGAACGAAAGCGTGCGGTGGAGGGTTCTGATCGGGAACAACATCACAGCATTGGCTTAGGACGGCACACAGAACTGATGAACCCTGAACCTGAACGGGATGATAGGGTCGCTGTGGGTTACCCTCCAAAACAGCCTCTACGAGAATCTTGCCTGCTGTAACCCCAACGGCACGGCTGATGAACCTTGTCGTGTCCGGTCTCGCGAGCGGGAACACGACATCCTTGATGACATCTCCCTGTTTAAGAGACGAAAGGTCAGGGGCAGCGATAAACATTCACTCACTCGACGGACGCTCTTAAACCGGGCTTGGTACTGCGTCGGAGTTTCTCAGCGACCTCTTTCGAGAGGGGCACAGTCTGCTGGGGTACGTACATATCTTCCGCCTCTTCGTGAGCCGCCTTGGTAGCAGCCTCCCACAGCGCTCGGTATCGGACAACCTGCTTTTGCAACTCCAGAATGACATCCTCGTAGAACCGGATGATCGCAGGATCATATAGACCGCCAGAAAATCTGACCGTTGAGGCAATCTCCCGGAAGCCACTCTCGCGCTGCATGTCACTCATTATTCCAGCGGGAGTTTGACCCTGCTCTGCGAAGAACTGTCCACGCCATAGGTCTTCAAGGTTCGTTGAGATGCGCGTCGTTGATGCGCTCATTCTCTCAGTATCGAACAGGTTCGTCATGACTTGCCTCGCATTACCTGCTTGTACTCTTCGCGGATATGTTCCAAGAACTGAAGCTGAATCTTATGGTGGAACTCATCCAACATCTTGGGTAGAGAACGAAGGTCACCAGCAAAGGCGTAGCAGTCAAAATCCAAAATGAACAGACCGCTGTCGCGACCGGGCATCTGAAGGAGCGCACCACGGACCGTGATCTTGTGCTCCCCCGATGAGAGCCTGAACTCAGTCAGAAGTTGTTCGATGCTCGCGGGATCGAACCGCTCCATGTCTACGGGTAAGTTGACATAGCGCCGTAAATCCTGAATACCCTGTCCCGGTTTGAGTTCGATGTGGTTGACGTAGCGTAGGCCGATTCTCTGAAAATTCTGGACGGAGAATTCCTTTGCGAACGCAGTCGTGCGAGCCAACGCCTCGTGCTTGAAGTCTTCAAAGCTGCTGCACTGGTTGAAGATGACGACAAAGTTCTCCTGCGAAACCTTGATGCTCCGGCGCGTCTCAGGGTTTGCGAATACGTAAGCCTGAAGCACGCGGCTGTCGGGCTGCGCCAGCATTTCTTGGCTCACAGCCGGGTAAGACTCTGCCAAGCTGTCTTGGATTCTCCAGACTTCAGGTGCTATCCGCAGACGAGGAGCGAAGCGGACTTCAAATGCAACTTCGCGGACGCTCGGGCTGGGGAAGAGTTCGTCTAGCTCTTTTTGTGTGATCACAACCTGCAATCCTTCAGGAATTAGAGCATGGTTCCAGCCGACCACTATTGACGTCGGATGTTCCCGGGGGAAACGAGTAACTATGGAGCAACGCCGCTACGAAGTCAAATCCTCCACCTGCGTCTCATCCGCGACAGACCGTTCTTTAGGTTGCGAAGAACCCGGCGAGTCAGGGCGCAGTGGTCTGTGCGGGGCTGAACCGTAACTTTGATTCCCAGTGTGGCAAGAACACTAGCTACTTCAGCACCCTCCATAACCTTCTCAAATTCCTGCGGTGACCATTGCAACGCACCTTGCCGACTCCAAGACTTCGCCCACAATTCCGTTGCGACAAGCTCGATTGCTTTCCAATGTGATGTCACAAGACGCTCGGAGTCTTTCATCAGCCGTTCCTGAGCCTCATCCTGCTGCCTTCGCTCTGAGTACATTTCCTTCAGGAGTGCGACTATTAGGTCGAGATCGTCGGACGCTCCCGAGGCTGGCAAACGACAGTGGTTTGCATCTATGTAAAACCTCTCATGAGCAAAGAACCCCGCAGCCGTTGAAATGATGGTTCGCTCACGTTCGGGGTCTCTACCCAGATTGGAGGAACCATCCGGCGTTTTGTGGCAGTAAACAGTAAGCCCCGCACCTACGCGGTCGATGCGAATGCCTTGTGGCCGCAAAATCATCCCCTGCACTGCTGCAATAACGGCATGGGCAGCCTCGTGGTATGCAGCACCCTCGACATATCTCTCGTCAATCTGCACTGTAATACGCTCGATAGCACAACGTCTACATCAAGGCTGACCTAGGATTCGCGGCTCGCAGGCGTTGTTGCACCGCGAGACGTCGCAACCGCCTTAGCGTTCACAGCAGGGATGATGTACAAGTGATCCAAGATGTACCTAACCAACGATTCTATGTACGGTACGTCTTCGCGTAGTAGACCACCAAGATCAGAGTGGGCTGCAATGTTTCGCAATCCTGTTGCCCCGCTTACGACGGCGAGGTTCTCCTTCTCGACCAACTTTGCCAGTCGCGCACCGAGAAACATCGGGCCACCATCCGGGCGCTTCCTAGGAATGCCTCTATCGGTGCAAACAGCGTCCAAGACTCTTCCGAGCAGAGCCGCACAGCCGTTGGGATTACGCCTCCGCTCTTTAAGAGCAGCAGCGTATTCTTCAGCGATCTTTGCAGGCAAACCATCAGGAACGATGATCGGCTCCGGGTACAACATTTCCATTTCCTCGGGAACACCGTCATCAACGAAGAGCCTGTCGAAGCTCGCTCGTCCACAACTTGAACAGATCAACATGCGATGAACCCACCCGCGCTCGATAGTGTTGTCCATCGTTCCCCACGGCGTTTGCTCCTCCCATTGGTAACTCTTCACCTGCGAATTGTCCTGAGCAATCACGGTAAATTTCGTGTGGTTACCGCAGTATCCGCAATCTAAAGGGCCGATCTCGTAAGTATCTGACATCTTTGCTCCGTTCAGTACCGCCTGAGGCCTACAACGCTTCAAGCCATTTCGCAATCGGAATTTTCCCATCGTAAATAGCGATCTTAGTCTTACCCAAAACCAGCGGTGCATACTTCGCCTGTGATGACTCCTTCGTCGCGTACACGTCGAAGTAGGAAGCCGTCACCACATGGTCTAAATCGGGGAGAAGGTCACGAGGCATTGAGCCAGTGTTTGCAGTTCGCCAATTGCCATAAAGGTCAGCGGCCACTAATGCGTGGGAGAGTCGAAATCGTCGGTTTGCGAGGAGTCGCTTTGCAGCAATGGCTATTTGGCGTGGCTGTCCGCCCGGAAGCAACTTTGCTAAGTGTTGCTTCAGGATGAAGCGACCTGCTCTCCTCGCTTCTTTTACGATCCAGTTTGGAAGATCAGTTGGGGAGACCCGTGACAGCCGTGCCTTGAGAGCCGATTTGCCGCCGTAACGAGACGACATGTCGGCCCGCTCAGTCGCGGCTTGCTTTGCGCGAGCCTCAATAGCTTCCTGTGCTTTCTGATCGACAATCCCCTTGGATAACTTCTCAATTTCCCGCTGCATGTTCGCTTGGTTGATAGGCTCCCAGAAGACGTCAACCCCCACCACCGCTCCACTCATCGCAGCATCGGCTTCAGCAAGCAGGAGTCGCGGATTGTCCCGTACACCGGGAATCCCTTGATCCGTGAATGTTTTCAGAAACTCGAAGAGTTGTTTTCCACGAGTTGCGTTGCATTTGAATGTCCTCGCCATCTCATACATGGCTTCTGATCCAAGCACCAGACGTTTGCCCTGTGCCGTAAGCGTAGAAATGAGTGCAACCGTATCGACGTTTTGGTCGCATAGCTCATTCCAGAGCATTGTGTCCAAATAGATCATCATGAAAGGTTGGCTGTTCCTCTTCATTTTACTTCCGCTGTTTTCCGGCAGGGTGCCAAGAAGGGTAAATCTACGGGGTCAAACCGAGTGCCTTTTCCATGCCTCCCCGATAGGCCATTACGATCTGCGGGCCGTGCCCGTCTGAGAGCGTTAGCCTGTTGAAGACCCCCGCTAGTACGCATCCACTCCACGGAAACCGTGCTGCGCAGCCAGAGCAGGGTATTTGCGCACGAGGTACAAATAATTCTTCCGTCCGCGCCCTTTCGAACAGTTTCCAATAGGGCCGTGCCTAGCTCGGATGCGCCAAAATTCCATTCTTTTCAACAAAAGTTTGTTTTTGATGTCGTCATTAGCCCTCATGTTTTAACCCCTCACATAGGGTGCGAAAGTACGGGAATGTCGGTGAAAGGCTGCGAGGGTCGAGGTAGCCCGCCTTCGCTCCGCTCGGCGGGTCGCTGCGCGACCAAACGAGACAACAGTCCAAAACTCTGCACATGAACGGTTGGACTCTTGGACTGTTGAACTGTAGGGTTAGAGACCGAGAAACCAAGAAACCAAAAAGGCCCGCATAGACACCTTGTTGCTTTTTGCTTTCCTCGCTTCTAAGAGTTCAACAGTCCAAGAGTCCAGCCGTCCAAACGCAGATATTTGGACTGTAGTTTCAGAGTCCATCCGCCGCTGCCAGTGTTATCCGCTTCTCTTCAGGAAGTCCGTCAAACCCGACCCCCGGAGCCGCCATCCACCAGCCAGCCCCACGCCCGAACTTCCGCCCGTCAAGGTGTGAGCCTTTGATGTTCTGCAAACTTCTCTTCACCGTAGTCTCGCTGAAGCCCAAGGATTCGGCCGCCTTGTAAACCTCAGGGCTACGCTTCGGCGCGTCACCAAGGTAGGTCAGCATCCATACGTCGCACTTTTCCTGCTCTGTGTTACGGGCCTCTTTTTTGCTGTTCTGCTTCACCAGCACGTCATCGGCGATCTCAGTAACGATTTCTCCCCATTGGATACTGGCTGTGCTTGTCTGCTTCCCTTTCCAGCTTGCTGTGGCGGGGACGGTTTTGTATTTGATTCCGCTTGCATCGGACGCGTAGTTCCACTTGACCATTGTCAGCAGGTGATCGTGCTTGTCCCCAGAGTCCGGGTCACGGCTGAGCATGAACGCAGATTTCGCAGAACCCGCCACAGCCGTGCCTCCGGCAATCTTCTCGATGGAAGAGTTCGTTGTCCGTTTGGGGACGTGCAGCACCGCCACAAATGCAATCCCCGAGGCCTCGCAAAAGTCTATAAGCTGCTCGAACACGGGATTGGCTTCCTCGTTTTTGTTGATGTTTTTGTTGCCGAAGACCCCGGTAATGGGATCGACTATCAGGAGCTTGATGTCGGGATGTTGCTTCACAAGTTCGAGCAGGACATCGCAGTCTTGCGACAGGTCGAGGGGCCGCTTTTCTGGGTCGCTGTCCCCGGCAATCGTGCGGAAGGATTTGCGGTCTAGGAAGTCAACCTTGGTCAGGTCGGCTCCGGCTGCTAATAGCCTCGGTCTCACGATTTTGGCAATGCTGTCCTCGCCGCAGTACATCAACACCTTGCTAGGAGGTATGGTGTTTTTCGAGCCGTCCGGGAAGTCTTTCCCCGTCGTGACACACGCGGCGATGGCGCATGTCATCAGGCTTTTGCCATTATTCGGCTGCCCAAGAACCCACGTTGCGCACCCAAGCGGAATCTTATTGAACCAAATCCACTCGGTGTCTTCTATTTCACCGTCGGCCGCACTGGTAACCACAACCTGTTTGACGACCTTGTCCTCAGGCTCGCCGACTACGGCCCGGTAAAGTTCTATCTCACCCTTTTGCAGCGCGAAGGCTTCTGCCTCTTTCTTTTGCTTGCAGGCAGGGCACACGTATTGTCCGGTGATGTACTCGCCGCAGCCGCCCTTGCACGGTCCGCCCCAGTTCTCCTCGCACACCTGCTGCTGTTGGCGGCGTTTGTCCAGAATGGCTTTTTGTCTTGCGTTCAGCGAGTTTCGTTTTCGGTATTGCTCCGTAGTCCTACGTCCTTCGGGCGCGGCGGCTGACGCGGGAGAACCTTGAGACGCGGGAGCGGATACGCTAGTGTTTGCCTTCTTCTCACGCTCTTCCGCTTCTATGTTCTTGCGAACCCGCTCGGGTAAGGCTTCCCAGCCGATAAGCCTGCGCCGGACGAAGCAGGATTTGCACTGTTTCACGACGTCACCCGGCTTGAGTCCTAGCCCGGAGTTATAGACGCGACCTATCGCAGGCTCACCCCCGCAATCGTTGCAGGTTGTTGGTCGAATTTTCTGACTTTCGTTTGTATCACTAGATAGCATTTTGAATCGTCCGAAAGCCGACCGGGTACCCAACTTGGTCGGCTTTTTCCCTTTGAAGTCAGAGCCGCCCCAGATATTGCAAAGCCAGCTTGACCGCGCTCACTGTGCCGACATTGATCTCCGCGATCTTGGCTGTTGCGGCAACCGTCAGCCCCTGCTTGAAACAATTCTCAATCGTTGACAGGGCCGAGGGTGTGAGCTTGCGCCCACGATGGTTGCGAATCTTTCTAGCTGCTGGTTTCATATCGGAATAGCTCCGCTACAAGAGGGGCAGATAGTCAACATTTAAGTTTTGCTGTTTTTCCCTACCTCGACCCGCCAATCATTTAAAAAATCGTAATTTCATCCTTCTGAATAGGGGACTACTCAAAGCAAGAAGGGAAAGGTCACCGCAGGGGATTCGAATGAAGACAAATACGAGAAAGCTGGTTGAAACGCGCAAAAGGCTTCAACAGGAAATACCAAGGCTCAGCAATGAGCAACTGTCCGACAGGCTGAACAGGGTGTCGTGGGGCGTGTACTGCGAAACGTGGGGCCATGACTATGAGGGTCTGGACGCGGCCCGTAGCGAGCTTCACTTATTGCAAGAAGAATGGCAAAAGCGACATCCTCGTAGAAATCCCAGCAAGGAAGAATTTGAGATCGCTCACGCTCACGGCAAACTACGCAGCCCTCTGGCAAGGCTTCTGGAGGAAGAATGATCTTAGCTGTCTACATCAACCTGCACGAAGGCGGTTTGTCTCGCGCATCCATCGTCTAGGAAAAGCATTGGGGTGAATCTCAGGCACGGATCGCATACACCTAAGGAGGCCGTTCCATCCTCAGCCTATTAAGATAGAATGCTGGCTACCCTGAGGGAGGGTGTATGGACGCAAATAGCTTGTTGGAGTCGATGCGCAAAGAGTACGCGGAACTGGGGAACGCGATCAGCTTCCTTGAGCGCCGTGTGGGGACGTCAACGGTAGCAAGCCGCAAGCCCAAGAGCGGACCGCGCTCTCACGGTCGGCGCTGGACGAAGGCGATGCGCGAAGCTATGTCCAAGCGCGTGCGGGCCGCATTGGCTGCCAAGCGCAAACGAAGAGAAGCACGGGCGAAAGCTGCGAAGCCTAGAGTCGTTAAGAAGGCTCCCGCCGTAGCAACAAAAAAGGCAGCCTGATCGAGGCTGCCTTCTCTAATCCCCCATTTTGTTATTCAGGTTTGGCAACCCCAAGCTGATTAAGAAGGTCGCCCTTGAACTCTGCCAGAATCTCACGCCGGGTGTAACGCTGGATGTAGGGATCGTCTTTCCCGCCCAAGATTTTCTTGCCTCGATACGTAGTGCCGCCAGATTTCAGGATCAGCTTCATATCCTCTTGGAATCGGCGATCACGACGTGTGTGTTTGATGAGAGTATCAGCGTTGCGCGGACGCCCGTCACTCATCTGCTCGTCTAGCTTCTGCTTCCGCTCATTCAACTCCTCGCGATCCTCGACCTTCTCGGCGATGAGGTCGATAGCATCTGCGAAGCCATCAAGGCCCCACGCGCAACGAAGTTCGTCGGCAACGGCCATAAGGTCGTCGGCTAGTTCTTTCAGTGGTATCGGCGGCAAGGCATCAATGTCTTCGCTCGCCAATTTCTGCCTCAGTTTATTCATGCCAGCACCCTCTCCTTTTGATTGTGATCTCATCAGCGCCAGCATCACTGGCGGACGCCGCTGTCTCTAATCAACGACGTTTCGACCTTAAGCTGCCGCTGCTTTCTTCGAGTTCTGAGACGTGTTGATGACTCTTCCGCGCTCGTTCAACACCACAGGCCGCCCGGACATCGCGCAGTCGCCCTTCTTCGGCCCTGGTAAGTAGCCATGCTTTCCGAACTTGCCGTCCTTCACATCCGCATGGCATGAGCATTCTGGACATTGCTCGCGTTTCCTGAGTTGGCGGATCACTGCTTGCAAACCGACGAGGATGACATTGAAGCCGTCAGTCCCTTTCGCTTTGTGGTGGTCTGCGATGGTTTTCCTGAGATTCGGCTTCAGTTCCGGCACTTTGTATCTGATGCCGTCGATGACCACATTCATACCCGGTTTGACCGTGACGGTTATCGCCGACTGAAGTGACTTCAGTCCCTTCTTGTCCTGCATCACCATATAGAAGTAGCGCTCAGGGTGCTTTGCCGTAGGGTTCACCCACCTGCACCACGATAGTTTGTCCTTCCAGCCGTTGACTGCCCTGCCGTCTTCCAGCGCAGCCCACACCGGAGCAAGGGCCTCGCGTAGTTCCTCTCTCTGTTCTCTTCGCCTTTCGTTGTAATCCTTGGACGAGTCGGTCAGCTTTTTATACAGCCTCTTTGCCGTCTCGCCCTGCTCGTCTATTTGCTTACTCGCGGCCATGTTTCTTCTCCACAGGGTCAGGCTCTCACAGCCTCCCAACCCGTCATAACTCTTGGATGAAAGCTACATAGGGGAATGTCTCAGGATTTTCGTTTCGCGCTTGGTCTCAGATGCACCCTGTCATTTCGCAAACTTTCGTAACCACAAGCGCAAGTGGCTCAAAACGCTCTTAATGTGGCCTATCCAAAATCCATTGCTCCTCCGTATACTTCACCCATCTGGAAGCTGCGCTGCGCTCAATATTCGGTACCCCGCGACGGAGGCTGTTGCCCGAATCGACTGGGTCAACGTTTCGGACGAGCGTTACCCTGTCCTCTGCGCTTGGTTCCCCCACCAAAACTGTGGCGTGGTTCAAGTCCTCCGTAACATGTCAGCGAGATACAAACACGCTGTGTCCAGAGAAGGAGAGTCAATGAGAGAGCGCCGTCCGTTTCCTTATGTCAAGGTCGCAAGGTTGTGGTCACAGGGTAAGACGATCAGCCAGATCGCGCAGCGCACAGGGTACGTGGACGAGGGCCGGGAAGACGGAGACAGGTATCACACCATGCGCGTTTGGCTTGGCAGGATGCACAAGGGCTATCGCGACCGAGACGGAAGATTAGTGAAGTTGCCCTACCGCGCCAGCAGGGCTGTTGTCAGGGCCGCAAAGGCTCGGAGCGCCTCCTAGGGTGCTGCGGGCACTTCTCAAGCACGTGCTGCAATCCCTGATCATAACCGCCATCTTTGTTCCGATGGCGATGACTTTACCTGTCGCTGCGATCTGGCTATGCCAGTCCCCCGAAGGTGGGCAGTTTTTGTTCTGGCTCGGCCCGTGGTCTTGCTGTTTCTGGGCGCTGATCCTGCACAACTTTGTCGGGAGTCGGTTCTGGCGCGGGCGAGAAGCCGTACTTGCTTGGCGTGCCGAGCGAGGAGGGTATGTGTGGTCTGTCGGGAAGAGCACCGGGGTGATGTTCGCCTCCTTGTTCCTCAGCTATGTGATCGAGTTCGGCTACGTCTATTGGCTACACACCGTGCCGGGAGCCTTGCGGTTGCTCCCGGTCGCAACCTACGCGCCCGCAGCGTTCGTATTATGGAGGGCTATTCGTGGCTAAAAAAGTGGTCTGCATCACCGAGGGTGGAAAGGCTAAGCCTCGGGAGCGCCTCACGGCGGATGCGCTCTATGAACTCATCTGTCGCCATTCATGTTGCGTGAAAGACCAGCAGGGCACGTGTCCACTTTTGATGCACTGCGAAGCGATGGTTTGGGAATTGAATGTTTTCTACGGCGTCGCCGACGAAACCGACCGTGGCTTCCGGCGCTACAGCGAATGCACCGCAGCCCGTCCGCTGTCTGGAAACCATGAGGGAGTCGAATGATCACTGATCAGGAACAGCTTGAAGAGTTGGAGTTCATGGAAACCGCGCACGAGTACGCCCGCAACGAAAAGCTG
>Ga0326727_10006921_pt1 | contig 30558 bp, 23 predicted proteins | sample MB2enrmetagenome_FD_207643 | JGI IMG/M metagenome (GOLD analysis project Ga0326727, IMG submission 207643) | Lab enriched peat soil microbial communities from McLean, Ithaca, NY, United States - MB29MY | ecosystem: Environmental > Terrestrial > Soil > Wetlands > Peat | place: USA: New York... | reverse complement strand
GAATAGAAAGGGGGTAGGTCTGCACTACAAGCGATTCCGAAAATGTTTTATTGATTCGACACGGCTTGTGCTTGCCAGACCGGTGTTTCAGCCCCATTTCCGAGACGAGCTGCGAAGGTCGGGTTAGAACGCGGCTGGCGCGTGTCCGCGCGACAATGAGCGAATACGAAGTCATCATCTATTGGAGCCAGGACGATGCGGTGTTCGTTGCCGAAATGCCGGAGCTCCCCGGCTGCGCGGCCCACGGCTCGACACAGGAGTCCGCTCTTGCCGCCGCCCTGGATGCAATTCACCTCTGGATTGACACGGCGAAAGAGTTCGGCGATCCGATTCCTGAATCGAAGGGTCGCCGCCTGATCCTCGCCTGACGTCCCTACCAATCCACCTCAACCATGTAGTCATCGGCGCCGGGCCCGGGGTCGCGCACTTCGAACACCAGACCGAAGCCGTTCCCGTCCGAAGGAGACTCCACAATCGCCACCGTGCCCCGGCCTTGCACCTTCCGGATCGTCGCTGACAAATCGCCACGGTGCGGCAGCGCATGATCGAAGATGGTCTGTTCGTTCGCGATCGGCCCTCCGCTGACCGTCTGCGACAGCGTGGAGGCATCGCGAACGGTAACCCGAATGGTCCCGCCGACGCGACCCGACCACATCACCCCGCGGTGGGCAGCCGGCTTCTGCTCGGCGGCGCCGCCCGGCTCCCGCCACGTCAGCGTGAAGCCGCATTCTTTTCTGCCGCCACAGCCGGCGGTGATTTGCACGCGCACCGCATAGCCGTTAGAGCGGAGCGGCTGTTCCAGAACGCGAATGTTCCCGTTGGCATCGTCGCCCGCCAGGCTCACCAGAACCTCCTGCCGGGGCAGCGGCTTGTCGAAGCGAACCCGCTCGCGGGTCACCGGCATGCCCCGGTGTTGCGTAAGCGCATGGCACGCCGACGCGCGGCACTCCACGATCGCTTCCGAGTCCACGTGTCCGCGCCACCTGAGTTTCGTGATCGCGCCCAGCGGCTCGGCGATCCCGTCGCCCTGCCAGCCGCGATCCCGCCACCGCTTTGCGCCAGTCTGGAAGTCGTCGCCCGACGCCTCCCAATAGAGCCCGATCGAGTAGTGCCCGCGGCCTTCCTGGCGATCCTCAATGTCGATGATAATCGTGTAGTCGTTCTCCAGCGTCGGCTGCTGGGTGATGCGCACGCTGCCGCGCCCCTCCACAACCTCCAGGCGCACCTGCTGTCGCGAATCCGGCGCCAGATGGAAGAAACGATAGCGCTGGTGCTGGACACGCTCGCCGCGAGGATTCTCCACTTCCAGGTGGTCGCCCCGGACATACAGAACGGCGGCTTCATCCACGTCGCCCTCCCAGACGAACTTCGGGCTGGCGGCTGGCGGAGTCTGCGCACGCACGGCCATCGCCAGCAGGAGGAGCACCAACACACGAGCTGTCATCCTCCCTATTGTCCCTCAGCGGCACGAATGTAACGCATCTTACGCTGCTATCGACCCCATTGGAACTTCCTGGGGCCGAAGCGGTCGAAAGGCGGTAGAATAGGGGACGTCGCCAGCCCGCAGTCCGAGCCCGGCGATCCTGCTCGAAGAGAATCATGATGGCCGTGCCAGGTTTCCTGCTCGCTTCGTCTTTCAGCACCCAGCTCTACAATTCCCTGTTTGACGACACGTTTACCGGCCTGTACCACCTGCAGCCGTTCGACTGGCTCATTCTGCTTCCCTATTTCGCCATCCTCCTCCTGCTCTCGCTCTACGGCATGCACCGGTTCGAGATGATCCGGGGGTACCTGAAGCATCGCCAACACATCGTCACCGGGCCGCCGCAGCGATTCGCGCAGCTTCCCCGCGTCACCATCCAACTGCCGCTCTACAACGAGCGCTACGTGGTGGAGCGCCTGATCGAGGAAGTCAGCCACATCGACTACCCGCACGAGCTGCTACAGATTCAGGTGCTCGACGATTCCACCGACGAGACCCATCCCTTCACCGAGCGGCTGGTGGGCGAATACCGCGCCACCGGGCTGCCCATCGAGTACCTGTACCGCACCAATCGTCATGGCTTCAAGGCCGGCGCGCTGCAGGAAGGCCTGAAGACCGCCACTGGCGAGCTGGTGGCCATCTTCGACGCCGATTTCGTTCCGCCGCGCAATTTCCTGAAACGCACCGTGGATTTCTTCGCCGACCCGAAGGTCGGCGTGGTGCAGACGCGCTGGGCCTATCTGAACCGCCACTACAACCTGCTCACCGAAGTGGAGGCCATGCTGCTGGACGGCCACTTCGTGCTGGAGCACGGGGCGCGCAGCGGCGGCGGGTTGTTCTTCAACTTCAACGGGACGGCGGGCATCCTGCGCCGGACCATGATCGAGGATGCCGGCGGCTGGCAGCACGATACGCTCACCGAGGACTCCGACCTCAGCTACCGGGCGCAATTGAAGGGCTGGCGGTTCGTGTATGTGCCATCCATCGAGTGCACCTCGGAGCTGCCGGTGGACACCTACGGATTCCAGGTGCAGCAGTCGCGCTGGGCCAAGGGTCTGACCCAGGTGGCGATCAAGCTGCTGCCCACCATCCTGCGATCCGGCATTTCCAAACGGCGCAAGGTGGAAGCCTTCATGCACCTGACGCCGAACATCTCCTATCCGCTCATGCTGGTCATCTCCCTGCTGATGCTCCCTGTGATGATCGTGCGATTTTACATGGGCTGGATGCAGATGGTGATTATCGATCTGCCGCTGATTATCGCGTCGTTCTGGTCCATCATGGCTTTCTATCTGATGGCCCACAAGGTCCTGTTCCCTCGCGACTGGAAGCGCGCGGCGCTGCTGCTGCCCGCGCTGATGGCCGCCGGCGTGGCGCTCACGCTGAGCAACTCGAAGGCGGTGATCGAGGCGCTGCTGGGGATTAAGACCAGCTTCGCGCGCACGCCGAAGTACGCCATCGGCGAGCAGAAACTGAAGACGGGGACCCCGAAGAAGTACCGCAGCCGCAGCGGCTGGCTGCCGTACGCCGAACTCGCCGTGGGGTGCTGGTTCGTGTACATGATCGGGTTTGCCATCGACACCATCAACTTCCCCGCCATCCCGTTCCTGCTGCTGTTTGTAGGCGGCTACTGGTGGGCCGGTTTCACCACCCTCTGGCAGGAATACCAGGCCCGGCAGCGCTGGCAGCGCCAGCATGCCGCGGTTGTGGTGGGCGAAGCGGCAGAACGGCCCTGATCGGCGACGTGGGGCAGCGCCGTGCGCTGCGGCGGACCCTCGATCCGCCTCCGAGCTGCATCCAGCGATACCGGCCACATTTCGTCCAGCTGCGGTGGGTCGTCTACCACTGCCGTGACGTCACACTCGTTCGCCAGCAGGGTGTCGAGCAGGAGTTCGTCATGAGCAGATGGGCCGGCGGCGCGAAAAGCCTCTTCCCAGCCTTGGCGAGGGCCGTGTTTGGGAGCGATTATGAGGCGGCGATGTTTCTCAACTCTCAACTCGACAGTGTCCCGAAACCCGCGCTGCTCGAGAATAGGCTTCAGTATCCGGCAACCCCCAGCGTGTGCGCCACTCGTCCGTAATGCCCCCAAAAAACGGTCCTGGCCGAGTGGTAAGCCCGGCCAGACCAAACAGACGACCGATGTCCCCGTTAGAACGTCGCCTTCAGCGCGAACTGAATCTGCCGCGCCGGATAGGTGGTGCGAATGGTCCCGAACGCCGACGAGGCCGTGTTGGTGTTCGGAATGCCGAAGTTGGTCTTGTTCAGGATATTAAAGAACTCCGAGCGGAACTGCAGCCCGGCGCGCTCGCCTATGTGGAATGTCTTGTCCGTCGAGAAATCCCACTGCTCGAAGCCGGGCGCGCGGAACGCATTGCGGCCGAGGTCGCCGAACGGGTCGCTGGAAGGCGGCGTAGTGAACGTGTAGCCGGCGAAATAGGTGTTCAACATCTGCGCCGTGCTCTGGCTGGTCCCGCTGCCGGAGACATTCGGCCGCAGGAAGGGCTCGCCGCGGTAGTCATTGGAGAGCGCGCTGACCGGAGCCGCGGTGGAGCCGTTGTAGTACACGTTGATTGGCGTGCCGGTGTGGGCGGTGTTAATGCTGTTTACTTCCCAGCCACCCACCACCGCATCGAAGAACGGGTTTATGCTCGAACCCCATTTGCGCCCTTTGCCGAAGGGGAGCTGATAGACGAGGCTGGTAACGTTGTTGAACCTCTCGTCAAAGCTCGAAGGGCCCTTCTCGGCGGCGAGATTCTGATAATTCTGCGGGTTCGCTTCGACGTAACCGGGATAGTACTCCAGCGCCTGCTCCGAATCGCCGACCGCATTGCCATACGTGAACGAATTCAGGAAGTACAGCCCCGAACCGAAACGGTGTTCAAATCGAGCCGAAAGGCCGTTGTAGTGATTGAAGCCCGCGGGATCGACCCAGGTGATGGGACCGTAGGCCGGGTAAGGCTTCACCAGCACGCCCGCGCTGTTCGGCTGTTCCTCGTTCAGGTCGCCGATGATGGGCAGGTGAAGGCTGGCGTTCCCGTTGTAAGCGACTTCCAACACGGAGTTGCCGGTAAGCTGCCGCTGCACGGAGAAGAAGAAGTTCTGGATCAGCGGCCACGGCGAGTTGGCCGGGATGTAATCGACGTTGGAGTTGGCGGGGTTGAAACTGGCCGGGTTGGCGATGCCCGTCGAGAAGCTGTTCAATGTGGTCAGGAAACTCGCTGGTACCGGGCCGCCCGCCGGCATGGTCTGGCTCAGCACGCCGAACAGGGCGTTGGGCGCGTTGATCCCTTCCATCGCGCTTCCCGGCCGGTTGAAGAAGTCGTAGCTGATTCCATACCCGCCACGGACTACCCAGTTCGGAGCCGGGTTGTAAGCGAAGCCGGCTCGGGGCCCAAAGTCCGTATAATTCGGATTCACCAGGGCGCGGTCGTAGAGGCTGCCGTTCGTGGCGGGAATCATCGTCGCCGTGGTCGGGTCGAAGTCCGACCACTCGTTGTCGCGTTCCCACATCGGCGTCGCAAATTCCCAGCGAAGTCCGAGATTGAGGGTCAGCTTCGGCGTCACGCGCCAGTCGTCCTGGAAGTACACTGCGTGAACGTGCTGGCGAAGGTTCGTCACCTCTGGATTCCCCAGATTGATGCTGCTCGGCAATCCGAAAATGAAGTCGGCCAGATCGTATGCGGTCGAACTGGCGGGGATGCTGCAGCCCGACGGCTCTCCTAACTCTGCGCAGGTCGGCTTGCTGAACTGGCCGCTGTAGCTGTCCTGCCCGTAGAGCGGGTTCACATCCAGAACTTCCGTGCGGATCATCATGAACTCGTAACCCATCTTTAGCGAGTGGCGGCCCATGGTGCGCGAGTAGTTCAGCTTCGGGCCGAAGGAGGTGGGATTCTGGAACTGCGGGTTACTGGTCTGGCGCCCGAAAGTGGGATTGCTGAATCCGCCGACGGTCTGGGTGTTGAAACCGCCGGTCAGCCATGATGCGGTCGGCAGACCGGGAAAATCGAAGCCCATGTCCGAAAGACTCTCGCTGCCGATGTAAGCCGGAGTCTTGCCGGCAAGCACGTGGGTCCAACTCAGCCGGGCATCGAGAATCGATGACGGCGTCACCGTCCAGTCATAGCCGACCGCCGCCTGCTGGTCGATGGCGTGGATGTAGCTGTTGCCGTCGCCGCCGGACGGTCCGCTCAGGTCGGGTTCATAGTACTGGATGTCCTTGCGCTGGCTGAAACGCGCGAAAAGAGACATCCGGTCGTTGATCTGGTCGTCGAGCCTGGCGTCGTACTTATCGCTGTAATCCCTGATGAGCAGCAGCGCAACGTCGTCATTGGCAGGGTTCGTGACGTTGGCGGGAATGGGCGGCAGGCCGGCGAGAGCCGCGGCGGCGAAAGGATTCAACTGCGCGACGGGAATCTGCGTGCCTGCCTTGTAGACCTGGCCAGTCAGAGGATCGACGACGGTCACCGGCAGGATTCCCTGTTGTTCCGGCACAGTCGGAAGACTATCCTCGTTGAGGTACCGCTGCAACTGGCGATATCCCTCGTAATCGGTGAAGAAGAACAGCTTGTTCTTGATGAGTGGGCCGCCGAAGCTCGCGCCGAACTGGTTGCGCTGCAAGGTGGGCTTCGCGAAGAACGCCGGGTTGGGGTCGAACGTGTATCCGATAGCGTTCAAATCGGTGTTGCGCAGGAACTCATAGGCGCTGCCGTGGAACTCGTTTGTGCCGGTCTTCATGGCTGCGTTCACCACCCCGCCGCCCACGCGACCGTATTCGGCGCTGTAGTTGGTGGAGATCAACTGAAACTCGGCCATGGCGTCGGGCGACGGCTGCACCACCTGAGCCGAATACCCCTGGTTGCTGGTGCCGTACGCGTTGTTATCCACGCCATCGAGCAGGAAGTTGTTGTACGTGCTGCGCATGCCGTTCACGTTGAAGGCGCCCTCACGGGGCGTGCCGCTGGGCGAAAATGCTACGGCGATCGGCGACTTGATGGTGTTGGTGGCCAGCAGCGCCAGTTCAGCGTAGTTGCGGCCGTTCAGCGGCAACTCCAACACCTGTTGCGTGTTGATCACCTGCCCGTGTTCGCTCGTATCCGTCTCCAGAACCGAGGCGGCGCCGGTCACATTCACCGACTGCGTTACCGCGCCCACCTGCAGCGTCAGGTCGACACGCTGTCGCGCGTTGACGTCCACCCGCACATCGTGAGTTGAGATCTTGTCGAAGCCGGCGGCCTCCACGGTAACCGTGTACTGGCCGACTTTGACGTCGAAAAAGTCGTAGTCGCCGTTGTCATCGGTGGTGGCAGTGGCCTGAATGCCAGTTCCCTGGTTGGTCAGAGTCACGGTAGCTTTGGCAATCACCTGGCCCGATGGATCGTGAATGGTTCCAAGCACTTCGGCGGTCTCAAACTGAGCAACCGCCGGCATGGCGAAGAAGGCCATTAGTAAGGGCGCAATAACAGTGAAATGTCTTTTCATCAATTCCCCCTCGTGGGAGAGTAGCATCCTAGAATGTGAATGCCGTTTCGGTATGGTGAATACCCGGTTACCGTAGGGGCGATGACGATGAGGTAAAACGCATCACAGGGCGCGCGCGGCCCGCGCCTCTTCCACGGCCGCTTCCATTTCGCGGCGATAATCGGCGAGGAACTGTTCGTTGCTCGCTTCAAAGCGCATCACCAGCACCGGCTGCGTGTTGGACGCGCGCACCAGGCCCCAGCCGTGCGGGAACAGCACGCGCACGCCATCGATGTCCACGGCTTCGCGCTTGCCGCGGAACGCCGCGGCGACGCGAGCCACCACGTCGAACTTGATCTCGTCGGGGCAATCGACGCGGATCTCCGGCGTCGACACCGTGCGCGGCAAACCCTCGGTTTGCGCCGACAGAGGCTGCTCCGAGTTGGCGACGATCTCGATGAGCCGGCAGGCCGCGTACAACGCATCGTCGTAGCCGTAGTAACGGTCGGCGAAGAACATGTGCCCGGACATCTCGCCGGCCAGCTCCGCGTGCGCCCGCTTCATCTCCGCCTTGATGAGCGAATGCCCGGTTTTGTACATGATGGCGTGGCCGCCCAGGCGGGTCAGCTCGTCGTACATTGTCTGCGAGCACTTCACCTCGCCGATGAACGTCGCACCCGGCTTGCGCGTGAGGATTTCGCGCCCATAGATAAGCATCAGCATGTCGCCGTAGACGGCGTTTCCGTTCTCGTCGATGGCGCCTATGCGGTCGGCATCGCCGTCGAAGGCGACCCCGAACTCGGCGCCCCGCTCGCGGACCGCGCTCCGAAGCGCCTCGAGGCTTTCGGGCAGTGTCGGATCGGGATGATGGTTGGGGAAGCGGCCGTCCATCTCGAAGAACAGCTCGGTGACTTCGACGTTGAGCCGTTCAAAGATGCGATGGATGACCGGCCCGGCGGTGCCATTGCCCGCGTCGGCGACCAGCTTCACCCGGCGCGTGAACCGGAACCGGGAGACGATATCCTCGACGTAGGGAGTAACCACGTCGAGACTGCGCTCGGCCCCCTGCCCCCGCTCCAAATCGCCGGCCTCGATGGAGCGGCGCACCTGCTGTATCGCCTCGCCGTAAATAGTGCCCTCGCCGCACACGGCCTTGAAGCCGTTGTAATCGGGCGGGTTGTGACTGCCGGTGATCATCACCGCGCCATCGGCCTTCAGGTGCTGCACCGAGTAGTACAGAACGGGCGTGGGCACGACGCCGATGTCGGTGACGTCGCACCCGGCGGCGAGCAGGCCCTTCACCAGAGCATCCCGGAGCCGCGGGGAGCTGAGGCGACAGTCGCGCCCCACGTTGATCGCCTTCCCACTGTGACGGATGAAATAGGTGCCCAGCCCGAGTCCGAGCTGCTCGATGCCCGGGCTGGTCAGCTCGGTGTCGGCGATGCCACGGATGTCGTACTCGCGGAAGATGGCGGGCTTGAGCATATCTCGATTCTACTTGGCCCACCAGGCACAGTCACAAGATTCGCGGCGTGGTTATGTTGCGAGGATTCCGCGACTTTCCCGCGTTGTCAGACCAACGACGCGGAACGGCGGGTCTATTCTCGTGGACGGAAGGATCGCATGTGGACAAACAACGGGTCATTTTCGCGTACCGCAACGTCGCCGCGAACCGCAACATAAGTCACATCGGCCTTGGCGTCACCGCCATGAACTCGGCCAAATCCCTGCGCTCGGCCGGGATCGAAACCGAAGTTTGGCCGATCGCGCACGCGCAGGAGCTGGGCAAACGGATTCAGGGCGTGCGCAGCGACTCCCCGGTCACCCACGTAATCATTTCGGCTCCGTGGATACCGACTGCGGAACTGGCCGGGCTAGCCGCCGGTTTTCCCAACACGCAATTCGCGGTGAATTGCCATTCGAATCTCGGTTTTTTGCAGGCGGATCCAAACGCCGTGCGGCTGGTGCGGGAAGGAACCGATCTGGAGAGGACCACCTGGAACTTCCACGTGGCCGCCAACAACCAGCGGCTGGCCAACTGGCTCACCGATGCGTATGGGGTCCCCTCCACCTGGCTGCCAAATCTGTACTATCTCGACCATAGTGCCCGGATCGCGCGCGCGCCTTTCCGTGGCGGCACGCTGCGCATCGGCGCGTTCGGCGCAACTCGTCCCCTGAAGAACTTCATGACGGCAGCCGGCGCGGCGGTGCAGATCGCGTCCACCCTGCGGACCGATGTCGAGCTGTGGATGTCCTCGGGACGGAACGAGGGAGGGGGCTCGGTGGCGGAGGCGATCCGGCAGATGATCCAGGGCGTGCGCCACATTCGGTTTGTCGAAAGCGGCTGGCAGAGCTGGCCGCAATTCCGGCAGACGGTCCGCTCCATGCACCTTCTGCTGCAGCCCAGCTACACCGAGACTTTCAATGTAGTAACGGCGGACGGAGTTGCCGAGGGGGTTCCTTCGGTGGTGTCGGACGCAATCGACTGGGCGCCCGACAACTGGAAGGCGCGCGTGGACGATGTCGGCCATATCGCCCGCATCGGGCTGAAGCTGCTCGCCGACAAATCGGCTCCGCGCAAAGGGCTGCGCGCGCTGGAGGGCTACAATCGGCGGGCCTTCCGCGCCTGGCGCCAGTTCCTGGTTTGACCACCGCTTGCTCACGCCAACATCCCGAGTTGGCAGGATGTTACCGGGCCGCGGCGGTCACGGAGCGGTCCGTTCCGGGCCACGACCATCAGGGAGTGGTCAGTAATCGCTGAATCGCTACTTCTTCAGCCTGAGGTTGATCTTCGCTACCTTGCGCTGGTTGTAGACGTCGAGCCGCTTTGTGCCGCTGGACGCTCCGTTGCGCGCGGCCCGGAGCTCGTACTCGTCGTTCGTGCTCAGGCCCGCGAAGTGGTAAGCTCCGTCTTCTTTCGTGACGAAGCTGCGGATCTGCAGCGTCCTGGTGTCGTTCAATTGCACAATCGCCCCATCCACCGGGCGAGAGTCCGCGGCGGTCACGATCCCCTCGACTGTCCGCGTACCGCTATCGGCATTCTCGTCGAAGGCGAACGCCGCACAGGCGAGCATCGTCACGGCGAGGACGGCCGGCAGGTTCTTCGGGCGCGTCTTCTTCGGGTGCATCTAGCGCTTCGGTGCGTCCTCCAGCAGAAAGGTCACGTCGACGCGTTCACCTTCGAAGGTCACGTCGGCGGTCTTCTCCTCGGCCTGAAACCCCTTGGCCGAGGCTCGCACCTTGTACGTCGCGGGCGTGGGAGGCACGCGAAACGCAAATTCGCCGCGGTCATCGGAGATCGCGCGGGTGATCTTCAGCTTCATCTGCGATCCGTCGGCCAGCTTCGGAGTTATAGTGACCTCCGCGCCGGGCAATGCCAGACCGGGTTCGTGAAAGACGGTTCCGCCCACGATGGAATACGGCTCGGCGGCCTTCTTCTCGCCAGCGGACAGCCCGCACAGGGCCAGCAGTATGAGTGCCGCGGGGACGGCTTTACTTCCACTCTTCTTCCTCGTCGTCCTCATCCTCCTCTTCGTCCTCGTCTTCGTCGTCCTCGTCGAAGGTCAAGTCCTCGTCCTCGTCATCTTCGTCGTCCTCGTCGTCGTCGTCGCCGGACGCGAGTTCGAGCGGATCGATACTGACTACGTTCAACGTGGCGCCACACTCGTCGCAGGAGATGGCTTCGCCTTCGTCCAGTTCATCCTCCTCGACATCGATGGCTGCGTCACAGACGGGGCATTTCACCATGTAGCTTCTTCCCTCCTCGGAACGTCCTGTCTTCCTTTCCCGATGTACCAAATCTCCGGCCCAGCGGCATTCAGGACCGGGGCGGAGCCTGGCTCGCAGCCTGCTTTGCCGCTAGTTCGCGCCGCCGCGTGGTGGGCGGAACCACCCCCTGCAAACGAAGATACATGAAAAGTTGCGATCGGTGGGTCAGTTCGTGTTCCTTGATGCTCTCCAACATCTCCTGACGAGTGAGGCGCAGGCCGTCGCCGCGCGTGATCTCCCCGGCGAAAAACGCCGCATCGCGCCCGGAAAGCTCGGCAATCCGCTCGTCGAGGGCCCGGCGAAGCGCGGCGACCAGCTCCGCCTGGGCGGCTTCGGGCGGAAGCGCCGTGGAGTGCTTCTTCAACATGTCCCGGAACTCGGGGACAGCGAGGTTGGTGGTTCCCTCCAGCAGGATGCCAGTGAGGGCATGTCCGGCGTTCAGGGCGTGCCGCGCAATTTCGCGGAAGGTCATCATGCCCTCGGCCGGGCGGAAATCGACGGCGTCGGCCGGCATGTCCTCCACCGCCTGGGCGGTGTCCTGGCGGATGGCCTTCCACGTATCCAGAGTGGTCTGTAATCGAACCATAGACACATCATATGCCCTCGCGGGGCGCCAACCCCCGGAATTGCGAGCGTGACGCCCATCTCGGTTCCAAGCCATACTCCGAGCAGGGTTCGTATCCTCCTCTCGCTCACCCGATACGCTCAAACTGGCGAGGGGACGTAATGAAGCTAACTGACCGCGAAGGGTTGTGCCGCTTCCGCGTCGGGAACTGGCGGGTGTTCTTCGATCTCGACACACCCGAGGTGATACGAATTAGCGGCATCGACAATCGAAGGCAGGGCTGCTAAACGGTGACAGTCCGAACTCCCGAAGCACTTCCGCGTGCGGAATGCCCGGAGAAGGACGGGCGCGGGCAGCGTCTATGCGGGCGAGCATTTCCGGGTCGACCGGGGCCTCGCCGCAATTGGAAAGCGGAGGTCCTGCTGTTCCTTGTCGGCCATGGGCTCCTATTCCAAATCAGCAAGAACGCGGCTGGCGCCGCGTGTCCCCCTACGCCCCTACACCACCGGGTCGCCGTGCACTTCCACTTCGCGGGCGTCGATGCCCACCGGTTCCGGTCTGGGCAGACGTCCGGTCCAGTTGGCCCAGCCCCAGAAGATCGCGGTGGAGGAGCTGAGCACGCCGGAGACGGCGCCGATGGCGCGCGGGCTGTTGTGCGTCGAGGCGATGCCCGCGGCCGTCATGGACAACATCATGGTGCTCCACGTGAGCGTCTCCATGGTGGCGAACACGCGCCCCCGATACTGGTTGGCGACGTAGCGCAACAGGTACGAGTAGTTCAACACTGAATTCACCGCGATGGCGGCGCGGGAGATGATGATGAACAGCAGGGCCGTTTCGAACCGTTGCATCTGGCTGAACAGAACGTAGGCGCCGCCGTGGACAAGATAGCCGATGAAGATGGCGAGCTTGAAGCCGTCGAAAGACACGCGCTTGCCGAGCCAGTGGCCGAACGCGCCGCCCAACAGCAGTCCGATACCCGCGCAGCCCCAGATGATGCCGATGCCCGCTGCGCCGCGGTTGAACACCACCTCTCCGAACAGCGTGAACAGGATCTGCGCCGCGCCCCCGCCGGAGGCCCAGCCAACCGACAGCAGCGCGATGGCGAACACCAACGGCACCGAGCGCATGTAGCACAGGCCTTCGCGGTATTCGTGCCACGGCCGCACCACCTCGGCCTCGGTGAGATCGGTGCGTTCAGCGCGGAATCCCTGCTGCTTCGGCGCGCGCAGGTGGCCGATGGCCCACGCCGAGAACAGGAACGAGAGGGCGTTGAAGACGAAAGCCCACTTGTACCCGACGGCGATGACCGTGGCGCCCAGGAACGTGCCGACGATCAGCGTGCTCCACTGCGTGGTTTGGGTGAGCGAGTTGGCGGTGTGGAGCTCCTCGCGGCTGGCGATGGTGGGCAGGATGGCGGAGCGGCCCGCGGTGAAGAAAGGCGAGGCCACCATGAGCAACGCGCTGAACAGGTAGAGGAGCCAGACGCGCTGGCCGGTCAGCGTGAGAATGAAGCCCAGCGCCACCACGGCGCGGGTCAGGTCGCTGGCGATCATGATGCGCTTGCGGTCGAAGCGGTCCAGCAGGACGCCGGCCAGCGGGCCCATGGTGATGGCGGGGACGGCGCGCGCGAGCATGATGCCGGTGACCACGAGGCCCGACCGCGTCAGCGCCATGGCCAGCGCGAACACGGCGATGTTGTTGAAGTGATCGCCAATCTCGCTGACAATCTGGCCCATCCACGTGTAGCGATAGTTGCGATTGCGGGCCAGCAGCAGCAGGAACTCGCGCATCAGCCGCGCTCCGTCACGTACACGCCCAGCAGCACCAGCACTCCGCCTCCCGCCAGCGAACCGGTGACGGACTCGCCCAACATCGGAACCGCGAGGATGGTGGCCAGCAGCGGCTGCAGATACATGTATGCGGCAACGCGCGACGCAGACATCCTGGTCAGCGCATAGCAGAAGATGAGGTAGCCCAGCACCGAGGCGAACACGGCCATGTACAACACGCTGAGCCAGCCCGCCCTGCTCACGGCGGCATAGGAGAATCCGCGGGGCGGCAGCAGCAGTGGCGCCAGCGCGATGAAGCCGGCAAGAAACGAAACCGCATTCACGGTGACAATATCGTGCCGCTCGGTAACGCGCTTGCCGAGGACGCTGTAGAGGGCGATAGCCAGCGCGCTGAGAAGAATGATCGCGTCACCGGCCAGCGTGGCCACGGTGCGCCCGCCGGTATCCCTTTGCAGAATGACGACGCCCGCTACGGCGATCGCCATGCCGCCGAGTTTGCGAATGGTGATGCGTTCCTGGCCGACGGACGCCGCGATCAGCAGGACCATGATCGGCGCCAGCGCGCTGAGCAGCGCCGCGTGCGCCACGCTGGTGCGCTGCAACCCCAAAGCGAACAGGAGCTGGTTCAGCGTGATGCCGAAGATGCCGAGCAGAGAGAGAGAGAATAGGTCGCCGCGCGAGAGCCCAGGCCTTCCGCGGCCCAGCCACAGCGCCCCGACGATTGCCGCCGCCACCGCGGCCCGCACGGCGGTCAACTGCATGGGCGGGAACTCGCGCATTGCGAACCGCGCGAAGATGTAGTTCAACGAAAAGAACATCACCATGGCGCCGATGAGCGCGTAAAGCCGCAGCTTCATCGCCCGACCGCTTCCTGCCGTACGGTGATGCTCGCCAGGTATTCGTAATCGATCTCGTATCCGAAGCCGGGTTCGTCGCGCACTACGATGGAGCCCCCGGCGGTCACCTCCACCGGAGGCGTGACGATGTCGCGCGCCCAGTAGCGGCGGCTGGCGGAGACGTCGCCGGGCAGCACGAAGCCGGGCAGCGTGGAAAGCGCGATGTTGTGCGCACGGCCGATGCCCGACTCCAGCATGCCGCCGCACCAGACGGGAACGCCGGCCTTGAGCGCGACATCGTGGATGCGGCGCGCTTCCGCGAACCCGCCCACCCGGCCGAGCTTGAGGTTGATGATGTGACAGGCGCCCAGGCGAATGGCCTGTTCGGCGTGGTGCGCGGAGCGGATGGATTCGTCGAGGCAGATGGGCGTGGCCAGTTTCGCCTGCAGCTCGGCATGGTCGACGATGTCGTCGTGCCCGAGCGGCTGCTCGATCATCATCAGGTAGAAGTCGTCGAGCTGGCGCAGGTGGTCCGCGTCGGCGAGCGTGTAGGCGGAGTTGGCGTCGGCCATCAGACGGATGTGCGGGAAGCGCTTGCGAACTTCGTTGATCACCTTCACGTCCCAGCCCGGCTTGATCTTGATTTTGATGCGCTGGTATCCGGCGGCCAGCTCGGTGTCGATCGCGCGCAGCAACTCGTCGACGGAATCCTGAATGCCGATGGAGACGCCGCAGGGGATCTCGCGGCGCGCTCCTCCGCCGATCTGCTTCCACAGCGGCACGCCGTTGCGGCGCGCTTCCAGATCCCGGATGGCCGCTTCCAAGCCGCCGCGCGCCATGTTGTGCCCGCGTATGGACGCGGTGCGCCGGTAATCGCGCAGGATGAGCCACGCCGAATCGGTCCACTCTTCGTTGTAGAACGGGTGTTCGCCGCAGGTGACCTCGCCCCATCCGGACAGGCCGTCCGCGCGGACCTCCACCAGGATGATGCGGCGCTGGGTGGTCCGCCCGAAGCTGGTCTCGAAGGGATGAACCAGCGGCATGCGGATCTCGCGCAGTACGATGCTGTCTATTGCGGTTCCCATTGGCCCAACAGGTACGTTCCGGCTTCCTCCGTTCTTTCGAAGCCGATGACGGCGAGACCCTCGGCGAAGGCCCGCTCGATTGCCTCGCCGGTGGCCGCCTGGATGGCGCGAGCACGTTCCGGATCGGCGGTGCGGAGATCGGCGATGTTAGCCGGGACGGACACGCGCACGCTGGCGAGGGGAATTGGGGGACACTCAACCTGAACGCCGGTTGAGCCGATCCGCGTACCAGATTGAGTGTCCCCAATTCCCCTCGCCAGAATCGCATCCACGCGCGACGAGCGAAGCCACCATTCGGCCACGCAGCGATCGGTAGGCAAGCCGCCATGCAGAGGACTGCTGGTGGCGCCGTACTGGTTCTGCACATAGCGCCGCGCAATCGCGCCCAGCCGCTCCACGTTGAAGAATGCGTTCTTCAGTTCGAGCGGGTCGAAGGTCCACTCCACCAGATCGATCCCGCGCGCCAGCGCTTGCTCCCGCTGCGCCAGCTTCAGCGCGCGACCGATGCCCGCGTTGCGATACTCCGGAAGCACGCCCAGCATGTGACTGTGCAGGTAAGACCGCAGGCAGGCCGCGCCGTCGCGCTTCACCCCGGGGATGGCGATGCAGAATCCCACCATCCGTGCGCCGTCAAACGCACCCAGCACCTGGCCGCCGATCTTCGTGGCCACCACGAAGAGCCGGGCCGGCAGAAGCTCGACGTCCTCGAAGCCCCAGATCTGACGCTGCAGCCGCACCGCCTCACCGAACTCTTGGTGGGCGGTGAGTGCGCGGACCTCAGCCATCGGACCGCTTGGCCTCCTGCCACAGCTCTTCCATCTCGTCGATGTGCGAGTCGGTGAGCTTGCGTCCGCGACCGGCCAGCCGCTCCTCTACATAGCCGAAGCGGCGGCGGAACTTCGCGTTGGTCCGGCGCAGCGCCTGCTCGGGGTCCACCTTCAGGAAGCGCGCGATGTTGACGATGACGAAGAGCATATCGCCCAGCTCGTCTTCGATCTGCGCCGGATCGCTGGCGGCGCGCGCGCGGCGCAACTCGTCCAGCTCTTCGTGCAGCTTCGCGATTACCTGCTCGGTGTTGTCCCAGTCGAAGCCGGCGCCGGCGGCCTTCGACGCGATCTGCTGCGCCTCCACCAGCGCGGGCATGTTGCGCGGCACCGACGCCAGCAGCGGCTTCGGGGCATCTCCCCGCTGCCTCTTCTCTTCGCTCTTGATCTGGTCCCAGCGCACCTTGACGTCATCCGGCGTCTTCGCCTCCGCGTCGCCGAAGATGTGGGGATGCCGGCGGATCAGCTTCTCGCAAATCGTATCGAGCGAATCGTCGATGCAGAACCGGCCCTCCTCCCTGGCCATCTGCGCGTAGAAGACCGCCTGCAGCAGGAAGTCGCCCAACTCTTCGGCAAGGCCGCCCCAATCGCGCCGCTCGATGGCGTCGAGCACCTCGTAGGTCTCCTCCAGCGTGTACGGCTTGATGGTGTCGAAGGTCTGGGCGCGGTCCCACGGACAGCCGCCGGGCGCGCGCAAGCGGGCCATGAGCGCCACCAGACGCTCGAACCTCGCCCCTGTTGTGGGCTCGTCGGACATGGGAAAAACCGAGGAAAACAGGCTGTTTTTTCAATGTAACACGCATTCGGTGACGTACACCTCATTTCCGAATCTCCGGGTCCTCCGGGTGCCGCGCAGTCTGTCCCAGGGGAATTGGGAAATGAGGTGTACGTCACCGATAATGGTTACATCCCCCGCATGCGAGTCGGAATCATCGGTACGGGCGCCATCGCCCACAAACATGCCGCCGCGTATCGCAACATCGGTTATGATCTGACCGTCTGCACGAACCGCGGCGAAGAATCCGGGCGGCGCTTTGCCGCGCAGTACGGTTGCGAGTTCGTGCCCTCGTACGAACAGGTGTGCCGCGATCCGCACCTCGATTTCGTGGACGTGTGTGCGTTCCCGGATTTCCGCCTGCAGCCGCTACGGATTTGCGCCGAGGCGGGCCGGCACATCCAGGTGCAGAAGCCCATCGCGACAAATCTCGCCACGGCACGGGAGATGGTGGAGACGGCGCGGCGCGCGGGCATTCTGCTCCACGTGGTCAGCCAGCACCGCTTCGACGATTCCGTGCAGTTTCTGAAACGGGCCATCGCGGCCGGCCGGCTGGGCCGGATTCTGCAGGCCGACGCGTACGTGAAATGGTATCGCCCGCCGGACTACTATTCGCGCCCCGGCAAGGGGAGCTGGCAAACCGAGGGCGGGGGCGCGCTCATCAACCAGGCCATCCACCAGGTGGACATTCTGCTGTTCCTCGCCGGAGCGGTGGCCGCGGTGTTCGGCGCGTGGCAGATCGGCGCGCTGCAAGCGATCGAATCGGAGGACGTTGTCTCGGCCGTGCTGCGATATGCATCGGGCGCCACCGGCGTGATTCAGGCGTCCACCGCCTTCTGGCCCGGCTACAGCGAACGCGTGGAGATCCACGGCGCCAACGGCACGGCGATCATCACCGGCGACAAGCTGACAACATGGGACGTGCAGGGCCAAGTGCAGAACGATGCGGGCGAACCGGCGCCGCTCGCGCGCGGGGTCAGCTCCGGAGCCTCCGATCCGATGGCCATAACGCTCGCGCCGTTCGAGCGCCAGTTCCTCGATTTCGGCGAAGCGATCCGCAGCGGCCGCCAGCCGTGTTCGTCGGGCGAGGAGGGCTGTCGCGCGCTCGAGCTGGTGACGTCGGTCTACCAATCCTGCCGCGAAGGGCGCAGGATCACGCTCAATGAAGGACCACGAACGAATGACTGAGAACCCCTGGTGGGAGGTGCGGGTACCGGCGTCCAGCGCGAATCTGGGGCCGGGATTCGACGCGCTCGGACTCGCTCTCGAGATCTACCTGACGTGCCGGTTTCGCCGCGCCGAGCAACTGTCCATTCGGGCGCTCGGGCGCGACGCGGAGTCAATTCCCACCACCGCCGAGAATCTCATCTGGCAGACCGCGCTGGCCGTGGCCGCGGATACGGGCAGCGAGCTGCCGCCGGTGGAGCTCGAAATCGACAACGACATCCCGTTGGGGAAAGGTCTGGGTTCCAGTGCGGCCGCGCTGACGGCGGGCGTGGTGATGGCCGACCGGTTGCTCGGCCTGCGCTGGAAGCCGCTGCGGATACTGGACGAAGCGGCGCGCATCGAGGGCCATCCGGACAACGTGGCGGCGTGCGTGCTGGGCTCCATCGTGGCCAGCGCGATCGACGGGGGCGGCGTGGCGCGCGCGGTGCGGCTGGAGTTGCCGAGGCGGTATGGCATCGCCATCGTCGTCCCCGATTTCATTCTGCCCACGGTGCAGGCTCGCGCCGTGCTGCCGGCTTCCTACAGCCGCCAGGACGCCGTGTTCAACGTGCAGCGTTCGGCGCTGCTGATTGCGGCCCTCGCCACCGGAACCACCAGCGCGTTTCCCGCCGCGCTGCAGGATCGCTTTCATCAGCCCTATCGCGCGCCGCTGGTGCCGGGCCTCGAAGAGATTCTGCGGCTGCGGGCCCCGGGGCTGCTCGGCTCGGTGCTCAGCGGGGCCGGGCCGTCGATTCTGGTTTTCTACGAGCGCGGGTACGAGAGTGTGACCGATCTCATCCGGCAGATCTTCGCGCATCACGGGCACGCGGCCGAGGTGCTGATGGCGGCCATCGCCAACCACGGGTATGAGCTGAAGCAGATCCCGCCGCTTCCGGTCGCAAAAATGAGCGGCTAAGCCGTTCACTGTCGATCCGCGGAGCGGCACTCGTCTGCATGGTCCTACAGATTGTGATCCCAGAACATTTTCGACGGCTCATGTCAGTTTTCTCCTGACACGGTGATGCGCAGGCAGGAACGGCTCGTCCAGCGACTCCTCCAGGCCGGCGAATACATGGTGCAGGGCGGGCTGTCCAGGAAGCGGAGAATCCAATTCGCGTCACTTGTTACGCGGTGTAGGAGAAACGGCCAAACGGACCGGCCCTCAAGCCGAACGAAGTCGTGCCCTATACGGTTCAGGAAGAGAGTCGCATCCTGGCAGCGTGCGACCAGATCGGCGGCGGAAGATACAACCGAAGCGGAGCGCGCTGCGAGCAGCTTCGTGCGCGTGCCATGATCATGCTTCTCCGCCACACTGCGCATCGAGTGTCGGACGTGTGCGCCCTGCGCGGGGATGCGGTGTCCTGGGACCCGGAGGAGACTCCGGCGGCGCGTTCTTCTTTACACCCAGAAGACCGGCGATCCGGTATTCCTTCCACTGCCCGAGAGTTTGAAGCTGGTCCTCGACGCGCCGGTGGTCAGGTTCGGGTCCGACAAGAATACTTCCTCAGATCGTTCTTCGGAATTTGACTTGAAGAAGCCGCTGGCAGAGCTTTTCGAATACATCCGTGGCGTTGACGACGGCGAGATTCGCCATCTGGAAGTCCGCCACGGGTTGCCCTTTTCGATGGAGGTTGAACATCGCATCTCGCGAGGGATGCGGATATCAAAGAGGAGCATGTTGAAGCTGTTTGAGAGAAACGGGCGTGGACAGCCGCGTCGGGCTGTGGCATTGCCGGGACAGCTTCATAGCTGAGTCGGGAAGTCTGCCTCCTGGAACGAACCAGTAACCATCCAGCACAGTAACACTGGCCAGAGGAACTGGGGATAGGCGCTACCCGCGCCATTCAGCGGAATGGCGACAACACGTCCAAGTGACTTCTCGCATACCTTTGCAAAGTCGGCCTCTGTACCGATTCAGTTCAGACCTCTCTGCGAACAACCGTCCGTAATCCCGTCAGCCTTTCAGGATTTCCCGTGCCGCGTTGTAGCCCGGTGCCCCCATCACCCCGCCCCCAGGGATGCGTGCCCGAGCCGCACAGGTACATCCCGCGGATGGGCGTCCGCCAGACCGTTTCACAAAGACCAACACACTGAGTGGCGCGAGCAGCCTGCGCCGGAGGACTGGTCGGCTGCGCTCAGGATGGGGCAGAGACACCGCCCCCTTAAGGCGCGAAATACCCGAAAATATCCAGAATCAGATACGTCAGAGCGGACGGCGCCGCGGCGATGATCCCGTTGCTCGTTGGCACAATCGCCATGTTGGAGGTGATGGCCCCATCCGGCGCGTTCAGCGTCGACACCAGCGGCTCGGCCCCGCCCTGCGGCCACAGCGTCAGATAGAGCATCGGTCCCGGCGGCACCACCGTCGCGTTGAACACATAGGCCTGCGCCGCCGCCGTCGCCCCGCAACCGCTCCCGCTCACGTTCACGTCCAGCTCCCCGCTGAACGGCGGGCTCCCGGAGGGCAGCCGCGTGTCCAGCACCCGGCAGGGCGTCAGGTTGTACAGCGACAGCCCTCCCGTCCCCGGCGGCGCGAAGTATCCGTTGATGTCGATCACCAGATCGGTAGCGGCGGTGCTGTACACGCTCACCGCCCCGCCCGTCCCCGCCGGCACGATCGCCGCGTTGGCCACGATGGTGCCCGTCGGCGCGTTCAGCGTGGAAGCCAGCGGCATCGTTTGCCCGGTCGGATACGTGGTGATGTAGCCCAGCGATCCGGACGGTACCACGGTGAAGTTCAGCGAGTACGCCTGCGCGCTCGCCGGCACGTTGCAGGAGCTGGAGAGAATCGGGAAGCTGCGCGTCTCGCCGGCGCTCAACGACGGCGGCCCCAGCAGCGCGCCGAAGCTGGCATAGCGGGTATCGGCCACCCGGCACGGCGGCAGCGGATAGAAGGCCAGCGCACTGGCGTTGCTGGCGGCGGGCACGAAATAGCCGTCGACGTCCAGTATCACATTGGTGGCGTCGGTGACGTACACGCTCACCGCCCCGCCGGCGCCCGCGGGAACGATGGCTGCGTTGGCCTTGATGCGGCCATCCGCCGAGTTCAGCGTGGAGACGTGAGGCTGCGTCTGTCCGCTGGGCCAGACGGTCAGCCATCCCAGCGCGCCATTCGGCACCACGGTCACGTTCAGCGAGTAGGCGGCGGCGGTGGCAGGAATGTTGCAACTGCCGCTGGGGATGACGAAATCGCGGGTGCTCCCGGCCGCCAACTCGGGCGAGCCGAAGGCGCCGTTGGCGTAACGCGTGTCCGCCACCCGGCACGGGGTCATGGGAACGAAGAGCAACGCCGAAGCGGAAACGAAGTTCGCCGTGACAGAAACGTTGCTGTTCAGGGTGAGGCAGTTTGACGAGTCCAGCGTGGCCCCGCTCCAGGAGCCGAACAGCCAGCCCGCGGCTGGTGTGGCTGTTAAGCATACCTTCGTGCCAGCGTAATAGGTTCCATCCGGCGAGGGCGGATCGGCGGCAACCGTGCCGCTCCCGACTGTGTTGAGGGTCAGCGTAACTGCACCCGTCTCACCCGTCAGGGTAGTGAACGACTGCACCGCGGAGGCCGTCAACCCGGAAGCGCCTTGCGGAACTATCTGCCAATAATAGGTCGTGTTGGCAGCAAGTCCCTTGGGGCTGTAGCTGGTGCAGGTCGCGCTGCCGGCCAGCGGCGGTGGATTCGACGTGCCAAAGTACACGTTATAGGACGTGGCGCCGGTAACCGTGGTCCACGCCAGGATGGGATCGGTGACCACGCCCGTCGTTCCATCGGCGGGATACAGGACCAAAGGCCCGCCGACGTATTGGTTCACGGAGCAGAACGCGGAGGAGTACTGAGGCGTCAGCTTCCATACGCGAGCGCTGTCCGAAACGTACACGTTGCCAGCTTCGTCGGCGGCAACGCCATTGGTGGTATTGAGCCAGATTCCACTGCTCCCGCCGATGAGGTTCGCGATCTGCGGCGTTTGCAGGGTCGCGCTGTTCCAGCTAATCACCCTCCAGACCGCAGGAATACCAGCGTCCGCGATGTACAGGTTGCCGATCGGGTCGAAGGCCAGTTGAACCGGATCACTGAGGACGACAGACGTGGCCGCCACGTAGCTGCCGGTGCCGGGGTAGCTGCCCGAGCCGCCCCCGGCGAAAGTCGTAATCGTACCGCCTGGAGCAAATGTGCGGATCCGTTGATTCTGAGAGTCAGCTACAAAAAGGCTCCCGGCGTAAACGGGCGACAGGGCCGCGAGCCCATCGGGGCTGCACAAAGCCGCCGCTGAAGCCGGACCGTTATCTCCGTTGAACTCGCAGGCGCCGTTGCCGGCGATGGTGGTAACAACGCCGCTGCTGACTTCGCGGATGCGGTTGTTGCCGGAGTCTGCTATGTAAACATTTCCGCTTCCGTCCACCGCAACGCCGTTGGGGTTGGAGAGCTGATCGCCGGGACCGTTGGTTCCCTGACCGGCAAAAATGCCGGCTGTGCCGTTGGCTATTCTCCATACGCAGCAAAGCTCATCGGCTACGTACATTGTTCCATCGGGTGCGAACGCAAGGGACATTGGGAACACCAGGCTTACGGTGGTCGCCGGCCCGCTGGTTGCGGTCCCGCCGCCGGCGAATGTGTTGATCAGTCCGTCGGGGGTGACAACACGAACCCGCTCGTTCCCCGGGTCGGCGATATAGAGGTTGCCACTTTGCCAGGCCAGCCCCTGGGGATTCCAAAGGAAAGCGAGTGTGGCCGGACCGCCGTCACCCTGCACTCCTCCACAGCACTGACCGTTCCCGGCGAACACGGAGGCGCTGTACGAGTCCGGTACGTTGTCAATCGGACCGGCATTCTGCGTTAGCGTGACCGGCTGACCGGCCATGGTGAGCGTGGCGGCGCGCGACACCGCCGTCGGGTTCGGCGCCACCACGAATCCGAGGCTCGCGCGCCCCTGACCCGAGAGCGACACCGAGTTGATCTGCACCCAGGACGGCACTGCGTACACCGCCCACTGACAGGAAGGGGCGCTGGTGGCGATCTGAAATGTCCCGCTGGCGCCGGAGCTCGGCAGCGCTGACGCCGGTCCCGTTACCGTCGCCGTGCAGGGACCGGCATCCTCCGTCACCGGAACCGTCTGGCCTGCGATAGTCACCGTTCCGGAACGCTGCCCAAAACTGTTCGCAGCAACGGAAACACCCACATTGCCGGAGCCGTTGGTGTTACCGCCGGAGGCAATCTGAATCCACCCGTCCGAAACCGACGCGGCCTGCGGGCAGACCGACGGCAGCGTCACGTTGACGTTGCCGGGACCGCCTGCATTGCCGAATGCGAGCGAGGTTGGATTAAACACCGGGTCCGAACACGACCCCGCGTCCTGCGCGATCGTGTAGGTGGCGGGGCCGATCTGGATGTGCCCGGTCCGGCTGTAAAGGGAGTCATTGAATCCCACCGTGAAGGAGACGGTTGCCGAAGTTGTGCCCTGGGTGACGGTGCCGAGAGTGATCCATGGGTCCGGGATGGCTTCCCAGGGGCATCCCGCCGGCACGGTCACGTTGAATGACCCGCCACCGCCGGAGTAGGCTATTTCCGCGCCGTTCGCTGACAGGCTCACACTGCACGTGGCCGGCGAAGTCATGTCAATCTTCGTCACAAAACCCGCGGCATTATTCTGGGCCGGTGACGCAGACTGGTACGCGCCGGGGGTCGTCGGGTAGTCCCCGTTGTACGTTGTTCCGGTGATGTACAGTGCCCCGCTGCCGCTTCGTGCGAGGGCCGTCGCGCTGCTATTGCCAGTGCCGCCAATTCTGCCGGAATACTCCAGAGTGGAACCGTCGGCGCTCAGTTCCGCAACAAACACGTCACTATCGGAAGAAATCTCCGAGCTGAAAATGGCGCCGGTTGTGGTCGGGAAATTCAGGGAATATGTCGCACCCGCGACATAGGCGTTTCCCGCGGCATCAATCGCAACGCCGGAAATCTCATCGTAAGGGATCGGATCGCCAGAAGTCCCGCCCAGGAACGTGGACCACACCAGCGCTGTCGCGGCAGGGTTCAGCCGGGCGATGAATCCAGTGCCGTAGGGGTTCGACGTCGATGGATCGAAGGCGCCGGCGGTGGTGGGAAAGTCGGGCGAGTCCGTGGATCCGGCTACGTATGCATTTCCGCCGGAATCGACTGCGAGCGACGGCGCCCACTCGTCGCCACGCCCGCCGAGGTAGGTGAGATATGTGAGCGCGCCGGACGCCAGCCTGGCCGCGAAAGCGTTTTGGCCGCCGTTCAGCGAAGTCTGGAACGCGCCCGATGTGGTTGCCAGATCGGTGGACTGCGTGGTCCCGGCGACATAGACATTCAACTGCCCGTCCAACGCAATCGCAGTGGCCGCATCCGCGCCGTTCCCGCCCAGACACACCGCATTCAGCAGAGCGCTCCCCGTCGCGTTGAGGGTGGCGACGAACGCGTCCTGATTGCTGGCGCACGCGCCGGACGTGGTGGGAGAATCGGTGGAGTCGGAGGCGCCAGCCACATACGAGTTCCCGAAGCTATCGACGGCGATAGCATTGCCATAATCGTCGGCACTGCCGCCCAGGTAGGTCCCCCAGACAATTTGTCCGCCGGGTCCGAACTTCACCACGAAACCGTCCCAGTCAAACGTCGTTTTCGTGGACTTCAGCGTGCCCTGCGTCACCGGGAAATTCGTGCTGGACGTCGCTCCCGTGGCATACGCATTACCCGAACCATCGACGGCGATTCCAGTGGCCTGATCAGGATAACTGGAATTGTTCCCACCGAAGTAGGTCACGTAGACGATCCCGGTCCCGGCGGCGTTCAGCTCTGCGACGAACAATCCACCGGCGCCGGAGGTGCCTGGGAAGTCGTCCGTTGTGGTGTCGCCGGTCACGTACGCATTACCGTTGGAATCGACTGCGATCGCCGTTGGGAAAGTCCAGCCCGATCCCGCCAGAAACGTCGAATAGCTCAGTATCGGATCGATGACCAGCGGCAGCGAGCGGTCGTACACGGCCACACGCACCCCCACCTCTCCCCGGGCGAGAAGCACATAGCGGGCATCGATACGGACACGTTCGGTCCCGCGCTGCTGCCAGACAGCGGGCAGAAGTTGCCGCAGTTCTCCTCCTCGGACGCGAAGCAGCAGGTCGCCATTATCCGCGACGCTGAGCGCATCGGCACCGTGGAATCGCAGCCGGATCCTGCCGGGATCGGCTCCCGGACCGAGGATCAGATCATACTCCAGTTGCTGCTGGTTCCCATGCCACACCAGATCGACTCCGGGGTACACATCCCTGTAACGCACCCGGGCGAACTGGGGAACGCCGGTGATCCATCGCTTTGGATTGTCACCGAAATAGTAGTTGCTTTGGCCCCCCAACGGTTCTTCCGGTGTCACCGTGGTACGGGCATTCGCCTTCACCAGTTCCAGGCTCACGTGGGCCGGACCGCGCGCTCCGGTGAGCGAGAGCGTGGCGCCGTTCTTCTTCAGGGCCAGCGAATAGCCTGCGCCGCGCGCTGTAAACAGCGTGTTCCGGCCGGCTTGTCCCAAATTCGCGTCGAACCGGGCAGGAATCCTGCCGTACTCGGACGCCACACGTACGGGGCCCGGAGCGGCGGACAATACCAGCGCCGCCAGGACGAACGCCAATCCAGCGATTGTTACACGGTCAGCCATGACGGGCTTTGGCAGTCATTGTAGCCGATCATAATCGAAGCGATTCGTCTGTAGCAATGGTGAGGTTGGGGAATCGGATTCGCTCCCAGGGACACGCGGCGCCAGCCGCGTTTCTGCTGTGCCTGGCGAGTACGCGGCTGGGCCGCCGCGTGTCCCTCAGGCGTGGTGTACTCCACCCTCAGAAATTGCAGGTGCGCGTCGCCCTCTTCATCCTGCTTCCTGTTGAATCCCTCGGGGCTTTGCGGGTATTCTTAGGTACTGACAGTGATGCCCGGGAGCGCCAGGAGGATTGGGGTTGTATTCGATCATCACTTGGGCGGGGTACATGAGTGACCAGGGTGTCCTTCTCTCTTCTCGTCGTACCGTCGGTGGCCGGCGTGCCGTCGGGACAAAGTCGGGATTCCTCCTGATCCACTGGTTGCCGTTGGCGGTCGACTCCGGAAGAAGTGCTCGCGCTCGCCTTCGCTCACCCCGAAAAGCCCCGGCTGCAGCGAGGGCCGGCGCGCTGCGACGTTTCTCGGTCCAATGACCAATTACCCAAAGCTCATCGGCGCGCTCATGGCCACGGGAAGCCTGTTTGCCGGACAATCCATTGAGTTCCTCTCCGGACAGAGTGCGGAGAACACGCTGGTTCCGGCCCAGTCTTCGTCCACTCCGTGGTATGTCGAGCTTTACATACACGACTGGAGTAATGACGCTTCCAGCAACACGTATGTTCTTCGAGATTCCGCGCTTGGCATCGTGGGATACGTGGTCCCGGGCGGCGGCGGCTCGCAGTTCTTCACCATCTATTCGCAAACTGAAGTCGAGTCGTCCAGCTTCTGCCTTATTCAGATCGGGAGTCCGGCGAATCTGCCGGATCAGGGCGTTTACGTCCGCTATCAGCATGTCCCAGCCAGCGCCACCGACGAATGTGAGATGTGGGACACGAACGGAAATCGATTCGCTCTGGGCCAGGCAACATACACCCAGGCGCTGGCAGAAAGAGGGATGGGCGAGTTGTTCCCGAAAGCTCCTGGCGCCGCCGGACGGGGCGGAACGGTGGGGCCCGCTGCGACCTTTCCAGGAGCAGCAGTCGGCGGTTCCTCCGGTTACGGCATGGCGTTCTTCCGGATTTGCACTGGAGCGAACGTTGCTCTGGGCAGCAGGATGCCCACAACGGCCGGCGGATGTCCCGCGGGAGCCGAATTGCTCGAGTGGAAGTTCGATGGCAACCTGCTTGACTCATCCGGTAATGGCTATAACGCGACCATGACAAGCGGAGCAGCTACATATGTGACAACTCCGTACCAGAACACGATAGCAGTGGTGAAGACCGCGGGGGCTCCGTTCTGGAGCAACTGGGTGAGTCTTCGCGCCGGCTATCCGGGACAGCTCGACGGGACGGCATCACTTTCTCAAGCTGACACATCCAACGCCGTAAGTTGTTCCTGGCAGGAACAGTCTGGCCCCTCTTCGCTGACCTGGGATAATAACGACTCGTGTACGCCAACCGTGACCGGCCTCGTCTTTGGCACTTACACTTTCGAACTTACGGTGAACGACGGCAACGGCCAGCAGTCTACGCAAACCCTGCAAATCGGCGTGGTGAACATGGACGCAAACGGCGTGGTCATTCAGTCCAACCCGGCCGCGGACATGTTGTTCGGCCCGATGATCGCGTTTGGCAAGAATCCGTGGGGTTATCAGGACGCTCGCGCCATGTACGCGACAACGCAGCGAAATACGGCCTACAACACCAGCCCCGGCAATCCACCGGCATGGACGCAGGCTCTGCCCGGAACCGTCAGCTATCCGTTCGCTCCCGTTTCGACAATCCTCGCGAGCGACATTACCGCGACATCCACCTCAATTACGGTAACTGACGCCGGCAAACTCGATCTTACAAGTTTGCCCGGCACCCCAACCGTCATCTTTGTCAATGGGCTGGGCGGCGAAGAGGTTCGGATCTGTTCCGCCTCCGGCAATACTCTCAGCGTATGTTACGACGGACGAGGCTGGCGATACGGAACGGGGTACCACGTCGCGGCGCAGTCGTGGAGCGCTGGAATCACGGTAACGCAGCAAAAGGTAACTGGCAGCGGGACGTCCCTGCTGGCCACCTTCAACCCGGCGGGTCCGGGCTGGTCCGGGCCGATTCACTACAATGCGGGAACGGTGACGGCAACCGCGAACTCAGCAATCGTGAATTTATCGCAAAGCGGTGCCGCGTGGGTCGCGTGCAACTCGAGCGCTTCTGGGAATTGCGTCTCTCCAAGCTCTGACGCAATCCGAATTTCGGGGACGCATGGCGGAACGCCGTTTACGTTCTTCGCCTACATCACGGCGCTGAACAGCCCGACGTCGCTCACCGTTAACCGCGTGTATCCGGCCGACGCCGATACCGCCAGCGGCCTGACATATGCCGTCATCCAACCCGATACCATTAACATGGTGTTGCACTACGGACGGTGCGGTCCCGGTTCCTATACCGGTTGCATTGCCAACGCTTACCCGCTCGACGGATCGACCTATTTCCAGACCACCGGGTGCGAATCGGACACCACCTGCTATCTGTACCTGTATCACGACCCCGGCGCGGTTCATCCAACCACCAGCGCGTGTCTTGGATTCAGCGGCATGGAATGCAACGTCCACGTCAGCTACATGAATGGCTTCGGGTATGTGGGCGACAACGGCGGCGTGAACTTCTACGATGAAGGTCTGGCCCACATGGCGCTCTACCTGCGATCGGGGTGGCAACCCGCCCTGGATGCCTTTCGCAAGCTGGAGGGGCAGGACGGGACCGGGAACACCGGATGGCTGTTCTGGCCGGAGATGGCGCAAGGAGACATCGGCGTGTCCCCTAGACGGGCTTCGATCACGGGGGCGTGGGCCGCCTACTTACTCGACAACAAACAATCGAATCTCTCCGGCCTGCGGAACTTCGCGTCCATGGCGGTCGCTAATATCAACGACCCGCTTGGTTGCAACGACGATCTTCGGGAAGGCCTGGGTTATCCGGCTTCGTGGCTGGCTCTGGCGGCGCTGTTCGATCCGCAGGCGTCGACGCTGGGCTGGACGGCGCAGCTCCAGAGTTTCTACACCCAACGGGAGGCTGCCTGTCAGGTCACCGGGAGCTCCAATGCCGCCGAAGACAGTTCGTGGCGATCCGGATTCGTGTGGAACAACAACCAGACACCCCCATTGACGGCGACAAATGGAAGTGCGGTTCTCACGTCACAATCGGGGAGCATTTCGCCCGCCATCTGCCCGATGATCGCACGAGGAAGAGCGACGGTCACCAATGGATCCGATGTGGTGACCGGGAACGGGTTCGTAAACTCTCCCGGCAAGATCATGTTCGAGGGGACTATTGGAGGGGAATACGCCTTCCTGACATTCAATTTTATCTATAATTCTCCGACCCGGATTCACTTGAGCGGGATGTATCCCGGCGACACCGCGAGCGAAGTCGCGTGGCAGATCGACGACGACTTCGCGGGCGGTGCCGGGGATTCCGGGCTCGCATTTGGAAACTCCAACGGCGATCCGACGCTGAAGGAGAACTGGGCATGTACCTTGCAGTCCCCCATCGAAATCACTCTCGACCGCCCCTGGGACGGGCCGACGGAAACGGTGTGGGGATGGCGGGGAGCATTGGGCGGAGTGGGCCTCGCGGGCAACGGAACCCAACCCTTCATGCTGGGCATCAACACCCTGGCCCTTGGATTCGGCGCACAACAGTCCGGCAACCTGGGCGCCGATTACAACGCGCTGGCTTACGCGGCCTCGATCTGGATAAAGAACTATGGATATGACCCGGTGAGCGGCGGCCTATACTACGGACGTTTGTTCGCCATGTGCGAGCCGGTGTTTGCGGATTCCTCACAGCCGCAGAATTTCCTGCTCGGGTTCCGCAACCCCGAATGCGCCTACGACGGATCCAGCACCACCGGTACTCCTACCAACGTGCCCGCAAAGCAGATTGCCCGCGCGTTGTCTGGCGAGGCGCAGAACGCCGCCCGAATCAACTACCAGAACGATCCGACCCCGAGCAATCAGGCGTTCTGGGACGCTTTCTACTGTAACCAGTGGGACCAGCCCGGTTACACCGCGCCAGGCTACGGGTGCGATGGTCTGGGGGCCTCCAATCTGGACAACGCGTCGCTTTCGGGAGGAAAGTGGACCGGCTTCTTCTTTGGTGTGGGCATGTCTCACCAGTGGCCCGCGGTGAGATTACTGGGAAGCGCACCGGCGGGAAACTGACGAAGAAGCCAGGACTTCCATGGGATGCAACCCGATCGGGGCGCGGGCCCGGGTGCCAACTTCCTGCTCATGTGATTACTTCCGCTAACTCACTATCCAGAGCTTGGCCGTTTACCGCGTGGGCCTGAAATCCCATTGTGCGACGTCTACCCGAATCGAGAGGTCGAACTTCCGGGCTCCAGTCATCGTATGTGTTTCCGACACATGACTCGCACAACGAACGCACGTATCGCCGGCTTTACGTTCCTGTTCTATATCGCAGCCGGTGTCGCCATCATGGTCCTGTCCGGCCAGGCAACTGGCGCCGGGGGGACCGCCGCCAAGCTCGCGGGCATCGCCCAGCATGCGCCAGAAGTACGCCTGACCATCCTGCTCGGCTTGCTTTCGATAATGTGCGCTCTGACGCTGGGGGCGACACTCTACGGTCTCACACGCGACCAGGACCTGGAGCTCGCGTTGCTGGCCCTAACCTGTCGCGTCGGTGAGGGCGTGATCGGTGCCGTATCTGCCCTTGCCACAGTGGCCCTGCTCTCCCTCAGTACGGCTGGTGCCGGAGCACCTGTCCCGGACGCTGCGGCGGCGAATGCGCTGGGCGAACTCCTGTTCAAAGCGCAAGGCTGGAACACAATCATCGGCGCGACATTCTTTGCCGTGGGCAGCACTCTCTTCTGCTGCCTGTTCCTGCGCGGCCGGATTATCCCTGTGCAACTGGCCTGGCTGGGGGTCATCGCGTCAATCCTGCTAGTGTAGTGTAGTGTCCAACAAATAACTAGACAGGATGATCCGATCTGCAGTATCCTGGGGCATGGGCAAGTCGTGTCAGCTTTCCGAGGTGGAACGTCAGAAGATCCAGCAGTGGGCCGCCGCGC
>Ga0326727_10006920_pt1 | contig 30561 bp, 24 predicted proteins | sample MB2enrmetagenome_FD_207643 | JGI IMG/M metagenome (GOLD analysis project Ga0326727, IMG submission 207643) | Lab enriched peat soil microbial communities from McLean, Ithaca, NY, United States - MB29MY | ecosystem: Environmental > Terrestrial > Soil > Wetlands > Peat | place: USA: New York... | reverse complement strand
CGACCCAGCAGGAACGCCAGCGCGTCTTCTCGACGGCCGTGGTCAGCCTGGCCGCCAAGCTGGCCAAGATCGACGGACCGGTCAACCGCGAGGAGGTGGACGCCTTCAAGGCCGAATTCATCATTCCGGCCTCGCAACGCTCTGGCATTGCCGCCCTATTCGACGAAGCCAAGCGCTATGCCGGGGACTATGAAGCGCATGCCGAGCGGTTGGCCCGGGCCTTCGCCGGCGAAAGCGCGATCCTGTCGGAGTTGCTGGACGTCCTGCACCGCATCGCCCTGGCCGATGGACCGCTGTCACCCCCCGAGAAGACCTTTCTGTCCCGCGTCGCCACCCTGTTCGGTTTTCCCGGCCGCGGCTTCGCCGGCCGGCAGGATGGAATCATCGACGCCGATCCCTATCGCGTCCTGGGGGTCTCCCCCGACGCGCCGATGACCGACATCAAGGCGGCCTGGCGCCGCCTGACCCGCGAACACCACCCGGACACGCTGATGGCCAAAGGTATCCCTGCCGACCACATTGACTTCGCCACCCGCAAGATGGCCTCGATCAACGCCGCCTACGATCGCATCCGCGCCCAGAGGGGAGAGGCCTGATGGCCCCGCCCCCCCTGCTCGCCCTGCGCAACGGCTTCGTCACCTTTGGCGGCCGGCCGCTGTTCACCGGTGTCACGCTGCAGGTGGGACGGGGTGAAAAATGCTGCCTGGTCGGGCGCAACGGCAGCGGCAAATCCACCCTGCTGAAGGTCCTGGCCGGACAGCAGAAGCTGGATTCGGGCGAGTTGTTCGCCCAACCCGGCATCCGCCTGGCCTACCTGGACCAGGACCCGACCATCGACGGCGCCACCATCGCCGACTGGGTGGCCGACGGCCTGCCGATGCCCGAGCGCGACCAGCGCTATCGGGTCGAGACCGTGCTTGACGCCCTGGAAGTCGACGGCAGCCGGAGTCCCGAGGGCTTGTCGGGCGGCGAAAGTCGACGGGCCGCCCTGGCCCGCGCCCTGGTCGGCGATCCCGATGCCCTGCTGCTGGACGAACCAACCAACCACCTGGACCTGCCCACCATCCTGTGGCTGGAAGAGCATCTGAAAGCCTTCAAGGGCGCACTGATCCTGATCAGCCACGACCGCAGCTTCCTGTCCTCGGTGTCGCGCCAGACCCTGTGGCTGGACCGCGGCATCGTCCGGCGCAACGAAAGCGGCTTTGCCGGCTTCGAAGCCTGGCAGGAAACGGTCTATGCCGCCGAGGAGGCCGAAGCCGACCGCATGGACAAGCGCCTGGCCGCCGAAACCCATTGGCTGCACCGGGGCGTCACCGCCCGGCGCAAGCGCAACATGGGACGCCTGCGCGCCCTCTTGGCGCTGCGCCAGGAAAAGGCCGAACGGATCACGGTGCAGGGCTCGGTCCGGATGGAAGTCGATGCCGGCGACATGTCCGGCAAGATGGTCATCGAGGCCACCGATGTGTCCAAGGCGTTCGGCGATCGGGTCATCGTCAAGGGCTTTTCCACCCGGATCAGCCGCGGCGACCGCATCGGCCTGATCGGTCCCAACGGGGCCGGCAAGACCACCCTGCTCAGCCTGCTGACCGGCACCCTGGCCCCGGATTCCGGCGTCATCCGTCTGGGCACCAACCTGCAGATGGCGATGTTCGACCAACGGCGCGACCAGTTGGATCCCGAAGCCACGGTGTGGGACACCCTGACCGAGCGCTCCGGCGACAACGTTTCGGTGCGCGGCACGCCCAGGCATGTGGTCAGCTACATGCGGGACTTCCTGTTCGAGGATCGCCAGGCCCAGTCGCCGGTGAAATCCCTGTCGGGCGGCGAACGCAATCGCCTGTTGTTGGCCAAGCTTTTGGCCAAGCCCTCCAACCTGCTGGTCTTGGACGAACCGACCAACGACCTGGACATGGACACCCTGGACCTGTTGGAGGAAATGCTGGCCGACTATGACGGCACCCTGATGGTGGTCAGCCACGACCGCGATTTCCTCGATCGCCTGGTCACCAGCGTCATCGCGGTGGAAGGCGACGGAGACGTCACCGAACATGTCGGCGGCTATTCCGATTACCTGCGCTGGCGCCGGGATCAGGCTCCGGCGGCCCGTCCGGCCTCCGGCGGGGCGGCTAAACCGGCCACCCCGGCGGTGCGCCCGAAAGTGGCGACCAAGCTGAGCTACAAGGACCAGCGGGAATTGGACGAACTGCCGGCCCGGCAGAAGGCGCTTGAGGCCGAGTTGACCCAACTGGAACAGGCCTTGGCCGATCCGGGCTTGTACGCACGGGACGCGGCCCGATTCGCCAAGGTGAGCGCCCGGCTGGAAGCGGCCCGGGCCGAGCTGGCTGCGGCCGAGGAACGCTGGCTGGAGTTGGAAATGAAGCGCGAGGAGCTGACCGCGGGCGGCGGACCGAAGGCGTGATCGATCACCCCTCACCCAATTTCGATGATCGGCCGCCGGGCCGAACCGCGGACATGCTGGTGCTGCACTACACCGGCTTGCCAAGCCGCGACGCGGCATTGGCCCGCCTGTGCGACAAAACCGCCGAGGTGTCCGCCCACTATCTGATCGATGAGGACGGGACCTGCTACCGACTGGTTGCCGAGGAGAAGCGCGCCTGGCATGCCGGACGCTCGGCCTGGCGCGGCCAGACCGACATCAATGCCCGCTCCATCGGCATCGAACTGGTCAACCCGGGCCATGAATTCGGTTACCGCCCCTTCCCCGATCGGCAGATGGCGGCCCTGGCGGCGTTGGCGCAAGGCATCCTGACCCGACACCCGATCCCTGCCCGCAATGTGGTCGGGCACGCCGACGTCGCCCCGCGGCGCAAAGAGGATCCCGGCGAACTGTTCGACTGGCAGGCCCTGTCCCGCCAGGGCATCGGGCTGTGGCCGGCCGCGGCCGCGGCCGCGGCGGGACCGGATTGGCGGCAATGCCTGACCCGGATTGGCTACGACCTGGGCGAAGCCGGCGACGCGGCGGCGGCGCGCCTGGCCTTGGTGGCGTTCCAGCGACATTTCCGGCCCACGCGTTTCGATGGCAGCATAGATACGGAAACGCTTGAAAGACTGCATACTCTGTGTGCCATGGTCCCGGAAAACCAGTAAATCTTCGACCCGCTGTGACATCCATCACACCAGTCTTCGCAAAGTATTGATTCAAGCACAAATTCCCCAGCATTCGATGTTACCGCGATTCGCATTGGGGGCTTGCGCCAGGCCGCGGGAACGCCTAGGTTCGTTGCCGCGTCAGATGGCCGGATGGCCGCTCTTCAGTTTCTGGAGGGAGGAAAGTCCGGGCTCCATGGAAATGCGGTGCCGGATAACGTCCGGCGGGGGCGACCCCAGGGAAAGTGCCACAGAAAGCAAACCGCCGGTCCAAGCGCCGCCTTCGGGTTGGACGCCGGCCGGTAAGGGTGAAAGGGTGCGGTAAGAGCGCACCGCGCGACCGGCAACGGAAGCGGCACGGTAAACCCCACCGGGAGCAAGACCAAGTAGGGACGGTGTGCCGGCCAAGCCTCGAGAGGGGCCACCGGCAAGGCGTATTTCCGCGCTGCCGTCCGGGTCGGTCGCGTGAGGCGTCCGGTAACGGGCGTCCCAGATGAATGGCCATCCATCCGCCTTCGGGCGGAGGACAGAACCCGGCTTACAGGCCATCTGACGCTTACTTCCCTGCGACCGCCGCAAGGCCCCTTGGAACGCCTCTCGGGCCGGTGAGCCCCCCGATCCGGCGCCATGGCCAAAGCGGCTTTGACACTGCCCCGAAAACGGCTCATTTGCATGTCAGGACAGGCATGGGACGGCATGGGTTGCCACCCGCCGGACCGCTCGAACGGAACAGGAACGACTCTCGCGACATAGATTCACATCACGCCATATCATTATGAAAAAAAATGATTTTTGTCGTTTGAATGAATTTCAAGAAGAGTTATGCCTGGAATCTAAGAAAACGTCGGTTAAGCCTTGTTTTTTAGTGCAGAAAGATTGACGGCCCACATTTTCCCATGATATCCCATTGGTACCCAGCCAACACTACCAGCCTGCCTGGAGTGCGCTCGGGAAAGACCAGGATCAATCAGGGGGCATTGGGGCGAACGACGGATGGCACTGTTCGTATCCACCTTCATCAACAAGGTCGATCGGAAGGGACGCGTTTCCGTTCCGGCGCAGTTTCGCGCCGCCCTGGGCAGTCCCACCCAGCAGAGCCTGGTCGTCTATCCGTCCTTCACGCTATCGGCCGTCGAGGGGTGCGGCATCGATTTTCTGGAGCGGCTGGCGGAAAGCACCTCGACCTCCTTCGACGTGTTTTCGACGGAGCAGGAAGACATCACCACCCTGATCTTCGCCACCTCGCACCAGTTGGCCTGGGATCCCGAAGGTCGCATCATCCTGCCCGAGGACATCCTGGCGCACGCCGGCATCACCGAGCAGGTGGCGTTCGTCGGCAAGGGTCGCACCTTCCAGCTGTGGGAGCCGGCCGCCCATGAGGAGCACAAGGCCCAGGCCCGCGCCCGCGCCCTGGAAAATCGCCCGAAGATCGCCTTGCGGCCCGCGCCGGGCTCGGAGGGACTGTGACCGGCGCGCCGCACATCCCGGTCCTGCTGGCCGAAGTGCTGGCGGGGCTTGCGCCGCGTTCCGGCGCCGTCTTCGTCGACGGCACCTTCGGGGCGGGCGGTTACAGCCGCGCTCTTCTGGAGGCCGCCGACTGCAAGGTTTTCGGCATCGACCGCGATCCCGGCGCGGTGGCCCGTGGCCGCGACCTGGCCAGCCGCTACGACGGTCGCCTGACCGTGCTGGCCGGCCGTTTCGGCGATATGGACCGGTTGTTGGGCGAACAGGGGATCGCGGCGGTCGACGGCGTCGCCCTCGACCTGGGCGTCTCGTCCATGCAGATCGACCAGGCCGACCGCGGCTTCTCGTTCCAGAAGGACGGTCCGCTCGACATGCGCATGGAGCAGAGTGGTCGCAGCGCCGCCGACCTGGTCAATACCCTGCCCGAGGCCGAGCTGGCTGACATCCTGTGGCGTTTTGGCGAGGAGCGGCATTCGCGCCGCATCGCCCGGGCCATCGTCGCCGACCGCAGCGAGACGCCGTTCGAGACCACCCGGCAACTGGCCGAGTTGGTGCGCCGCATCGTCCCCCGTTCAAAGGACGGCATCGATCCGGCCACCCGGACCTTCCAGGGGCTTCGGATCGCCGTCAATGACGAACTGGGCGAGGTCGACCGCGGATTGGCGGCGGCGGAACGCCTGTTGCGCCCGGAGGGTCGTCTGGCCGTGGTGACTTTCCACTCGCTGGAAGATCGCGCGGTCAAAGCGTTCCTGAAGCGCCGCAGCGGCGCTGAGGCCCACCCCAGCCGCCATCTGCCGGCGGCAGCTCCGGCTCTGCCCGCCAGCTTCCACCTGCTGAGCCGCAAGCCGACCGAGCCCAGCGCGGAAGAACAGGCGGCCAATCCGCGCGCCCGGTCGTCCCGTCTGCGCCTGGCGGTTCGCTTGGCGACGCCGGCCTGGTCGGAGGTGCGGCCATGATGCGCGCCGCCACCGTTCTGTGGGCCGCCCTGGCCACCGTCGCCTGCGCCGGGCTGTTCATGCTGAAATACGAGGTCCAGGCCCAGGAGCAGCGGTTGGCCGGCCTGCACAAGGACATCATCGAAGCCGAGGAGCAGATCCACGTCCTGAAAGCCGAGTGGAGCTATCTGAACGAACCCTCCCGCCTGCGCGAACAGGCCGAACGGCATCTGGGTCTGCATCCCATCAAGCCCAGCCAGATCGTCACCATCGCCTCGCTGCCGATGCGGGATCCGCAAGGCCCCGATGTCGCCACCGGCCAGCCCGACCTGCATGCCGCCCCGGCGGTGACGGTCCCCCAGCCACCGGTGGTGACCCGTCCTGCCCCCAACCCCCTGCCCCCCCGGCAGACGCCGCGGGACCCGGCCAGGCCGGCGCTGATGCCATCGTCCAAGCCGGCCCACAGCATGACGGCGGATCGCGCCCAACCGGCTCCGACGACCCGGACGGCCGCCAAGACGCCGACGACCAAGACGGCGGCCGGCAAGATGCCATCGGGTAAGCCGGCGGCCTCGGCCGTCGCCAAGGCGGCGCCCGCTCCGCAATCGGCTGTTCCGGCCAAGGCGCCCGCCGCGCCCACCTATGCCGCGGCCCCGGCAAAGCCGGCCGACGCCGGCAATGTGCTGGTCATCAAGTCGCCCGCCCTGGCCGACCCCGAAATGGCCAGCACGAGGGCGCGGCCATGATGCACCTGTTCGGACAGCAGCCCGAGGTCTACCCCGGCGAAGAGGCCGCCACCGACGGCACCTTGCATCTGGAAGGCGCCCGCAAACGGGCCATCGAGACCGGTCGGACCCGGCTGATCGTCACCGCCGGCATGTTCACCCTGGCCTTCTTCGTGCTGGCCGGGCGAATGGTCGACGTCACCATGCTGAAAAGCGGCGCCGCCATGCCGGCCCACCAAAGCCGCAGCACCGCACTGGACATCGAACGGGCCGACATCGTCGACCGCAACGGCGTTCTGTTGGCCACCAGCCTGCCGTCCGTGTCGCTTTACGCGCACCCGCACGAGATCCTCGACAAGGCCGAAGCGGCACAAAAAATCGCCCGCGTCCTGCCCGATCTGAACGCCACCGAATTGCGGACCAAGCTGCAGGGCGAGCGCGCCTTCATCTATCTGCGCCGCAACCTGACCCCGCGCCAGGAATATGACATCAATGCCCTGGGCATCCCCGGCCTGTACTTCGAAAAGGCCGAAAAACGCGTCTATCCGCAAAGCGAAGTGACCGCCCATGTGGTCGGCCTGACCGACCTGGACAACAAGGGCATCGCCGGCATCGAAAAAACCTTCGAGAACGAGTTGAAGGCCCGCCGCGACCCCCTGCGCCTGTCCCTGGACATCCGTGTCCAGACCATCATGCGCGACGAACTGATCAAGACGGTGTCCGAATTCCACGCCATCGGCGGAACCGGCATGGTCATCGACGTGCGGACCGGCGAAATGCTGGCGATGGTATCGCTGCCCGACTTCAACCCCAACAATCTGGCCACCGCGACGCCCGTCGCCATGTTCAACCGGGCCACCCTGGGCGACTACGAGATGGGCAGCACCTTCAAGCTCTACAACACCGCGGCCGCCCTGGACGCCGGAACGGCGACTCTCTCCAGCACCTACGACGTCATGCACAAGATCAAGGTGGCCCGCTTCGAGATCTACGACTACGAGCCCGAGACCCATCCGCTGACGGTGGCCGAAATCCTCAAGGTGTCGTCCAACATCGGGTCGGCCCGGATGGCGCTGGACCTGGGCATCGACAACCAGAAGGCCTTCATGACCCGCATGGGGCTGACCCGCCCCGCCACTATCGAACTGCCCGAGGTCTCCGCGCCGCTGGTCCCCAACCCGTGGCGCGAGATCAATTCCATGACCATCGCCTACGGCCATGGCATGGCGGTGTCGCCACTGCATATGATGACCGGCGTCTCGGCCCTGGTGAACGGCGGCCAGTTCCACCCGGCCACCCTGCTGCTGCATGGCAACGACGACACCATTGCCGGCCAGCGGGTGATCAAGCCCGAAACGTCGCGCGTCATGCGCGACCTGATGCGCATGGTGGTGGTCGAGGGCACCGGAAAGAAGGCCGACGTCCCCGGCTACGAGGTCGGCGGCAAGACCGGAACCGCGGAAAAGAACGGCGCCGGCGGCTATCATCACAAATCCCTGCTGTCGTCCTTCATCGCGGCCTTCCCCATCTCGAACCCACGCTATGTGGTGCTGGCGATGATCGACGAACCGCAAGGCACCAAGGAAAGCTATGGCTTCGCCACCGCCGGCTGGACCGCCGCGCCCGTGGTCGGGCGGGTCATCGCGCAGATCGGGCCGTTGCTGGGCATTACTCCGCTGCCGACCCCCGAGCAGACCGACAAGGATAAGCCGCACGTGGCCCAGGACACCTCCTCGAAGCCGCGCAAGGAGGTGACCTTTGCCAAGGCTGAGTGAGTTGTTGAACCGTCGGCTGGATCATGACCCTGCCATCCGCGGCCTGACCGCGGATTCGCGCCAGGTTGGACCGGGCTTCCTGTTCGCCGCCCTGCCCGGGGCCAAGGCCGATGGCCGCGCCTTCATCGGCGCCGCCCTGGCCCAAGGCGCCGTCGCCATCCTGGCACCGACCGGCACCGACGCCGACACCGGGGGCGCCGTTCTGGTCACCGACGACCTGCCCAGGCGCCTGTTCGCCCAGGCGGCGGCCCGCTTCTTCGGTCGCCAACCGGCGGTGGCGGTGGCGGTCACCGGTACCAACGGCAAGACCTCGGTGGTCAATTTCACCCGCCAGATCTGGGCCTGGGCCGGCCATCCGGCAGCCAGCCTGGGAACCATCGGCCTGGTGGCGCCCGGCCGGATGGAACCGGGCTCGTTGACCACGCCCGATCCCGTCACCCTGCACCGCACCCTGGCCGAATTGGCCGAGACGGACGTCACCCACGTCGCCTTCGAGGCCTCCAGCCAGGGTCTGGACCAGTACCGCCTGCACGGGGTCCGGGTGACGGCCGCCGCCTTCACCAACCTGACCCGCGACCATCTGGACTACCACGGTGGCATGGATGCCTACTGGCAGGCCAAGTGCCGGCTGTTCGAAGAGATCATGGCACCCGGCGGCACCGCGGTCATCAATGCCGCCTCGGCGGTGGCCGAGGATCTGAGCCGCCGCTGCCGCCAGCGCGGCCACGCCGTCCTCACCTTCGGTCCCGGCCAGGCCGACATCCGCCTGGACAGCTGCGTCCCCTCGACCGAAGGGCAGGATTTGGTCATTTCCATTGCGGAACGAGTCTATCAACTACATCTGCCGCTTGCCGGATCCTTCCAGGCCGACAACGCGCTCGCCGCGCTGGGCCTGGCCCTGGCCACCGGGATTGCCGAGGACCAGGCGGTCGAGGCCCTGGCCCACCTCGACGTGGTCCCCGGACGGCTGCAAAAGGTGGCGACCACCCCCACCGGCGCCACCGTCCTGGTCGACTATGCCCACACGCCCGATGGCCTGGAAACGGCTTTGAGGGCGTTGCGCCCGCACACCCGGGGCAGACTGGTGGTGGTCTTCGGCTGCGGCGGTGACCGCGACAAGGGCAAACGGCCGATGATGGGCCGCATTGCCGCCGACCTGGCCGACCGTGTCATTGTCACCGACGACAATCCGCGCACCGAGGATGCCGCCACGATCCGCCAGGAGGTGTTGGCCGCATGTCCGGGCGCCCTCAACATCGGCGACCGGACCGAGGCCATCCGCCAGGCGGTGGCCGGTCTTGCCGCGGGCGATCTGCTGGTGGTGGCCGGCAAGGGACACGAACGGGGGCAGATCGTCGGCACCACCGTGCTGCCGTTCGATGATGTCGACGTTGCCCGCCGCGCCGTGGAGGCCTTGTCATGACCGCGTCTTTGTGGACCGCATCCGCCGCCGCCGCCGCCGTCTCCGGCCGGCTGACGGGCCGGACCTGGACGGCCAGCGGAGTCTCGATCGACAGCCGTACCGTCGCCCGGGGCGACCTGTTCGTGGCGCTTCAGGGTCCAACCCATGACGGCCACGATCATGTGGCCGCCGCCCTGGCCGCGGGTGCCGCCGCCGCCCTGGTTCACCGCGTTCCCGAGGGACTTGCCGCCGACGCCCCGCTGCTGGTCGCCCAGGATACCCGGCAGGCCCTGGAAAGCCTGGCCGCCGCCGCCCGCGCCCGCTCGAACGCCCGCATCGTCGCCGTCACCGGCAGCGTCGGCAAGACCGGTACCAAGGAGATGCTGAAGCTGGCGCTCGACACCGCCGGCCCCACCCATGTCACCGCCGGCAACCTCAACAATCACTGGGGCGTGCCGCTGTCCTTGGCCCGACTGCCGCCATCGGCGCGTTTCGCGGTGTTCGAACTGGGCATGAACCATCCCGGCGAGATCACGCCGCTGACCCGCCTGGTGCGGCCCCATGTCGCCGTCATCACCGCCGTCGAGGCGGTCCATATGGAATTCTTCGCCTCGACGCGCGAGATTGCCCGGGCCAAAGCCGAGATCTTCCTGGGGGTCGAACCGGGCGGCGTTGCCGTCCTGCCGCGCGACAATCCCCATTTCGCCTTCCTGTCCGACCAGGCCCGCGCCGCGGGCATTACCGCTATCGAAGGCTTCGGCCGCCATATCGACGCCGACGCCCGGCTTCTCGATGCCGCCCAGGATCCCGAGGCCACCCTGGTTTTCGCCTTGCTGGGGGACGAGGCAATGAGCTATCGGGTGGGTGTTCCGGGCCTGCAGTGGGGCATCAACAGCCTGGCCGTCCTGCTGGCGGCGCGGGCGTCCGGATTGGCCCCGGCGACAGCGGCTCCCGCCCTGGCCGCCATGACCGCGCCCAAAGGCCGCGGCGCCCGCAAGCGGCTGCCCTGGGGAGACGGCGGCCTTCTCGTCATCGATGAATCCTACAACGCGTCGCCCGCCTCGATGCGGGCGGCGATCGCCACCCTGGCGCAAACCGAACGTCCCCGGCAGGCCCGGCGGATCGCCGTGCTGGGCGACATGCTGGAACTGGGCGAGGCATCGCCCTCGGTGCATGCCGGCCTTGCCGAGACGTTAGTCGAACGCGGGATCGATCTGGTGTTCACTGCCGGCGCCCTGATGCGCCATCTCCACGATGCCTTGCCGGTGGACCGCCGTGGCGGTCACGCCGCGAACGCCGACGCCGCCGCCCTTCTGTTGGCTGGCGCGCTGGCCGCGGGCGACGTGGTGATGGTCAAGGGGTCGGCCGGCAGTGCGATGGGCCGCGTCATCACAAAGCTTGAGGATTTGGCTGCGGCGAGCCTGCCGCCCGCAGGCCGGGACCAAGGGGAGAAGCCCTGATTCATGCTCTATAACCTGTTGTTCCCGCTGGCTGACCAGGTCGGCATATTCAATCTGTTCAAATACATCACCTTCCGCACGGGCGGTGCGGTGGCGACGGCGCTTCTCATCTCGTTCCTGGCAGGTCCCTCGGTCATCCGCTGGCTGCGACGCAAGCAGGGCCGCGGCCAGCCGATCCGCACCGACGGTCCGGAGACCCATCTGCTGACCAAGAAGGGCACGCCCACCATGGGCGGCTTCCTGATTCTGCTGGCGGTCACCTTATCGACCCTGTTGTGGGCCGACCTGACCAATCCTTACGTCTGGATCGTCATGATGGTGACCCTGGGCTATGGCCTGATCGGGTTCGCCGATGACTATCTGAAGGTCAGCAAACGCAACACCAAGGGATTGCCGGGCAAGCTGAAACTGGCCGGGCAGATCCTCATCGCCGGCGTCGCATCGGTGCTGATCATGCGGCTGGCCCCCGAGCAGCTGTCGAACGCGATGACCGTTCCCTTCTTCAAGAATGTGCTGCTGCAGTTGGGTATCGGCTACCTGCCGGTCGCCATCTTCGTCATGGTTGGCGCCTCCAACGCCGTCAACCTGACCGACGGCCTGGACGGCCTGGCCACCGTGCCGGTGATGATCGCGTCGGGCGTGTTCGCCCTGATCTCCTATCTGGTCGGCCATGCGGTGTTCGCCAACTACCTGCAAATCCACCATGTGCCGGGAGCCTCGGAACTGGCGGTCTTCTGTGGCGCCCTGGTCGGTGCCGGCCTGGGGGTCCTGTGGTTCAACGCGCCGCCGGCCCAGATTTTCATGGGCGACACCGGGTCGCTGGCGCTTGGGGGTCTGCTGGGGGCCATCGCCGTCGCGGTCAAGCATGAGTTTGTGCTCGCCATCGTCGGCGGGCTCTTCGTCATGGAAGCCGTCTCGGTCGTCGTGCAGGTCGCTTCGTTCAAGCTGACGGGCAAGCGGGTGTTCCGCATGGCGCCGATCCACCATCACTTCGAAAAGAAGGGGTGGGCCGAGCCGACGGTGGTCATCCGCTTCTGGATCATCGCTTCGATCCTGGCCCTGGCCGGCCTGTCCACGTTGAAGCTGAGGTAGGGCGGTCATGGCGCTTGTCCCCCTTCTTGCCGGCAAGACGGTGGCGGTCATGGGCCTGGGCAGGTCCGGCCGCTCGGCGGCCCACGCGCTGGCCGAAAGCGGCGCCAGGGTTCTGGCCTGGGACGACCAGCCGGCGGCGCGCGCCGCCGACCTGCCCCCCGGCGTGGTTGTCACCGACCTGGCGGCTGCCGACCTGACCGCCGTGGAGTTGGTGGTGTGGAGCCCGGGCATCGCCCATACCCATCCGGTCCGCCATCCGGTCGCCGAGAAGGCCCGGGCCTTGAGCATCCCGTTGGTCTGCGACATCGACCTGCTGCTGCGGGCGGCGCCCCTGGCGCGAACGGTCGGCATCACCGGGACCAACGGCAAGTCGACCACCACCACGCTGGTCGCCCATCTGCTGAACGAGGCCGGATTTGGCGTCTGCGCCGGCGGCAACCTGGGTACGCCGGCCTTGGACATGCCCTGCCTCGGCGCCGGTGACGCCTATGTGCTGGAGCTGTCCTCCTATCAGCTGGAGCTGCTGGACCAAGCCTCATTCGACGTGGCGGTCCTGTTGAACGTCACTCCGGACCATCTGGCCCGCCACGGCGGCCTGGAGGGATATGCCGCGGCCAAGGCCAGCCTGTTCGACCGGCTGCGCCCTGGCGCCACCGCCATTGTCGGCGTCGATGACCCCTTCGGCCAGGCCCTGGCGGAGCGGCTGCAGGCCACCAGGACCGTCCGCGTGATCCCGGTGTCGGCCGACCGTCCGGTGGCCGGCGGCGTCTTCGCCCCCGACGGTGTCCTGACGGACGACAGCGAAGGGCGGCTGCGACCGGTCTCCGACCTTAAGACCCTGCCCCACCTGCCCGGCCGCCACAACTGGCAGAATGCCTGCGCCGCCTATGCCGCGGCGCGAGCGTTCGGCATCGACTGGGCGGCCATCGTCGACGGCCTGGCCGGCTATCCCGGGCTGGCCCATCGCCAGGAACGGGTGGGCGCGGTGGATGGCGTGGTCTTCATCAACGACAGCAAGGCCACCAACGCCGATGCGGCGGAAAAGGCCCTGGTCTGTTACGACAGCATCTACTGGATCGCCGGCGGACAGCCCAAGGAAGGCGGCATTGCCAGCCTGGCTCCGCTGTTCCCGCGCATCGCCCGGGCCTTCCTGATCGGCGAGGCCACCGAGGCCTTCGCCGCCACTCTCGACGGCCAGGTTCCCGTCGAACGGTGCGGCACGCTGGACGTCGCGGTGGCCCGTGCCCACGCCGCCGCTCGCGCCGAAGGACATCCGGGCGCGGTGGTGTTGCTGTCGCCGGCCTGCGCCTCGTGGGACCAGTTCCAAAGCTTCGAGCACCGGGGCGACCGCTTCCGCGAGCTGGTCGCCGCCCTGGTCCAGGCGGAGGCCAAGCCATGATCCTGCTGGGCCGGACCGATACCTCCGTCATTGGCCGCTGGTGGTGGACCGTCGACCGTTGGACCATGGCGGCGTTGGCCGCCCTGGTGGCCATCGGCGCCCTGCTGATCATGGCGGCCAGCCCGGCGGTGGCGGAACGCATCGGCGCCGACCATTTCCATTTTGTCCGCCGCCAGTTCGTCTTCCTGCCGCCGGCCTTGCTGGTGATCTTCGGCGTTTCGCTGCTGTCGCCGCGCAACGTCCGTCGACTGGCCTGCCTGGGGTTCCTGGGGGCGGTGGTCTTGATGGCCCTGACCCTGGTTGCCGGGCAGGAAATCAAGGGTGCGACCCGCTGGATCAGCCTGGCCGGGATCTCGATCCAGCCGTCGGAATTCGTCAAGCCCTGCTTCGCGGTGGTGGCAGCCTGGATGTTCTCCGAGCAGCGCCTGTCCGAGACTTTTCCTGGCAACGCCGTCGCCGTCGGACTTTACCTGCTGGTCGCCGCCTTGCTGCTGTTGCAGCCCGACGTCGGCATGACCCTGGTGGTGTCATCGGTCTGGTTCGTCGAATTTTTCCTGGCCGGACTGCCGGTGCTGTGGGTCCTGATCGGCATGATCGGCGGCCTGGCCGGCCTGGTCGGCGCCTATTTCACCTTCAGCCACGTGGCCAGCCGTATCGACCGCTTCCTCGATCCGGCCGCCGGCGACACCTATCAGGTCACCACCGCCCTGCAGGCCTTCCACTACGGCGGTTTCTTCGGGCGTGGACCCGGCGAAGGCCGGGTCAAGGCGGTCCTGCCCGACGCCCATACCGATTTCATCATGGCCGTGGCCGGCGAGGAGTTCGGGCTGATCCTGTGCCTGGTGGTGGTCGGTCTGTTCGCCTTCATCGTTCTGCGCGGCTTCGCCCGCATGCTGACCGAAGAGAACCTGTTCATCCTGCTGGCCACCTCGGGCCTGTTGGTCCAGTTCGGCCTGCAGGCCATCATCAATATGGCGTCGACCCTGCATCTGATGCCCACCAAGGGCATGACCCTGCCGTTCATCTCCTATGGCGGCTCGTCGATGCTGGCGCTGGCGCTGGGCATGGGCATGGTGCTGGCCATGACACGCAAGCGCTACGGGCGGGAGGGCTGGGAATGAGCCGTGCCGATCGCCCGATCGTGCTGACCGCCGGCGGCACCGGCGGCCATGTCTTCCCCGCCGAAGCCCTGGCTGCCGAATTGCTAGGCCGAGGCCGGCGCCTGAACCTGGTCACCGATCACCGCGGCCAGGCCTATGGCGGCACCTTGGGCCAACTGGCCACCCATCGCATCAGCGCCGGGGGCATCGCCGGGCGCGGTGTCGCCGCCCGCCTGTCGGCCGTCGGCGCCCTTGGCCTGGGTCTGTTCCAGGCCCGGGCCCTGCTGGCCCGCCTGCAGCCGGCGGTGGTCGTCGGCTTCGGCGGCTATGCCTCGGTCCCGGCCATGCTGGCCGGCTGGTTCCTGGGCATCCCCACCCTGCTGCACGAACAGAATGCCGTGCTGGGCCGGGCCAACCGGTTGCTGGCCGGCCGCGCCAGCTCCATCGCCACCTCATTCGGCGAGGTCAGTCACGTCTCGGCGGCCAGTCGGGGCAAGCTGGTGTGCACCGGCATGCCGGTGCGTCCGGCGATTCTGGCCCGTCGCGACGACGCCCTGCCGGCCCTGACCGCCACCGACCCCATCCAATTGCTGGTTCTGGGCGGTTCGCAAGGGGCGCGGGCCCTGTCCCAGGTGGTGCCGGCAGCCTTGACGGCGCTGCCCGAAGGCTTGCGTCAACGCATCCGTCTGTCGCAGCAGTGTCGGCCCGAGGACCTGGACCAGGTCCGCCAGGCTTATGCCGGCAGCGGCATCGACACCACGCTCGCGTCCTTCTTCCAGGATGTCCCGGAACGCCTGGCCTCGGCCCACCTGGTGATCGCGCGCTCGGGCGCATCCACCGTCGCCGAACTGACCGCCGTCGGCCGTGCCTCGATCCTGGTGCCCTATCCCTTCGCCATTGACGACCACCAGACCGCCAACGCCCGTGCCCTGGAAAAGGCCGGCGGCGCCTGGCTGATCCCGCAATCCTCCTTCGACGCTCCCACGCTGGCGGCCCGTCTGGCCGCCCTGCTGGCGTCTCCCGATCACCTGAGCCAAGCCGCCCGGCAGGCCCGTGCCGCGGGCGTTCCCGACGCCGCGCGGCGCCTGGCCGATCTGGTCGACCGGCTGGCCGATTTCGAGGTATCCCCATGAGATCCCTGCCGCTTTCCATCGGTACCGTTCACTTCGTCGGCATCGGCGGCATCGGCATGAGCGGCATCGCCGAAGTCATGCACAACCTGGGTTATGTGGTGCAGGGATCGGACATCGCCCTGTCGGCCAATGTGAAGCGCCTGCAGAAGCAAGGCATCCCGGTGGCGATCGGCCATGCGCCGGACAATCTGGGCGACGCCCGCGTGGTGGTGATTTCCTCGGCGGTCAAGGCCGACAATCCGGAAGTGGTTGCCGCCCGCGGCCGCCTGATCCCGGTTGTTCGCCGGGCGGAAATGCTGGCCGAACTGATGCGCCTGAAGTGGGCCATCGCCATCGGCGGCACCCATGGCAAGACCACCACCACCTCGCTGATCGCCGCCATGCTGGACGCTGCCGGCATGGACCCCACCGTCATCAACGGCGGCATCATCAACGCCTATGGCACCAATGCGCGGCTGGGAGCCGGCGACTGGGCGGTGGTCGAGGCCGACGAGTCCGACGGCACCTTCACCAAGCTGCCGGCCACCATTGCCGTGGTGACCAACATCGATCCCGAGCATCTCGACTTCTATGGCACCTTTGACAAGGTCCGCGACGCCTTCCGCACCTTCGTCGAGAACATTCCCTTCTACGGTTTCGCCGCGTTGTGCAGCGATCATCCGGAGGTGCAGGCGCTGCTGCCCCGCGTGCCGGACCGCAAGATCGTCACCTATGGGTTCAACCCGCAAGCCGACGTGCGCGCCGAGAACGTCGTCATCGGCCCCGACGGCGCCACCTACGATATCGTCATCGCCGACCGCCTGCATGGCAGCCAGCGCGTCATCGACGGCGTGCATCTGCCCATGTACGGCCGGCACAACGTTCAGAACTCGCTGGCGGCGGTGGTTGTGGCCAGCGAACTGGGCTTCGCCGACCAGGCGATCCGCACCGGCCTTGCCACCTTTTCCGGCGTCAAGCGGCGCTTCACCAAGACCGGGGAAAGCGGCGGCGTCGTCGTCATCGACGATTACGGCCACCATCCGGTGGAGATCGCCGCCGTTCTGAGGGCTGCGCGCGACGCCACCAAGGGCCGGGTCATCGCCGTGGTGCAGCCGCACCGCTTCACCCGGCTGAAAAGCCTGTTCGAAGAGTTCTGCACCTGCTTCAACGACGCCGACACGGTCATCGTCGCCGACGTTTATCCCGCCGGCGAGGCTGCGATCGACGGGATCAACCGCGACGCCCTGGTGGAGGGTCTGCTCAGCCACGGCCACCGCCACGCCGAAGCCTTGGCCGCGCCGGCCGCGTTGGCAGAGATGATCCAGGCCCGCGCCAAGCCCGGTGACTTTGTCGTCTGCCTGGGTGCCGGCAGCATTTCCGGCTGGGCCAACGCCCTGCCGGCCCAGCTGGACGCCCTGGCCTCCGGCATCCCCCTTCCACAGGCGGGGGAATGATGACGCACCTGATCGAACGCCTGCCCGCCGTCCGTGGCCGCCTGACAGCCAATGCCCCCTTGGCGCCCACCACCTGGTTCCGGGTCGGCGGCCCGGCCGACGTGCTGTTCAAGCCGGCCGACGCGGATGACCTGATCGCTTTCCTGGCCGGCCGCCCGGCGGATGTGCCGCTGACGGTGATCGGCGTCGGCTCGAACCTTCTCGTCCGCGACGGCGGCGTTCCCGGCGTGGTGATCCGCCTGGGGCGCGACTTCGCCGGCATCGACATCACCGGCAACCGTGTCGCCGTCGGCGCCGGCGCCCTGGATCTGACGGTAGCCACCGCCGCCTGGGAGGCCGGCCTCTCCGGGCTGGAGTTCCTGTCCGGCGTGCCGGGAACCATCGGCGGTGCGCTGCGCATGAATGCCGGCGCCTATGGCGGCGAGATGAAGGACATCGTCGTCAGCGCCCGCGGCGTCGACGCAAAAGGCCAGGTGCACGATTTCGATACCGCCGACCTGGGCTTTGGCTACCGCCATTCGGGCGTGGCCGACGACATCATCTTCCTCGACGCGGTCCTGGCGGGAATGCCGGGAGACGCCGAAGCCATCGCCCAGCGCATGGCGGCGATCCGCGCCATGCGCGAGGACAGCCAGCCCTTGCGGACCCGCACCGGCGGTTCGACCTTCGCCAACCCGCCCAAAGGCAAGGCCTGGGAGCTGATCGACGCCGCCGGCTGCCGCGGCCTGGTCAAGGGTGGCGCCCAGGTCTCGGACAAGCACTGCAACTTCCTTATCAACACCGGCACCGCCAGCGCCGCCGACATCGAGGATCTGGGAGAAGAGGTCCGCCGCCGCGTCTTCGAGATGTCCGGCGTGGACCTGCATTGGGAAATTCGCCGTATCGGCGTTCGGGACAGGAATGAGATGAAATGAGCAAACGCGTTGTCGTGCTGATGGGTGGGTTCTCGGTGGAACGGGAAGTCTCGCTGGTATCCGGCGCGGCCTGCGCCGGCGCGTTGGAAAAAGCCGGTTACGCCGTTGCCACCATCGACGTGCGCCGCGACCTGCGCACCCTGGTGGGCGGTCTGGTGGCCGCCAAGCCCTGGGTGGTGTTCAACGCCCTGCATGGCCGTTTCGGCGAGGACGGGTCGGTCCAGGGGATCTTGGACATCATGAAGATCCCCTACACCCATTCCGGCCTGCTGGCCTCGGCACTGGCCATGGACAAGCCGATGGCCAAGCAGGCCTTCACCGCCGCCGGCATTCCCGTTCCCGAAGGCAAGGTGGTCACCAAGGCCGAGATTCTGGCCGGCGACGTGCTGCCACGGCCCTATGTGCTGAAGCCTTTGAACGAGGGTTCGTCGGTGGGGGTGCATATCGTCAAGGCGGGCGACAATGCCGCGCCGCTGGCGGGCGAGGATTGGCCGTTCGGCGATCTGGCCCTGGCCGAGCCTTTCATTCCCGGACGCGAACTGACCGTGGGCGTGATGGGCGACCGGCCTCTGGCGGTGACGGAAATCACCTCGGACCGGGGCTTCTACGACTACACCGCCAAATATGCGCCGGGCGGCTCGCGCCACGTCATTCCGGCCGATCTGCCCGCGGACATCACCGCCCAGGCCCTGTCCCTGGCCTTGCGCGCCCACCAGGCACTGGGGTGCCGCGGCGTCAGCCGGGCCGATCTGCGCTATGACGACACCCGGCCTGGCGAAAAGGGCCGGCTTTACCTGCTGGAGGTCAATACCCAGCCCGGCATGACCAGCACCTCGCTGGTGCCCGAGCAGGCGGCCCATGTGGGCATCGATTTCGTGCAGCTGGTCACCTGGATGGTGGAGAACGCCCGATGCGACGGGTGAGTGACATCACCATCGATTTCGACACCCCCCTGCACACGGGGCCCCTGCCCGCCGACAGCGCGGGCGGGCGACGCCGCCTGCGCGCGCACCGGCGGTGGATCTCGCCGATCTTGAGAAAACGCCTGCGTCGCGGCCTGCTGGCCATCGTGATCCTAGCCGGCGGCGTCGGCCTGCCCGCCTGGCTGTACCATTCGGGCACCGCCGCCCATCTGGCCGACGGGCTGCACCGGGAAGCCACCGCTCTGTCGGCGCGGGCCGGTTTCCGCGTCGAGGACATTTTCGTCGAGGGTCGCAATCGCACGCCCCGCGACGAGATCATCGCCGCCCTGCAGATCCAGCGGGGCGACCCGATGTTCGGCATCGATCTGGTCGCCACCCGCCAGCGCCTGGAAGAGTTGTCCTGGGTCAAGACCGCCACCATCGAGCGGCGCCTACCCAATGTGGTGCATCTTCTGATCACCGAGCGCAACCCGATCGTGCTGTGGCAGAACCAGGGCCGGTACTATTTGGTCGACCGCGACGGACAGGTCGTTGGCGACGAGGTCGGCGAATATGCCGACCTGCCGCTGATGGTGGGCGAAGGGGCGCCCGACCACGCCGCCGACCTGATCGACCTGTTGAATGCCGAGCCGGACCTGAAGACGCGCGTGAAAGCGGCCCAATGGGTCGGCGACCGCCGCTGGAACATCACCCTGGACCGGACCGCGGGCGGCATCGACGTCCGCCTGCCCGAAGACGATCCCCTGTCGGCCTGGCACGACCTGGCCAAGATGGACAAGGAGCAGAGCCTTCTGGAACGGAAAGTGGCGCTGATCGACATGCGCCTGCCCGACCGCCTGGTTCTGCGCGCCATCGGTGGCGCCGAGGAGTCCACCCTCTCGGCCGCCCCCAAACACAAACCCCATGCCGGCAAGGACGCCTGAGCACGATGGCCAAGACGAAACTTCGCCATGGATTGATCGCCGCACTGGATGTCGGCACCACCAAGGTTTGCTGCTTCATCGCTCGCACCACCGACGACGGAACCTTGCGCGTCGTCGGCATCGGCCACCAATTGTCGCGCGGCATGCGCAACGGCGCCGTGGTCGACATGGAAGAGGCGGAAACCGCCATCCGCGCCGCCGTCGACGCGGCCGAGCAGATGGCCGAGGACCGTGTCCGCGAGGTGCTGGTCAATGTTTCCGGCGGGCAGCCCTCGTCGCAAAAAGTCTCGGTCGAGGTCTCGGTCAACGGCCATGAGATCGGCGACCAGGACATCCGCCGCATGCTGGACCACGCCCGTCACCATGCCCAGAGCAGCGACCGCGACCTGATCCATTCGATTCCGGTCGGCTTCACGGTCGACGGTAACGACGGCATTCGCGATCCACGCGGCATGTTCGGGGAAAGCCTGGCGGTGGCCATCCATCTGGTCAGCGCCAATCCCGGCCCGGTCCGTAATCTGTCGACGGTGGTGCATCGCTGCCACCTGGACATCGAGGCCCGCGTCGCCTCGGCCTATGCCTCGGGCCTGGCCTGCCTGGTGGACGATGAACGGGATCTGGGCGTCACCTGCATCGACATGGGTGGCGGCACCACCACCATCGCGGTATTCCAGGGCGCCCACCTGATGCACACCGACACCATCCCGGTGGGCGGCGTGCATGTCACCAACGATATCGCCCGCGGCCTGTCCACGCCCCTGGTGCACGCGGAACGGATGAAGACGCTGTACGGCAGCGCCCTGCCCTCGCCGTCGGACGACCGCGAGATTCTCAAGGTGCCGCTGGTCGGCGAGGACGAGGACGGCGCCACCAACCAGGTGCCGCGGTCGATGCTGGTGCAGATCATCCAACCCCGGCTGGAGGAGACCTTCGAGCTGGTGCGCAGCCATCTGGAGGCGGGCGGGTTCGACAAGATTGCCGGACGGCGCGTCGTGCTGACCGGCGGTGCCGCCCAGATGCAGGGCGTGCGCGACCTGGCGGCCATGGTGCTGGACAAGCAGGTTCGCCTGGGACGCCCGGTCGGCATGCAGGGATTGCCCGAGGCCACCAACGGCCCGGCCTTTTCCACCTGCGCAGGTCTATTGCGCTACGCAGTCTTGAGCGGCCAGACGGAAACACAAAGCAAATCGACCCGCCCCCAGCCCGCCCAGGACGGGGGACGGATGGCCAGGTTCGGAACCTGGCTACGCAAGAATTTCTAACAGTTTCAAAACACGCAGACAGGATTATTCCAATTCAGCGCGGAGGGTAACACGATGATTAACTTCCATCCCAGCAGCACCGGAGAGTTGAAGCCCCGGATCACCGTGATCGGCGTTGGTGGCGCCGGTGGCAACGCGGTCAACAACATGATCCTGTCGCACCTTGAAGGTGTGGAGTTCATTGTTGCCAACACCGATGCACAATCGATGGCGCAATCCAGGACCGACCGGCGGATCCAGCTTGGCGCCAACGTCACGCAAGGGTTGGGTGCCGGCGCCCGTCCCGACATCGGCCGCGCCGCCGCCGAAGAGGCCATCGAGGACATCATTACCCAGATGCAGGGTTCGAACATGGTCTTCATCACCGCCGGCATGGGCGGCGGCACCGGAACCGGTGCGGCCCCGGTGATCGCCCGCGCCGCCCGCGAACACGGCATCCTGACCGTCGGCGTGGTGACCAAGCCCTTCAACTTCGAAGGCCAGCACCGCATGCGTCTGGCCGAATCCGGCATCGAGGAACTGTCCCAGTACGTCGACACCCTGATCATCATTCCCAACCAGAACCTGTTCCGCATCGCCTCGGAACGCACCACCTTCGCCGATGCCTTCAAGATGGCCGACGATGTGCTGTATTCCGGCGTGCGCGGCGTCACCGACCTGATGATCATGCCCGGCCTGATCAACCTGGACTTCGCCGACATCCGCACCGTGATGAGCGAGATGGGCAAGGCGATGATGGGAACCGGCGAGGCCGAGGGCGAAAAGCGGGCCCTCGACGCCGCCGAGGCAGCCATCAACAACCCGCTTCTGGAAGACATTTCGATGAAGGGCGCGCGCGGCGTGCTCATCAACATCACCGGCGGCATGGACATGACCCTGTTCGAGGTCGATGAAGCGGCCAACCGTATCCGCGACGAAGTCGATCCCGACGCCAACATCATTTTCGGCTCGACCTTCGACGACAAGCTGGAAGGCAAGATGCGCGTCTCGGTGGTCGCCACCGGGATCGAGGCGGCATCCCAGACCCAGCCCCGTCCGACCCTGATCTCGCTGGTCGACCAAAAGCGGCCGCAGGCTCCCCTGCCGGCCGTCAAGGCCGCCAACTCCCTGGCCGAACGGGTTGCCGGCACGGCGCCGATCTTCCACACCGCCGCCCAAACCGACCCCGAGGAAGAGATCGCTGCGGCCCTGACGCAAAGCATCGAGCCGCAGGTTCAGAGCGAGGTTGCGGTCGCACCGGAGGCCCTGGTGGCCCAGCGGACCGTTGCCCAGCCGATCATCCGCACCGAACCGACCTTGTCGATCCGGTCCGAACCGGCCCAGGGCAGCCTGCACATCGAAACGCCTGCTCCCCGTGTCGAAGCGCGGCCGGCGGCCAGCTATGCGGTGGCCAGCCATCGTCCGGCCCCGGCGCCGGAACCCGCCCCCGAGACCACCCATCGGCGCAGCAGCTTCCTGAACCGCCTGGCCGGCCACGTCAAGCCGGCCCCGCAGCCGGCCCCGCAGCCGGCACAACCGGCCGCCCGCGCCCCCGGATCGGACACCCTGGCCGATCGCGCCCAGGCCACCGGCCAGACGACGCGGATCAGCCCGGCCGACCGGCTGCAGACCTCGCGCAGCGATGAGGATCTGCTGGAGATCCCGGCCTTCCTGCGCCGCCAGGCCAACTGATCGGACCTCCCTCGCCCGCAGAGCGGGCGAGGGAGGCCCCCGGCCCGAGGCCGGAAGGGTGATGGAAGGCGAACGGTATCCGCCTCCTGCGGGAGAAGAGAAACCAAGGCCTATCCTCGTAGGCCGATTCATCAAAATTGAAGTGGCGCCGGCCTCAGTGCCGGTAGTGCCGGCGGACACCGGCAGGGACGCCGGCGCTACGACAGAGATGCAACCATTCAATTTGACTGAAGCGACCGAATAGCGCCTTTCGACGGACAGGCCCGCGCCCACCTCGACAGAGGCAGTCTCAACTCACGATTTCAGGACTCGTCCCTCCGCACCGGCGCCGCCTCGCGTCGCCACATTTCAAACGGACTCGGCCTCCGCTCATAACATATTGATTTATATCGATAAAAACTGTACCGGCCGGTGTAATAAACCGTAACAATGATTGATTTGAGCCCTGGCACCCGCGCTGCTAGATGTATAGCCGTGAAAATCGGGTGCAGCTTAAAGGTTTAATCTTATGTTCGATAACGGCGTGCCATTTGATAGCTTTCCGGCTATCAGTCCCGGTCTCTCCGCTTCCGCAATGACCTTCTCCGACATGGCCCCGTCCGTCATCCGCCAGCGTACCTTGAAGAACGCCATCAGCTGCACCGGCGTCGGTTTGCATTCCGGGCTGAAGATGACCATGACCCTGCGCCCGGCGGCCGCCAACACCGGCATCCTGTTCCACCGGACCGACATCGCCGGTGGCGGGGCGACCATTCCCGCCTTGTGGTCCAGCGTCTCCGATACGCGCCTCAACACCTCGGTGTCGGATGGCAAGGGGGTGGCGGTTCATACCATCGAACATCTGATGTCGGCCCTGGCCGGCATGGGTGTCGACAACGCCATCGTCGAGGTCAGCGGACCCGAGGTCCCGGTCATGGATGGCAGCGCGGCGCCGTTCCTGTTCCTGATCGAATGCGCCGGCATCGCCGAGCAGAGCGCTCCCCGCCAGGCCATCAAGATCCTGAAGCGGGTCATGGTGAAGGACGGCGACAAGCGGGCCTGGTTCACGCCGGCCAACAATTTCTCGCTGCGGGTCGAGATCGACTTCCCGGTCGAGGCCATCGGCCGTCAGCAGTGCTATCTGCGCATGACCCCCGGTGCCTTCAAGGCCGAGGTCAGCCGCGCCCGCACCTTCGGTTTCGAACAAGAGGTCGAGGCCATGCATGCCGCCGGCCTTGGCAAGGGCGGATCGCTGGACAACGCCGTCGTCATCGCCCGCGGCGGCGAACGGGTGTTGAACGACGGCGGATTGCGTTACGAGGACGAATTCGTGCGGCACAAGACGCTGGACGCGGTGGGCGATCTGGCCCTGGCCGGCGCACCGATCCTGGGCCACTTCCATGGAATCCGTTGCGGCCATGCCCTCAACAACCGGCTGCTGCGGGCCCTGTTTGCCGATCCGACGGCCTGGACGATGGTCGACCTTTCCTCCATGGAGGCCACGACTCCTGCGGTTTTCCTGGCTCCCGTCGCGCAAATCGCCGCCGTTTCGGCGTGATCGTCAGCTCCTTGTCGATTTCTCGGGCCGGCGTGATATAGTCTCGCCGGCCCGAACGTTTTCCAGAGCAGGTAATGTCCAGTCATCCTTTCTCCCGCATCATCGCCGCCGCTTTCGCCATTGCCGTCGCCCTGCCCCTCCTCGCCGGATGTGCCGGCGATGACGCCAAGGAAACCTATCGGGAGCGCCCGGTTGAAGAGCTTTACAACGACGCCATGGATCTCCTGAAGGACGAATCCTACGAAAAGGCGGCCAAAGCGTTCGACGAGGTGGAGCGACAGCATCCCTACTCGGTGTGGGCCACCAAGGCCCAGTTGATGGCGGCCTATGCCCATTACGAACACAACAAGTTCGATGACGCCATCAACGCGCTGGACCGCTTCATCCAGTTGCATCCCGGCCACAAGGACGCCGCCTACGCCTATTACCTGAAGGCGTTGTGCTATTACGAACAGGTCGCCGATATCAACCGCGACCAGAAGATGACCTTGAATGCCATGAAGGCGCTGCAGGAGGTGGTCGACCGCTTCCCCACCAGCAAGTATGCTCGCGACGCCAAGATGAAGGCCGAACTGGCCCGCGACCATCTGGCCGGCCGCGAAATGTCGGTGGGACGCTGGTACGAGCGGCAAGGCCAGTATCTGGCCGCCATCAACCGCTACCGCGCGGTGATCGACAACTACCAGACCACCACCCATGTTCCCGAGGCCCTGCACCGTCTGGCGGAATGTTACGAGACCCTGGGTTTGCAGGACGAGGCCAAGCAGGTCGCGGCGGTCCTGGGCTACAACTATCCGGGCGACCAATGGTACTCGGACAGTTTCAAGCTTGTGCAGGGGATGGCTCCCGAGACCAAGCAGGACGACAGCGGCTGGTTCAGCTGGCTGTGGTGATCGGCCGTCATGCTGGTTGGGCTGTCGATCCGCGATGTGGTGCTAATCGAACGGCTTGACATCGCCTTTCTGCCGGGTTTGTCGGTACTGACCGGCGAGACCGGTGCCGGCAAGTCCATCTTGCTTGACTCCTTGGGCTTGGCCCTGGGAGCGCGCTCGGAGAGCGGGCTGGTGCGAAGCGGTGCCGCCCAGCTGTCCGTCAGCGCCGAATTTTCCCTCCCCGAAGACCACCCCGTCCTGGCCCTGCTGGCCGAACAGGCCATCGACGGCGGCCGCGACCTGGTGCTGCGCCGGGTGGTCTCGGCCGATGGGCGGTCGCGCGCCTTCGTCAACGATCAGCCGGTCAGCGTCGGGTTGTTGCGCCGGCTTGGCGACGGCCTGGTGGAAATCCACGGCCAGTTCGAAAGCCACGGTCTTTTGGATCCCGCCACCCACCGCACCGTGTTGGACGCCTTCTCCGGCCTGGACCTCGCGCCGGTGCGCCGCGCCTGGCAAACCTGGCGGGAGGCGGCGCGCGCGGTGGCCGAGGCCGACAGCCTGCTGGCCAAGGCGCAAAGCGAAGAGGACTACCTGCGCCACGCCGTCCAGGAATTGGAGGCGCTGGATCCCCGTGTCGACGAAGAGCAGACCCTGGCCGAACGCCGCGGCGTCATGATGCATGGCGAGAAGCTTCTCGAGGCCATGAGCGCGGCCCAGCTGGCGCTGGGACAGAAAGGCAGTGTCGAGGCCAACCTGCGGGCTGCCCAACGGGCCTTGGAGCGGGTCGCCGACAAGGCCGACGGCCGCCTGGCCGGCGTCATCGCCGCCCTGGAACGGGCGGCTGTCGAAGCCGCGGAAGCCTCGGGGCTCCTTGAAAAAGTCTCCTCGACGATCGAGTTGGATCCGAACGCCCTGGAAAAGGTCGAGGAACGCTTATTCTCGCTGCGCGCCGTGGCGCGCAAGCACGGGGTCGAGGTCTCGGCCCTGGCCGCGCTGCGCCGACGCATGGTCGAGGAGTTGCAGGCCATCGACGCCGGCGGAGACCGGCGCGACCGCCTGGCCGCCGACGAACGCAAGGCCAAGGCGGCCTTCGCCGCCCTGGCCGAGGACCTGTCGCGCCGGCGCATCACCGCGGCCGAGCGGCTGGACCGCGCCGTCGCCCAGGAACTGCCGCCCTTGAAACTGGACCGTGCCACGTTCCGCACCCGGGTCGAACGTCTGGGCGAGGCCGACTGGGGCGAAACGGGCCTGGACCGCATCGCGTTCGAAGTGGCAACCAATCCCGGCCTGCCCCCCGGACCGTTGGCCAAGATCGCCTCCGGCGGCGAACTGTCGCGGTTCATGCTGGCGCTGAAGGTGGTGCTGGCCCGGACATCGCCGGTTCCGACCATCGTTTTCGACGAAGTCGACAGCGGTATCGGCGGAGCCGTGGCGGCTGCCGTCGGCCAACGCCTGGCCCGTCTGTCGACCGATCTGCAGGTTCTGGTGGTCACCCATTCGCCCCAGGTGGCGGCCAAGGGCGCCCACCATTGGCACGTTGCCAAGACCAGCCAAGGGAAAGGCCTGACGGTGACCCGCGTCACCGCCCTGGGACCGGAGGAACGGCGCGAGGAGATTGCGCGCATGCTGGCCGGTGCCGAGGTGACCGGCGAGGCTCGGGCGGCGGCGGCCAGCCTTTTGGCCGACGCCTCCTGACCAACCACCCCCAATTCCACCGGCGCCGCGATGGCGGCGCCGTCCCGCCACGCCAACAACGATGGACCCATGAGCCAATCGTCCGACATCGAGACCCTGAGCCCCGAAGACGCCGCCCGCGAGCTGGCGCGCCTGGCCGAAGAGATCGCCTGGCATGACCGAGCCTATTACCAGGACGACGCCCCGACGCTTTCCGACGCCGAATACGATGCCCTGCGTCACCGCAATGCCGCGATCGAGGCACGGTTCCCCGACCTGGTTCGTCCCGACAGTCCCACGCGGCGCGTTGGCGCCGCGCCGGCTGAAGGATTTGGCAAGGTGCGCCATACGCGCCCGATGCTGTCGCTGGACAATGCCTTCACCGACGACGATGTCTTCGAGTTTTCGGCCCGTCTGCGACGGTTCCTGGGCCTGGCCGACGACATTGCGGTCGAGCTGGTGGCCGAGCCGAAAATCGACGGGCTCTCCATCAGCCTGCGCTATGAGCGGGGCCGCTTCGTTCAAGGGGCGACGCGCGGCGACGGCACCGAGGGTGAGGACGTGACCGCCAACCTCAAGACCCTCAAGGACCTGCCACAGGAACTCTCCGGCCCGGTTCCCGATGTCCTCGAAGTGCGCGGCGAGGTCTATATGCTGCGCGCCGATTTCCTGGCGATGAACGAAGCGCGCAAGGCCGCGGGCGACAAGACCCTGTTCGCCAATCCGCGCAACGCCGCCGCCGGATCGCTGCGCCAGTTGGATCCGGCGATCACCGCGACGCGACCCTTGAGCCTGTTCTGCTATGCCCTGGGCGATGTCAGCGAAGCCGTGGCGGACACCCATTGGGACTTCCTGTCGCGCTTGCGCGCGTGGGGGTTCAAGGTCAACGACCGGGCCCGCCTGTGCAGCGGCGTCGACGAGGTGCTGGCCTTCTATCATGCCCTGGCCGCCGAACGGGCCTTGCTGCCCTACGACATCGACGGTGTCGTCTACAAGGTCAACCGCTTCGACTGGCAAACCCGCCTTGGCCAGATCAGCCGCAGCCCGCGCTGGGCCACGGCTCACAAGTTCCCCGCCGAACAGGTGCAGACCGTCCTCAAGGAAATCGCCATCTCGGTTGGCCGGACCGGGGCTTTGACCCCCTATGCCATCCTGGAGCCGGTCACCGTCGGCGGCGTGGTGGTCAGCCGCGCCACCCTGCACAATGAAGATGAGATCCTGCGCAAGGATTTCCGGGCCGGCGACACAGTGATCATCCAGCGCGCCGGCGATGTCATTCCCCAGGTGGTGGCCGTGGTCGCTGACCGGCGCCCGACCGATGCCATCCCCTTCCAGCCACCGTCGGTCTGCCCGGTCTGCGGCAGCCACGCGGTCAAGCCCGAAGGCGAAGCAATAAGGCGTTGCACCGGCGGCCTGACCTGCGACGCTCAACGCGTCGAGCGCCTGATCCATTTCGCCTCACGCGGGGCGTTCGACATCGAGGGCCTGGGAGAGAAGAACGTCGAGTTCCTGTTCCGCACCGGCCGTATCGCCGGACCGGCCGACATCTTCCGTCTGGAAGCGCGGGAAACCGACACCTTGCTGCCGTTGCGCGCACAGCCGGGGTGGGGCGCCAAATCGACCCAGAAGTTGTTCGACGCCATCCGGACCCGCCGCGTCATCGCCCTGGATCGCCTGATCCTGGGCTTGGGCATCCGCCAGGTGGGCGAAGCCACCGCCCGTCTGCTGGCGCGGCACTACCTGACCTTTGACGCCTGGCACCAGGCCATGCTGGCCGCAGCCCGGGACCGCACCGGCGACGCCTGGCAACAGCTGACCGCCATCGACCAGATCGGCCCCGCCGTAGCCACCGACATTGCCGACTTTTTCCAGGAGGAGCACAACTGCGCCGCCGTCACCGACCTGGTGGCCCAGTTGGAACGGATCGCGCCTTTCGCGCCGGTCGCCAGCACCTCGCCGGTGGCCGGCAAGACCGTGGTGTTCACCGGAACGCTTGCCACCATGAGCCGCGACGAGGCCAAAGCCCGGGCCCAGGACCTTGGCGCCAAGGTGGCCGGTTCGGTGTCGGCCAGGACCGATTACGTGGTGGCCGGTGCCGAGGCGGGGTCGAAGCTCGGCAAGGCCCGCGACCTGGGTGTGACCATCCTTTCGGAAGAGGATTGGCTGAAATTGATCGGTGGATAAATCCTTTGGCGTGGGGGTCTTGATCGGCTTGGCCCTCCTCCCCTTATCTGTCTCATTGTTTCCTTGGGGAAACGGGGAGGACAGAAGATGATCGTCAAGACCATCCTGAAACAAAAGGCCAACAACGACGTCGCCACCGCGACCGCCGACATGCCGGTCGAAGACGCGGCCAAGGCTTTGCATTTCCGCCGGATCGGCGCCTTGGTGGTGGTGGGGGCCGATCGCGACATCGTCGGGATCCTGTCGGAACGCGATATCGTGCGCGGCATGGCGATCAACAACGGCCAGGTCGGCGCCCTGAAGGTGCGTGACCTGATGACCAGTTCGGTGCTGGTCTGCGGACCCGACGATTCGCTTGAGACCTTGATGGGAATCATGACCAATCGGCGTGTTCGCCACCTTCCCGTGGTCGAGGAGGGCAAACTGATCGGCATCATCACCATCGGCGACGTGGTCAAGGCCCGCCTTGAGGACGCGACCATGCAGGTCGACTCCTTGCGCGACTACGTCATGACCGCACGTTAAGCGGCACGATTCTGATGAAACCGGAGGGAGAGCCGCCCCACCGTCGGCGCGACTCTCCCGACACTGCGTTCCCCGGTCTGTCGGGTCAATCAAAAAGAGCTTTGCGCCGGAGGGCCTTCGGCTACAATCGGCCGATGAATACCAATCGTTTCCATCGTTCTCTGCTGGCCCTGACCTTCCTCGTCTGCGGCCGGGCGGCGGCGGATTGCAACGAACCGCCAGGCCCTGCGGTCGATTGGCAGCGCTGCTACCTGGATGGTCGCGACCTTCAGGGCAAGGATCTGAGCCGGGCGCACCTGGGCGATGCCAGCTTCGAGCGGGCCAATCTCACCAAGACCGATATGAGCGGCGCCGGCGGCTTCCATGCCAAGTTCATCAGCGCCCGCATGGCCGGCGCCAAACTGGATGGCGGGACCTTTCCCGAGGCCGACTTCACCAAAGCCGATCTTACCGGCGCCAGTCTGCAAAATGCCGACCTGCGCCGCGCCCGCTTCTTCAAGAGCAACCTCGCGGGTGCCAACCTGACCGGCGCCAAGACCGTCGGAGCCGACATGCTGAACGCCGACCTGTCGGGAGCGACCTGGACCGACGGCCACCGCGTGTGCGCCGCCGGGTCCATCGGGCAATGCGACTGATGCAAAAGAGCGCTCCCGATGTCCACGAATTCGCAACCACGTTGCGACGTGCCCGGTCGGCCATCGATCTCTTGGCGCAACTGCACATCCCGCCCACGCCCAGCCGGTTCATCGTGTCCTTCTACCATCAGACCGACGATCTGCCGGATCTGTCGAAAGCGATGAACCGTCTGCTGTCCCACGACAAGCTGACCGAACTGGCCATCGACGAACTGTATGACGAGTTCTTCAGCCGGTTCCTGGAAGAAACCGAACTGCGCAGCGCCAGCCAACGGATCAGCAGGACGGTCGCAGACATCGCCAACTGCCTGGACACGGCAAGCGATTCGGCCCAACGCTATGGCTCGCTGCTGGCGGACTTCTCCGGGTCGGCCGACGCCATCCAGGAAGCCCCCAATGCGCCGGACCTGGGCGT
>Ga0326727_10006919_pt1 | contig 30568 bp, 11 predicted proteins | sample MB2enrmetagenome_FD_207643 | JGI IMG/M metagenome (GOLD analysis project Ga0326727, IMG submission 207643) | Lab enriched peat soil microbial communities from McLean, Ithaca, NY, United States - MB29MY | ecosystem: Environmental > Terrestrial > Soil > Wetlands > Peat | place: USA: New York... | reverse complement strand
CCAGAACCAACCCACTCGTCCGGTAATGCGGCTTGATAGACCCAATCGCGATTCTCTATCCATTCGATCTCGCGGGCATTCAGGCCGACATTCCAATCCTTGATGACTCCTGCCTTCAGCAGCGCGCTCTGGACGGATCCGGGAACAGTGGCCGGAATCAGGGTAATCTCCGAATCCTGCTTCGTACGAATATCGGTAAACTTCTCCGCCAGTTCAAGGTTCGGGACAAAAGAGGAAAGCTTCCAGTCAAGTTTTCCCAGATCGTGAATCTGCTTTCGCCTAATGGAGGTTAAAGTATCGGGAAGTGCTCTGTGGCCTACTTTATCTTCAAACATGATCGGATACTCCAACACTCTGTTCTGGCAGACTTAACTCTGGCCGAACTATATCCCCGATTGGAATCAAAGGGCAACCTACGGAATAAGTTGCTCCTTCCGGAGGAACCTGAAAAGAGACTTACCGGGAAAATCCATGATGTTTCGCGAAATTACAAGAGGAATCGTCCTGAAAACATACATTAATCCTGCCTGTTTAGCATAGTCTCGCTGATATTTTCGACAGTATTTTTCGGGGCAATCGCGTTATGGAATGGACTAGCGGCTTACAGTAACGATGAAAATATTTTAGTGCGCAGCGATAGTTCGAACAGCTACCACTGTAGCGGTGGTGGGTGCACCGGCCACGGTGGAGGTTTTAAGCAGAACCTCGAAGTAGGGTGAATTTGTATTGCCGTTCTTCTCCCGCAATTTTTGGGTAAGTTCTTCCCGGGCAACCTGATCTGCGAGAAAACGACCAGCGGCTTCGGTGCCTTCCTGCTGAATTCCCTGGATAATCATGACATTGCCTTGACCGCTGGCTGAAGGCAGCAGGGAGATGGAGGCATACTCTTCTCCACCAGAGCCCGTGGAGGAGAGGCCCTGGTAGTAGGGCTGTTCTCCCTGCCGTGGATTCTTATTAATCCATATGGATCGCTTGGTGGTTGCATCCTTCGACAGTTGAAAATTAAGTCTGTTCTGGAAGAGGTAGACCCAGGGATCCGAAGCGGCGCTGCCCAGCAGGATGAAATTACCATCTCAAAAATCACGCAAATGTAGTTCCCGTGCAAGGCGTACCTGAACTCGTGATCCGCGCTCGTTTGCCAGGGCAGCAAGGTCCGCAACCACTACAGCATCTGCATAGGAGGTGAGGCTGGAAGTCTTGATGTAGTGCATCAGCCTCTCCATGTTTTCGGATCCAACCTGAGTGTGGGCGGATGAGGCCTGAACATTCGTATCAAGATATTCCTGAAGAGTGCCTTCTCTGCCTGCCAGCATCTCGTTAATTCCATAGTTAACGTCCCCAACAACTACAGTTGTGTACTGGACTTTTGAGAAGATAGTGTCAATGGGTTCCGGATTTGTTTGCGCAACTGTTTTTAAGTGTAGTAGCGCAACTGCTTTCAAGTGTGACTGATAAGCAAAAATAAAACAGCCAATTGCCAGAAGAACACTGATTGCACTCAGCGTCCAGACCAATATATTTCTCCGTAAATTTTTTGCGGTCAGCTTAAACGCCTCAGTCGTAAAAGAGCCATAGCGACGCTGGTTCGCAGGTCGGAAGACAGGAAGAAAACCGCCCTTCGGAATTTCAAGAATCAGTGTTTCATTTCGTCCTTCATCGTCAAAGTATTCATAGAGTTTGGTGCGAAGTTGACGGATGTGTACACGCACCGTACTGTCTTCTACGGGGCTGTAACCGGGCGAACGATGGAATACCTGCACTCCAATTTTTGTTTCGCTTAGGTCGCCATGCTCCCCATGAATTGATTTTTCAACGAGGTATCTCAAAAGGTCACGAAATCGCTGTGATTTTTGAAAGGGTGGAGTTGAAACAATCCGTTCCAATAATTGGAATCGCTCATCGGTAGATGCCTTTAAAGCTGCCGAAACATCTTTATTGACTGACAAGATGTATATCCTCCGCCCAAAAACAACCAACCAGTGCAATCAGGGAAAGATACTAGCACGTGAAGAAAGAGGGCGCAACCAGACTCCAGCGACAATAGCCACCTTTCATCATGTTTAGAAATGAAATTACAGGATCTCTCCAATGATTTTTGCGGTAAATCACTTTCCAAAGTTAAACGTCCGCTCCTATCGTTCTTGCTGCAATAAGCGGCGGCATGTTATGACTCCGCAGAGTCGGGCCAAAGATCAAAGATTTACGAGCCAAATCGGGGGAGACTATGAAGCATATGACGAAGAGAATTCTGCTGGGAATGATTGCATCTGCTATGGCGCTGATACCGGCAACAAGTTTGGCGCAGACACTTGCATTGACACCCGGTACTATATCCACCATTGCCGGCACGGGTACAGCGGGTCAGGCCACTAGTGGATCCGCCGCCTCCTCCAGCAAAATCACCACCCCTTACGCCATTGCTGTGGCCCCAGTCATTTCCGGCGCAGGTGGAGACATCTACTACTCGCAGTCTGACAGCCACATATATTGCATCTATGAGGGCGGTGTGGCGGCTTCAAACATTATTGCTGCCAATAGTGCTGTTACTGGTACTACCAGCCCAACGCCTGGAGATGTATACCTGATTGCTGGCAACGGCACGGCAGGCATAACTGCCGGAATCAATACCGGCTCCCTTTCCAGTAGTGCAGAAGTCAATGCTTCTCGCGGCCTAGCCGTTGACTCTTATGGGAATCTGTTTATTGCGCAGACCGGTTCAAACGCTCTCCAGGTGATTTACGCCGGAAACATCAGCGCTCAGGGCACCAACCCTGCGGCGAATCTCATTGAACTTGGAAACACCTCCCCGAGCAACTATACCAATGCTAACCTGACGAGTAGTTCGACGCTAAATGGATGGATTTTCAACGTCGCTGGCACGGGCAGCAGCTATACGAATGCGGGCCCCGCCTACAAGATAGCCTTTAATAGTCCGCGTGGTATCTATGTTGATGCAGCCGAGAATGTCTATATTGCAGACGACAGCAACAATGTGGTGAAAGTGCTGGTAAACAGCGCCTCAAATTCAGTTGCTTCCTTCCTCGTGAATCAATTGGGTTACACTTCGCCTATTCATGCAGGTGCTATGTACATCATTGCCGGCGGCGAGAGTGTTTCGACATATCCGAATGATAACGGTGATGGAAATCAGGGAATTACAGGTGGCGCCTACGAGGCGACCGGAACATACACCACGGCGGTGAACGGTCCAGCATCTGTTGGCGTAAATCCAACTACGAATGACATTTATATCGCTGAGGCTGGTACGCAAAAGGTGCGCAAGATTACCTTTGCTACGGGTGTGGTTTCAACGGTTGGCGGTCCCGTTTCAGGAACCGCCAATGCGGCAGGAAACACTGGTGACGGCGGCCAGGCTACGGCAGCAACGTTCGACATAATTCGTGGCATGTGGGTGGATGCGGGTGGCAACATTTATCTGGCAGATGCCTCTTACAATACGTCACCTATCACGTCGTGCATTCGCAAGATTGATGCCAAGGGGTACATCAGCACCGTAGCGGGCACCAATGGCGTCTCTGGTAGCGGTGCAGCCGTCGGGGATGGTGGAAATGCTACCAACGCAGAGTTAACAGCGCCCTTCGGCGTTGTAATGGACGCCGTAGGCAACCTGATCGTTGCCGATACTTATAGCAACCGAATTCGCAAAGTGACGGTGAATAGCTCTTTTGCGGGAGTGCAGGGACAGTCTACTACCTCGGCAACGCAGGGCTATTCAGTGACCTCTGATGGAACCTTTGTCTTCGGCAATGAGACGGTCGGCACGCAAAGCTCGACAGTGACGGCACTCATCTCGAACATCAGCGGATCCTCCGTTACGCCGACCATCACCATTCCGGCGGGATATGTTCAGGTAACGGGTGGCACCTCGATTGAAGGCGCTTCGGATTGCAGCGGTTCAACCGCGATTGCAGCCGGCCATACCTGCATGCTGGAACTGGCCTTTGACCCGATTACGGGCTTATCGGCGGGCATTGCCGATAATGCGAGTGTAACGGTAGCAGCCAGCGGTGATACCGTCAGTGTTCCCATGACCGGCACCGGAACCACTGGCTCCACGGCTTCGACCACTACGCTGGCGGTATCGCCCTCCAGTGGGCCTTATAACTACGGCAGTTCCATCATTTTTACGGCCACGGTCACTTCCGGCGCAACCGGGAATGTGTATTTCTACGATGGCAGCACACTCTTGGGGACGGTGGCAATCTCCGGCACAACAGCTGTCTACAGTACGAGCAGTCTTTCCATAGCAACGCATAGCATAACAGCGACCTACGCCGGCAATGCGACCTATGCAAGCAGTACATCTTCGCCGGCACTCTCAATTACGGTGCAAAACGGTGCTGCGTTTACAAGTACGGTTTTAACCGTTTTGCCAACGGGAGGCAGCTATACATATCTGACCAGTCTGACCTTTACGGCGACTGTCAGTTCCGGCTCTGGAACTCCGAATGGCACCGTTACTTTCAGCGATACAGTTGCGGGTACTCTTTGCTCTTCTGTGACGCTGAATGGCAGTGGTGTGGGAACCTGCACGGTCAGCAATCTTGCTGTCAGTTCCAGTCACAGCGTAACAGCGGTCTATGCTGGAACTTCTTCTTATCAGACCAGCACATCAAACACGCTTGCAATCACGATTACGAACCCGACCCCAATCAGCTCGACGACGACGATTACGTCGAGCGGCAGCACATCTGATCTGACCTCTTCTGTCACCCTGACGGTGAGTGTTACGGGCGGGGCGACAAATGAGAGCTACCCGACCGGAACCGTCACCCTGACAGATACCATCGGTAGCTATACAGTCACGCTGGGTACGCTCACTCTGAGCAATGGAGCAGGCTCTCTGGTGACTAAGTCGCTACCTTTTGGTAGCAATAGCATCAGTGGCGCATACTCCGGCGATCTCTTCTACAACTCCAGCAGCGGTTCGTCGAGCGTTACGGTTACGGCGACGCGCCTCGCGGCCATCCCCGGTGTGATTTCGACCGAGCTCGGCAATGGTACATCCGGCACGAGTACCACACCAACCGGTGCATCCATGTCCACTCCGACAGCGCTCCGAGTTGATGCGGCAGGCAACATCTACTTTGCCGATTATCATGACATCGTCCGTGTCTATAACCCAGGAAGTACGACCGAGACCATTGGTGTTACCAGTGTTCCTGCCGGGCAGGTTGTGACGATTGCAGGAACCTCAGGGACAGCATGCGCAACGCCCTCAGCCACGCCAGCCTGTGGCGATACCGGGGTTGCAACCTCGGCAACATTGAATGTGGCCAGGGGCCTTGCAGTTGATCCGTACGGCAACGTCTATATCTCCGATGCTGGCGATAACCGCATTCGCGTCCTCATCAATTCCGCGCCGGCGGGATCGCCGATTTTGGCAATTCTGACCGCGCTCGGCATTACTCCAATGGTGGGAGACATCTACACCATCGCGGGCAACGGAACCACAACCGCTGGAACTAATGGATCGTTGGCAACCTCACAGGGCCTTAACAGCCCGCGCAACATCCTGCTGGACAACTTAGGCAACGTCTACATAGCCAATATTAACGGCAACAAGGTTCAAGTTCTGTATGCGGGCGGAAGTGCAACTGCAAGTTTCATCAACGCGGAAACCACGCTAACCGCTACTGTCGGCGATATGTATACCATTGCTGGTTCCGGTTCCGCGACAGATTCAGGAGATGGCGGCCTGGCTACCGCTGCTGGCATTGACGGTCCTTCCGGACTGGCATTTGATGCCAGCGGTAACCTGCTGGTTATGGAGTACGCTGGCGGCGGTCTTCGCAGGATTAACTTCAGCACCGGCATTATTTCGTTGGCTGCCGGAACCGAAAATACAGAGGGTTTTGCCGGAGACGGCGGAGCAGCCACCTCAGCACAATTCAATGCTGCGCGCGATTTGTGGGTTGACTGGGCCGGGAATATCTACATCTCGGACTTTTCTAACGACCGCGTCCGCATGATTAATTCCAGTGGCATCATTACAACGGTTGCTGGCTATAACGCAGGTGTGGGAGATGCGTTAGGAGACGGTGGCCCTGCTACTTCGGCCTTCATCAATTCTCCGCAGGGTGCCATTCTCGACAACAGCGGAAATCTGGTGATTACCGATTACTATGACAGCCGCATCCGCAGCGTGAGCGCAACCAGTGGCGTGCTGGCGTTTCCGACAACAACGGTGAATGCGACGAACACGTTGACGGCGGTTCTTTCCAATAATGGAAGCACTTCAATCACCTTTACAAGCATCAGCAGTCCGCCGACCGGTTATGCGCAGACGGCCAGCGGCGGTACGGATTGCTACGGGGCGATCACGCTGGCTTCTGGTCAGAGCTGCAATCTGCAGGTGCCCTTCACGCCGACCGCAGCCACTTCGTATACGGGCACCGTGACGGTTGCCAGCAATGCGGCAACGGTGAGCATTGCACTTTCCGGCTACGGCGGTGTGCCCTCGACCACCACGTTGACCAGTAGCAGCTATGCCGTAATTGATGGTGGATCAGTAGCTCTGACGGCTGCGGTTACCGGTTCCTTACCGACCGGAGTCGTGAACTTCTACTACACCGCACCGGGCAGTAGTCAGCAGAAGTGGTTTGCAACCGGAACACTTACCGGCGGCACGGTCACAACTGCCTCAACTGCGCTTCCCGCTGAGCCAGCGGTCGGTTCCTACACCTTCACGGCTGTTTACTTAGGGGACGCGAACAATGCCCCGTCAACCTCAAGCGCGGTCTCAATTGTGGATGGAGCAACCGCAACGACCATTACCGGCGCGCCAGCCACAGCAACGGCTTCCGCTTCTGTGACGTTGACAGTTGCAGTTACCGGACTTGATTCATCGCATAACCCAAGCGGTATGGTTACGTTGACGGCGACACCCGCTGGCGGCAGCCCAACCACCCTGTTGAACGCGGTGGCTCTGGTCAGTCAGGCAGCCAGCTATACCGGGACGCTCCCGGTCGGCACGGATACCATTACAGCTATCTACAGCGGGAACAGCTACAACGCCACATCAACAGCTACAACGCCACATCAACAGGTACCGCCTCCACAACGGTCAGTGCAGCAACGGCCACAGTGGGCTTCGGTGCCAGTTCTCCGGCCAGCCCTGTTTACGGCCAGAGCGTGAGCATTCCGGTTACTGTCACCGGCACCTCGCCGACCGGCACCGTGACACTTACGGTGGATAGTGTAGCCGGGGCTGCACAAACGCTGGTCAGCGGCTCTTATACCTTCACTCTGACAGACCTGTCCGCCGGGTCGCATAGCCTCTCTGCTGCATACTCGGGCGATACGAACAACGGCGCTGCGACAAACTCCGAGTCGCTCTTGGTGAGCAAGGCCACGTTGACGGTGACGGCAGCCTCGCCGTCAATCATCTATGGCCAGAGCGTTCCGAGCTATACGGCTGGCTACAATGGCTGGCAGTACAGTGATTCTTCGACCAGCGGTGCCATCAGCGGCGCACCGTCGCTGACTACCACGCCGACGACACCGAGCGCTGTCGGTTCATACGCCATCACGGCAGCGATTGGTTCGTTGACCTCGACCAACTACAGTTTCAGCTTTGTTCCGGGCACGCTGACCATCGGTAAGGGCACAGCGAGCGCATCGGTGAGCAGTTCGGCATCGAGCACCACGCCGACGCAATCTGTAACGCTGACGGCAACGGTCTCCGGTCCGGGAGCAACTGCTCCGAGTGGCTCGGTGAGCTTCTATAGTGGCGTGACGCTGCTTGGCACTGGCACACTCTCCAGTGGAACAGCAACTTACACTGGTACGCTTCCGGCCGGAACCGACAGCATCACCGTTAGCTATGGCGGCGACAGCAACTACAACAGCGCAACGTCGAGCGCCATCACGGTGAGCGTAGCCTATGCGAACACAACCACCAGTCTGACCAGTTCTCTCTCGGGCGTGGTACCGGGCCAGCCGTTAACGCTGACGGCAACGGTCTCCGGTACGGGTTATGGCATGCCAACCGGTACGGTTACCTTCTCGGCGACCTCGACCGGCGCAACGCAGGGTATATTGGGAACATCAACGTTGGTCAACGGAGTTGCGACCTACTACGGCCTCATCTGGGGCGGTACGGACTCGGTGACTGCGACCTACAACGGCGACTCGAACTACGGCACTTCAACATCGAGCGCGGTCACGGTGAACAACTATCCGAACACGGGCAAGTTGAGCTTCAACTGGCCGTTCGTATCGTGGGGGCAGGCCGAGAGCTATGGTGCCAGTTCCGGCGCGTGGCCAGTAACAGTGCAGAACCTGACGGGAGTGACGGTAAATGCACCGACTTTCAGCCTGTCGGGCGCCTTCGCGGCGAACTTCACCATCAGCGGCAGCACCTGCAGCGGAACGCTGGCGCAGGGCGCATCGTGCAACTTCAACGTGTATTTTACGCCGACGATAGGCGGTTCTGTCTCCGGTACCACCACTACGGCTACCTTGACGGCTTCGACCACCACCTCGTCGAACTACTCGGCGACGTTGAGCGTGAGCGGCATCGCGATCACGAGTTCACTGACCTTCAACTGGCCCTTCCTGAACTTCACGCCGTCGGTTGCAGTGGGAGTGACTTCGAGCAACTGGCCAGTGACGCTCTACAACCAGTCGGGCACCTCGACGGTACTTGCCTCGCCAGCCGTGACCTTTACGGATGCAAGTTTTGCGATTGCAAGCGGAACGGACAACTGCTCCGGCGTGACGCTGGGTGCGGGTAGAAGCTGCACCTTCGCGGTAAACTTTACGCCGCTGGCTGGCGACATCACGCAGAGCGGCACGAACATCATCAGTGGCACGATGGCGGCTTCGGGCAACTCCGGCGCAGTTACTGGAACGCTTCCAGTCAGTGGTTGGGCGACGGCGGCACTTGGCTTCAACTGGCCGTTCGTGACCTTCCAGACGGTGACACAAGGTGCGACGGGCAACGATCCGTGGCCAGTGACGGTGACCAACTACAGCGGTCAGACGTTGACGGGGCTCACCTATGCGCTGACGGGTGCGAACAACTATGTGAGCGGCGCTTTCACGTTGACGAATACCTGCTCGACGCTGGCAGCAGGCGCGAGTTGCGTGTTTGATGTTGTACCTACGCCGCAGTCAGGACAGGCAACGGGTGCGTATTCAGCAATGCTGGTTGTCACCGGCACAACATCTGGTTCGACGGCGGACAGCTCGTATTCATTCCCGATCTCGGGGTCAACGATTGCAGGCGGATACTCGATCAACTGGAATCAGGATCAGCAGAATGGCGTGAGCACGATCGACTTCGGACCGCAGAACGTGGCTGGGGTACAAACGGGTCCGTGGCCGATCACGGTCTACAACAACACGCCGAGCACGGAGATGATTTCGTTGACACCGAGTCTGAGCCAGTTCACGACGGATGTTTCTTCGCTCTCGAATGTTCCGGCGGGAGGCTCTGCAACCTTCAACCTCTACTTCACCCCGACGGTTGATACCGGCTATCATGGAACACTGACCATCGCAGGTGGTGGGTTCACCTGTGTCATCAACACATGGGGCGGTGCCAACAAGTAGACATACATTCAACGGATACATGAGATGAGGTTCCATGTAGGAGACTCATCTCATGTACATACTGATCGGAAACCATGAAATATGCGGTTGAAACGGGTGTTAACCGGATGTTTCCATCTTTATTTTTCAAGAGGACTCCCAAAACATCCATGATTTTCTCTGTAAATCTCTTTTCAGGCTCCACATGTAAGGAGCAGTGTTTCTACGGCATAACCGATACCATCCTTCGGGCTCGAATAGCTGTCTTCAGGATGAGTAGTCAGTAATGATATAGGAGAGTTTTTGATGTCTGACAGGAGCATTGGTGTAAACCGCAGGCAGTTTGTAGAACTTAGCATGCTGACTGTAGTTGCGACAGGATTGCCGGGAGTAGCTTCGGCAGATGGGTTGACACATTCGACCATGCCAGAAATTCCCCCATCGCCTTGGCGGAAGCAGATTCATGATTTGGGAAAACTTGAGTGGAAACTCTCAGGTTTTGTTCCCAATGTGGAGTTGGTGGAGAAGTTCACGGATATTCGTACCAAGCTGGATTCTGAGGTTACGCTGATTTCGGCACCCGTTCCCGGGTCAGTCCAGATGGCTCTTTTGAAGGCCGGGGTGATTCCAGACTGGAATATTGGTTTGAATGCCCGCAATATCGAATGGGTTGAAAATCGAGACTGGGTTTATCAGGCTGCTTTGCCTGACGAATGGGTCGGCTCGGGGAAGAAACTGGTTTTACATTGCCTTGGACTCGACTACTCTGGCGACATCATGCTCAATGGTGTGAGTATCCTTCCTTTTGCTTGTACCTTTACCCCTTACTCTGTGGACATTGCACCCTTTCTGAAACCCACAGGAAATCTGCTTCAGTTCCGGTTTGCACCGCCGCCGCGCTACCTGGGTCAGTATGGTGCCACATCGCAGATGAAGGAATGGAAAGCCCGTTTTAACTACTACTGGGACTGGACCAGCCGTATGGTGCAAACGGGTATCTGGGACAAAGTCACGCTGGAGGTAATCCAGCAAAGCTCAATTGAAACGATGCGGTGCATCACGGATGTAGAGGCCGATCTGAAGCATGGCAGTCTGCGCATCTTTGGCCGGGTAGAGGGGCCGGGTAAATTGAGGCTCAGTCTTTGCCAAAATGGGGAAATACTTCGCAGCGAAGATATTGATGCCACTTCCTTTAACGATGGCGGCGTTCATTGGTTGGCTCTCGAACCGATAGAACTCTGGTGGCCTAATGGCATGGGATCGCAACCGCTCTACGATGTAGTAGCTGAACTTCTGGATGGCGAAGGCAATCTGATCGAAGAACAGACGCGTCGTGTCGGCTTTAAGCATATTGAGTGGCGGCTTACTGCCGGAGCGCCCAAGGATGCCGAGCCCTATCTCTGCGTTGCCAATGGCAAGCCCTTCTTCCTCTTTGGACTGGACTGGGCTCCAATCCGGCCTAACTTCGCCGAAGTGCTGGAAGAGGACTACCGCAAGCGAATGGCCATATATAGGGAATGTAATGTCAATATCCTTCGCGTGTGGGGCGGCGGCTTTTTGGAAAAGCAGTGTTTCTACGACCTCTGCGATGAGATGGGTTTTCTGGTTTGGCAGGAGTTTCCGCTCTCCAGTTCCGGACTGGACAACTACCCACCGGATGACGCCGAGAGCATTGAGGAACTGGCGCGCATTGCCAAGTCGTACATTGAACGCATGCAACATCATGCGTCGCTGCTTTTGTGGTGTGGCGGCAATGAGTTGCAGGATGATTTTACGGGAAAGGTCAGTCCGCAGCCCTGCCTGACGATCAAGAACCATCCCGTGTTTGTCCGCTTTGCAGAGATTCTGAAGGAACAGGATCCAGGCAGGCGTTATTTGGTTACCAGTCCGTATGGACCACGAGGCTATTACGAGATCAAATATGCAGGCAAGGGCGTGTATTGGGATGCGCACGGACCATGGGACTTTGACGGTCCCGTGGATGGGCCATGGAAGGAACTGTGGGCAAACAGCGATGCCATGATTCACTCCGAGATGGGTGCCCCTGCGGCCAGTTCTGTTGAAATGATTCGCCGATACAAGGGCGAGTGCAAGGAATTTCCCTGCGACCACAACAATTCCCTGTGGAACCGACAGCCGTGGTGGATTGACTGGCCGAAGTTTGTTCTCGAACAGAAACGCGAACCCGCGAATCTGGAGGAGTTTGTGGCCTGGAGCCAGAAGCGACAAAGCGATGCGCTGGTACTTGCGGCTAAACTGCTCTATGCAAAATATCCTGCCTGCGGTGGACTAATTGTGTGGATGGGACACGATTCATTCCCATGCACATCGGCACCTTCATTGATGGATTTTGAAGGCACACCGAGGCCGGCATTGCTGGCGCTCGGGAAGCTCTTTCAACAATTTCTGAGTACAGGCTCTTCATCGTAAAGTTGACAGCCGGAAATGTTCGCTCTTCCGTGCAGAGCCTGAACAGAGAGATGAACAGTTGTCGGGTACTCAGAAGGTGCCAGGCAACTTGATCGATATCGAGATTGGTCAAGGGAGTTGTTATGAACAAAAGTACGAAGCAAGTGGTAGGGCTCGTCGTTGCAGCGGCTGCGTTGTTTGTATCCACAGTATGCATGGCTCAACAGATTGCGCTAACGCCCGGTGCTATTACCACGATTGCGGGCACAGGAGCGGCAGGTGAGTCCAGCAATGGAACGCCCGCAACCGGTTCAAACGCAGGGAAGATAGAGCCCATCTATAGCATTGCCGTGTCCAGCAGCGGAGACATCTATTTTGCTGAATCTACCAGCTACATCAAGGTTCTGTACAACGGTGGCACTGGTGCTGCCGCCATTCTCAATGCGAATAGTGTTACGTCGCCGGTGGTGGGAGATATCTATACAGTTGCCGGGACTGGCACCGCAGCCGCCGGGACAGATAAGGGGTTATCTACTGCTTCCGCCGTGAGCGCGCCTCGTGGTCTGGCTGTGGACTCCAATGGCAACCTGTTTATTGCGGACTCCGGCAATAACAAGGTCCGCATTGTGTATGCTGCTGGCACAGCTGCGTCCTCGCTGATTGGCCTGGAGAACAGTGGCACCACGGCGACTGTGGGTTATATTTACACCATCGCGGGCGGCGGCACGGGAGCCAATGGAACACTGGCAAGCAGTCAGGGATTGAATAGTCCACGTGGTCTTTATGTGGATAGTGCTGACGACCTCTATATAGCGGACATCAGCAATAACGCGGTCAGGCTTGTGTACAACGGCGGCAGCCTGGCTTACACGCTACTCAATAAAGAGGGCTATACCGCGCCGGTATCGGGTACGGGCAACGGCGACGAATATATTATCGCGGGCACAGCAGTTCTGGTCACCAGCGACTCCGGTGATGGCGCTCTCGGTTACAGCAGCGGTGCAACCACACCAGCGACCACGAGCGTGAACGGACCGAGTGCTGTCGGCGTAAATCCAACGACCGGGGATGTTTATATTACGGAGTTCGGTGCGAACAAGGTTCGTAAAGTGAATGGAACTACCGGCATCGTATCCACTGTGGGCGGTCCTGCTTCAGGAATTGCCAATCCAGCCGGCAACATTGGAGATGGTGGCCTGGCCACGGCAGCTGAGTTCGATGGCCAGCGTGGCATCTGGGTTGATGCTGGCGGCAACATATATCTGGCCGACAGTTCCTATAACGTGACGCCACTTACGACCTGTATTCGCAAGATAGATGCCAGCGGTTACATCAATACTATTGCGGGCATAAATGGCACCAATGGCAGTACTGTTGCTACTACCGATAACGTCAATGCAACATCTACTACGTTGACTGCGCCCTTCGATGTTGTGCTCGATGCATCCGGCAACCTCTACATAGCAGATAGCTACGACTACCGCATTCGCAAGGTGAACATCTCGGCGGCTATTGCGGGAACAACTGCAACGGCAGGGGTATATAGCGGAAGTTTTGCTTTTGGCAGTGTTGGTGTCGGTTCAACAAGTACAGGCGCCAAGGCAACTATCTCAAACATCAGCGCGGCCTCGCTCACGCCTGGCAGCATCAGTATTCCTGCGGAATTTACGCAGATTACCGGTAATGCCATTGCCGGAACTTTGGACTGCTCCACTGCATCGGCGATTGCGCCAGGTGAAAGCTGCACACTTGATTTAGCTTATGCTCCAACTTCGACCGGGGCTAGCAGCGGCACGGCCACGGTCAGCTATACCTCCGGAACTACAGATACCGTCAGCATTGCTCTCTCAGGAACGGGCGTGCAAGTAGCTACCACCACAACACTGACGGCCACAAGCCTGACCCCAAGCCTGGGGCAAAGCGTCACTTTTACTGCGATGGTTACAGCGACCAGCGGAACGCCGACTGGTTCGGTAACTTTTTATGACGGTAGCACCGCCATCTCCGGTGCAGTATTGCTGAATGGCGGTGTGGCCACCTACAGCACAAGCAGTCTTGCTCTCGGAAGCCACAGCATCTCAGCCTTCTACAACGGCACCAGCGGCTATGCCACCAGCCAGGGAAGCCTGACGGTGAACGTGATCAACGGAGTTGCTACGACCACACTGCTGTCAGTAAGCACGACAACTCCGACCCTGGGCCAGAGCGTCACTTTTATTGCAACGGTCACCGGAACCGGTGGAACGCCTACTGGCACGGTGAACTTTCTGGATGGAACAACGGTGCTTGCAACTGCACAGCCAATGACTGCAGGAGTTGCGAACTTTACTACCTCGGCTCTGGCTGTCGGAGGCCATAGCATCACCGCTGTCTATAGTGGCGATTCGACTTTTACTGGCAGTACATCCGCAGCGACTACGGTAACGGTCACCGGCAGTATGATTTCTACTTCAAGTGCACTGAGTGCAAGCACCGCGACTCCGACCATTGGCCAGTCTGTGACTTTTACTGCAACAGTTACGGCTGCCAGCGGAACGCCGACCGGAACGATGAACTTTCTGGATGGAACAACGGTGCTTGCAACCGCAGAGCCAATGATTGCCGGTGTTGCTATCTTCACAACCACCGCCCTTGCAGTGGGGAGCCATAGCATTACGGCTGTCTACAACGGAACCACCGGATTTCTGACCAGCACTTCCTCAGCGGTTACGGTGACCGTTGCCAGTGCATCCACTGGCCCTGTTCCGTTGCTTGCGATTACGCCAGGGACGATGACCACCGTGGCAGGCAATGGAACCAAGGGTGAAACTGGAAATGGTGCCGCAGCAACTTCGGCGGAGATTACCGGCCCGCAGGGCGTTGCCATTGATGGCAGCGGTAACCTTTATATCGCAGATTCCAACAGCACAGCCGGCACGCAGAGCCTTATTCGTGAGGTAAGCGCGAGCACCGGCTACATCAGTACTTACAGCGGCGGTTCTGGAACAGCCTGCGCTGGCGCGACCGCTTATGCCGCCTGCGGTGACGGAGGTCCGGTTGCAAACGCAACCTTCGGCGCAATCAGCGGCAGCAAATACGGTGCCTACACACTCGTTTTTGACTCCAACGGCAACCTATATATAGCAGACACCTACGATAACCGCTTCCGCATCGTGTTTGCTGGCGGCACTGGTACGATGAACATGTTGAGCGCACTTGGAATTACTTCGCCAATAGCAGGCTACATCTATACCTTTGCAGGTAGCGGCTGCACCTCAAGCTGTACAGCCTATACGGCTGGAATGTTGGCCAATACGATTGAATTTTCAGCCAACGGCCCGCGCGGAATTGCAGTGGATAGTGCCGGCAATATTTATGTCTCTGATCAGGCTGGCAACAAGGTCTACATCATATATGCTGCCGCAGGAAACTCCGCGACCACCGCAATTCTGACGGGTGAGGGTTACACAGCACCATTTGTAGCAGGCGGAATTTATCTAATTGCAGGTACTGGCAGCTCGACTGAGACCGCGAATGTTGAGGGATCTCTGGGTAAGAACTATGCCATCAACTCTCCAGCCGGGATTGGATTGGACCCTTCCGGGAATCTCTACATAGAGACCTATGGCAGCAACAAGATTCTCAAACTAGCAGCGAATGGCACCATTATCCACATAGCAGGCAACGGGACTGCTGGATTTTCCGGTGATGGCAACCCTATTAATACAACCACAACAGAGTTCGGCGCGAATGTGCGCGGCCTTGTGACCGACGCAGCCGGCAACGTTTATGTGGTGGATACTAATAATGAAGAGGTCCGCAAGATAGACGGCAACGGCAACCTATACAGTGTTGCTGGCGTTGGAGGTGCGGCGGGCGCATACAGCGGAGACAACGGCAACGCCACGGCGGCTAAGATATTTGGCCCCTACAGCGCAACGATTGATGCTGCGGGCAATCTCTACATCGCCGATACAAGCAATAACAGGGTTCGCAAAGTATATGTTGCAGCTGCGAATGGATCAAGTGGTGGTGGATTTGCTTTTGGCAGCGTAGCGACAGGCACTACGAGCGAAGGCCAGATTGCGATTCTCTCCAACAGCGGCGGAGCAACGCTCACGCTGAGTGGTATCAGTATTCCGAATGGATACAAGCAGGTCACAAGCGGCGGCACTGACTGCACCTCGACGACCTCACTTGCTCCGGCTACAGGCTGCAACCTTGACCTGGCTTTTGCTCCCGCCAGTGCAGGTGCCGGTACAGCGACAGCCACAGTTGCCAGCAATGGCGGCAGTGTAAGTATTGCACTCTCCGGAACAGGAGTGGTCGCTGCAACCACCACGACGGCGTTAACGGCTTTGTCCGCCGCGCCGAGCTTCGGATCAAGCGTCACCTTTACAGTGACTGTTTCTTCAACAGGTGGAACGCCAACCGGCAGTGTCAATCTTTATGACGGATCCACACTGCTTTCTACGCTGACGCTTGTATCCGGCGTAGCGACATTAACTACCAGTTCGCTGGCGGTCGGCAGTCATAGCATTACGGCTGTCTATGCCGGTGTTGCCGCATTCGGCAGCAGTACTTCTCCTGCTGTGGTGGTCGTGGTTGCCAACACCGGGGTTACTTCGACGACTACGCTCACAGCTACTCCAGTTGCCATTACCTTCGGCCAGACAGTTACGCTGACGGTTACAGTTACATCGAGTGCGAGCAATCCGCCGACCGGAACCGTGACCATCAGTGACAATGGGACAGTGATTGCCACGCCAATGCTGGTGAGCGGAGGCGCTACCTTCAGCACTACAACACTGCCGCTCGGCAGTAACGTTATTACTGCCAGCTATCCCGGGGATCCCAATAATCAAGCCTCTACGGCCACGCCTGTCACAATTTCAGTTACAAGCTCTGTGCTACGGATTGGCGTTATCCCAGGCATTATTTCGACGGTGATTAATACGGCTGGAACCGCAGGCAGCACCGGTAATGGTGGCTTGGCAACCTCTGCATATCTGAGTGCACCGTATGTTGCGCGCAGTGATGCTTCCGGCAACTTTTACGTGTCAGACAGCACCAACCAGATTCGCATGGTCTACGCTGGAGGGGCGGCTGCAACAGCACTCCTTGCAGCCGAGAGTATTAATTCGCCTACAGCAGGATATATCTACACTATTGCAGGGACGGGAACAACGTGTTCTGCTCCAACCGCAAACTGTGGTGACGGGGCGACTGCAAGCCTGGCGCAATTGGATGCAGCTCGTGGTCTGGCGATTGATGCTGCTGGTGACGTATTTATTTCTGACAGTGGTGATAATCGTATTCGCCTGATATACAACGGCGGTACGGCTGCTGCCGCAATCCTGAACGCCGAGAGCGTAACTTCGCCGGTTGTCGGCAACATCTACACCATCGCCGGAGGCGGTACGGGAGCGGCCAATACGCTGGCTAACAATCAGGCTCTCAGTTCGACGCGTGGCGTGTATGTAGACAGTCTTGGCAATGTCTTCATTGCGAATCTTGGAAGCAATAAAGTTTTAGTGATTTTTGTGTCTGGAACCGCTGTTTCAAACCTCATTACGACGGAAAACCCAGGTGTTACCCCGACTGTAGGCGATATGTATGTGATTGCAGGCAGTGGTTCTTCGACTTATAGCGGGGATGGCGCACTGGCTGCATCGGCTGGGGTAAACAGCCCTGCGGATATTGGCTTTGATGCGAGCGGCAATTTTTATATCACTGAATTTGGCGATAATCGTGTTCGCAGGGTGAGTGCAGCCACGGGCTATATCTCGACCATTGCGGGTATCGGTACGGCGGGCTTTACAGGCGACGGCGCAGCGGCAACCGCAGCACAGCTAAGCTCGCCTCGCGGCATCTGGGTGGAAGCCAGCGGGAATGTTTACATCGCCGATGCAGCTAACGGCCGCATTCGTAAGATTGACGGCAGCGGCAACATTAACACTATTGTAGGCGGCGGTTCTGTCGAAGGGGATGGTGGTACGGCAACCGCTGCTCTCTTGAATACGCCTTACAGCGTTACGTTCGATAACTTGGGCAATCTTCTTATCGCCACGGATGGAGATAACCGGGTTCGCAGCGTGAATGCCGTCAACTCAGCGATCGCTTTTGCCAATACTGCTCTTGGAACCAGCAGCGCTGGACAGGTGGTTACCCTTACCAATACCGGCAATCAAACCATTACGCTCAACAGCATTAACATTCCGTCTGGATACGCGCAAATTCCCAGCGGCGGTACAGACTGCACCTCCACAACAACCCTGGCGGCGGGCTCAAGTTGCATCCTTGATGTGGCCTTTGTCCCTACGACCGCCACAGCATACCCTGGCACAATTACTGTTACCAGTAACGCAGCCACGGTCAGCATCACGCTTTCCGGAACAGGAGTGGTTGGTTCAACCGCCACAGCGCTCAGCGCATCGTCTACAAACCCCACGGTGAACCAGAGCGTCACCTTTACGGCGGCTGTCACTTCGACCGCCGGCACGCCAACCGGTACTGTCAAGTTCTATGACGGCAGCACGCTACTTTCTACCCAGACACTTTCATCAGGCGTGGCCTCCTGCTCCATCTCAATACTTCTCGCAGGCAGCCACAACATCACGGCTGTGTATGGCGGAGCAGCCGGATTCACAACCAGCACGTCTGCTGCTGTTGTTGTGGTAGTGATGGGCAATGGTGCAGTTTCAACAACAGTGCTTACGGCAAGTACGGGCACGGCGAATCTGGGTCAGAGCGTCACCCTCAATGCTACTGTTACCACGGTTGCGAGCTATCCTCCGACCGGCAACGTTAGCATATACGACAATGGCATACTGCTTGGGAGTCCTTCTATCGCAAGCGGAGTTGCAACGCTGAGTACTAATGCTCTGCCGTTGGGCAGCAATATCATCTCCGCCAGCTACTTCGGCGATGCTAACAATCTGGCTTCCTACTCTGCGCCGGTGACAGTGACCGTTTCGGTGGTTCAGGTTGCAGCCATCCCCGGAATCATTTCAACGGTGATCGGTACCGGGATCGCAGGAAGTACAGGCAACGGCGGATCAGCGACCTCAGCCACGATCAACCTACCCTTCAATGCAAGGAGTGATGCTGCCGGTAATCTCTATGTCACGGACAGCAGCAATACGGTGCGCAAGGTTGCAGCGAGTACCGGCATCATCAGTGCTTTTGCCGGTACAGGAACTTCCGGTTCTTCGGGCGATGGTGGATCAGCGACCTCTGCCACGATAAACGCCGCGCGTGGACTGGCGATAGACTCTGCCGGCAATGTCTATATTTCAGACACTGGCAATAACAAGATTCGCATTGTCTATGCCGGAGGAGTGTCTGCTGCTGCGATTCTGGGCGCAGAAGGCGTGACCGCGCCAGTGATTGGCGATATCTATACCATCGCCGGAGGCGGTACCGGGGCAAACGGTACATTGGCCAATAAGCAGGCGCTCAACAGTCCGCGCGGTGTATTTGTGGATAGTTTCGGGAATCTCTATATCGCGGATATCGGTAACAACATCGTTCGAGTTGTCTATGCTTCAGGGAACGCGGTTTCAAGCCTTATCACGCTTGAGAATCCGACCGCACTTACGCCGACGGTGGGTGCAATGTATGTTCTTGCGGGCAGCGGCTCTTCCACTGACTCAGGTGACGGAGCTCTTGCAGCACATGCAGGCATCAACGGCCCCGCCAGCGTCGGAGTGGATGCAAGCGGCAACCTTTATACTGTCGAGTTTGGAGGCAACAAGGTTCGCGAACTGACGGCATCCACGGGATTCATATCAACGATTGCCGGTGACGGCATTGCAACTTCGACCAGCAATCCCCTGGGGGACGGCGGTTCTGCTACTGCGGCAAGCTTCTCTTCGCCTCGGGACATCTGGGTGGATGGAGGCGGGAACATTTATATTGCAGACTGTTCAAACAACCGCATTCGTAAAATTGACGGTAGCGGCAACATTACCACCATAGCGGGCGGCGGCAGTTCAACGGGTGACTCTGGAGCAGCCACCTCGGCACTTGTCAACGAGCCTTATAGCATCGCACTGGACAACGCCGGAAACCTGCTAACAGCGACCTACGGAGACAGTCGGGTACGCAGCGTGAACGCGGCAGATTCCGTGCTTGCATTCCCCAATACGACCATTGGCTCTACCAGTACCCCGCAGAGCATCCTGCTTGCCAACATCGGAGGGCAGCCTATTATACCGAGTGCATTCAGCGTACCTGCCGGGTTTACACAAGCAGCCGGAGTGAGTACAGATTGCGGCATCGGAAGTGCCATCGCACCTGGGGGGACATGTACTCTGCGGTTTAGCTTCTTGCCAACACAGAGTGGCCCGGCTACTGGAACGGTGAAGGTCACCACGAACGCGACAAACGCACCTCTGGGGGTTGTCAGTGTGCAGATGAGCGCGCTTGGCTCTAACCCGAATACGATGCCGTCTGCAGTGACGCTCACAACCACTCCGTCAGGCGGAGGAGTGGATATGGGGCAGACGGTTACACTGACGGCAACGGTTGTCAGCGCCGGCAGTTCGGTGATTTCAATTCCGTCAGGTACGGTTGTCTTTCAGTCGGGATTGAACGTGCTGGGAACCGCAACTCTCAACTCAAGCGGAGTTGCGACTCTGGCTGTTTCCACGTTCCCGCTTGGAACCAGCGTGGTGACGGCTGTCTATAGTGGCGACACCGTTTATCAGCCGTCGTATGCCTCCTCAGTTACAATTACGGTCTATACAGGGCCGGGAGACTTCACCCTGACGGGTGGTGGCACCACGACTACTGTTAGTGCCGGAGAAACTGCCTACTACGTCTTTTCATACACCACAACATCGGGATTTGATCAGACCATCACCTTTACTTGCTCTGGTCTTCCGGCGAATGCAGGCTGCCTGTTCACACCGACGCTGCTGACGCCCATCATCGGTGCAAAGCCCACCAACTTCAGCCTGGCAATCAGCACGCAGACAAGCAATGCTCCCAACGGCCCTCATGCCCGTTCAGGGGATAGTCCAATGTCCAGGCACCTTGCAGCACCACTGCTGGCGCTCCTGCTCGGTGTTCCTCTCTGCCTGATAGGCGCACGCCGTAAGCTGCGCAGAGCTATGTTTCTATTTCTCCTGTGTATTTGCACCTCTGGCTTGTTCACGGGATGTAGCAACAGCGAAAGTTACACGACAGCTCTTACGCCAGCCGGAATCTACATCATCACCATCACTGGTACAGCAGGCACAGACATCCACACCACCACCGTAACGCTTGTTGTGCAGTAGTCATGCACCGGAACATGAAACGTATGAAGCACGCACGAATTGTTGGTGTCTCGCAACCCGAAGTAGTCACGACGTCAAGGAGAAGGACGATGCGCAGGTTGATCCATTTCTGTTTTCTACTTATGGGGAGTTTTCTTCTGTCTTCTATACCTGCACTTGCCCAACTTGAAACCGGAAGTGTGACTGGCCGCGTCACGGACACAACCGGAGCCGTCATCCCGAACGCTAAGGTAACGCTGGTGAACAAGGGAACCAATATGACGTTGGCCGCAAGCACGAATGTCGAGGGGTTCTTCAACTTTTCGGCGCTCCAGCCGGGAACATATCAGGTAACCGCAAAATTCAAGGGATTCGAACAGTCGTCTACTACGGTGGAACTCACAGTTGGTGACACCGCTCGCGCAGATTTGACCCTCCATGTTGGCAGTGACAAGGCCACTATTACCGTATACTCCGGTGGCGCCTACGAACTTGAGACGCAAAACGCTAATGTGGATTTTGTGGTCACCAAACAAGAGGTTCTTGACCTTCCATTGAATGGTGGAAATCCCTACGGGCTTGCTGCTCTTTCGCCTGGTATTAATCCACTGGGCGCGTTCGGCTCGGGCCTGACAACTGCGCGCGGAGCACTGCAAACAGTAGGCAATGCTAACTTCAGCACCAATGGCGGTATTCCCGGATCCAATGAGATTCTTCTTGATGGAGTTCCGATTACGGTTTGTTGCAATGGACAGCCTGCACTGACACCTTCCATTGCCATTGTGGATCAGCTTCGGATTATTTCCAGTGTGCCTCCAGCGCAGTATGGGCGCACCAGCGGCGGCATTCTGAATTACAGTACTTTCTCCGGTCAAAACCGCGTCCACGGTCAGGTATTTGAGTTTTTCCAGAACACAAAGCTTCATGCAGCACCATACTTTGCCAAGGCAGATGACGATCTTATTGATTTCTACAAGCCGGGAGACTATCGACTGCCGCTTCAATACAACCAGTACGGTATTGGTATTGGTGGGCCGATTGTCATACCCCACCTCTATCATGGCAGGGACAAGACATTCTTCTTTGCTGGTTTCGCCGGAATTAATACCAACACCGGTTCGTATAGCAAGCTCACCGTGCCTACAGCTAAAATGCGCACGGGAGACATCTCAGAGGCCTGCTTGTATGGAACGAATGCTCCTTCAGGTAATACTCTCGGTTCTCCTGATCCAAGCTGCAACCCTGCGAACGATCTTGCTCAAACCTTAATCTATGATCCGAGTACCTCCACCAACGCCACGACTAAGCGCTCACCCTTTCCTTACAACAAAATAACAAACATTGATCCCACGGCTGCGATGTATCTACAATTTTTTCCGCGGCCAAATGACAAGGCAGCGATTGCGACTGGAGCGACCATCAACAACTATGACAATATGACGATTAATCGGCGCGTAGACCGTCAATTCAGCATCCGGTTCGATCATGAATATTCGACGCGTCAGCGCATCCTGGTGCGCGGCACCTATACCTATAATCATGACCACATTCCGGATGAATTCGGCAGCTACAGTGGTCCCAACTCAAGGCATCAGAATATTGCCGCTGTTGTGGGAGCCTTGCAGGATACATGGATGCTGTCGAATAAATCCGTCTTGGCGCTCCAGTATGGATTTGCTTACCAGCGCAACTCCTCTATTCCCGGCGACTATAACTACACTGCCGCCGACGGAGGGTTCAGCACAGCCTTCGCAGGCGAGCAGCAGGTCAGTGGGCTTCCGTCAATCAGCCTTGAAACGGAAGACTCGATTGGAAACACACAGATTTTGCATAACGACAAGTACACGCATGCTGTAGGAGCCAATCTGACTACGCAGTTAGGTGCGCATACCGTTGTTACTGGCATTGACTTTCGCGACATGATCTTTAACACAGGAGATCTCGCAAATCCTGCCGGAACTTTCTCATTTGGACCCATGTGGGTTACCGGTCCACTCCCAAATCAGACTTACACATGTTTGCAGCCCCCGACGCCCTGTTATGCCACCACAATAGGCATGGAACGCTATACATCCTTCGCAGATTTTCTGCTGGGACTACCTACCGGCGGCAGTATCACCCTGCAACGGCGCGTTACCGATACCCAGCAGTATGGTGCTCTCTTTATTCAGGACAACTGGCGTGCCAGTGCCAATCTCACCCTCAACCTGGGAGTGCGGTACGACGTGGAAACTGGTCCAGAGGAGAAACACAACAGGTACGCTACCTTTGACCCTACGGTTGCCAACCCTGTCTCTGCAAAAGTGGGCTTTCCAGTCACCGGAGGGCTCGATTTCCGGGGTACGGCCGGTCACTCAAGACACTTCTTCAATACCTATTGGACTCAGTTCTCCCCGCGTGTTGGCTTTATCTATTCCCTTAATCCGGAGACAGTGCTTCGCGGAGGATTTGGCATTCTGAACATGCCAACATCTCAGCGTCTCTATGGTATCTATAACGGCGCAGAGCAGACAGATACTGATTTTCCTGTAACAGCAAGCCAGGTAGTACCCACCCCGGGGGTCAGTTTTGCTAATCCGTATCTAACGGGGCTGAACCAGATTCCTGATCCGTCTCAGGGGGGGCTGGCAAACATTGGAACGGATGTCGGAGGTCTCGTCTACAACACGCCTTATTCATATGTTGAGCAGTGGCACATAAACCTTCAGCAAACGCTGGCTACAAACTTTATATTTTCTTTGAGCTATGTTGGTACTCACGGTGTAAAACTTCCACTGGAATTTGAGGCGAATGATCTGCGGCCGAACCAGTTCTCGTTCCCTGGAGATAGCGTTACAGCTGGCAAACTATCTGCTACCGTGGCGAATCTCTTCTACGGTTTGGCGAAAGGCGGGATATATGCTAGTCCAACGATCGTTAACTCATACATGGTTGACAGGTATCCGCAGTTTCAAGCTGTTCGTGAAGATTATGTTGGGCAGGGAGGTTCAAGGTTTGATGCCCTTCAGGCAGTACTGCGCAAGGGGTGGAAAAACGGAGCTAGCCTGAATATTACCTACACGTGGAGCAAGGGGCTGGGCGACGTGGATGATTTGACAACCGGCTTTATTGATACAGGTACGCCCGGGTGGCAGAACTCTTATTTTCCAAAGCAGGAACGATCCTACAGCACGATTGACATTCCGCAGCGCCTCGTTACCTCATTTGTGGGAAGGGTTCCATACGGTCATGGTCAGGCCTTCGGCAAAACAATTCCTCGCTGGCAGCAGGCGGTTTTTGGAAACTGGCAGGTAAATGGGATTGTTGCTTTTCAGTCTGGTCTTCCGCTTAATATTGGAGAGACTGGCCAGGCGCTGTATGGTGGCTCCCGGCCGCTGGTAGTTCCAGGACAAGCATTCAAGACTGGAGGAAGCATCCGCCAACGGCTCGGCGGAACATACTCCGCCAATGGATACTTCAACCCTGCCGCCTTTAAGCTTACCTCATCCTTTCAGTTCGGCAATATAACGCGCCTTTGTGCGCTTTGCCGCGCTCTGGGCACACAGAACGTGGATGCCTCACTCTTCAAGATTGTTCAGATCAATCAAACCTTCTCCATGCAAATTCGTGGTGAGATGTTCAATGTGTTGAATAGCGTTCAGTTTGCCGCTCCTAATACCACCTTCAACGGCTCAACCTTTGGTGATATAACGTCGCAATCCAACAACCCCAGGACCATCCAGCTTGCAGTAAGGATCATATGGTAGTTCAGCACAACCAAAGTGGAGGGGAACGTATGTTCAAGGCTACGAGCCGCATTGTTCTGGTGATTGCACTGCTTGCTGCCGGATGCGGATCTGGTTCTTCTCCAACAACCACTACGTCTCCGGTTACAAAGTCGGGCCTGCAGATTTACGGCTATCCGCCGGTGGCGCTTGGCCCAAATATGCAGGACAGAATTGGCGTCACCTCTACTGGATTTCTCTACCAGTATGATTCCACGGTGTCCTCTTTGTATGAAGGGATGTACCGGCTTGGTACGAACACAACCTTTGGCTATACGGACTCGAACCTTGGCCCTGGTCTGGGAACACACGTTCTGAAGTTATGGTTTGACCATAATGCTCTGACTGTCCAAGGCTACCCAAATGAAGATGCTTACAATGCAACATACCCAAATACTAATTTTGGAACAGTAAATTCATTGACTGACCTTGCCAGTTCTGCGCCCATGGCAAAAGTCTTTAGTGACCCAGACTTTAACGTATATATTCTTGAAGCCTTTGAGTTTTGCCAGAAGGATACGAGCGGTAATTGGGAAGGAACTCTGTGGAGATCAACGACAGGTACGACCTTCAACTTTGGAAGCGATATCCAAACCTGTGTTTACAATGACTTTTACAACCTGACCCAATACCTGTTAAAGACCTACTCTGGAACTGGAAAGACCTTTGTTCTACAGAATTGGGAGAGCGATAATGCGCTGAATCCCGGCCAATTCAACATTGTGCCTGCACAGACAGAGACGTGTACTAATCCGGGCGAAGCAAATTATCCCTCTGCCTTCTGTACAACTGTAGCTAACATGATTACATGGTTTAATGACAGATGGAATGGTGTGAATGATGCCCGTAATCCTGCAAATACGACCTACAGTGATGTAACGGTGGCATCCGCCGCAGAGGTAAACTTCATTGATGGTTGGGAATCACCAGTCATACCTTACCCTACTGCGATGGACCTGATCATTCCATATTTACACATGGATCTCTACTCTTGCTCCTGTTATCATGCCGACTTGCCTCCTTATGGACAGACAATGTTTCCTGAGTTGGCGACTTATAAAAACAAGATTGTACAGCCCACGCCTGGCCCGGGTTCAGGGCCGACTCTCTTTGGTGTAAACAATCTGTATCTAGGGGAATGGGGTACACCTGAAAGTCATTACTATACGAACGACCAGTGGAGCGAAACGTCGTCGAGGGATGCCCGCTATAACGCCGGCCAGCAGGTGCCGGGAGTTCTGGCAGCGAATGCGCGCTGGATGGTTTACTGGCAAGTTTACGACAATCATTTCACGGCTCCGAATTCGCTAGGCAATACGATTGATTCCTACTGGCTAATTCGTCCACCGTGTAACAGCACTGATGTGACGCAGACATGGTGTACGGACGGTTCCCATGCAGGGTAGCCGAGTTACACGCAGACCTGGAACTACTTCCAGAATATAATGACGCAGCCTTGGGCTGCGTATCAGGATGTCTATGAGGCAGAGAACTTCTTTACGACCATCACCAATACAGGCAGAGAAATAGACGTGGCTGACAGCAACCTGATGGGTGGCTACGGAACTGAACTAGAGGGGGCAGCGGTTAACAGCACCATTTCCTACTCCATGTATCTTCCAGCCAGTGGGAGCCAGACGTTAAGCATTCGTGCTAAGACCGGACCGGTGTTTGGAACCTTTGCCGTTCACTTGAATGGTGTAACGCTTCCAGGAACCTTCGACACATACGCGGCAACTACTGGTTACCAGACCTACACCATTGCCACGCAAGACATCCCTGCTGGAACAACAACGGTGGATGTTATTGTGACGGGCAAGAACAGCTCATCGAGTAGCTACAACCTGATTGTTGACAATATTTCAATTGTGCCGGGCTCACGAGGCTCGCATCCATGAAAGGGGGAAAACAATGAGTCTTGAAAATTTACAAAACAGTCTGCAAGGAAAGGTGGCTGTGATTACTGGAGCAAGTGCCGGTGTCGGCTGGCATACGGCAAAGCTATTCGCGCGGCAAGGTGCGCGTGTCGTCGTTACTGCTCGGCGCAAGGAGCGGCTGAAGCAACTGGTGGAAGAGATTCGCGCTACAGGAGGAGAGGCCGTCTATTTTGCCGGCGATGCATCCACAGAAGAGTGCGCCAAAAGTACGATTGACATCGCTCTCAGGAGCTTTGGCCGTCTTGACATCCTTATTAATAGCGCGGGCCAGGGTAACTACAAGAATGTAGTTGAAACATCTCTTGCTGAGTATGACCAACTCATGAATTCTAACATGCGCAGCTCATTCATTTTTTCACGAATTGCTGCGCCGCATTTTATAGCGCAGAGGGCTGGCACGCTTCTCTTTATTTCCTCAGTTTCGGGTACTCAATCGTATGCGGGGGAGGCCGTTTACTGTGCTACAAAACATGCCCAGGTTGGATTTGCCCTGGCTCTGGACGGCGAACTTCGCCACTATGGCGTAAAGGTTGGAGTGCTTTGTCCTGGCGGTATAAAGACTGAGTTTGCTGTGGGCAAGGGCCGCACGGTGGAAGGGATTGCCGCCTCAACCATGATGGAGCCATCAGAGTTTGCAGAGGATATTTTGCTGGTCTGCCTGCAGCCTGAAGGTAATCGCATAGTTCAAATGATGATTCGACCCATGGGCGAGGCTCATAGTTAAGCAGGAAAACCAATCAAAAATGAAGGAGTATGAAAAGCGATGTTTCATTTTGTAGCGTGGTCTTGCCCAATTAACAAGATGGTTCTGATTGCTGTGTTTTGTCTGTGTGTAGGGGAAGCACATACACAGCGCGTTGCGATCGAGATAAATCAGGGGTGGGAGTTTCATGAGGCGGTTGCGACTGCGGTAGCGCATAGCGCTGAAACAGCAGCGTGGCATCCTGCAACAGTGCCGGGTGTTGTCCAGACCGATTTGCTGCAAAACGGGATGATCCCAGACCCATTCAAGAGTGATAACGAGTCTTCGCTGCAGTGGATTGGCCAGACAAATTGGGAGTACAGGACCACCCTTACTCTGACGGCATTGCAGCTGGAGCATGCCAACGCCGACTTGGTTTTTGAGGGATTGGATACCTTTGCGACAGTCTATATAAACGAGCACAAGGTGCTGGATGCAGACAATATGTTCCGCAACTGGAGGGTTTCTGCAAAGGATTTATTGAGGCTGGGTGCAAATACTCTGCGTATTATTTTCACATCCCCTTTTGTGAAGATGCAAGGGACAGTGGATGCGCTTCCATATCATCTTCCAGAGTCCGGCTCCGGGAAGCCAATCTTTCCGGTTGCCTATAACTCAATCCAATCTTATGTGCGCAAAGCGCCTTATAACTGGGGATGGGATTGGGCTCCACGGTTTATCACTGCGGGAGTCTGGCGCCATGTGTATCTTGAGCTTTGGGACAAGTTACGCATTACTGATGTATTTGTCGAACAAAAGGATGTAACAGCAACTTCTGCAAATCTGCTGGTTCATGTTTTTGTGGAAGCTTCGCAGGATGAGCGGGCAACGATACGATTAACAGATAAATTAATGGGTGGAACATCCTTGGCTACTGGACCACTCGCGCAAACGGTTGATCTTCATACGGGACACAACGAGATATTTTTCCCTGTGCGTGTAAACAATCCGAAGCTTTGGTGGCCCAATGGATATGGAAAACAAGATCGCTATGAATTTACAGCGCAAGCTATCACCAACAGTAAGGTGGAAGATGCGAAAACGGTGCGAACCGGGCTTCGCTCCCTTGTTTTACGGCGAGAGAAGGATCAATGGGGCCGCAGCTTTGAGTTTGTGGTGAATGGAATTCCCATTTTTGCCAAGGGCGCAAATGTAGTCCCTTTTGACAGCTTTCCTTCACGTGTGATCGAGGCTGACTACCGAAAGGTTCTGGAGGGCGCGAAAGAAACGAACCTGAATATGCTGCGTAACTGGGGCGGCGGTTATTACGAGACTAATCTTTATTACGACATTGCGGATGAACTTGGGTTGCTGGTCTGGCAAGAGTTCATGTTTGGCGGCGGGCTTTATCCGGGGGATTATAAATTTACACAGAGTGTGCGTGACGAGGCAGCCGATCAGATAACACGCCTACGGAATCATCCGTGCATTGCACTCTATTCCGGAAACAATGAGGTCGAGTACAAGTACTTCGGCCATAAGGACTGGAAGGTATATACAAAGAGCCTGACACTGGAGCAGCGCGATGAGGTTTGGGGAAACTACATGCGCCTCTTCAGCGGGATACTTCCCGAGGTAGTAGCACGTTTTGACCCAGAGGCAGCTTACTGGCCAAGCTCCCCAAGCAATAATTTTGATGCTCCGGAAGGCAACACACAGTATGGTGATGATCACTACTGGGGAGTGTGGCACGGTGGTGCGCCGTTTTCACTTTATGAGAAACAGTTCCCGCGCTTCATGAGCGAGTATGGTTTTCAGGCTTTTCCAGAGTTGAAGACGTTGGAGAGCTTTGCTGCGCCGGAGGAGATGAAACTTGATTCTAAGGTGATGCTGGCGCACCAGAAAAATCAGAACGGAAACGAAATTATTCATCTTGCGCTCACGAAATATTATGGTGAGCCGAAAAGTTTCAATTTTCTGCTGTATGCAAGTCAGGTCTTACAGGCAGAGGGAATCCAGATTGCTGCAGAGCACCTGCGTCGAAATCGGCCTCATGTGATGGGATCGCTTTATTGGCAGTTGAATGATAACTGGCCAGTGGTTTCGTCATCAGGCATTGACTACTTTGGGAGATGGAAGGCGCTGCAATATTATGCACGACGATTCTATGCCCCGGTGCTGGTGAGTCCGCATGAGGAGGATGGCAATATGGCTGTATATGTAGTCAATGACCACGCTAAAGCAGAGTCTGCAAGTTTGAGTTTGAGACTGGTGGATTTTAATGGCAATACGCTATGGCACAAGGAACAGAAGGTGACAGCAGCTCCGTTAGAAAGCACGGTTGTCTATCGTCTTCCGCTGACTGAGATGCTGGCTGGTGCGGACAGGGATAATGTCGTGCTGCGAGCAGAACTTGTTGGGAAAGATGGGGGTCTTATTTCGTCAAATGATCACTTTTTTGAAGAATTTCCAAAGAACCTGAAGCTGCCCGACGTGAAGGTCGCAGCAACAGTAACAGAAACAAACGGCAAGAAGGTTGTGCATTTGAAATCAACAAAGCTGGCGAGAGCAGTTTACGTAAATTTTGGTGAAGTTGAGGCTCATGTCTCTGACAACTACTTCAATCTGCTTGCAGGTGAGAACCGGGATATTGTTGTGACAACGAAAGCATCTGTGTCGGAGTTGGTAAAGGGATTGACTGTGACTTCACAAAAGGACGCGTTTTAAGCGAGGAGATTGGTAAATGCCTGAATATAAGGAAAGCGTAAGCCGCAGGGAGTTTCTTGAACTTGGTGTGATGACTGTCGCCGCTAGCGGTTTTCCGCAAAGGGCAGATGGCTTGGCGTCGCAGGGGCTGGCGAGGATAGCCTCCTCTCCTAGGCGAAAGCAGATTCACGATCTGGGAAAACTTGACTGGAAGCTTTCCTCTTTTGTCCCGAACCTTGAACTGGCGGAGAAGTTTACCGATATTCGTAC